>Ga0207695_10000212_pt1 | contig 156450 bp, 137 predicted proteins | sample KBSC54metaG_FD_184354 | JGI IMG/M metagenome (GOLD analysis project Ga0207695, IMG submission 184354) | Corn rhizosphere microbial communities from Kellogg Biological Station, Michigan, USA - KBS C5-4 metaG (SPAdes) (version 2) | ecosystem: Host-associated > Plants > Roots > Rhizosphere >...
CTATGACGAAAAGCGGATTTTTGTATATTTATGTGAGCAATGCGACGCCGGGGTGGGATGTGTTCTTTGATAATCTGAGTGTGAAGACCTATGCAGGGCCGATGTTGGAGGAGGATCATTATTATCCATTTGGGCTCGCAATGGCGGGGATTAGTGATAAGGCGATTAAGACGAACTACGCTGAGAATAAGTATCGGTTCACTGGCCAATTGTACGATGATGATTTGGGTTGGGACGCCTACCAGATGAAGTACCGGACTATGGATCCGCAGTTAGGTAGGTTCTGGCAAATTGACCCCTTGGCAACTAAATACGAGTATAACAGCGCATACGCATATGCTGAAGATAAGGTTACAGTCGGAAAGGACTTGGAAGGAGCGGAGTTGTGGAGAGTTGTCGGAGACTTTCTTGGCAACAATATGAACGATCTTCCCAATGCGGTTGCAGGGCTCTTTGCTGAAACTGATGGGGCAATGCAGGCTACCACTAGACTTTCAAATGGGACAAGTGGACAGCAAGATAGCCATTTGCCTTCGCAGGTTCAGGGAATAAATAGTGCGATCGACAAGGCAAACGACGTAGTTGCTGCAGCTCAGCCTGCAGTTGATATCGCGCAAACCAGCTTAGAATTGTGGTCCTCATTACCGATTGGCGAAGCAGGTCTGCCAGTTGCAGCTAATGAACTAGTTACCCAAAGCTTTAGTACCGCCACATTCGAGCCAATCAATATTGCAGAGAGCTTTACCTTGAAATCGACCCCGGCTGAAATACCATTACAAACGCCTTCCTTAAATAGTCCTAATTTTATAGTAGATCAAAGTGGCACTGCGTTTCCTGTTCCATCTGGGGCAAAAGGCCCTACGCCTGTAATAAACCCAGCAGGCAAGCAGACCGGCGTCGCATTTACAGGTGGCAGTGGTGGCGCGAATGGGAAGGTAACAACCATGCGGATTATGAACCCTACACCTGCTCGTGGCAGTTCACCTGGATACCCTAACGGATATGTCAAGTATGAAAATGCATCAAAACAGGGTGTGCATCCCTATTCCGGGAAGACGGTCCCTAATACAGAATCTCATCACCCAATAAAACCGACAAATGGCGATTGAATTAAGGCCCCTCGAGATAATAAAAATGAAGCGAATAATAAATGTGGAAACAGAGATTAGCACTGTGTTGCCGATTAATTCAACTGGGCATGATTCAAAAATCGAAACTCCTTTACAGATTTGCTTTGAGAAATACACCCTTTCAATTTACAGTAAATGGAGTATTTCAGGGTCTTCATCGATTAGAATGCAAGATTTAAATGAAAACATAATTAAAGATATTACTCTAGAAAATGAAACCTTGGTATTTAAATTAGGCAATTCTATTGAACTTAAAGTTGATCTAAGTGAAAGTGGGTATACAGGGCCGGAGGCAATGGTGCTTTACGGCCCGGAAGATTCAATAATCGCTTGGACTTAGCTTCTTAGGACTCACCGGTACATCAAATAATATCGAGTTGTTTACTTCAATAGCACTTATCAACGGCGATAGGCTTAATGTGGGACCTGCCATTATCCTAACGGTAACTTACAAGCAGTGATGTGTTTTCTGTACAACCAATTTCTAAGTTGATGGAAATGAGGTTTTTTGAAACAAGTCCATCATCTCACCTTCGGAGAGGTTCAACCTGAAAAGTCTCAATTTGATATTTTTGACTTGGGCATACTTTCGTTTTTCGAGTAACAGCTGCGAGTTGGGTTGCTTGTAAGATTCTGATTTAATAATCATATTCCAGATGATGATCGCCAGTTTCCTGGCTGTGGCGGTAATAGCAGCATTTCTGCCCTTCCGGTAGGCGATTCGTTTAAAGAACGGGGTGAGGGGATGCTCTTTTTGGTTCCCGATGCTGTTTGCTGCCTGACGTAGGGACAAGGCTATGGCATTTTTGCCTTTGGGAGTTTTGCTGCTTATAATCCGACCGCCGCTCAGCTTGTTATTGGGTACCAGGCGCAGCCAACTGGCGAATCTTTTGGCAGTGGCAAATTTCTTTATGTCGCTTCCCATATTGCAAAGCATGCAAAGTACTGTCGAGTGACTGACGCCTGGGATTTGGAAGAGATCAGCTTTTAAGTGGGAAAATGCAAGCTGCCTGACGTTAAAGGATGGCGAATTTCTGTTTACCTGCTTATAAATTTTTTTTTCAGGATTTTTTTGCAAAGTCAAAGTCTCTGCATCTGGAAGGTACTCGGAAAGAATAGATTGGATTTTCTGATCGCAGACCAAGATTTCTTTTCTGTATGCGTCGTAAAAGGTAAGACAAGATCTCAATTCGAATAGTAGATCTTCGCGCCAATTTCCATGGAGAGCGGCGGCGATTTCGTCAGGGCTTTTTTTGACCCGGAAATGAGCCGGCGAGGCGAGATAGCTGGGATTTCTATGGCCTGCCAGGATTGCGTCGAGTATTGCCCGCCCCGATTTTCCGGTAAGATCTCGGATGGCTACGTCCAGCCGGATGTTCATCAAACGCAAGGCTTTTTGCATTTTGTTAATGTACATGGCAGTCTGCTCAACCAGATGCTCTCTGTGACTGTAATAGGTTCTCAGAGTTTGCAGATAGTCGCTGAGCAGGAAGCTGGAACTCAGTAATCCAAGGGAATGCAGCTTTTGAATCCACATGCAGTCAAGGATGTCTGTCTTTTTTCCTTGAACGTTTCTTGTTTGATTCCCTTGAACCAGAATGACTTCAAAGCCGGCCTTTTGCAGCGCGTGAAAAAGCGTCTGCCAGTAACTTCCGGTGCTTTCCATTGCCACCGAAGTAATCTTATAGCTTTTTAAATGGTCGATTAGCCTTTGATGATCCCTGGTGTAGACCCCGAACTCTCTGACATTGTTTGGGACTTGATCAACTGCGACCCAATGGGTTTTTGATCCGATGTCGATCCCGGCGGCATTCGGATGCACAATTTGCATTGAAAGCTCTTTTTCTTTCATTTTTTTTAATTTGGGTTTAAAAAGGGCTTCAGGTAATGTTTATTTGTGAATAAAACTTTTCTGTTCTGGATTCGTGGCTTAAGCCAGGATCACCATTGTAATCAACAAATACCCTTCGTCGATGAAGGGTATAATACATTCCAACCGGGTTCTTTGAAGGACTTACGAGGTGCCATTCACATCTAGGTTTCTTCTGAAGCACCCGAAAGTACTGGATAGCGGTTGTCAACCCAAATCAATGGGGTTACCGCATTGTTAGGTTCTTTGACAACCTAAGTGTTAAGACTTATGCGGGACCGATGCTTGAGGAGAATCATTATTATCCGTTTGGACTCACGATGGCGGGGATTTCAGACAAGGCAATGAAAACGCAGTATGCACAGAATAAGTATCGATTTAACGGGAAGGAATTACAGAATCAGGAGTTTAGTGACGGAAGTGGATTAGAAGAATATGATTATGGTGCGAGGTTCCAGGATCCGCAATTGGGAGTGTGGCATAACATCGATCCATTATCGGAAAAATCAAGAAGATGGAGTCCTTATAACTACGCCTATAACAATCCGAATCGATTTATTGATCCAGATGGTATGGACGACCAGGATTATCGAGATTATCCACATTTTGGAAAAGAGGATTTACCAGATCTCGAACTAAAACCAAATGGACCGGAAGATCACTACATAACGGTGTGTGGTAGGATTTACAACACAGGTGCTACCGGAACAGGGAGTGGAGGAAGCAATGAAGAGGAAAGTGGCGACAATGGTTCTACCGATGCTACCGATCAGGCTGAACTAGAGGCTAAGGTCAAGGACAACATTAGCCAAGGTAATTATCAGGGTGCTGTGAACTTGATCATAGGCTTTTATAAGGTCGAATTCCATTTAATGTCAGGGTAAATCTGGGATATGCATTTCTGGGACGGTATCTGGAAATTCAACACAACAGTAGAAATGAGAAATAATGGACGACTTACAGGCAATACTGATTTCGGGAAAAACCAATTTAAAGATTACGCGGCTAAAAATCAAACGGAAACTTTCGGTGATCTCGTGAGAAATATTTTTCATGAGTATCAACATTTGCAGAATGGATACGCTACAAGCGGAAAAATGGAATATCATGAGGACGAATTTCGAGCTCATTTTGCAACGCTGAACAATAAAACGTTACCTCCGTATTCTAAGGGTTTAGGACGGTCATATGCCTTATCCGCAGAGGGTTACTACAATTTGATGCCTGATGCAAGTAAAAAGACCGATGAAATGACTAATATGTACGGACGCTTTATACATTTCGTAAAACCAGCTTATGGTCTTCTACCCATTGCGAATCCAAACCAGTGGCCGCCCAAATTTCTGCTTAAACATCGCGATGGTACTTCAGACACATTATACTAAATCTAAACGGCTATGAAAAAAATAGCAATATCATTTCTATCTGTGTTTTATGCCTGTACTGTCTTTCCCTTTCCGGTTGATTCAGTTGAACTTCGCCTTTTCATCAGCAAGGAAATCAGAAGCTCACACGATTTAACTGTTACTCTTAACATAAAATTGCGGCAAAAAGGAATATTGAAAATGCCAAAACAGGACGAATGGGGAGTTATAGGTGCATACCCTGGGTTTCTTATGATACAAGTTCAAAAAAAAGAAGGCAATAAATATGTGAATATGCGGCACCTAATTGCCCGGATCGACAATTTTCCCTTGGTCGATATAGATACTTTATTTATGAATCAGGAGAGAACTTTCAAATTTCCCATTAGCGAACTTTATCATTATGGTAAAGGTCAATATAGGGTAAGAGTCTTGTGTACATTCGCTGATTTGAACCCAGTTAAAGACACCTACACCAGGCGGGCTTATTTTAATTGTGACAGGGAGATATGGAACGAATAAGATCCCAATCGGTGCGCCCGGTTAGAATTTAATGGCCAAGGGGGCAAATCCCCGCCAACGTAGTAGAGGCACTCAAAGACTATACGCCCCATAATACGCCGCACCCTGCAACGCCATCTTATCATTCAATATCACCCGCACTGGAACCTTCGACGACAGCTCATGCATCCGCCCATTATTGTCGAAGTTCCTGGACCAACTGCCGGTCTGCAACAACGGCAGGATCTTCGGCGGGATGCCGCCTCCAATGAATAGACCACCGGTGGCCATCAGTTTCAGTACGAGACTCGACGCCTCTGTCGCCAGGTAGCGGACGAACAGCTCCATAGTCTCCGCACAAAGCAGGTCTTCATGTTTCAGCGCGGCCTCGCTGATGACGGCGGCGGGATCGCCATCCTGCATACGCTGCGCCAGACATTCGGGTATGGTCGCCGAGCGGCGCCGGACAAGACATTGGAAAATGTTCTTGATGCCCATGCCGGAGACCAGCCGCTCCCAGCTGACATGCCCGAACTGCTCCTGCAATGCAAAGAACAGCTCCACGTCTTCATGCGTCCTCGGCGCAAAATCGCTGTGCCCCCCTTCGGTCGCAAAAGGATGATAAGCTGCGCCATCCCAATACAGCCCCGCCTCGCCGAGACCCGTGCCCGGGGCGATGATGGCAAGATTGCCCTTTGCCTGCGGATCGCCGGCGGCAAGCGTGACCAGCTCGTTCTCGCCCAGACCGGCAAGGCCATAGGCCGTGGCTTCGAGATCGTTGATAAAATGAACGGGAACCTTCCATTCCTTACTCATCACGGAGCTGTCCAACACCCACGGCAGGTTGGTCAGCCGGCTTTTCCCGTCGACGACCGGACCGGCCACCGCCGCCGAGATCTTACCGGGCACATGGCCGCCAACAAACTCATGGATGATGTCGGAAAGTGAGCGATGTTCCTTCGAAATATATCTTTTCTCGTTGATCAGCCGGAGGCCTCCATCCCCGGACCGGTAGAGGGCCATATTGGTCTTGGTGCCGCCGATGTCGGCAGCCAGGATATCCGCGCTTTTTTGACCCTTGCCGGGCTTATTCTTAAATGCTATGGGAACGACCGCCTGTGCCATCTGCACAAAGTTACATGTTCCGCCGGTATTGTCCTCCGACTTCATACAAGGCGCCGGTGATCTCTCCAAGCGTACAATACTTGACCGTCTCCATCAGCTCTTCGAAAAGATTGCCGTCACCGGTGGCGACCTCCTTCAGCCGCCGGAGCTTCTCTGCGCTGCGACCCGCATTGCGCTCGCGGAACGCCAGCAGGTTCCCGATCTGCTGATCTTTTTCTTCCCGGGTGCTGCGTATGACCTCTCCGGGCAGAATCGTAGGCGACCCCTTCCGGTCGAGAAAGGTATTGACGCCGATGATCGGCAGCTCCCCGCTGTGTTTCAAACTCTCATATTGCAGGCTTTCCTCCTGTATCTTGTTCCGCTGGTACATCCTTTCCATGGCGCCAAGGACGCCGCCGCGATCGGTAAGCCGGTCGAATTCTTCCATCACCGCCTTCTCGACAAGGTCGGTCAGCTCTTCCACCGCAAAGCTGCCCTGGATATAATTTTCCGTTTTGGTGCTGCCCAGCTCGCGATTGATGATCAGCTGGATGGCCATCGCCCTTCGAACGCTCTCTTCCGTCGGGGTCGTGATCGCTTCATCATAGGCGTTCGTATGGAGAGAATTGCAGTTGTCATAGATCGCATACAGCGCCTGCAGCGTCGTCCGGATGTCATTGAAATCGATCTCCTGGGCATGGAGGCTCCGCCCGCTGGTCTGTATATGATATTTCAATTTCTGCGACCGGCCGTTGCCTTTGTAGATATGCTTGATCGCTTTGGCCCAGATGCGCCGCGCTACCCGGCCGATAACGCTGTATTCCGGGTCCATGCCGTTGCTGAAGAAGAAAGACAGGTTGGGAGCGAAGTCGTCGATCGCCATGCCCCTGCTCAGATAGTATTCGACATACGTAAACCCATTGGCCAGCGTGAAGGCCAGTTGCGTGATCGGGTTAGCTCCCGCTTCTGCTATATGATAGCCGCTGATGGATACACTATAGAAATTGCGCACCTGCCGGCCGATAAAATAGGCCTGGACGTCGCCCATCAGCCGCAACGCGAATTCCGTGCTGAAGATACAGGTGTTCTGCGCCTGATCCTCCTTCAGGATGTCGGCTTGCACGGTGCCGCGAACCTGCGATAACGTGGACGCGCGGATCTTCTCATAGACATCGGCAGGCAACACCTCATCACCGCTGAGCCCCAATAGCCCCAGTCCGAGGCCATCGTTGCCTTCCGGCAGCACCCCCGGCGCCAGGGGATTAAGATAACATGGCCGCTCCCCATTGGGATATTTCCGGGCAAGCGCTTTCTCCGCCGCGGACCGGAGAGACGCATCATTCGCGATATATTTTTCGCATTGCTGATCGATGGCGGCATTCATGAAAAAGGCCAGCAGGATGGGCGCCGGTCCGTTGATCGTCATGCTCACCGATGTCCGGGGATCGCAGAGATCGAATCCGCTGTAAAGCTTTTTGGCGTCGTCGACGGTGGCGATGCTGACCCCCGCATTGCCGATCTTCCCATAGATATCGGGACGATGATCGGGGTCTTCTCCATATAATGTGACCGAATCGAAAGCGGTACTCAATCGTTTCGCAGGCTGCCCGGCCGATACATAATGAAAGCGCTTATTCGTTCTTTCGGGTCCGCCTTCCCCTGCAAACATCCGCGTCGGGTCTTCCTCCGTTCGCTTCATCGGGAATACACCGGCCGTATAAGGATATTTTCCCGGGAAATTCTCCTGCAACCGCCACCGCAGGATATCCCCCCAGTCCCGTAACCGGGGAACGGCAATACGGGGTATGGAAGTGCCGGACAGCGATTCGGTGAACAACGGCTGGCTGATGATCTTGCCCCTGACATCGTAGTCGAGCGTCTCCTGCCGGTAGCGGGCCATTAGCGCCGGCCATTCATCGATCAACTTTTTACACAGCGGGTACAGCTGCAGGGCAAGCTTCTCTTTTTGTGCGACCAGCTCGGACCGGCCCGCGAATTCGGCGGGCAGTTGTTCCAGGACCCCATTCAGCTGGTACAGCTTCGAAGCGATGGCTGCCTGTTCGTCCGTTCTCCGGTTGTATTCCCCGATCGCCCCGGTGATATCCGAGAGATAGCGGACCCGCGAAGGCGGCAGGATACGGGATTGCGTGGTGGTGTCGGTGGTGTGTGCATGCAGGACCAGCTCGCCATAACGGACACCGGTCTTTTTTTCGACGACCGTCATCAGCCGTTCAAACAGCTCGTTCACGCCCGCATCATTGAACTGGGAAGCAATGGTGCCGACGACGGGCAAATCGCCATCTTTCGCCACCCATAAGCCGTGGTTGCGCTTGTATTGTTTGCGGATGTCATGCAGCGCATCCTGCGCTCCTGCCTTATCGAATTTATTGAGCACTACGATGTCCGCATAGTCCAGCATGTTTATTTTTTCCAGCTGCGACGCCGCGCCATATTCCGGTGTCATGATATAAACACTGATATCGGCATGATCCAATATAGAGGCATCGCTTTGTCCGACTCCTGCCGACTCTACGACCACCAGGTCGTAGCCCGCCGTTTTACAGATGTCGATGGCCTCCTGGACATGGGCGCTCAGGGCCTTGTCGCTGTCCCTTGTCGCGAGACTGCGCATGTAGGAGCGGGGACCCGCTATAGCGTTCATGCGTATGCGATCGCCCAAAAGAGCGCCGCCCGTCTTTTTCTTGGACGGGTCCACCGAAACCACCGCAATGGTCTTGTCGGAGAAACTGTGGAGAAATCGCCGCACCAGCTCGTCCGTTACCGACGATTTACCCGCCCCGCCGGTGCCGGTGATACCGATGACAGGGATCGTTTTGGCCGCCGGTGCGTTGGCTCCCCCTCCATTCCCTGCTTCCGCATTCGTGATCGCCCGTGCGATCCTCCGGATGTCCTTCCATTCCCCCAGCGGCATGGCCCCGCGGAACTGATCCGGGTTGCCATTCAATGCAAAATCACACTGGCGGACCACGTCCTCGATCATTCCCTCCAGACCCATTTTCCTGCCGTCATCGGGGGAATAGATGCGCGTAATGCCATAGTTGTGCAGCTCCTCTATCTCCTTCGGCAGGATAGTACCGCCCCCGCCGCCGAAAAGACGGATATGTCCGCACCCGTTCTCGTCCAGCAGGTCCTTCATATATTTGAAGAACTCGATATGTCCGCCCTGGTAGGAAGTGACGGCTATTCCCTGCACATCCTCCTCGATGGCGCATTCGACGATCTCGGCCACCGAACGGTTATGACCGAGATGAATGATCTCCGCCCCCTTCGATTGCAGGATCCGCCGCATGATGTTGATAGCAGCATCATGACCGTCGAAAAGAGCTGCCGCGGTGACAAGCCGGACTTTATGGACAGGAGTGTAAGACATTTGTGTAAGGATTTGGAAGACAAGCAAAAGTACATAAAAAAACTAATGTTCGTTAGCATTGCGTCCCGGTTTCTGGCAGTGTTTTTGACCTATGGTATTCGCCAATGAAGACAGGAGCCCGGCAACCCGAAAAGTTGAAAAATCGTAATATTAGGTGTCGCAGCACTATGACCAAGCGGAACTCCACCCTCTATATAGTACTGGTATCGGCTATTCTGTCGTTGCCATTCTGTGCATTTTCGCAAACGATCCTGCCACCCGATCAACCCGAACAGGATGCCTGTCATGCATTATCGCTGTGCGGAGGCAAGTTCTTCACACCTTACAGCTACCAGGGCACAGGCAGAAAGGTGGACCTGTCCAACACCCCCTGCGCTTCCGGCGAGGACAATTCGATGTGGCTCAAGGTAAGGATCGCAACGCCGGGCACGCTTGCATTCCGGATCATACCCAAGGATACTTCGGACGACTACGACTTTGCCGTCATCGACGGGACCCATGCCAATTGCAGCAGCCTGTCCCCATCCGACGTGGTTCGATGCAATTTCAACAATAACGAACCGGGAAGCAATCCGTTGGGTATCGTCGGAATGAGCGATACCGGTAAGAGTGCCTTTATCCAGGGCGGTTTTTTCGGGAATCCCTTTTTACAGGCCATCAATGCCAATGCTGGGGATACCTACCTGGTCATGATCAATAATTTCGGTCATGACAGCAATCCCGGACCCAGCAACGGCTTTACGATCGATTTTTCCGCTTCGACGGCTACTTTTGTCGCCGACTCGCTGCCCGCATTTCAAAATTTCCTTCCTCAGTGCAGCGACACCACGGTAGTATTTTCGCTGAACAAACCGGTATTGTGTAGTTCGATCGCGGCCGACGGCAGTGATTTTACCATTTCGCCTTTCCTGCCTATAACGGGCGCGGCCGGCGTCAATTGCGTGGGCGCCACTGGATACACGCAGGAAGTCATCATTCATCTCGGTACCCACGCCGCTGCCGGAAACTATACGCTCAACGCCCAAAAGGGGTCTGACGGAAACACGATACTGGATCTTTGCGGGGACGCCATGGCCCTGCCGGATGCCTTGCCGTTCACCATACCGCCGCCTGTAACAGGCAAGTTCCTGCCACCCGATACGACCAAATGCAATTACAGCACGATTTCGATCGTCCCCACCAGGGAGTTTGCCGGCTATGCATGGAGTAACGGCCAGACCTCTCCTTCTATCGCGGTCATCGACTCCGGTCTCTATACCCTGCATGTAAAGGACGCCAACGGTTGCCTCGGCGCCGACTCCATACACATCAGCGACTCCACCTGTCCGCAATATGTTTATATACCCACCGCTTTTACACCAAACGGGGACGGACGCAACGATGTCTTCCGGGCGGTATTCGCAGGTCCGACCAGCGACTTCCGGCTGGCAATATATGACAGGTGGGGAAGGGTCGTATTCGAGACAACCGATCCCTTCAAGGGTTGGGATGGGACCAGCGGCGGCAACCAGCAGCCCGGGGGCACCTATGCATGGGTCTGCATCTACCGGCTTTATCAGCATCCGCAACGGATGCAAAGAGGCACCGTTATCCTGATCCGATGATGGGAATTGGAATATTCAAAAAAATGTATACCTTGTGATACTTGCGACGTTTGGCTGCCATACTGCTCATGGGAATCCTCTTTTTCAACTGGTACGGTTACCAGTTATTGAGCGCATATTGGCAACAACAGGCCGACGACAAGCTGGAAGCCCGCCTCGACCGGAACGAATACGATGAGTCGCAATTGATCACCATCAAGGTCCCAGTCACCAATCTTTCTTATTACAACAGCTCGACCAGCTTTGAACGGGTGGACGGCCGGATCGATGTCGGCGGCGTACAATATAAATATGTCAAACGCCGGATCTTCAAAGATTCCCTGGAATTACGCTGTATTCCCAACCTGGCGGCCATGAAACTGCAACAATCGAAGAACGATTTCTTCCGCCAGGTGAACGATCTGCAGCAGCAAAAACAGGGGAAAAAGAACGGCTCCGCAACAAAAGACCTTTCCAAAGATTATACGCCTTCGGCAATGGACATTACCGTCCCCTCCCTTGCGGACGCACAAACGCCGCCCAAGGCGATCCTCCTTTCTCCCGATCTTCCCTCCCGGTATGCTCCGACACCGGAAAGGCCGCCGGATGCTATCCGCTTAACCCAGGCATAAGACAGGTGTTCCCGGCGAACACCCCTTGCGACCGGCCCATGGCCGGCAGAGTTAGCGTTAAAGCATTGTCATGAACGATCTTACAGGTGAAGGGCTCGATGGGCCCGCACAAAAAATGCACTATACCCTCCGTATCGCATCGGCCTTGTGTTTTTTTGGGCATGGCATATTCGGCATTATTACCAAACCCATCTGGTGCAATTATTTCGGGGTATTCGGGATCGGTCACGATCTGGCCTACCGCCTGATGCCTGTTGTCGGCGCTACGGATATTCTCATGGGCATCTTACTGCTGATCTATCCTATCCGGGCAGTGGCCGGATGGCTGGTATGCTGGGGTTTCGTGACGGCAAGCCTGCGACCGCTGTCGGGTGAACCCTTCGGTGAAATGATCGAAAGGGCGGGTAATTTCGGGGCGCCGCTGGCTTTGCTGTTACTGTCTTCCCCATCCGGCGGTTTGAAGGGCTGGTGGTCGCGGATCGATCCACATCCCCGTCCCGATGCTCGCAGCTATGCCCGGGTTATCCTTTGTCTACGAATCGTCGTATTCCTGTTATTGGTGGGTCACGGCTGGCTGAACTGGATCGAAAAGAATAGTCTTTTACAACAATATGCCTCGCTGGGTTTTGACAACCCCATCCGGACGGCGCATCTCATAGGCATCCTCGAAATGGGCGCGGCGCTGACCGTACTGATCCGCCCGCTGCGTTGGGTATTGGGTGCGCTTTTCATATGGAAGATGACCACCGAACTCTTCTATCCCCATTGGGAAGCCTTCGAATGGATAGAACGCGGAGGCAGCTATGGTTCCATACTGGCATTATGGTTCGCCCTCGGCGGACTCGATATAAAAATTTCCACCACCATCAAAACAACTGTAATGAAAAAAGCATTTCTTATTCTTTTAACGATAGCCGCTCTCGGGGCCCTGAACAAGGCGTCGGCACAGGGATGCGTCGCCATCCGGAGCAACGGCGGATTTTGTACCGCCGGCGAAGAAGCGGGACACATCGACACTGCGGCACAGTGGCAACTGAGCATCAACAACCGCTACTATAAATCCTTCAAACACTACATCGGCACTGCCTACCAGAAACAACGTCAGGTCCTGGGCAACGAAGTCATCAACAATGCCTATACGATGGACCTGGCTATCTACAGGATATTGAATCCCCGCTGGTCTATCATGCTGGATCTGCCGATCTCTGCCAATGCCCGGTCGCAAACCTACCAGCAAAATGGGGTTTACAACCGCTTCAGCACTCATGCTTTCGGCGCGGGCGATATCCGTTTTGCGGTATACCGCTGGCTGCTGGACCCGGTCAAGATGCCCAGGGGCAACCTTCAAATAGGGCTGGGTCTCAAATTCGCCACCGGCGATGACAACGTCCAGGATTATTTCAAAACCAGCGACAGTACGAAAACCTATGGCCCCGTAGATCAGTCCATCCAGCTGGGAGACGGCGGCACCGGCATCACCCTCGAGTTGAATGGCTACTATAATTTCTCGCACCGGGTCGGCGTGTACGGCAATTTCTTCTACCTCTCGAATCCGCGCGATCAGAACGGCATTTCCAATTCACGCGGCGCGGCGCCATCCGCCACCAGTATTGCCAATGGAAGCAATATCATGAGCGTACCCGATCAATACCTGGTAAGACTGGGCGTAAGCATGCAGTTCAACCGGCTCAATGTCTCCGCCGGCCTCCGCGACGATTGTCTTCCGGTACATGATCTGATCGGCGCAAGCGACGGTTTCAGAAGACCGGGGTACATCATTTCCGCCGAACCGGGGCTGACCTATGTTTTCAAAAAGGTATCCATCTACAGCTACGTACCGATCGCCCTTGTACGCGACAGGACGCAAAGCGTGCCGGATAAGGTCACGACGGCGCTGACCGGTAAGTACACGCAGGGCGACGCCGCCTTTGCCAACTGTGTCGTCAACATCGGCGCGAATATTCGTTTTTAGAACTTTCATCATAAGCAAAAGCAAGCAAAACACCGCGATTCTTCGCGGTGTTTGTTTTAAAATGTAACCGCAAGGTTACGAGCGAGCCCTTGCCAGTGGCAAGGGCGAAGCTCTGGACGGCCGGACGACGGACATTAGCATATTCTACTTACATTTAGGTATGAAACGATTCCCCGCCCTTTTACTTTTACTGACCCTTTCGCTTCTCTCTTTCGGGCAACCGATCGTCACAACGCCGCCCGACAAGGTCTATGGAAAATTATTCGTCGATGTCCAGATGGAAAGGGTTTTCCCCGACGGCAAGACCTTCGTGGACTGCATCCCCAAACGCAAGCCGGCCGATATCGTGGCGGACTACGAGACATTGAGGACGACGGCAGGTTTCAATCTGAAAAATTTCGTGCTCGACAATTTCGATGTGCCGGCGGCCCCCGCGGAAACCTATAAAACAAATACTTCAGAGGACGTGGTCACACACATCCGGCATCTGTGGCCCGTGCTGAGACGCAACCCGGATAAAGTTGTCGAAGGAAGCTCGCTGCTTCCATTGCCGTATCCTTATATCGTTCCCGGGGGACGTTTCCGCGAGGTCTACTACTGGGATTCCTATTTCACGATGCTGGGGCTGAAGGAAAGCGGTGAGATCGGCATGATCGACGATATGGTCAGGAACTTCGCCTACCTGATCGGGAACTACGGCCATATCCCCAACGGTAACCGCACTTATTATCTCAGCCGCTCGCAACCTCCGTTCTTTTCCGTTATGGTCGAGTTGCTGGCGGAAGCCAAAGGCGACAGCGTTTACCAGGAATTCCTGCCAGCGATGGAAAAAGAATACGCCTTCTGGATGGACGGCGCCGACCGGCTGGCGCCGGGCCAGGCCTATCGTCGCGTGGTCAGACTGAACAACGGCGATATCCTGAATCGCTATTGGGACGATGCCACCGTCCCCCGCCAGGAAAGCTGGCGCGAAGACGTACTGACGGCCCAGCGCTCGGGCCGAGACAAAATAGAGATGTATGAAGAGCTGCGCGCCGCGGCCGAAAGCGGCATCGACTTCAGCAGCCGGTGGTTTGCCGACAGGAAGAACCTGGTGACCATCCATACCAGCGATATGATCCCACCCGATCTGAATGCCCTGCTCTACCACCTCGAATGGGCCATTTCCAAGGCCAGGCTGATGAATAAGGACAGCACGGCGGAAGTGTTCCGCCGGAAAGCCGTCCGCCGCGGCGAACTGATCGACAAATATTGCTGGAACAAGACGCTCAGCTTCTACACCGACTACGATTTCAAGACCCGGAAACAAAGCAGCAGCATCAACCCGGGAGGCATGTACCCCTTCTGTTTCATCAACGAACATCCCGACTATATGAGCCTGCTGGGCAAAAGGGTCGCAAATGTCATCCGGGCAAGATTGTTAAAACCCGGAGGGGTCGCCACGACCGAGTTCAACACCGGTCAGCAATGGGACCTGCCCAATGGCTGGGCGCCTCTCGAATGGATGACGATCTGGGGTCTCGACCGCTGCGGACAGAAGGAGCTCGCGGCCGAAATCGCAACGCGCTGGGTAAAGCTGGTCGAGAAGGTATACAAACAGACCGGCCGGCTCATGGAGAAATACAATGTCGCAGACATCGACAAAGAGGCCGGCGGCGGCGAATATCCCGGCCAGGACGGTTTTGGCTGGACCAATGGGGTGCTGCTGAAGCTGATCGATCAATACCATTTGCCCATGCAATAAGCAGCGGAAATTTTCGGTGGTCGAACCCGACACTCCTATCTTTGCGCAAATTTTCGCATGAAAACGTCCCTTTATCTTCTTGCCGCCGCCGCGCTTTTCCTCGCTTCCTGCGCCTCCAACAATGTCACCGTCGATAACAGCCTGGGTCGTTTTTTCGATTCGGCAGGCGTGAAAGGCGACTTTGCTTTGTTCGACAACGGCCAGGGACATTTTACGATCTATGATCTTACGCGCTATCGCGACAGCGCTTATTCGCCCGGCGCCACTTTCGATATCATGCAATTGTTGATCGGCTTCCAGACCGGCGTTGTAAAAGACGGCAATGACGTCCTGGTTCCGCCCATTACCCTCACCCGGGCCTTCAGGACGACGAACCTCGAAGACACCGGTGTTTTCCAAAAGCTCGCACGCAACATCGGGATGGACACCCTCAAAAAATGGGTGGACTCCTTGCATTACGGCAATAGGAACCTTTCCGGCGACCCGGAGGCTTTCTGGAAGGACGATTCCCTGAAGATCACCTCCGACGAGCAGCTCGGACTGACCAAGAAACTCTATTTCAACCAGCTGCCCTTTTTCCGTCGCCCGCAGGAGCTGGTACGGGACATGATGCTTACGGAAAGCAATTCGAATTATAAGCTCGTCTATAAGACCGCCCTGATCCCCTATGAGCACCGCACCATGGGTTGGGTCATGGGCTGGGTGGAAGAAAACAAACACCCCTATTTCTTCATCCTCAACGTGGTATCTCCCCATGCCGGCGCCGATATCCCGGCTATTGGTCTTCAGTTGGTTAAGAGCATACTTTCATCTCAGGGCTTCTTCCAGGGCAAGAAATAATTGGCTTTTTTTTGCACGCGGCGGTACCTGAGTCTTTTACCGAAAGCGTTATCTTGCAACGTGTTTCGCGTCGAACATATCGAATACCTGATCGGCCTGGGGGCCGTGCCCCTGCTGGTGGTCACCCTCTCTTTTTTGCTATCCTGGAAGAAAAAAACGGCCGGACGGATCGGCGATCCGGGACTGGTCCAACTGCTTATCCGGAACTTTTCCTCCTGGCGATTCCTGGTAAAATCGGGTCTGGCGCTGCTGGCCTTCATCGTTATCATCCTCGGAGCGGGCAATCCCCAGAAACCCGGCTCGATGCAAAACGTCCAGCGGAAAGGAGTGGATGTCATGATCGTGCTGGATGTGAGCAAAAGCATGCTGGCCAGGGATATCAAACCAAGCCGGCTGGAAAGGGCTAAACAGCTGCTGCTCCGGCTGGTAGACCGGCTGGACAACGACCGTATCGGACTCGTCCTTTTTGCCGGCCGGCCGTATCTTCAGATGCCCCTGACCACCGATCACGGAGCGGCCAGGATGTATATCCAGAACGCAAGTCCCGATGCCGTCCCTACCCAGGGAACGGTCATTGCCGAAGCCTTGCAGATGGCAAACAGCGCCTTCAATACCAAGGAAAGGAAATATAAATCCGTGCTATTGATATCGGATGGCGAGGACCACGACCCGGACGCCATGAAAGAAGCCAAACACCTGGCACAGGACGGGGTCATGATCAATACGATCGGCATCGGTACCCCGGAGGGATCGCCCATTGTAGACCCGGCGACCGGTGAGCTGAAAAAGGACGATCAGGGGAATGTCGTGCTATCCAAATTGAACGAAGCAGAGCTGCAACAGTTGTCCAACGCTACCAACGGACAGTACATCCGCCTCGATAACGTGGACGATGCCCTGATCACCATGACACAACAACTGGAGAACGCCGAAAAGAAATCCATGACCGACGCTGAGCTCATCGATTATAAGAGCTATTTCCAATGGTTCCTGGCTGCGGCACTGGTGTTGTTGATTGTCGAGTTCCTGCTGTCCGAGCGGCGTTCGGAACGCAGTGAACGCCGCGCGCTGTCCGAAAAAAAGACGCGCATTTCTTCTGTTTCCGCACCGGTCATTCTGCTGCTGATCCTGTTGAGCTCGATCGCCACGCCTGCCTCTGCCCAGACGACCAATTCCCGGATCCGGAGTGGCAACCGGTATTATAAAAAACAACAGATCGACAAATCCATCCAGCAATATCGAACGGCGGTTCAACAGGCCCCCGATAATCCCACCGCCAATTACAACCTTGGCAACGCTCAGTTCCGCAAGAACCAGTATGACGAGGCCTCGAAGTCCTATGATGCGACCATTCGGAACAGCCAGGACAAAAAAATGAAAGAGAACGGTTATTACAACAAGGGAGTGGCGATGATCAAACAGAAAAAACTCCAGGAAAGCATCGACGCCTGGAAACAGGCGCTCAAGCTGAATGCCTCCGATGCCGATGCGAGGGACAACCTCGAACGGGCCTTGCGGCAGCTGAAACAGCAACAGCAGCAACAACAGCAGAACCAGCAAAACCAGAAAAAAGAACAAAAAAACCAGAAAGACAAAAAGGATCAGAAAAGGAACGAGGATCAGCAACAGCAGCAACAGCAGCCGAAACCCCAACCCAGCAGGCTGAACAAACAGGAGGTGGAACAGTTGCTAAAGGCACTCGAACAAAAGGAGAACGATCTCCACAATAAAATGCAGCAGAACAAAATGCATACACCCAATCAACCCGATAAAGACTGGTGAGTAGTACACCATGGCGCCCTGCCGCCCCCGTCCCCGCGAGGGGTCATCTCGTTGCAACGATTCTTTGTACCTTTACACGCTATGCAATCCTATTGTAACTCCCTCACCGGATGGTCCCGCCTGAGAACGCGGGAAGTAAAGATCGGCGATCTGTTGCTGGGTAATCTTCATCCTATCCGCGTGCAGACCATGACGACCACAGATACGATGGACACGCTGGCGACGGTGGAACAATCCATCCGTTGTATCGAGGCGGGGGCCGAGTTGGTCCGGATCACGGCCCCAAGCAAAAAAGAAGCTGACAATCTGCTGAATATAAAAAATGAACTGCGCCGTCGCGGCTATGCCACACCGCTGGTAGCGGATATCCATTTCACGCCCAATGCCGCGGAGATCGCAGCCCGCATCGTAGAAAAGGTCCGCATCAACCCCGGCAATTATATCGACAAGAAGAAATTCGAGCATGTGGAATATACCGATGCCGGGTACGACGAGGAGATCGACCGCATCCGGCAGCGTTTTACGCCCCTGATCCGGATATGCAAGGAGTATGGCACGGCCATGCGCATCGGCACCAATCATGGCTCGCTGAGCGACAGGATCATGAGCCGCTATGGAGATACCCCCATGGGCATGGTCGAAAGCGCCATGGAATTCCTGCGCGTCGCCCGGGACGAGAGCTATCACAATATCGTCCTGAGCATGAAGTCCAGCAACCCACAGGTCATGGTACAGGCTTACCGCCTGCTGATCCGCAAAATGGACGAAGAGTTTGGCGTATGCTATCCCCTTCATCTCGGCGTCACGGAAGCCGGCGACGGCGAAGATGGACGAATCAAATCTGCCATCGGTATCGGTACGCTCCTCGAAGATGGCATCGGCGATACCATCCGGGTGTCTTTGACGGAGGACCCCGAATTCGAAATCCCGGTCTGTAAAGACCTGGTGCAACGGTATGAAACCAGGCAGCCGGCCGTCGCGACTGCTATCCCGGCGCCCACCACCGCGCCCCCCATCCCCCCCATTGAAAAAGTACCTTATTCCCCGTTTGAATACCGGCGTCGTGTATCCCGCGCGCTCGGACCGATCGGCGGCCAGCATGTCCCGGTAGTGCTCGCGGATTTCAGCCAGTCCCAGGGCATCGAACGGGATCATCTCCGCGCGGTAGGGTATGTCTATGACCCCGCCGGCGACAAATGGAACATAGCGGATGCCGCCGCCGATTTCATCTTTACCGGCAAGAACACCATCGGCTTCGATCTGCCGGGCACGGTAAGACCGATCTGTAATGCCGATGTCTGGATAGGGTTGCCGGACCGCGCCGGTTATTACCCGCTCTTCGATGCAACCAGGTACGACCCGCGCGGAGAACGCTCGGACACCCTTAATTTCCTGTCGCTTGACACGGCGGGAGAAGAAGCCATGGATGTTGCCGAATCCGTTCGGGATGACGCCACCGTCGTCCTTTGTCTCTGGTCTAACAATCCCTGGCCCCTGTTATCCGTGCGGCGCTTCATCATGGAACTCATGGCGCGCGACATTCGCTGCCCGGTGATCCTGGCGGTCGAAAGCCGTCAGGAGACTATCGATCGGCAGCTGATCCACTTTTCCGCCGAGACCGGCGCGCTTTTTCTCGATGGCATGGGCGACGGCATCTGGCTGATGAATGACTCAAAGGAGATCGAGGGCGCGAGGGTCAGCGGTCGCACCTATCTCGAGACGAAGAACAACCGTCAATTCATCAACAATACCTCGTTCTCGATCCTCCAGGCCACGCGCACCCGTATCTCGAAAACCGAATATATTTCCTGTCCTTCCTGCGGCAGGACCCTTTTCGAGCTCCAGGACACTACCGCGAGGATCCGCGCCGTGACCCATCATCTCAAAGGGATTAAGATCGCCATCATGGGATGTATCGTCAACGGACCCGGCGAAATGGCCGACGCGGATTTTGGATACGTAGGCAGCGGACCCGGTAAGATCACACTCTATAGAGGGAAGGAAATCGTCAAAAGAGGAGTAGACAGCTCAATCGCGGTCGACGAACTGATCAGCCTGCTGAAAGAAAGCGATGCCTGGATCGATCCCCTCACCCGTTAAAAAAATTGCCGGTGAACCGCATCGACAGACTACATGCTATCCTCACCCACTTGCAAAGCAAGCGGAAGGTGACGGCCCAGGAAATGGCAGACCGTTTCAATATCAGTCTGCGCACCGTCTACCGCGACGTCAAGGCGCTCGACGAATCCGGCGTGCCCGTCATCGGCGAGGCGGGTTCGGGATATACGATCATGGAAGGCTACCGGCTTCCGCCCGTCATGTTCACGCAGGAAGAGGCCAGCGCACTGCTGCTGGGCGGAAAGCTGGCCGAACGGTTCACGGACGGCTCTGTAAAAAAGCATTTTCAATCCGCACTTTTCAAGATCAAAGCCGTACTGCGCTCGCCCGATAAGGAATACGTGGACAGTCTTACAGAGCATATCGAGATCCTGACCCGCTATACACCGGACAGCGATTCGCCTCAGCAATACCTTTCCCTGCTGCAGCAGGCAATCGTTCACAAAAAGACCGTGTTTATCCGGTACCGGTCGAATGAAAAAGAAGAGGTCACGCACCGGCGGGTGGAACCCATGGGCCTGGTACACTATGGGTCTGCCTGGCATCTGATCGGCTGGTGTCATCTGCGCAACGACTACCGCGATTTCCGCCTGACCCGGATGCTGGGCGTCACGCTGGAAGAAATTACCTTCGATCCTGCCTCCCATCCTTCCATCCGGGAATACATCGAACAGATCAGGGCCGGCGCCGACCTCCGGGAAGTCATTGTCCTGGTCGATAAAAGGATCGTCAAATACCTCCAGGAGCAGAAGTACCTGAACGGGTTCGTCTCCCAGGAAGAAATGGACACCTGCGTCAGAATGAAATTCCTGGTGTCTTCCCTGGACTACTTCAGCCGCTGGCTGCTGATGTACTCGGACGCGATCCGGGCGGAAGCTCCGCCGGACCTTAAGGACCGGCTGAAAGAAATTTCCGGAAAAATATCCATGCACCACGGTTCCTACTGACATAATGCTGTCACTCCGGGGCTGTTTCTTTACGGAAACCCAGGATTTGTATGCTTATTCGAACGCATCCTTGTATGACCGTCCTGTATAGCTCCAGGCAAGCCACCGTGAAGGATCTTCCCGGCTGGAAGCCGACGGAGGAGGCTTCGCCCGCCAGGGCAGACATTAGCTCTTTGCCGGGATTCGCTAATTTTCACACAGCGAATCCAAGGCACATCTCCGGAACCGTTGTGCGGGACCTTTACCGCTACGTGACCGATCTCGACCTTCTGGTTTGCGGTCCCCAATATTGGTTCTATTATGGCCTCGATGGCCGGCCCGACACGAAATTCACGCTCGAAATAGCCCTCCCCGTACAGGGAAAGATACCCACTGCCGTCCTGCCTTTTTTTAAACATATACCGGCTTTCCGTTGTCTTTCTTCACGGCATGAAGGTCCCTGGGGCGGTCTTGCGGAAGAATATCGCCGCATGTTGCAACACATCAATGACAACGAGCTGAAAATGAATGGCATTTATGCGGAGTCTTTTTTGCATATCGATTTCGACGAACCGGCAAACCAAATCACGGAAATACAGATCGGTCTTTCCTGAATGCACAGACAAAAACCTTTAATATGAAAAGCAAAACATGCGCGGCATTTATTTTCGATGGCTTTTCCGACCGTGATCTGGCGCTGACCATGGCCGGTCTTCATCGCGCGGGCAGCTTTTTCCTGGAGACATTTTCCACCAAGGGGCGGACGGCCACCTCGCGTTGCGGTCTCAGGACCTTACCGCATACCAGCCTTTCGTATATGTCGCCCGATGATTTCGATCTGCTGGTCCTGCCGGGCGGAGAACAATGGGAAAAAGGAGACAACCTGGAAATATTTCCACTGATAACAGCAACGGTAGGACGCCGCCCCATAATCGCGATCAGCGAAGCCACCCTGGCGTTGGCGGATCTGGGTTTGCTGAACAATATACCTCATACGGGTATCCACCCCGATCATTTCGAACAGTTCTGCCCGGATTATAAAGGAAGTCCATGGTTCCAGTCGCAGCCTTGTATAAGCGCAGGAACGGTGGTGACGGTCAACGGGGCTACATTGATGCAATCCTCTCATGGCATGTTGGGGCTTTTCGATACATTGCAGGAAATATCTGCGAATGAACTTTTCGATCCGGCATGTTGATGAAAATGATCTGCACCTGGTGACGATCACCGACGAACAGACCGGAGCCGAAGCGGTCCTCCTTCCGGGATACGGCGCCCTGCTGCATGCATTCCGCGTCCGCCTGCGGGATGGTTCGCCGTTCAATGTTATCGACAACTACCGCGATAGCGCCGATCTGAAATCGAACATCGCTACGTCATTCAAAGGACCTAAGCTCTCGCCATTTCCTTGCCGGATATCCGATGGCGTCTATCAGTATGCCGGGAACACCTATCGGTTCGGACGGCTTTTTTCCGATGGCACAGCCATTCACGGTTTGTTGTACGACCGGTCATTTACGATTGCAGAGGAATCGGCGGGCGACCAGGGCGCATCCCTGGTGCTGGAATATGCATACAGGAACGACGATCCCGGCTATCCCTTTCAGTATAATTGCCAGGTAAGATATACCCTGCGTAACGGGGGCGACCTCGGGATCGTGACGGTGGTGACGAATGTAGACAAGACAACCATCCCGATAGCAGACGGCTGGCATCCCTATTTCCGGCTGGGAGGAAAGATCGATGACTGGCATCTGCAGTTCTATTCCGCGGCCATCGTGGATTTCGACGAAAGGCTCGTACCCACCGGCCACCTTTCGCCATACAATGTTTTTGAAAGGGCCAGACTTATCGGCGACACTTTCCTGGACAACTGCTTCGCGCTGAAACCCGCCATCGTCAGCGCCGCATGCGAGCTCTATAATCCTTCCTCAGGGCTCCGGGTATCATTCTTCCCCGATAGCAGCTATCCCTATCTGCAAGTTTACACACCGCCATCGCGCGAAAGCATAGCGGTGGAGAATCTCAGCGGCGCGCCGGACTGTTTCAACAACGGCATGGGACTGATATTGCTGCAGCCCGGGCATTCACAAATATTTACCGTTCGGTATAAGGTTAGCGTCGACTAATCACCTAACTTTCCGGCAAATCATGCACGGGATGAAGCTGTTCAAATGGATATTGTCCGCTGCGCTTGCGCTTTCTTTCGCCGGCTGCCTGGACATCGATGAACGACTGGATGTGAATAAGGATGGCAGCGGCCAGCTGGCCATGGATATAGATATGAGTCAAATGATCGACATCCTGCAGACGTATATGGGAAAAGACGAGCTGGAAAAGAAGGGCCTGCACAAGATGGACACCACCGTCCTGCTGAAAGACGTGATCGACACTTCCACCACCCTTAGCGAAGACAAAAAAGCCATCCTCCGTCCCGGCCGGGTGCATATCCAGCTGGATATGGATGCGAAGATTTTCAGGATCCACAGCATGTTCCCTTATACCAGCCAGGCGAATCTCGAGAAGCTGTATGCTCTCCAGAACGACGGATCGACGCTTGGGAACGCGAAGCTTTTCGGCAATATCGGCGGCGATTCCTCCGGCGGTCCCGGCGATATCAACCAGTTCAATGGCATTTTCGATTTCAAATGCCGGGACGGTCTGCTATCCAAAAAACTCAACAAGGAAAAATTCGAGGCGCTGAAAAACGACCCCCAGATGGCCCAAATGAAACAAGCCACACAGATGGGGATGGAGATCAACTATACGAGCACCCTCTCGCTGCCGCGACCCGTCAAAAAGATCGACAATCCGCTGCTCAAGCTGTCCGAAGATAAAAAAACCGTCACCATGAAATTCAATCTGATCGACGTATTCGATCACCCCGGTCAATTTGAATATACTATAGAATATTGATGTCCACGACGCAATTCCTGCTGCCATGTAAGCGCGCTTGTTTCATTTTGCTACCTTTACAGCCATTTCAGGCACATGATTAAAACAGATTTCCTGGTGGTCGGCTCCGGTATTGCGGGCCTTAGCTATGCGCTGAAGGTCGCCCAGCGTTTCCCGGAAAAAAAGGTCCTGGTCATTACCAAGACGCGGATCGACGAGACCAACACCAAATACGCGCAGGGCGGCATCGCCGGCGTGACCGATTTCGAACGCGACAGTTTCGACAAACATATACAGGACACGCTGATCGCCGGCGACGGTCTCTGTAATCCGCGCACCGTAGAGATCGTCGTGACCGAAGGGCCGGAAAGGATACAGGAGATCATCGACTGGGGCACCCGCTTCGACAGGGACGACGAGGGAGACTTCAAGCTGGGGAAGGAAGGAGGCCATTCCGAATTCCGCATCCTCCATCACAAGGATGTCACCGGCAAAGAGATTGAACGGGCCCTGCTCGATACGGTCGGCAAACAGCGCAATATCGAGATCAATAAGCATTGGTTCGTACTCGATCTGATCACGCAGCACCACCTCGGTTTCCTCGTCACCAAATCGACCCCGGATATCGAATGCTACGGCGTCTATGCGCTCGACCAGCAGACGAACAAGATCGTAACGGTCCTTTCCCGGGTAACCCTGCTGGCTACCGGGGGCAACGGTCAGGCGTACCGTACGACCACCAATCCGAAGATCGCAACCGGCGACGGTGTTGCCATGGTCTATCGCGCCAAAGGGCGTATAGAGAATATGGAATTCATCCAGTTCCATCCTACGGCGCTCTATGAAGCGGGCGTCAGCCCCTCGTTCCTTATTACCGAAGCCGTACGGGGAGACGGCGGTATCCTGCGAAACGACAAAGGAGAGGCATTCATGATCCGCTATGACGAACGAAAAGACCTGGCGCCGCGCGATATCGTGGCGCGGGCCATCGACAACGAAATGAAACGCGCCGGTACCGAACATGTATGGCTCGATTGCCGGCACATGGACAAAGAGCGTTTTATCGAACACTTCCCCAATATTTATGAGAAATGCAGGTCCATCGGCATTGATCCGGCGCGTCAGATGATACCGGTGGCGCCCGCGGCACATTACAGCTGCGGGGGCATCAAGGTCGACGAATGGAGCCGCAGCTCGATCGCTCGTCTCTATGCCTGCGGCGAATGCTCCTCCACCGGACTACATGGCGCCAACCGGCTGGCAAGCAACTCGCTCCTCGAGGCACTGGTCTTTTCCCACCGTTGCTACCTCGACAGCATAGAAAGGGTTGACAACATCCCTTTTATGGAAGGCATACCGGATTGGAAATCCGAAGGCACGACCGAACCGGATGAAATGATCCTCATCACCCAGAGCCTGAAAGAGCTGCAGCTGCTGATGAGCGACTATGTCGGCATCGTGCGCACCTATACCCGCCTCCAACGGGCGATGAAACGCCTGGACCTTCTCCATGAAGAGATAGAATCCCTGTACGAAACGACCGCCGTTTCACCCCAGCTTTGCGAGGTTCGCAACCTGATCACCGTCGGTTACCTGATCGTAAAGGAGGCCCAGTTCCGGAAAGAAAGCAGGGGGCTCCACTTTATTACCGATTATCCCGGGAAAAGCCCGATATTACAGAACATCGTATTATGAGCGCTACTCCGATCACGCGGGCTATGATCCTGGCGGCCGGGCTGGGTACCCGTTTCAAACCATGGACCGACCTGCATCCAAAGGCACTCGCCCCCATCAACGGCAAAACCCTGTTGCAACGCAACATCGAATATCTCCAGCGATACGGTATTTGGGACATCGTGGTGAACGTCCATCATTTTGCCGGACAGATCGTGACGGCATTGATGGACAACCGGGGTTGGGGAAGCCGGATCACGATCAGCGATGAATCGAAGGAAGTACTGGAGACGGGCGGCGGACTGAAAAAAGCGCAGACATGGCTTGCAGACGCCCCTTTTGTATTGTTGAATGTAGATATTCTGACCGATATGGATCTTGGCGCTATGATCGCCGATCATTTTACCCATCGCCCGCTGGCGACCCTGGCGGTCACCGGCCGTAAGACCTCGAGATATTTTTTGTTCAACGCGGGTAACGAGCTTTGCGGGTGGCGCAATGTCCGGACGGGGCAACAGCGGATGGCAAAACCGGTAGACGGGGAGCCCATTGAGAAAGCATTCAGCGGTGTCCATATCATCGACCCCTCGATCTTTCAGTTCATGGATCACGAAGGAAAATTCTCCATGGTTGAAGTCTACCTGGACCTGGCGGCGGGACATATCATCCGTGGTTGGGATCACAGTAACTCGCTGCTGATCGATGTAGGCCGGCCCTCGTCCGCGGAAGAGGCGTCACGGTTGTTTACATAAATTTTTTATTAATTTTCGCATCATGAGAACCCTGATCTTTATCATTTGCGCCCTGGGCGTCTCCCTGGGTGTCGCCGCACAGGAGACGAAAGATGATCTCCTGAAAAAGAAAGTACTATTGCCCAACGGTTGGACGCTCACTCCGGCCGGTGATGCCTTGCAGCTGGGAGACCTTCCCCTGAACATAGCAGTCTCGCCATCGGGACGTTTTGCGGCGGTGACCAACAATGGCCAGAGCACGCAGACCATCCAGCTCATCGATGTAAACGAACAGCGGGTGCTGGACAGCGTGATCATCCCGAAATCCTGGCTGGGTCTCAAATTCAGCACGGATGGAAAATATCTCTATGCCTCCGGCGGCAACGACAACCGGATCCTCCGTTATGCCCTCGGTACGGAGGCCGGTAAACCGCGGCTGGTCCTTGACGACAGCATCCTTCTAGGGAAAAAATGGCCGGAGAAGATCTCTCCCGCGGGAATCGACATCGACGACAAACGAGGGTTGCTGTACGTCGTGACGAAGGAGAACAATTCGCTGTATGTGGTCGATCTGGCCAGCAGGTCCGTGCTCCGGCGGCTGGATCTCGGCGGAGAAGGCTACACCTGTCTTCTATCACGCGACAGAAAGGAGCTGTTCATTACGTGCTGGGGCTGCGACCGGCTGCTCATCTATGATACGCAAAATGGAACCATCACCGGGCAGATCGCCGTCGGCGACAATCCCAATGACATCTGTCTCACGAAGAATGGCCGGTGGCTGTTCGTAGCCAATGCAAATGACAACAGCGTTTCCGTCATCGATGTCCGCGAAAAGAAAGTGGTTGAGACGCTGAATGCAGCCCTCTATGCCAATTCCCTTCCGGGATCGACTACCAACGCTCTCGCCCTGAGCGGCGATGAGAAAACCCTCTATGTGGCCAATGCGGATAACAATTGCCTGGCCGTTTTCGATGTCAGCCGGCCCGGCGCCGGCAGATCCAGGGGTTTCATCCCGGTCGGCTGGTATCCAACCGCGGTTCGCGTCATCGGCGGAAAGATATGGGTCGCCAACGGCAAAGGTTTTACTTCGATGGCAAACCCGCTCGGACCCAATCCGGCGAAGCGCCGGCAGGAGGTCAATTACCAGCATGGCGATCAGCACAAAATACCGGAGGTCCAGTACATCGCGGGGTTGTTTAAAGGGACGATGAGCATCATACCCGAACCGAATGATCAGCAGTTGGGTCAATATTCGCAGCTGGTCTATCGGAATACGCCGTATGCGAAGGACAGCGAGCTCGTTTCGACGGGAGAAGCGGGCAATCCCATACCGATGAAAGTAGGGGACAGATCGCCGATAAAATATGTGTTCTATTTCATCAAAGAGAACCGTACCTATGACCAGGTGCTTGGAGATGTGAATGAAGGCAATGGCGATACCAGCCTGGTGCTTTTCGGCCGGCGAATAACGCCCAATCAGCATGCCATCGTACAGGAATATGCGCTGCTGGACAATTTCTATGTCAATGCCGAGGTCAGCGCCGATGGACACAACTGGAGCATGGGCGCCTATGCGACGGACTATCTCGAGAAGACCTGGCCTACTTCCTATGGCAACAGGGGAGGCGGATATGATGCGGAAGGTAACAGGGCGATCGCCAACAATAAGGGCGGTTTCATCTGGGACGATTGCCGGCGCGCGGGAGTCAGCTATCGCAGCTACGGAGAATTCGAAGACGACGGCAAACCGCATCTCGAGTGCCTGAAGGGTCATATTTGCCCGGGTTTCACCGGTTGGGATCTCACCGTGATGGATACGACGCGTTTCAGCCAGTGGAAAAAGGATTTCGACTCGTTGCTGGCGGCCGGCGCCCTGCCGCAACTGAATGTCATCCGCATCGGCAACGATCATACTGCCGGATTGCGCCGCGGATCGCCTACGCCGTTTGCCTATGTGGCGGACAACGACCTGGCCGCCGGGGAATTTGTGGAATACCTGAGCAAAAGCCCGATCTGGAAAGAAAGCGTCGTGATCATGCTGGAAGACGACGCGCAGAACGGCCCCGACCACGTGGACGCCCATCGCAGTCCGGTCTATATTGCCGGTGGGCTGGTGAAACATCATTTCGTGGATCATACGATGTATTCCACGACCTCCGTGTTACGGACGATCGAGCTGATACTCGGTATACCGCCGATGACGCAGTATGATGCCTCCTCTCCGTCGATGTGGAGATGTTTTACTTCGACGCCCGATCTGACGGCATTCCAGGCCTTGCCTGCGAACGTCGATCTGCGGGATAAGAATACGGCCTCGAATGAATGGTCGAAAAGATCGTCCGCTATCGATCTGACGAAAGAAGACCGCGTCCCGGACCGGCTCTTCAATGAGATCTTATGGAAAGGTATAAAGGGCGGTGATGCGCCGATGCCGCCGCCAAGCCGTGCCGCATTCATCCATTAAAAAAAAGGTGCGGGTTTACCCGCACCTTTTGCTGTAGACAGTCATACATTAATGACGATCGCGGTCGTGATGATCGCGGTCACGCCAGTGGTGTTCGCGCTCGAAACGGTCATGATCGAAACGCCTTCCCGCAAAATACTCCCGATGTTCCCTATAGAACCGGTTGTGGTAGTGCTCGAAATAAACATGGTCCCTGTAATGCCCATGCCAGGCGGGATAGGTATAATAAGTGTATCCGGCGTAGTTCGATTCATTGATCGAGATATGCGCACGAACCGCTTGAGCGTTCGTCGCACCGGCGATTAACGAACCGGCGACGATCATTCCGATAATTGCTAATTTCGATTTCATAGATCTCTGTTTTAGGTAGTTCTGCAAAAAAAGGGCCATCAGCCCTTTTTTATTATAATCCATTGATTGTTATTGATTAACGCCAGCCCCGGTGAAATTCCCGGTCATGCCCGAAACCGCGTCCGTTCCCATGTTCGAAACCGCGACCGTTCCCGCGTTCGAAACCGCGTTCGTATCCACGCCCGAAGCCCCCACCATAGCCGCGCGAGTAACCGCGGTCATGATCGAATTGGAAGTGGTTAAAACGCCCGCCGATGAAATAGTTCCTGTGTTCTCTCTCGAAGAAAGGACGGTAGTGCGCGAAGTATACACGATCCCGGTAGTGACCGTACCATGCAGGATAGTCATAGTATACATAACCGGGGAAATCGGCTTCGCAAGTCGAAGGATCGGCATAATATCCGCCGTCGTATTCCGGCGCAGGCTGCGCATATTCCGGATCCGGCTGGGTATATACAGGAGCGGATTGATAAACCACGGGCGGAGGTGCTGCATAAACTCTGACGCCGGGGACACGTACCCCGATACGGGCGCCTATATATACCTGGGAATAGCTCCTGGTGGCGATGAGGCTCGCGGCGGTGACGGCGGCGAAGATGGCTAGCTTGTTCATATCTGTAGTTTTTAAGTTGGCGAATGCGATGTTGTTTTCATTTGTTGCATTCTTGACTATTGGATATGAAAAAAGGTGCCTGATTTAACGCGAGACTGTTAAAGTTCCATTAAAGCCAAAGCCCTTAAGACGGCCGCTCTTCCGTCCAATAAGATGCCGACGAGGGCCAAAGCGAAAATGAAGGGCATCCTGCGTATCCTGCAGCTCTTTCCAGAAAAGAGCACGCAGATTGGCCGTTTCCGGATCACGGCTGGCATCCATCCGGCCAATAGTCCACATAAAGGTAGACGGGTGGGGCGAAGGAATATTTTAAAGGAGGGAAAAATAATTTTGATGTACTAATTTATTTAGTAAATTTATGCTAAATTGTTGATCACTTAAAATCTTTTTATGGAAACCGGGTTAGTAACACAATCGACCTCTCTGGCTTCTCGCCTCAGAGGGCAAACAGGCGCCCAAAGAGGCGACCGCCGAGCGGAATATCTTTTGGTCATTTATCCTTACGGCGATTTGCGGGACCGGCTGCTGGAAGAACAGCAGCAATTTTCTACCGATTACGAGGTGACGGTTCGCAACAGACCGCACATCACCGTAGCCGCATTCCAGGCGGCGGAAGGCATGGAAGATACGCTCATCCGATGGATCCAGCGCATCTGTCACCGATATGAGCGATTCGAGCTGACGCTCAACAACTACAGCGGCATTCCTCCGCATACCATCTACCTTAGGGTGCAGGACCCGCAGCCTTTCCGGCGGCTGATGCAGCAGTTGCGTGCCATCGACCATTATGTCCGAAGTTCGGGTTGCCCTCCTGTCAATCTCATCGACCGCCCGTATCTCAGCATCGCGGGCGGCCTGACGGAACAGGTGTACAATAGGGCAATGCCGGAATATTCCAGGAAAACCTTTCACGAAAGCCTGCCCGTGGACGAGCTGGTCCTGTTGAAAAGAAATCATCACTTCGATCCGTGCCGAACGGTCAACATCTTCCGGTTGCTGCCGGACCCCGCCGGCAAGTCACCGGCAGGAACCTTACCTCATCTCTAAAAAAACAAGACTATGCAAGCCATCAAACCTGTTACGACCATTCTCAACGAGAATTATAAAAAGCAGCTGGCCGCAGCCGAATACCAGCTGATCCTGAGCCCGAATGACGAGCTGGGCAACAAGATCAGGCAGATCAGGAGCGATTTTCAGGAAGCCTACCAGGCCGCATCGGTTCCGGGAGGCAAACCGAACCTGACGCTGGTGCGGTTCACGCAACTGACGATGATGGAAGAACGTATCATCCAGCGCCTCAAGACCATCGCCATGGGATTTTGCCCCTTCAAAGTGGAGTTGAAGGATTTCGGTAGCCTGCCCTCACACACCATCTTTATCAATGTGACCAGCAAATTGCCGGTCAGGGCGCTGGTCAGGGAGATCAGGGAGACCCAACGCCTGATGCGGCTGGATAAGGACCACAAACCACATTTTATCGATGAGCCCAATCTCCTGATTGCCCGGCAGCTGCAACCCTGGCAATATGAAAAGGGATGGCTGGAATACGCCGGCAGGAGTTTCACCGGCAGATTCATCGCCGACGCAATGCTTCTTCTCCGCAGGAGGACCACCGGCATTTTTTCTGACGGACCACGGCGGGGAAGCGATGGTCGGATAGCAGGTGGCTGGCAGATCATCGAGCGGTTCGAATTCCGCAATCTTCCGGTGAGCACGCGGCAGGGCGAATTATTTACTTCTGAATTTTAAGCACATGAACGAAGATGGCCATGCGCGGCAAGCGCAATACCTGAAAGGGCGCGGCGCCCAGTTCAACCCGAAGAACCGCTTTCTGAAAAACGAGCGGGTAAAGGAACACATCGAGGCGATAGATGAATGGATCGAACCGAATGTCGCCACGCAGTACCTGGAAGAACAGGCAAAAGGCATCGTCAACAAGGTCGACAGCCCCGACGTGGGCATGTGGTACAGCATGAACCCCTATCAGGGCTGCGAACATGGCTGCACCTATTGCTATGCACGGAATGCGCACGAATACTGGGGTTACAGCGCCGGCCTCGATTTCGAACGCAAGATCATCGTGAAGAAGAATGCTCCCGAACTCCTCCGCAAATTCCTCATGGACCCCCAATGGGAATGTCTGCCCATCTCCATCAGTGGTAATACGGATTGCTATCAACCGGCAGAAAAGAAATTCGGGATCACCCGACGTCTCCTGGAGGTGTGCCTGGAATTCAACCAGCCGGTAGGCATGATCACCAAGAATGCCGGCATCCTGAGAGATAAGGACCTGCTGACCGAAATGGCCAAAAAAAACCTGGTGTCCATTTTGATCTCTATTACCTCTTTCGATGAAGACCTGCGCCAGCTGATGGAACCCCGGACCACCACCGCGCGCCAACGGCTCAGGACCATCAAAGAGCTCAGCGATGCGGGTGTGCGTATGGGCGTCATGCTGGGACCCATGATCCCGGGTCTCAACGAACATGAGATGCAAAGGATCATGAAGGCGGCGGCAGACAACGGCGCCAGCTTCTCCGCTTACACCTTTATCCGGCTCAATGGCGCCGTCAAGCTGATCTTCCGCGATTGGCTCTACAAAAGTTTTCCCGACAGGGCCGATAAGGTCTGGCACCTCATCGAAGCCGGCCATGACGGCAAGGTCAATGACAGCCGCTGGGGCGCACGCATGCGCGGGGAAGGGAACATAGCCGAACTGGTGGCACGGCAATTTGCTACGTATTCGAAGAAATACAATCTCAATGAAGAGCGATGGGAACTGGACTGTACGCAGTTCCGCCGCCCCGGAGGGCAGATGAAATTGTTTTGAGCCGGGGCGTGCCCAAACATCGCCGCTTTGCGGGGCGCCGGCTAGCTCGAATGGTCATGCAGGATCCTCCATCCGTCCTTCCGATGCACCATGGTCAACGAAAAGGAGCCATGACGCTCGGCCAGCTTGTCATTTGCTTTCAAAATGAACCGGCCCGTCAGCAGGGCATAATCCTTACCCAGCATCGTCAGCTGGTAGCTGTCGTAAGCCAGTTGCTGTTTCGGATGACCACCCACAAAGTAATGGACGACATAAATACGACGGATACTGTCGATCCCCACACGGCCGCCCGAGGTCATCATCGTTGCCGTAGGATCATATAAGGCCATATAGCCGTCGAGATCGCCGGAATTCCATTTGGACGTCGCGTCATTCATGGAGGCAATGATCTCCTTTTCAGCTGTGCTATGCTGGGCATACCCTTTTCCCAAAGCAAGCAGTCCTATAACGAGGGTGAGAACAAAGCGCTTTTTCATGTCCCGAATGTACTAAAACAATGCTTAATTTGTTCCAAACCCGCCCGTCATGCGATACCGCCAGGATTTGAGCGAAACCGTGGGCGCGGCTATCGCCTGTTGAACGCTGTCAACCGCGACTTTTCTTTTTCAATGATATCCCGGGCCTCCAATAATTGCTCTTTGAGGGCGGAAAAGGAGGAGTCCAGTTGTTCATCCGCGGCTTCGAGACAGGAATTTTCAAATTGCAGACAGCTGGATTGCAAGGGTGTAAGGCCTACAAAGCCGAACAACGGCTTGATCTTGTGAACGGCGCTCTTCAAGGCCACCCGGTCCTTCTCCTCGAAACAGGTGATTATCCGCTGGACAAAACCCTCGTATTCATTCAAAACATCCGTAAAAGTCTCCTCGATCATTACATAATCACCTGCATATAATTCGATTATGTATTGACTGTTGATGGCATCGCTGAACCGGAATGTCCTGTTGGATGAAGGCTGCTCCATAGAAAGGCTTCGTAAAATAACGACATCCATACTAAATTATTGTCTTTGAACGTTGAATACCAAATTGAGCCGTTGCCTGGCGAGACCGGCAGCCCTCTGAACTAAACCCCCTATTCGCACCTTGTGAGCAACCCATTCGTCTCCATGTCCGCGTCCTTTTACAACGACCTGGTCTATTCAGGTTTGAAGGACGAGCATTCCCCCACCAAAAGGAAGAAGACGATACGTTTCAATCAATTCATTCTGCTGATCCTCGTCGCCCACTTCGTCTGCGTCATCTCTTATTTCTGTTTCGGGCTTTATATCAGCGCGCTGATCAACCTCAGCACGGCCTATATTTTCATCGTGGCCTACCAGGTGAACCTCCGCCGGCGATATCTCCTGGCACGGGTGATATCGGTGCTGAACCTGAACATCTACCTGGCGGTGATGAACTACATGGAAGGACTACGGGCGGGGGAATACCTGTTCTTCTTTCCGTACTTCCTGATCATGACGTTCATCATCAGCTTCACCAGGAACCTCCGCGAGCTGAGCTTCGCATATGGTATGACCGTCACCTGTATCCTGTTCTGTTTTTATCAATGCCCCCAGGAGAACCACTACCAGGTACATATTGCAGGCCTGTTCGATAAGCTGTACGACAGCAACCTCGTCCTTTCGCTGTTGCTGACCACCTTTTTCTCCTTTGCCATCGTCCGCATCAACCGGAACAACGAAGAGGCCATTCTCAAGGAAAAACGGTTCGTAGACACGATCTACAATACGTCGCTGGACGGCGTCTTCATCCTGGATGCGGAAGACCTCGTGATCACCGATTGCAACAACCGCGCTATCGAGCTCCTGGAGATCGATGACAAAAGACAGATCGTCGGAGCGCCCATGGATAGCCTCTTCACCAAGGAACAGATCGCGCAGTTCCGGACAGTAGGACAAAAGGACGGCGAGGCCACGAGCTGGCAGGGCGAGCTGGCGCTAAGCTCCAAAAAAGAAAATACGGTGTTCGCCTTCGTCAACGTCGTCTCTTTTTTCGACGACGACCGGCATTTCTGGAAGATCAGCATCCTCGACATTTCTGAGATCAAAATGACCCAGTTCGAGCTCATGAAGGCCAAACAAAAAGCCGAGACGGCATCGAAAGCCAAGTCCCGGTTCCTGTCCAATATGAGCCACGAGCTCCGGACACCGCTGAACGGTATCATCGGCGCGAGCAATCTCCTGATGCAGGAACAATACCTCCCCGATCAGAAGTCCCACCTGGAGATCCTGAAATACTCATCGGAACACATGATGGTCCTGATCAATGAGATCCTCGATTTCAATAAGATAGAGGCGGGGCGTTTCGAACTCGAAAATGTACCGGTCAATATGCGCGCCTTCCTCCGGAAGCTGGAAACCACGTTCTCCGTACAGGCCCATACCAAAGGCCTGATGTTCCTGCTGGACGTCGATGAAAACCTGGAAGCCGAGTTCCTCACCGATGAAACGAGGCTCAACCAGGTATTGAGCAACCTACTGTCGAATGCCATCAAGTTCACCCATAAAGGCGGCATTACGCTTGGCGCCAGAAAGGTTTCGTCCAGCAGCAAAAAATCGGTCGTTCAATTCATGGTTCAGGACACCGGCATCGGGATACCCGCGAATAAACAGCAGGAGGTATTCGAGAGCTTTACGCAGGCCGATACCGACACAACGCGAAAATACGGCGGTACCGGTCTCGGGCTCGCCATCAGTAAGCGCCTGGTGAGTCTGTTCTCGGGCGAACTGCAGCTGAAAAGCGACGAAGGGAAAGGAAGCACGTTCTATTTCACCCTCGAGCTCGAGATCAACGAGAACGCGAAGATGTATATCAACGACGAACGCGTGAAACAGTTGCCTGCCTTCGACCGGCTGTGCGTGCTCATCGCCGAAGACAATGTCGTCAACATGGCCGTAGCCCGTAAGTTCCTCACCAAATGGGGCATCGAGGTCCACGAGGCGGTCAACGGCATCGAGGCCGTTGAAAAATTCCGCAACGGCAACTTCGATCTCGTACTGATCGATCTCGAAATGCCTGAAATGGATGGCATCACCGCCCTTTCGGAGATACGAAAGGTGCGGCCCTCGGTGCCGGCCATCGCTTTTACTGCAGCGGTATACGAGGACATGCGTATCGACCTCCTGAAAAAAGGCTTTATGGACGTCGTCCCCAAACCCTTCCGGCCGGAAGATCTGCACAGCAAGATACAGCGGCTGCTGCCCAACAGGGCGTAAGTCTCACGAACCGAAACGGCTCATTAGGTAAAAATCAGTATTTTTACCGTCCGAATCGGTTCCATCCATGCATCCACTTCTTGAGAATATCTTCCAAACGAGGCAGTTCCTGAACTCCAGGAACGAGCTGGTCGCCGTCAATTCGGAGACGCCTAAGGGACAATGTCAATATCTTCAGGACCTTGTGCGGGAAGGGAACTATACCCGCACGCTGGAAATAGGGTTTGCGTTTGGCACCTCCACCCTTGCGATCGTGGAGGAAGTGGCCCGGCAAAATGGCCGCCACACGGTGATCGATAAGTTCGAACTGGATGCCTGGGGCGGCAACGGGCTGGACCTGATCGACCAGGCAGGCCTGTCCAAACACCTCGAGTTCATCGACAAATATTGCTATGAGGTGCTGCCCCAGCTGATGGCGGCAGGCCGCCGCTTCGATTTCGCCTACATCGACAGCACCAAACAACTGGACTGGCTGCTGGTGGATTTCTTTTATATTGACAAGCTGCTGAAGGTAGGCGGTATGATCGTCTTCGATGACGTCTCCTTCCCGAGCATCCGCAAATTGCTGCGATATCTTTCCCGTTTTCCGGGGTATACCGTTCATTCCCAATATCCGGCCAGTCAGCCGGAAAAGGGTCTGCGCAAAGTGGCGGGATGGCTGCGTGCTTTCCCGCAGGCCACGAAAGTCCTTCGGTCGGAAATGCTGCTCCCGGATCATGCCCTGGGACTCAACTCCAATTGTATTGCGCTGCTGAAGACAAGCGAAGACCAGCGAGGCTGGGACTGGCATGTAGATTTTTGACAGCGGATGTGGATTTTAAGCTAACTTTCCGGCATAATGCAAAATCGGCAATAGAAATATGCAACCTCCCTCATGGCCTGCCCAATTTAGCCGTTTGCGGATGTTATTCTGGTTATCCTTCATCGTCACCATTGCCTATGTGATCTGGGTAAGGAATTACCTGGCTCCCCTGAGCTCCGATGAGATCGTTCAATTCGAGATCGCCAAAACGGCCGACAGGGCCAGGGCCATCGTCGACCAGTGGAAGACCGCCGGCAAATACGAGCAAGGCATACGAAGCACCAATTTCGCCTATGTTTTCATGTTCCTGTATACGATCGCCATCGCCCTCGGATGCCGCTTTATTTCCGCCTGCACGGGAAACGAGATCCTGATCAAAGGGGGAAGGGGATTCGCCTGGCTCATCGTCGGGGCGACGATCTGCGATTTCATTGAAAATATAGCGCTCTCCCACACCATACGCGGCCCCATTTCACAATTGAATGTGACCATTGCCTACAACCTCGCACGGGTAAAGTTCTCGATCGTCATGGTTTGCATCCTGTTCATGCTGACCTGCGCCCTCTTTTGGGTGATCGGCAGACTGGAGAAGGTGAAAAAATGAACTCAACGCGCGGGCGCGACGACCTTCAATTTGTGCAGGCTCGTATCCCCCCTGATAATGGTATTGAGTACGCGGATGGGCGGCGTCACGGTCCCATTCAACGGATAATCCTGATCATGCGTATAGATGCCCTGCGCAACGAACCGGTAGAAATTCGCGCCGCCGATCAGGGTCTTTCCGTCGGCCACCAGCGTGGGAATATCATAGCTGCTGAACATATCTATAGTGGGATATCCGTTCATAAAGGTATAGTCCGCAAAAGACTGCCCCGTCGTATTCGTTGTCGAAAAACTGATCGTCCGCGCGCCCGGATCGACATTCGTTACATAGGTGCCCGATGGAAGCATAGGGATGTCCAGCCTGTCGCCCACCGCAGGAAAGCTGCCCTGCACCGCTTCGATGGTATTGTCTCCCGCGGCCAGGTTACCCGTGAAAGGAGACGAGTTGTTGACGTAATAGTCCATCCACAGGCTAAGCTGCATTCCTTCCCGGATGCCCACTGCGAGATTACGCAAACGGACCGTGTTGCCATCGATGCCCGATATGATGCCTACAGGATAAGTCGTGGCGCTGTAGGACATGAAAAGGTCCGTGTAAGGAAGGTGATCCGTCAGGATCAGATCGCCGGGTCTCAGCAACCTTGCTTCCGCAATGGAACTCAGATTGAATGAACCGGTCCAATCGCCGTAGTTGACGTGCAGGATCGGCGTCCCGCTCAATCGTACCGTTCGTTCATAATTGTCGTGATAGGTGATCCGGTAGACGACATCCCTCCCATAATTGGGGTCCCGGAAGAAATAGGTGTTCCCGTTATAGACCGGATCGGCTCCCTTCCCGTTCGATCCACGGAACGGGTATGGAGAAAAGACCGACACCTGCGTAGGATTACCCGATCCCAATATCCCATCGGAATAATACATCCCGACATGGCGGAATTCCGGGGATGGATAAATGCCATTGTTATCGAGATTCACCGCGACCGGCGGTTCATTCATGGTCCCGCCTTCGAAAAAGTCGCCGCATCCGGACAGCACCATCCGCATCCGGACAGCGCCGGAATAGCTGCGCAACATGCAGCTTCGAAAGCTGGCTCCCGAACCCAGCAGAAAGAAATCGGGATAGGGCCGGCCGGGCGTTTCGGTGGCGAAATTGAATTGGCAGTCCTCGAACGACAGCGTAGCCGTTCCCCCCGCAAAACCTATCCGGAATAATTCTTCCGCGTAGACGTTCCGGAAGACCCCGCCAAAAGAATTGGCGTTTATGGCGCATAACTCCTTGACCGCCCCCGCGATATTCGCCCCATCCACGAAGGGTACCGATGCGCCATCCCCATGCCCGAAGCCATAGCGGATATTATCGAAAACCGTATGCGTGCCACCCCAGACCTTCAATCTTTCCACATGGCATTCTTTCGATTGCGCCTGGCCCATGGCATAGGCTACCTTGTTGTAACTGATATCGCAATCCAGGACATCGATCAGCTCCCCGTTCTGCTGGTTGGACGGGGTGATCATGACGCCGACGACAAAATTGAAGATCGAGCAACCCGAGATCCCGACATCCGTCGATCCGCCCCGGCCGAGCCCCGCGGGGCACCAGGCATGCAGACCGGGATACAGGTCCGAAGAGGATGGATAGGCTGCCGAATCGGAGAATGGATCTATCACGATCCCGGCATAAGGAGACCGTGGATTTTGTCTCGCCGATGCGTCCGTCCACTGGCCGAATGAGAGCGTGTCCACCTGGATCGGGTTCAGATGATCAGGGAAGGTGAACTGCCCCCTGATGACAAGATTTTTGATCTGCACGCCCTTCCCCGACTGGATACCGATGGCAAATGTATTGTCGAAGGTCGTCTCGATCGTGGCCGCCCCCATTCCAAGGTCCCGCGAGCTGGCGGGTCCCACCAGGTTGATGCTCGATTGACGATAGACATGGCCATCCAGCCGGGCGATCAGCAGCGGCTGGGTGATGCGATAGGCGCCCGAAGGAAAATATAGCGTCCTCCCCGCCGCGGAAGGCTGATTCAATACGTAATTGATCGCCTTTTGCAGCGCAGGCCAGTCATCGACCGCGCCGTTGCCCACTGCTCCAAACCACCGGACGTTGAGGATACCCTGCTCGACGATCCTTCTATAGAGCAGACCGTCCGCCGTCCTCAGCGTCATCACACTGTCGTCGGCCGTAGTCCTATCCGAAGGATCGGGAACAAAAACACCTTCCCTTCCGGGGTCGGTCAGAAAAAAATTTTGCCCGAGGGCCGACGAAGAACGGATATTCCTGAACTCGGATAAATTGATGCGTGTCTCCTGCGCAAGGAGGCCGGCGCCTCCCAGAATGGCCAGCGTCAGTAACAGAAAGGATTTCATATAAAGGGCTGCTTTTCAAATTAGATTCAAATATATTGAACATCAAAATGGCTTATATTTGCAGGTAAGGGCTATAATACACTCTTTTATAGTAATTTGCATTGAGCAAGAGCAATAAATCCCGGCAAATTCAGTTTATGACTGTTTTTTGCCATTTGCTAAATTTTTAAATTCCTGTGAAGAATAAGAGGCAAGTTCTGTTATTATAATACATAATTAAAGGGTATAAAGAGTATGTCAAAATGCTTCTTTCATACCCTTTTCTCATTACACGAAGGATAAAAAGGATTGATTTTTATCCGATTGGCATTCAGTAATTTAAAAAACCAGTCTGGGACTGAGGAGGCGAAGCTGTGTCTGTAAACGAAAAAAACTGGTTCGTGGTGTACACGAGACCGCGTTGGGAAAAAAAGGTGAATGCCCTTATGGAAGAGCGCGGATTGGAATCTTATTGTCCCCTGAACCGGACCCGGAAAAAATGGAGCGACCGGATCAAATGGGTCGATGAGCCGCTGTTCAAATCCTATGTCTTCGTAAGGATCGGCGAAGACGAACAGACTACTGTACGGATGATCAGCGGCGTGGTCAATTTCGTGTATTGGCTCGGAAGACCGGCGATCGTCCGGGAAAAAGAGATCTCCATCATTAAAAAGTTCCTGAACGAATACAAGGATGTCCGCGCCGAACCGCTGAACATCGAGCCAGATGCGAGGCTCAGGGTAAAAGGGGGGATATTCATGGATAAGGAGGTGAAGGTGCTCCAGGTGCAGGGAAATAGGGTGCGGGTTATAATAGAAAGCATAGGTTATTCGTTGATCGCATCGATCGACAAATCGAATTTGACCCCGATCGGTTAACTCAAATAAAACAATCCAGCCAATAATGCAATTGCTCCCTAAACCCTGGCAATGGACCATAGGCTTGGCCTGCGCGATCTTTTTGGCTATTTCGACGACCTCCTGCGTCAACACCCGGAAGCTCGTCTATATGCAGGGACAGTTCGATACGGCACGTCTCAGCCAGGTGCACCTGCAGGAAAACATCATTCACAAGGGCGATCTGCTAAGTATCATCGTATTCAGCGACAATCCCGAGGCGACCAAGATTTACAATCAGCCGGAGATCACTACGGCGGGAACCAACGTCGTATCCGGCAGCGTCGGCGCCACCGGTTCGCAGGGTCTGACCGGGAACCCGCCGTCCACCGGCGGGTACCTCGTGGATGAGAACGGCAATATCGATTTTCAGGGCCTGGGACTCTTGCATGTCGACAGCCTGACCAAAAGCCAGCTGAAGGACACCCTGATGCAAAGACTGCAAAACTTTCTCGTAAACCCGTATATTACGGTCAGGTTCCTCAATTACCGGATCACGATGCTCGGAGAGGTAGCCCGGCCCGGCATCTTCTCCATCCCCGGTGACCATACCAGCCTGCTCGAGGCGCTGGGTATGGCGGGTGATATGACCTTTTATGGGCGCAGGGATAATATTCTCGTCATTCGCGAACAAAATGGTACAAGACAGTATGGAAGATTGGATATTACAAAGCCGGATGTCATGGCCTCGCCTTTTTTCTATTTACAGTCGAATGACGTGGTGATCGTGGAACCGACCAGTAAAAAGGTGGCGGCCACCGATCAGACAACCCTCAGGAACGTTTCGATCGCAGCGAGCGTTATCTCGGCGTTAGCGATCCTTTATTCGATATTCAAATAAACTATCGGGCGCATAACCTATGGGAGATAATTTTAACGAGTCATTGTGGGGAATGGAATCGGCGAAGAAAGACGGCATTCAGGCCCTTTCTCCCAAAGAATTTGTTTTCAGGTATCTCAAATACCTGCCCTGGGTACTGGTATGTGTCGCCATCGCCGGTGCGGTCGCTTACTTCAAGATCCGCTATTCGGTACCCCTTTACCATGTGCAGGCCTCGATGCTGATCCAGGAAGATGAATATTCCGGCGCCTCCTCGAAGGATCCCAAATTCCAGGAGTTGGTGCTGGGACAGGAACCTTCCAATCTGGGCAACGAGATCCAGATATTGAAATCATCTCCGGTGATCGACCGGGTCGTTCGGGCGCTGCATCTCGAGACCGGATGTTACAACATGGGGACTATCATCAAGTCCAGGCTGATCTATCCGGATGCTCCGTTCAAGATCGAGATCCAGCATCTCGCCGACAGCAATACCGGCATCAGCCTTTTCGTGAATGTCCTGAACGAGCAGCAGTTCACCCTGGCGAAAGACGGGCCGAAGTATTTTTTTGGTCAACCGCTCGAGATCGGAGGAAACCGGATCTCCATTGTCAGGACCGGCGATCTGAACCTAAGGCAGTATTCGACGCCGCAGTTCAGGGTCACCTGGACGCCGTCCAGGCAGGTGGCGGGCGGCCTGATGGGAGGATTGCAGATCGCGCTGCTGAACGATGGCACGACCATTCTGAGCTTGACCTTTACCGGCGACAATCCGCGGCTGGGAGTCGATGTGCTGAATTGCCTGATGCGCGTATACGACTCGCTCAAGATAGAAGACAAGAACCGCATCTCTACCAACACGCTTCAATTCATCGACGCGCAGTTGGGCTCCTTGCAGACGCAGCTGTCGGGCGTAGAAGGGAAGAGCAAGGGTTTCATGGTCGAGAACAATGCCTACGACGTCACGGGCCAGACGTCCGTATACATGAACAATATCCAGGAGCTGAGCAAGAGGGAGGCGGAGCAGCAGGTGAAACTGGCTGTCCTCGATATGCTGATCGGCTATGTTGCCGATCCAAAGAATGAAGGCAAGCTCGTGCCCACGAGCCTCGGCGTGGAAGAACCCGCCTTGCTACAGTTCGTGACGCAATACAACCAGCTGGAATTGTCGAAGGAAGCCAATCTTCGCACGACCAAGCCCGATAACCAGATCATCAAGGACATGAATACCGCGCTGGCGAAGATCCACAGCGACATGCTGCAGGCCCTGCGGAACGTCCGGCAATCTTATGTCATCGCCATCAACAGCCTTCAGAAACAGCAGGGCGCCAACCAGGCGCAGCTGAAAGGAGTACCCGGCAAATCGATGGAGCTGCTCAATATCCAGCGCCAGCAAAAGATCCTGGAAGACCTCTATTCCTTCTTGCTGATGAAGAAACTGGAGACATCGATCTCTTCCGCCGCAACCGTATCCAATTCGAAGGTCGTGGAACCGGCAGCCGCATCCTATGATCCGATCAGTCCCAATAAAAAAAGCATCTATACGCTGTACCTCATTATCGGTCTGCTGATCCCGGTCGGGATCATTGCGCTGCTCGAGCTGCTCAGGGACAAGGTCAGCGATCGGAACGACATCGAAAAAAGGACGAAGGCCCCCATCCTGGGCGAGATCGGCCATTCCGAAGGCGACAGGACGCTCGTCGTCGCGCAGAACAGCCGCCGGTTCGTCGCCGAACAATTCCGCATCGTCCGAAGCAATCTGCAGTATATCATTGGGAAAAAAGAACGGCCGGTCATCATGGTCACCTCCTCTTTCAGCGGAGAAGGGAAGTCGTTCATCAGCACCAATATCGGCGCCGTGATCGCATTGACGGGGAGGAAGACCGTCATTATGGAGTACGATATACGGAAACCGAAGATCGTCGCAGGGCTCGACCTCAAACGCAAGATGGGGATCACCAACTATATTATCGGGAAAGCTAATTTCGAAGACCTGGTACTTCCGGTACAGGGAACCGAGAACCTGTATGTCATCCCCTGTGGTCCTATTCCGCCCAATCCCGCCGAGCTGCTGCTGGACCCCAGATTGGACGAACTGATGGCCGAGGTCAGAAGTCATTTCGAGGTCGTGATCATGGATACGGCGCCCGTGGGCCTGGTCAGTGATGCCAACAACCTGGCCAAATATGCGGATTGTACACTGTACATCGTCCGGCAGCACCACACCTTCCGGAACCAGATCCAACTCATCGAAGAGCTGTATTCCGGAAAAAAATTGCCCAATATCTCCATCATACTCAACGATGTGAAACCCGAGAATGGCTACTATTCCGGGTATGGATATTACGGGGGATATGGCTATTATGGGGGCTACCGGTCCAAATCGGGATATTTCGAAGATGAGCGGACCGGGAAAGGGAAAGGGTCGATATTCGCACGTATTAAAAGGCTCTGGCAAACGTAATTTTTGCACATCCGGTTCGTTCTAGGACCGCGTTTCAACTATCGAGCATGAATGAGACTACTGCACCCGTGGATACAGAGGATTGGAGCCTGGTGATCACGCCAAAGCAATCTCTTTTCGATCTCAACCTGAGAGAGGTTTGGCGCTATAAGGACCTCCTTTTCCTGTTCGTGAGAAGGGATTTTGTCGCCCAGTACAAGCAGACAGTGCTGGGGCCGCTGTGGAACCTTGTCCAACCCATCCTTACCACCTGCATCTTTCTCCTGATCTTCGGGAAGATCGCGAATATCCCTACGGATGGCATCCAACCGGTGCTCTTTTATATGAGCGGCATCACCCTCTGGAATTATTTTTCCGTCTGTCTGACGAGCACCTCCTCGACTTTCGTGACCAATGCCCCGATCTTCGGAAAGGTGTATTTTCCCCGCCTCGTGATCCCTCTTTCGATAGTGGTCTCCAATATCGCCAGGTTCGGCATCCAGTTCGGACTCCTCGTGGTCATGATGATCTACTACCAGTTCAAAGGCTTTCCCATCCATCCGGGCTGGCCCATGCTGCTGATCATCCCTACACTGATCCTGATGGCGGGCATCGGTCTGGGTCTGGGGATCATCATCTCCTCGCTAACTACCAAATACAGGGACTTTACCGTGCTGATGACCTTCGCGATCCAGCTGCTGATGTATGCTACGCCGATCGTTTACCCCCTGTCCTTTCTTGCGCACAGCAGGTACAGGACCCTGATCATGCTCAACCCGTTGAGTTCGGTCGCCGAGCTTTTCCGGTACGCATTATTCGGACATGCAACGCTGATCCCGGGCAACATAGCTTACAGCGCCGGTTTTATGGTGGTCAGCCTGTTTATTGGACTGTTGATCTTTACCAGGGTCGAAAGGACCTTCATGGATACAGTATAAAACCGGTCTCAAAGACAATGAGCAATATCGTAATCAAGGTAGAAGAAGTATCGAAGCAATATCGCCTGGGCGAAGTGAGCACCGGTTCTTTATCGCATGATATCAACCGGTGGTGGCACAGGATAAGGGGGAAAGAAGATCCTTATCTGCGGATCGGGGAGGAGAACGACCGGACCAAAAAGGGCGGCAGCGACTATATCTGGGCACTGAAAGACGTCAGCTTCGAGGTCCGGCAGGGTGAAGTGCTCGGTATCATCGGTCGGAATGGCGCGGGAAAGTCGACGATGCTCAAGATCCTGAGCCGTACGACGGGTCCGACAAAAGGCGAACTGAAGATCAAGGGCCGTATCGCCAGCCTCCTGGAAGTAGGCACCGGTTTTCACCCCGAACTGACCGGCCGCGACAACATTTTCCTCAACGGCGCGATCCTGGGAATGAACAAAGCGGAGATCCGGAGGAAATTCGATGAGATCGTCGATTTTGCAGGCGTCGAACGCTATATCGATACGCCCGTCAAACGCTATTCTTCGGGCATGTATGTAAGGCTCGCCTTCGCAGTGGCCGCCTTTCTCGAACCGGAGATCCTGATCGTCGACGAGGTCCTGGCGGTCGGCGACGCCGAGTTCCAGAAAAAATGTCTGGGCCGGATGAAGGACGTCAGCGATAAAGACGGAAGGACCGTGCTGTTCGTCAGCCACAATATGATCGCCGTGAAGAGCCTGTGCAGCAAGGTCATGTACTTGAAGAACGGGACAGTGGCCGAGATCGGCGAAACGAGTCAGGTGATCAATAATTATCTTTCGAATCTGCAACATAAGAGCCTGTCTCAATCTTTTGAAGACCCGGCGCAGGCCCCGGGCAACGAAAAAGCGAAGTTGAAAAAGATCGCGATCAACCCGCGCTCGGGCAAGAATGAAGACTCGATCACGGTGCGAACCCCGCTCGATATCGACATTGAATTCTGGAATTTTGATGAAGGGAAACTGATCAACCTGACGATGTTCATCAACACCCTGGCCGGAGAAACCATCTTTGCCAATGGGACCCAAGCGGTCAACCTGCCCGCAGGCTTGCATAGGGCTCGTTGTTTTATCCCCGGCGATTTTCTCAACGACGAAATTTACAGTCTCTCGTTGATGATCGTAGGCGACCGATCCTCTCCGATCTGCTTTTTCGAGAACATCCTGTCCGTCGAGATCCATGAGAGCAGGATATCCAGCGGGTGGCACGGGAAATGGCCAGGACTCATTCGGCCGAAATTAGAATTCGAGATCCTCACTCATAACCTACAGCCAGTATGAACTTCCACATAGCCTTGATGACCGAACTGTTAGCGGCTTCCGGGAACAATTATTCCTATCGGGAGAATTACGACCCCAATCGCTTTGGCGCAATAGCGGGGGAGCCGGCGACCCTGAAGGGCGCCATTCGGAAAAAATTGGCCAGGACACTCGAATCGAGAGGATATGCTGTGACGCTGAAGGATAAAGAATTCGACGGATGGGTAGCCAAACACCTGCAGGAGTTGGAGCCTTATCTCGACGACCTGGCGCACTTGTACAATATGCTGGCCGACGAGGTGTCGAAAAAACTGCTGCTTCAATTGATCGCCTACCGGGTTCTGGGTCTGACCAAGGTCAAACTTCCTCTGAGTACGCCAGAATACTGGAATGGGATCAGGGAAGTCGAGGCGCTCACGGTTAAAGATAATTACGTGGAAGCGAAATTCATGAACTGGCGTTTGCCGCTGATCGACCTTGGTAAAAAGGGAATACCTGTTCAACTGTATTTTTCGCCCGGGGGCGCCTATATCGACTTTTTCCATAAGCAATATCAATTCCGCAACGGAGCAAAGACTATAAAAGCCGAAAAGGGCGATTATGTGATTGATGCGGGCGGATGTTGGGGAGATACCGCCCTCTATTTTTCCTGGGAGGTAGGAGAGAAGGGGAAAGTCTTTACCTATGAATTCATTCCCAGCAACCTTGACATCTTGCGCAAGAACCTGACCCTGAATCCGGAATTGAAGCAAAGGGTCACGGTAGTAGAAAACCCGGTGTGGGAACGATCTGGCGAGACCATGTATTTCATCGACAATGGCCCTGGCAGCAAAGTGTCTATGGATGGGAAAGAGAAATTCGATGGCAAAGTAATGTCGCTCTCTATCGACGATCTCGTTTCGAGGAGCTCCATTCCGAAGGTAGACTTTATAAAGATGGATATTGAAGGTGCCGAACCCTATGCGCTGAGGGGCGCATTGGACACTATCCGGCGATTCAGACCAAAACTCGCGATCGCGATCTATCACAGCCTGGATGACTTTGTCAACATTCCCAAATTCATCCACTCCCTCGGCCTTGGCTATGCCTTTCATCTGGGGCACTCTTCCATCCACCACGAAGAATCCATATTATTTGCGGAAACCATCACCAAATGATACCAGTGACAAAACCCTTTTTACCACCGGCAGAAGAGTACAAGCAATACGTAGATAGCATCTGGGAACGGAACTGGCTGACGAATAACGGCCCGCTGGTGAATGAATTCGAACTGCAGACTAAACTCTATCTCGGTTTGCAGCATATGCTTTTCCTCGCCAATGGTACGATCGCACTACAGATTGCGATCAAAGTGATGGATCTGAAAGGCGAGATCATCACCACGCCGTTCAGCTATGTGGCCACTACAAGCAGCATCGTTTGGGAAGGATGCACGCCTGTTTTCGTGGATATAGACCCATTTACGCTGAATATAGATCCCGCGAGGATCGAAGCCGCCATTACCCCACAGACATCTGCGATCCTGGCGACCCACGTCTATGGAAACCCCTGTGACATCGATGCCATTGCGGCGATTGCCGAAAAGCACCGGCTGAAAGTGATCTATGATGGTGCCCATTGTTTCGGGACACGATACAAGAATAAGTCCGTTTTCGAATACGGAGACATTTCAACTGCGAGTTTTCATGCTACGAAGCTGTTCCACAGCATAGAAGGCGGGGCTGTCTTTACGAACGATGCCAATCTGCTGAGGTTGATGTCCTTCCTTCGAAATTTCGGCCACTCGGGCGATGATGACTTTACGGGCGCCGGCATCAATGGCAAAAATTCCGAGTTTCATGCCGCCATGGGTCTGTGCAACCTGAAATATATCGATCGTATCCTCAAGGCCAGAGTGGAGGCGTCAAGGCTGTACGATGACAAGCTTAGCACACTGGATGTACAAAGGCCGGCGATCAACCCCAAGTGCGAATGGAATCACTCTTATTACCCGATCCTGTTCAAATCCGAAGAACAGCTGCTTCGGTCATTGAAGGAACTGAATGACTCATGGATCTATCCGAGGAGGTACTTCTATCCTTCGCTGAGCCAGCTCCATTACGTAGAACCGCAGGAAACGCCCGTCGCCGACGACATATCCAAAAGGATCATGTGCCTGCCACTCTACCATGGGATACGCGAGGAAGACATTGCCTTCGTAGCCCGCCTTTTATTAAGGATACAAAACAACTGACCCATGCGATTGGCGGTTATGCAACCCTATTTGTTTCCCTATCTGGGGTATTACCAACTGGTAAATGCAGTTGAAAAGTTCATTTTTTTCGACGATGTTAACTACATCAACAAAGGCTGGATCAACCGTAATCAGATACTACAGAATAATGAGGCCTATCGCTTTACGCTTCCGCTTATCAAGGCAAGCCAGAACCGGCTGATCAACGAGATCGAGATCGCCGATTTTCCCAAATGGCGAAAGGATTTTCTGAAACAGGTAGAATTCGCATACAAGAAGGCCCCCTGCTTCGCGGAGGTTTTCCCCTGGCTAAACACGTTTCTTCATGACGAAGACTACCAGTTGGTGGGCAAACTGACTGCCGACAGCGTTCGATCTGTTGCAAGGCTGCTCGGATTGGCCACGGAATTCGGATTTTCCAGTGAACTGAATTACAAAAGCGGTGAGAATGCCGACGGCGAGTCCAAGATCTTACGGATATGCGAGATGATGGGGGCAGACTTATATATCAATCCAAAGAACGGCCAGAGCCTGTATAATAACGGAAATTTTGAGGCGAAGAATGTCGAACTGAGGTTTATCTGCATGGACGATATCGTTTATCCTCAGTTCCAAAAAGACAAATTCGTCCCCTTTCTGTCGATAATCGACGTTCTCATGTTCAACGGCCCCGAACAAACGAGAGGACTTCTGGACAAGTACACGCTTAATTAATAGTTTATGAAACTTAACGGCATTTTGAAAGAGTCGCTTAATGTGAATGACAACGAGCTGAAGGATGAAGCGAAGTTGATGGACTTTGGCGAATGGGATTCCATGACCCACATGTATTTTATCACAAGGCTGGAACAAGAGTATGGAGTCGAATTGACCGGCGATGAGATAGCAGACATGCATACTATTGCGGATATAAAAAGAATAATAGTTTCAAAAGGAAAGCAGCCATAGATGGAACTGTCTCAATCGAGCGTGCTCGTTACGGGCGGCGGAAGGGGAATAGGGAATTTCATCGCCACCGGACTCCTTGAGAAGGCTCAGAAGGTGATCGTTATCGATCGCGACGAACGGCTTTTGAATGAAATGCCTCCGCTGGACAATCTTTTCAGATACGCCTGCGATATTACCGATCCAGGTCGCGTCGAAGAGCTTGTCAATGAGATCTTCCGGACACACGGCAGTGTCAATGTATGTATTAACAATGCTGGTGTGATCCATAGCGAACCGTTGGTGAATCTGCTTTCGCGGACAGATAAGAAGCATAATCTCGACAATTGGAAAAGGGTCATTGATGTTAACCTTAATGCGCTGTTTTATGTCACATCCAATATCGTGGAGAAAATGGTGATTACAAAGACGAAAGGCGTGATCATCAACATCAGTTCAATTTCGGCACAAGGAAACGCCGGACAATCGGCGTACGCAGCTTCCAAGGCGGCTGTTGAAGCGCTTACAAAAACATGGAGTAAGGAGCTGGGAATGTTCAGAATAAGATGCGCATGTATCGCCCCCGGTTTTTTCAATACCCCATCCACCCGCGAAAGCCTGAGCGAGGCGGTACTTTCAAAATGGCAAAAGAGTGTTCCTTTGGGCAGATTGGGCGAGCTTGGGGAGTTGCTATCTGCTGTGGAATTCATCATTGGCAACGATTATTTTAGCGGGAAGATCCTTCCGCTGGACGGGGGATTAACACTCTGAGTAATTTATGGAGTATCGATATAATTTAGGTCTGGCTTTTTACGGCGTTGCGGCGAAATTTGACGCTAAGACCGCGCTGAAGTATCCGGATGGGAAATCGTTGGGCTATTCGGAATTGAACGAACTATCGAATCAGCTGGGCCGGCTTCTGTTGGACAATGGGCTGGTCAAAGGGGATGTCATAGCTATTTTTAACGAGAAGTCGCCTTTAGCTTATTCTTTGATGCTGGCCTCCCTGAAGACCGGTATAATCTATACCAATCTGGACGTTTCGAGCCCATGGCAGCGCGTAGAGAAGATATTGCTGAATTGCCAGCCCAGGGCGATCTTTTTCGATCAACAGGCGGAGACGCTGTTTGGAGATTGCAGCAAAGCATTCCCGGATACGGCATTGATCGGGTTGCATGACCCTGCGTTCCGGGAGAAGGTCACTTCCTACGGGAGCGCAGACTTGAGGGAGTCGGGCCAGGTGAACGGAGGTGATGCTGCATACATCATGTTCACTTCCGGGTCGACTGGTTTTCCCAAAGGGGCCGTTATGAGCCATAACAATCTGCTGAATTTTATTCAATGGGGGAGCACGACCTTCTCGGTGACCTCCGACGACGTCTTTACCAACGCCAACCCGATCTATTTCGACAATTCGGTTTTCGATTTTTATACATCCCTTTTCAATGGGGCAACGCTGGTACCCCTGAGTCATGAATTGGTCAAGAACGCAAGGGAGGTTGTGCGGGCGATCAACGAATCCGGTTGCACGATCTGGTTCTCTGTTCCTTCTCTCCTGGTCTACCTTTTGACGACGAAGTCCCTTACATCTGAAGATTTTAAAAACATCAGGCGCATTTCATTCGGCGGGGAAGGATTTCCCAAGAATAAGCTAAAGCAGCTGTTCGACCTATTCAGCCACAGGATAAAATTATTTAATGTGTATGGCCCAACGGAATGCACCTGCATCTGTTCTTCTTATGTAATAAATGAAGGTGATTTCGAAAACATGAACGAGTTGGCGCCATTGGGATTCATGGCCCCCAATTTTGGTTATGTCATCCTGCCGATCGACGGGGGAAATAGCAACTTTGGAGAATTGGCGCTGTTGGGCCCTTGCGTAGGACTCGGCTATTATAACGACCCTGCAAGGACCGCCCAATCGTTCATCCAAAACCCCAACAGCCCTTATCGCCAACTGATGTATAAGACAGGCGACGTCGTAGAGAGGGGCGGGAACGGGTATCTTTATTTCAAAGGACGGGTAGACAACCAGATAAAGCACATGGGTTACCGGATCGAATTGGAAGAGGTAGAGGCCGCATTTAGCTCGCTGCCTTATATCAATGAAGCAGGAGTGATATATGAAAAGATCAACGCGGAACTCGGACAAATAAAAGCGTTCGTCAGCGTTGCGGAAAAAGAGAAAAGAAATGAACAGATCATCGGCGATCTGAAGGCCCTTCTCCCGCCTTATATGATCCCGCGGGTGATCACTATTTTGGAAGTCCTGCCCAAAAACGCAAATGGTAAAATAGACCGTAAATCATTAGCAAAACTGTGAAATGAAAAAGAACCTGCTCATTTTTGGTATTGGTAAGATAGCGGAAGTAATTTCTTATTACGCCCGGAAGGAATGCGGCTATGAAATCACGGCATTCACCGTAGATGAGGCTTTTCGCAAATTAGAATCTTTTAATTCCTTGCCGGTCACCTCATTCGAGGGTGTAGAGAACCGCTTTCCGCCGTCGGACCATGACATGTTCATTGCGATCGGCTATCATGACCTGAACAGGTTAAGAGAGCTCAAATGCAGGGAGGCAATGGCAAAGGGTTATCGTCTTGTATCGATAATAAGCCCGCAGGCAAATTTGCCTTCCAATGTTGTTTTCGGTTGGAATTGTTTCGTCATGCCGCCGGCCATCATTCACCCGTGCGTGCAACTGGGGAACAACGTTTTCGTTTGGAGCGGCGCAATGGTCGGTCACCACTCCGTGATCGAGGATAACTGCTGGCTGACTTCCTGCTGCAACATATCCGGGAACGTGCGTATAGGTACGAATACGTTTCTGGCTGTCAACGCGACGGTTGGACACAGTGTTACCATCGGAAAAAATTGCTTCCTCGGAGCGAATTCCTTGATCACCAAACACCTGGAAGATGACAAGGTAGTAATAGCTGAATCATCCAAACCTTTGCGATTGTCCAGCGCGCAATTCCTGAGAATGTCCGGTTTTTCTTCGCTTTGAGCCATGCAGGTTGAACGCACTCCATATAGGACCGGTTCGACGACCGAATTTCCCCTGATCAATGCCGTATTGGATGGTTTGCAGGACGGCCGCCTGTTTGAGGATCGCGGGAAAGTATGGTATGTTCTTCACAAAGCCGGTTTTTCGTATCTGATCCGGAGAGATCGGCTGGATCTCCCGGCGATATTTTCTTTTCTGCTCGGTGCTCGGGAAATTCCCGCCTATTTCCACCTCTACGACCCTCCGGTGCAATTCGTCGATTATTGTGCCGGGCAGGGGGAAGATGTAGCCATCAGGCTCAGAAAAAGAATACAATTGAAATTCTCCGCCCGGTCACTGAAATTGACGGATTTGCCGCTCCCCGCCGGATACGGCATCCATTCCATCGATGAAGCTAATTTCGATCAGCTCTCCTTGTTCAATCTCGCTTTGGCGGAGCGATTCTGGAGATCGGGGCCTGATTTTCTCAGGAATGGATTCGGTTTTTTCATCAGCAATGAAGAAGGGATGCCCGTTTCCATTTGTTATGCAGCCTGTGTAGCGCGTAACACGGCAGAAATAGATGTTGCAACACTTCCCGGATACCAAAAAAAGGGTTTGGCAAAAGCCGTAGTTTCCGCCTTTACCCGTCATTGTCTGCAGCATAACATCGTTGCAAATTGGGATTGTTTTGAAGATAATCAGAGCTCCCTCGGAACGGCGGAAAGCGTCGGTTTCAAGCAGTCCGGGAAATATGACTTCCTATCCATATTCAATAAAAGAAAACAACAATGAGAAGGGCTGATTCCAGAATTTATATCTGTCCCGCATGCCTAAAGCCATTCAGGCTGACCGAACATACCGGCGACAAGGAGAATGTTCTGTCGGGCGAGTTGGAATGCTCCAACAGCCATCGGTTCGCAATTTCGCAAGGAATTCCGGATTTTACGTGGCCAAAGGAACTGGCGAACGTTGATCAGGCGACGAAAGATCTTTATAACAAGCTGGCTGCGGAATACGAAAACTTTGCCAACATACCTTTCCGAACCTTCCATGAAAGCGAGGATAAGGTAAGGGAAAGCATGACGAATCGCTTGTGCATTCAGCCGGATAGTAAAGTGTTGGAGATTGGAGGCGGCGACGGCAGGGGAGCCCAGTACATCGCGAAAAGGTTGAAAAACGGACATCTGTATTTCCAGGAGCTATCGCCCAGCTTTATGGCGAAAGCGTTTGAACGACTGGAGCCTTATAAGGATAAGGTCGAGTTTTCCATCGCCAATGCCAGCTACTTATCATTTCCTGACAATTATTTCGATGCAGCGCTTCATTTCGGCGGCATCAATACCTTTTCCGAGGTCCAGAGATGTCTGAAGGAACTGACGAGAGTCGTGAGACCCGGCGGCAAGGTTGTCGTAGGGGACGAAGGGATCGGACCCTGGTTGCGCAATACCCAATTCGGCAAGATCATGATCAATTCCAATCCGCTGATCGGCTACCAGGTGCCCTTTGAGTCCATTCCGGTTGAGGCAAGAGAAGTAAAAGTGGAGTGGATCATGATGGGAGCGTTTTTTTTACTGGAATTTACGGTTGGAACCGGGGAGCCTGTCGGCGATTATCATATCCCCATACCGAGTGAACGAGGCGGTACACACTGGACGAGATATCACGGCAACCTGGAAGGAATTTCCGATGAAGCGAAGCGCCTTGCCCATGAGGCGAGAAAATTGTCCGGTAAAGGTATGTCGGAATGGCTGGATGAAACAGTTAGGGCAGCGGCACAGAACCAATTGGGTAAAAAATAACTGATATAATGTTGAATTGGAGAAAGCTGGGTCGGGTATTCGACCCGACGGAGCATAGGACTCCCTGGATGTACCACTATTCACAAAATCCGAATGTGCTCGAATTGGAAGACAGGCTTAGGATCTATTTTACCTGCAGACCACAGCGGGATCAATCCGGCAGCTGTGTGAGCATTACGGCATTCGCAGACTTTGAGAAAACGCCGCCCTTCAGGCTCATTAAGGTCGCTGAGTCACCCGTTCTGCAACTAGGCGGTCCGGGGGACTTCGACGAGTTCGGTATAATGCCGGGATCGCTTATCCGGATGGACGAATCAGGCGAAATATGGCTATACTATGTCGGCTGGACGCGGATGCAATCTGTTCCGTATAAATGGTCAAATGGATTGGCTATAAGCAAGGATAACGGCAAAACATTTCAGCGGTATTCGAAAGGCCCGGTCATGGGAGCCACCTTTAACGATCCTTACCTGCAGGCTTGCCCCAGGGCGTTGAGACTGGGCAGGTCCGAGTTTATCATGTGGTATAACTCCGGAACGGAATGGAACTTGATGGATGGCCATTATGAGTCGGTATATATAACCAGATTTGCTTTGTCGGAGAACGGCATAGACTGGTCGCAAAACAACATTCAGGTCATTCCTACTATCGTTCCAAAGGAATGCCAGACCAGCGCCAGTTTCATTTCATTCGGCGGGAAAAACCACATCTTCTTTTCTTTCCGTCACGGATTGGATTTCAGGAACAAGGAGAATGGCTACAGGATCGGTTATGCCTATGGAGATAATTTTACCGATTGGACACGAAACGATGACTTGAGCAACCTAACGATATCGGATGATGGTTGGGATTCGGAAATGGTATGCTACCCTCATGTCGTAAAAATCGACGGCAAAATCTACATGTTTTATTGCGGGAACAACTTCGGCCAAAATGGATTCGGTGTGGCGGTCCTCGACAATTGATCATATGACCAACCAGGATTATATTCTAGATCTGCCCATGTGCGTGTATAATCACGAGAAATATATTGCACAGGCAATAGAGGGCGTTGTCGGTCAGCGGACCAGCTTTAAGTACAGACTTTTGATCGGCGAGGATTGTTCGCCCGACAAGTCGCGGAAAATCATAGAAAAATATGTTTCCCTTTATCCTGACAAGATAGTCCCGTTTTTCTATCCGAAGAATATAGGGGTCATTGAAAACAGCAAGACGCTTCTGAAAGCATGCACCTCAAAATATATCGCACTTTGCGATGGAGATGATTATTGGACAGATCCTTTCAAATTAGAGCAGCAGATCCGCTTTTTGGAGGAGAACCCGAGTTTTGTCGGTTGCTTCCACAATGCGGAGGAGCGCTATGAAGAAGATCCTCAGGCGGCCTCCTTCCTATACTGTAATTTCCCGGCCGCCAGAGCAATATCTTTTAAAGACCTCAGTTCTGGCAACCTCATGCCGACTTGCTCCGTCGTCTACAGGAACGGTCTTTTCGGAGAATTCCCCCATTGGTACTATACCCTTAGAATGGGCGATTGGCCGCTGCATTTGCTGAACGCGCAATTCGGCGATTTTTGGTACATCCCTAAGATAATGGGCGTCCATCGTCTCCACCATAGCAGTGCATGGATGCTGCAGGACGCCGAAAGGAACAACAAATTCATTGAAGATGCCTACGACGTTATGATCGAAGGGTTCAGCGGGAACCCCGACCATGTCGGCTTTCTTAAGGCGGGGAAAAAATACTTTCTCGAAGGCGTCCAACAGGAAAAAAAAGCCGCGGGGATGAAAGCAAAAATGAAAGATTTGATGATTAGACAGATCAGGAAGTTATAACATGTCCCTTAAGAAACTGCTTAGGAATATCCTGCCTCATTATGTCGTTTCCAGGTACGCCGCATCCCGGAACGGAGCAGCCCGGCCTCCATGGCGCCGCTACCTCCAAACAGGAAATTCCGTTCTCCAGCCGAATTTCTCGATCGATGTCTACAACCCCGAATCACGGGTCTATGTCGAGGCCGGGCAGGACAATATGCTCGATTGCCAGATCCTTTTCGAATCCGGCAAAGGCCGGGTGGTCATCGGTAACAGGGTCTATATCGGCAACAGCAAGATCATCTGCCGGTCGAGGGTCGAATTCGGGAACGATATCTTCGTTGCCTGGGGTGTATATTTCTATGACCACGACTCGCATCCGATGGACTACCGCCTGAGACAAAAGGATATCCTGCAGCAATTGCAGGATCACCGCAATGGCGATTCGTTCATCCGGAACAAGGACTGGAGCGTCGTAAATACGGCCCCTATAAAGGTCGGCGACAATGCATGGATCGGTATGAACTCGATCATTTTGAAAGGAGTGACCGTTGGCGAAGGCGCCATCGTCGGCGCCGGCAGCGTGGTGACCAAAGACATCGAGCCCTGGACCGTCGTGGCCGGAAACCCCGCGAGGGTCGTTAAAAAGCTGGATAACCCCTAAACGCATGAAGATACTCGTCCTGGGCTCGGAGGGTTTTATCGGCAGTCACTCCGTGCGGCATTTCCGCGCCGCCGGCCATGCCGTCACCGCCGCGGATATCGTCCTCAAGCAGGAGAAGGACTATCTGCTGATCAACCCCGAGCTGCCGGATTTCGCGCGCATCTTTACCGGGGCCGCTTTCGATCTTTGTATCAATGCCACCGGCGCCGCCAACGTACAGCTGTCTTTCAGCCACCCCGCAGTGGATTATATGCTGAACGTGACGAATGTCTATAACATCCTGGACAGTATCAGACAATACAATCCCGGGTGCAGGTTCATCAATTTCAGCAGCGCCGCGGTTTATGGGAACCCCGTTTCGCTTCCTATCGGCGAGTCGGCAGCTCTCAACCCGGTGTCGCCCTATGGGTACCATAAAGTATACAGCGAACAGGTGTGCAGCGAGTTCTTCCGCCTTTTCAAAGTGCCTTCGATGAGCCTGCGTGTCTTCTCTGCCTATGGCGAGGGGTTGAAAAAGCAGCTGTTCTGGGATATGTACCGGAAGATCTCCGAAGCGAAGGATTCCATCGAGCTCTTCGGAACAGGGAATGAAACCAGGGATTTTATCTATATAACGGATATCATGCATGCCATCGACTGCGTCATCGCGCATGCGCCTTTCGACGGAACCGCAGTCAACCTGGCCAGCGGCAGGGAGTCGAGCATAAAAGAGGTCACCGATATTTTCGTGCGCGCGCTCCGTGCGGATGTGAGGATAGATTTCACGGGTAACAACAAGATAGGCGACCCCCTGAACTGGCGCGCCGACATCGCGCTGCTGTCGTCCTTTGGATTCAAGTCCCGGTATTCACTATCAGAAGGAATAAACAACTACTGCAATTGGCTACGAGAAAAAAAATAGCGCTCACCTATTATTATTCCGAGAACTGGGTGGCCGGAAGCTATTATGTCCAAAACGTCATAAGGGCCTTCAAGAGCCTTCCCGACGCCGAGCGGCCGCGACTGGCGATACTCTATGAAAAGGAGCAGGGTCTGGGTGAGGTGAAGGCCATCGGCTACCCATATATCGACTATGTCAATACCAGCTCCGGCAATAAAGGCCTCCTCTACCGGCTCTTCCGCAGGCTGTCGATTGGGCTGTTCAAAAAGGACCTGTTGCTGGAACGCCGTCTTTCCGGTACGGAATATATTTTCGAGGGGAACGAACACTTCCCCTTCATACCGAACCACTATTACTGGGTTCACGATTTCCAGCAATGCCGGCTACCGGGGTTTTTTTCGGAAGAAGAAGCGGCCGCCCGTTCAGCGTTGCCGCGGAAGGTGGCGCGGATGGAAGACGCGACCCTTATCCTGAGCAGCTACGACGCTCTGAATGACTTCAATACCTTTTTCCCCGGTTACAAATGCCGGGTAAAGGTTTTGCGTTTCGCCTCCTCGCTGCCCGATATCTCCGATGTGGACTACACGGCCAGCAAAAGCGGGTTCGATATCCGGGAGCCCTTCTTCCTTTGCTCCAATCAATTCTGGCAGCATAAGAACCACCGGCTGGTCCTCGAGGCGGTACGTTTGTTAAAGGCCAAAGATCTGGCCTTCCAGGTGATCTTTACCGGCAAGACATATGACTACCGGACACCGGAATATTTTCCGCGCCTGGAGGCCTTCGTAAAGGAACACCAGCTCGAATGCCTGGTAAAATTTCTTGGCTTCATCGACCGGAAGGTGCAGCTTTCGCTCGCACAGCATGCCGTGAGCTATATCCAGCCTTCGCTGTTCGAGGGCTGGAGCACGACGGTGGAAGACGCCAAATACCTCAACAAGCATGTCCTGTTATCCGATATACCCGTACATCGCGAGCAGATGAAAGAAAATGTCAGTTTTTTCGACCCGGCGGACCCGTCCGATCTTGCCGCAAAAATGGAACGTGTGCTTGCCGTCCCTCCGGTCATCGTTCGCAACGATTATAAAAAGAATATCGAGACATTCGGCCGGGACCTGAATGAAGCGTTCTCCATTTCATGATCCGACCCATCGCAATACACCTGCCCCAGTTCCACCCCATCCCCGAAAACGACCGGTGGTGGGGCAACGGGTTTACGGAGTGGACGAATGTCGCACGTGCGCAACCGCTGTTCCGCGGGCATTACCAGCCCCACATGCCATCCGATCTGGGATTCTACGACCTGCGCCTCGAAGAGGCAAGGGTGGCCCAGGCGGATCTCGCGCGGCAATACGGCATTTACGGATTTTGCTATTATCACTATTGGTTCAACGGCACACGATTGCTCGAACGTCCGCTGGACGATATGCTCAGGACCGGAACGCCCGATTTCCCATTCATGCTTTGCTGGGCCAATGAGAACTGGAGCCGGCGCTGGGACGGCAATGAAAAGGAAGTGCTGATGCACCAGGAGTATTCCGAAAAGGACGATGAAGAGCACATGAGTTTCCTTTGCAGCAGATTTTTTTCGGATAAGCGCTATATACGGGTAGACGGAAAACCCTTTTTCGCCATCTACCGCCCCGATCTTTTCCCCGATATCCGCAGGACGATCGACACGTGGCGAAAGACGGCGCTGCGCCTGGGGACGGGCCCACTGTACCTGGCCTATATGCAGGCCTTCAATTTCCGCGAAGACCCCGGGAAACTGGGTTTCGACGCCGCCATCGATTTTCAGCCGGATTTTTATTCTCCCGTTCCGACGGAAGGAAACGCCCTCGCGCGATGGGCGTACAAATTCCTGGGCAGACGCTCGGTCTATGTCGAGAACCAGATCCGGGATTATGCCCGCTATGTCGATTATATGAAACGCAGACCGGCCCCATCCTATAAGTGGTTCCCTGCCGTGACCCCTATGTGGGACAATACGGCAAGACGGAAGACGGGCGCCACCATTTTCCGGAATTCCACCCCCGCGCTTTACGAAGATTGGCTGGGGTCCGTGCTAAGGACATATAAGGCTCCCTCCCCATCCGAGAACTTCATTTTTATCAACGCGTGGAACGAATGGGCGGAAGGCAACCACCTGGAGCCCTGCACGAAATGGGGACGTGCCTACCTGGAAGCCACTAAAAGGGCCGTGAGTCATGAAGGATAACCTGCCGCTGATCTCCGTCGTCATCCCGGTCAAGAATGGCGATGCCTGGCTGGAGAAGACCATCCCCGCAATCCTCGGTCAGCAATTGCAGGGCGGTCACGAGGTGATCGTCATCGATTCCGGGTCCACCGATAACACGTTACGGCTGCTGGACAACTATCCCGTACGCGTCCATCACCTGCCGCCTTCAGCGTTTAACCATGGCGGGACCCGGAACCTGGGCGTCTCCCTTGCCCGCGGAAAATATGTCGTCATGACCGTACAGGATGCGACACCCATCGATGAGAAATGGCTGAACCACCTGCTGGCAGGATTCGACGATGACAATGTAGCCGCCGTATGCGGTCAGCAGATCGTGCCGCACGACCGGGATAAGAACCCGATCGCCTGGTTCCGCCCCGTGGACCCGCCCGGTATGAAAAAATATACCTATCCCACGCCTGCCCTCTTCGACGCGCTGTCGCCGGACGACAAACGCACGGTCTGCAGATGGGACAATGTCAATGCGATGTACCGGAAGGATGTTCTCGAACGACTGCCGTTCCGGAGAACCGAGTTCGCCGAAGACGCACTATGGGCGGCAGACGCCTTTCGCGTGGGATACAGCCTGGTTTACAACACCGCGGCAAGAGTTTGTCACTATCATTATGAAACGCCGGAGTTTACCCTTAGGCGCAGCCTGGCCGAATACTATCATTATTATAAGATCTTCGGAACGATCCCTCCTTCGCCGGCGGGCGAATGGATCTCGCTTGTGAGGAACGTCAGGGTCCTCCTGAAAGAAAAGACCATAGGATGGCGGGAAAAATGGGAATGGCTGCGCTTCAACAGCCGCGAGCGGAAGGCCACCCGACAGTCTATGCGGTTGTTCATGGACGCCCTGGCAAAAGGCGATGGCCAACTGGACAGGCTTCACGGCCAACTCTGCGGAACCCCGCCGCAGGCCCTTAAACCCGGCAGCGTCACGGGCCGCTAAGCTCCGCACCGCGGCAGGTCCTAAACTCCTTTTTACAAAACAACCCGGAATGACCCCGAACGATAGACCCCTCGTGAGCGTGCTGATGACGGCGTACAACCGGGAGAGATATATCGGCACGGCCATCGAAAGCGTCCTGGCCTCGACCTACGGGGAATTCGAGCTGATCGTTGTCGACGACCGGTCGAGGGACCGCACGGTGGAGATCGCCCGCGGATATGCCGAACAGGATCCCCGTGTCAGGGTCTACCTCAACGAACGGAACCTCGGCGATTATCCCAACAGGAACAAAGCCGCGGCGTATGCTACCGGAAAATACCTAAAGTACGTAGACGCCGACGATTACCTGTATCCGTGGGGACTCGATTTGCTGGTGAGGATGATGGAAGAGTTCCCGGACGCAGGATGGGGGCTCTGCTCGCTGCCACAGGTGGTGGAACGGCCCTATCCCTTCCAGTTGGATCCCAAACAGGCCTACGAACATCATTACCTGGGACCGGGCCTCTTCCACAAGGCGCCCCTGTCCTCGATATTTCGGAAAGAGGCATTTGTAAAAGCCGGCGGTTTTTCCGACAGACGCATGGTGGGGGATATGGAAATGTGGCATAGGATGGCCCTGCATTTTCCCGTACTCCTCATGCCGGACGGGATCGTCTGGTACAGGGAACACGACAGCCAGGAGTTCAATGACGCCGGACAATTTACCGTACGTTACGAGGAAATAGCATTGCAATACCTGAAAGACCCCGCTTGTCCGCTCACCGCCTGGCAGGTCAGCGAGATCCTTTCCAGGAGGAAAAGACAGTGGTTGAAATTCGCCTGCTTCCATTTCCTCCGGCTGCGGTGGGGAAGAGTGGCCGACGATCTTAAAATCTGGTACCGCTATGCCGCATAAGCTGACCTATTTCCTGAGACGGCCATTGCAACTGCCAATTGTCCTCCTTACAAGATTATCCTACTTCGGGTTTATCAGGGACACGGAGGACTACCAGGGGCGGGTCTCTTTCGAGTGGTGGTTCAGCCAAAAGCTGCTCAATCGCGGGGGCAACAAAAAAGCATACTGGCCGGTCCATTGGAGCAGCCAGGTACACGATGCAGAAAAGATCCTGGTCGGCATCGACGCTTATCCCGGCCTCATGAAGGGCTGTTATATACAGGGAAAAGGCGGCATCTCGATCGGTGATTATACACAGATCGGGCCTAACGTCGTGATCGTCAGCGCCAACCATGATCCCTATGATAGCCGGAAACATATCCCCGCCAGGGTCACCATCGGAAAATATTGCTGGTTGGGAGCCGGCGCCAAGATCATGCCCGGTGTCGAACTCGGAGACTGGACCATCGTCGGCGCGGGCGCGGTCGTCACCCGGTCGTTTCCCGAAGGACACTGTATACTCGGCGGTGTTCCGGCCCGCCAGATCAGCCCGCTGGAAAAGGACAAATGTATCCCCTTCCACAACCGGGTCCCTTACAACGGATACATCCCTTCGGAAAAATTCGATCAGTACCGAAAAAAATACCTGGAGATCTGATGCTGGTGATCATCGACTATGGCGTGGGCAATCTGGCTTCCATCCGGAACATGTTCAAAAAGATCGGGACCGAGGCGCTCGTCACGAATGACAGCGCGAAGATCCGGGCAGCGGAAAAGATCGTCCTTCCGGGGGTGGGGGCATTCGATCACTGCATGACGATGTTCAATGCCTCCGGTCTTCGCGAGATCGTCACGAAAAAAGCTTTGGAAGAAAGGACGCCGACGATCGGCATCTGCGTAGGACTTCAAATGCTGACGCAGGGTAGCGAAGAGGGAAAGGAACCCGGTTTGGGCTGGATAAAAGGACAGACGATTCGGTTCCGGCAGGATCGGCTGGGAAACCTTAAGATACCCCATATGGGATGGACTTCGGTCCGGTCCTGCAAAAGTTCCGGGCTGACCGAAGGGTTCTCCGAAGACACGCGCTTCTATTTCGTGCATTCGTATCACGTAAAGCTGGACGATCCGCAAGACGAGCTGATCGCCGCCGAATATGGGATGGAATTTACGGCCGGCATTGAGAAAGACAATATCCTTGGCGTACAGTTCCACCCGGAGAAAAGCCACCGGTTCGGCATGCTGCTGTTGAACAATTTCTTAAAATCGTATTGAGACCGGGCTTCATGAGACGTATACGGGTAATACCGATGTTGTTGATCCACGAAGGCGGACTCGTCAAATCCGTCCGGTTCAAAGAATACCGGTATGTGGGCGACCCGATCAATGCGGTCAAGGTCTTCAATGAAAAGGAGGTCGACGAGATCGTCATCCTCGACATCGACGCGACAAGGGAAAAACGGCCCCCCGATTTCCGGAGGATCAGGGAAATAGCCGAAGAGGCCTTCATGCCGCTGGCTTACGGAGGCGGCATCTCGACGATCGATGAGGCGAAACAGCTGTTCAATCTCGGCGTGGAAAAGGTCGTCGTCAATCATACGGCAGTAAATAATCCATCCTTCGTCACCGGGCTGGCCAGGCAGGTGGGGAGCCAAAGCGTGGTGGTCTCCGTCGATGTGAAAAAGAACCTTTTAGGGAAGTATAAGGTATTCACCAGGAACGGAAGGGAAGACACCGGCGAGGAGCCGGTATCCTTCGCCAAAAAGATGCAGGATGCAGGCGCCGGCGAGCTTTTCCTCAATTCGATCGATCACGACGGCACCTACCGGGGATACGATCTTCCCCTGATCGAGAAGATCAGCGGGGTCCTGAGCATCCCCCTGGTGGCTTGCGGCGGTGCGGCCCGGGTGGAGGATTTTGCGGCTGCGGTGAGCTCCGGCGCTTCCGCGGTGGCCGCGGGCAGCATGTTCGTCTTTCAGCGTCCGCACCAGGCGGTGCTGATCAGTTACCCGGGACAGAAAGAACTGAAAGAAAAGGTATTCAGCCATCTCAGGGGAAAATAGAACCCGGTGTTTTTCGTTCATATGGGAGACAGCTTATGATAGTATCACAAAAAGATCCAGGCTACAGGCAATGTACGAAGACGGTTATGGATAACATCGCCGATCCGGACATACGGTTCGACGCTGAAGGCATTTGCAATTATTACCATGATTATCTCCGGGCCGCCGAAGCTGGGGTCCTCACGGGGGAGAAGGGTGAACAGGAGCTGGCGCAGCTGGTCGACCGGATAAAGAAGGCGGGCAAGGGAAGGAGTTACGACTGCCTGATCGGGCTGAGCGGTGGAGTCGACAGCACCTATGTCGCCTGGCTGGTCAAACAACTGGGGTTGCGCCCGCTGGCCGTACACCTGGATAATGGATGGAATTCGGAACTGGCCATAAAAAACGTCGAGAATATCATTACCCGGATGGGGTTCGACCTTTATACGCTGGTGGTCAACTGGGAAGAATTCAGGGACATCCAGCTGGCCTATCTCAGGGCGTCTGTCGTCGATATCGAGGTGGTTTCGGACCATGCCATTTTCTCGACGATGTACCGGCTCGCCAAAGAAAAGAATATCGGCTATATCATCAGCGGCACCAACATCGTGACCGAACAGATCATGCCGCCATCCTGGTTGTATAATAAGATGGATTTCACCAATCTGAAGGACATCCATGACCGCTTCGGCAAAAAGAAGCTGAAGACCTATCCCACCTTCGATTTCAGGAAATACGTCTACTATTCGGCCGTTTTGCGTCTCATCCCGATTTCCATCCTGAATTACGTGCCGTATAATAAAAAGGAAATAAAGGAGGTGATAAAGAAAGAGCTGGACTGGAGGGACTACGGCGGCAAACACTATGAATCGATCTTTACCAAATTCTACCAGGCGTATATCCTTCCGGAGAAATTCGGGATCGACAAGCGAAAGGCGCATTTGTCCAACCTGATCTGCAGCGGTCAGCTCGCCAAACCCGAAGCACTCGAAGAGTTGAGCCAGCCCCTGTATGCCCCGGATGAGCTGGCGTCGGATAAAGAATATGTGCTGAAAAAGCTGGGATTGACCGATCAGGAGTTCAAAGAGATCATGAACCTGCCGGTCAGACGCCACCAGGATTTCAAAACCGACGCACATCTGAAGGAGTCCTATATGAACCTGCTGGAAAGAACGGCGCCCGTCCGCAAGGCCATTAAAAAAATAGTTTGGAAATGAACAAAGGTTTGAATTTTGCCATCGTCGGCTGCGGCCGGATCGCGCAGCGTCATGCGGAACATATTCAGCGGTTGGGGAGGCTGGTCGCCGTCTGCGATATCGTGGCGGGGAAGGCGAAGCAGCTTGCGGAAAAACACGACGCGGCATGTTATCACGCGGTGGACGATCTGCTCAGCCGTCAGAAGGACATCGATGTCGTTTCAGTGTGCAGCCCGAACGGTCTGCATGCGGAACATGCGATCAAGTCCCTGCGCGCCGGTTTTCATGTCCTCTGCGAAAAGCCGATGGCGCTGACGGTACAGGATTGCGGTGAAATGATCAACGCCGCCGAGAGAGCCAACAGGAGATTGTTCATCGTCAAGCAAAACCGCTTCAACCCGCCCGTGGCTGCCGTCAAACAGCTGATCGACGAAGGCCGTCTCGGGAAGATCTACAGCGCCCAGCTATCCTGTTTCTGGAACCGGAACGAGGCCTACTATAAGAATTCCTGGAAAGGCACGAAGGACCTGGATGGAGGTACTCTTTTTACCCAGTTCAGCCATTTCATCGATCTGCTCTACTGGATGGTCGGCGATGTCAAAGATGTGCAGGGCTTTGTCGGTAACTACGATCACCAGGGCGTCATCGAGTTCGAAGACACCGGGGTGGTAAGCCTGAAATTCTATAACGGCGCCGTCGGCACCATCAACTACACGGTCAACAGCCATGGGAAGAACATGGAAGGCTCGCTGACACTCTTCGGAGAAAAAGGCACGGTCAAGATCGGCGGCCAATACCTCAACGAGCTCGAATACCAGGATATCCGCGATTATAAGATTGACAATCTCCCCCCGGGTAATCCTCCCAACAATTACGGCCAGTACCAGGGCTCCATGTCCAATCACGATAAGGTCTATCAGAATGTCATCGAAGTGCTCGGCGGCAACGGCATCATCGCCACCAACGGCTTCGAAGGACTGAAGACCGTGGAGATCATCGATAAGATCTATTCCACAGCCAAAGCACTATGAGCGCCAGATTCGAAGACGCAGGCATAACCGACGACGTCCGATTCGGGGAGAACGTACTGGTCATCCGACCCGTGAACCTTTACGGATGCAGCATCGGGGATAACAGCTTCATCGGACCATTTGTCGAGGTCCAGCGCAATGCGCGCATAGGCAGCCACACGAAGGTCCAGTCCCACAGCTTCATCTGCGAGCTGGTCGAGATCGGGGACCACTGCTTCATAGGACATGGGGTGATGTTCATCAACGATCTCTTTGCCACCGGCGGCCCGGCCGGAGGCGACCCCATGCTGTGGAAACCTACGCGCATAGGGAACCATGTATCCATCGGCAGCAACGCGACCATCCTCCCGGTGATCATTTGCGACAACGTCGTCATCGGAGCGGGAGCGGTCGTAACGAAAGATATAACCCAACCCGGCATCTATGCGGGCAATCCGGCCCGTCTCCTGCGCCGGCTTTAAACCCAGTCATAAGATCATATCAAATGAAAATCCCCTTTGTAGACCTGAAATCGCAATACCGGAGCATCAAAAAAGATATCGACGATGCCATCGCCCGCGTCATCGAAGAGACATCGTTCATCGGCGGCCCCTGTGTGGAAGAATTCGAAAGGAAATTTGCGACGATGTACGGCGTCAAACATGTTATCTCCTGTGCAAATGGAACCGATTCCTTATATATCCTCCTCCGGATGCTGGGCATCGGCGGAGGAGACGAAGTGATCACGGTGGCCAACAGCTGGATATCCAGTTCAGAAACGATCACACAGGCAGGAGCGCGCGTCGTGTTTGCCGATGCCGACCCGGTCTACTACAGCCTCGATGAAGAACGGCTGGAAAGCCTGATCACGCCCCGGACCAGGGCCGTGGTCGCGGTTCACCTGCAGGGGCAAATGTGCGCCATCGACAAGATCGCTGCTATTTGCGACCGTCATGGCATCAACCTGATAGAAGATTGCGCGCAGGCGCATTTCTCCACGCTCGATGGCCGCAGAGCCGGACTCTTCGGTATCGCAGGGTCTTTCAGTTTCTATCCCGGCAAGAACCTGGGCGCTTATGGAGACGCCGGCTGCATCATCACCCAGGACGACGCGCTGGCGGAGAAATGCCGCATGTATGCGCGTCACGGAGCGCTGGTCAAGCATCAACACCGCATCGAAGGCATCAACAGCCGGATGGACGGCCTGCAGGCGGCTATCCTCATAGCCAAACTGCCGCATATCCTCGACTGGACGGAAAAAAGGATTGCCGTGGCCGCCTGCTATGACAAGATGCTGCGCGGCATCGAAGAGGTGGTCATTCCCGCCGTCCGTCCCGGCACCCGTCATACTTTTCACCTTTATGTGATACGGGCCCGGCGGCGCGATGCGCTGGCGCAGTTCCTCAAACAAAAAGGGATCGAGACGGCCATCCATTACCCATCCCCATTACCCGCGCTTCCGGCCTACGGCTATCTCGGTCATCAGCCGTCCGAATTCCCTGTCGTTACACGGTTGCAACCGGAGATCCTCTCGCTTCCCATCTATCCCGAAATGACGCAACAGGCGGTCCAGTATGTATCAGCCTCCATCCGGGAATTCTATGCCAATTGACTCCCCCGCGCTGATGAACAAGAACATCCTGATCATATCCCCGCAGGCCTGGGGGAATATGTTCATTTCCAAACATCATTATGCCATCGGGCTGGCCCGAAGAGGAAACAGGGTCTTTTTTCTGAACCCGCCCGACGCATCACGCGGCAACATTCAGATCGTATCCTCGGAAACTGAGCCGAACCTCTGGTTCATCCGGCATCGGCTCCGGTTCCCCTACAAACTCCGGTTCCATGCGCTGCCGTTGTTCCACGCCCTGATGAAGTTCCAGGTCGGCAGGATCCTCAGGGCGATCGACAGACCGATCGATATCGTTTGGTCATTCGACCTGGGCTATCTCTATCCATTCCGGTTTTTCGGGAAGACCCTGAAAATCTTTCACCCCGTCGACGAACCGCTGACCACGGCGGCGATCCGGGCGGCGACCGGCGCAGACATCCTCTTTTCTGTCACCCGCGAGATCGTGCAGAAATATGAACGGTTTCCCATTCCCCGCCATGTCATCAACCATGGCGTCGCGGATGAATTCCTGCTCACACCCGCAACCTCTGCGAGACTCGCAACCACCGCTGACCCCGCCCCCGGCGCGCCCACCCCGGTGCGGATCGGGTTCTCGGGCAACCTGCTGCGACCCGATATCGACAGGGAGATCTTTTTGAAGATAATCCGGGAAAACCCCGATGTCGTCTTCGAATGCTGGGGCAGCTACAAACAAGGTCAATCCAATATCGGCGAAGCGGCCGACCACGCCACGGCGGCCTTTTCGGCGGCGCTGCTCGAGCTGCCGAACATTATCCTGCATGGCGCCGTACCTTCTTCGCGGCTGGCGAAAGAGATCCACCGGATGGACGGCTTCCTCATTTGTTATGACATCCAAAAAGATCAAAGCCGCGGGACGAACTATCATAAGGTCATGGAATACCTCAGTACCGGCAAGGTGATCATTTCTAACAATATCACGACTTACAAAGATCAGCCCGGCCTGGTCTGCATGACGGGCGAAAGGGAGCACAACCGGCAACTGCCCGCCCTGTTCCGGGAAGTGACCGGACGGTTGGCCGAATACAATGCCCCGGCCGCGTGTAGCCGGCGCATTTCTTTTGCCCGCGAGAACACGTACGCAAAGCAGCTGGAAAGGATCGAGGTCATCCTGGAGACCGTGCGGCCGACGACCACGCATTCGGCAACCGCACATCCTGACCAATCGACAAGACATGCCGCAAGCCCGCAATAAGATACTGGTGGTGCTCTACTCGCACCCGGAACTTTTTCCGCCTACCCTGAATGCGGTGATCAACCTGGCGGCATCTAACGGCGAGGTACACCTGCTGTATCGGCCGCACAAAAAGGATGAATGGGAATGGCCATCCAATGTTCACCTGCATCCTTCGGGACAGGAAATGACCATCAGGCAGTTCATGGCTAGCGGCGCCCGGGTCAGGATGGGTACCCATGCCCGCTTTATCCGTGACTTCCTGCGGCTGGTCCGGCGGCTGAAACCGCAGACCCTGCTGCTCTATGACGCTTATCCAGCACTATTTTACCGGCTGATCCGCCCTTTGGTTCCGGGCAAGCCCTTTCTCTGGTACCATAGCCACGACGTCATCGAAGAAAAAGATCTCCAAACGGGGGACAGGACCATCGCCTTGCTGAAGAGCGCCGAAGGATTTATCCTGGGCAAGGCCGACCTGTTCACCTTGCCGGCGGCGGAACGCAAACCCTATTATGGTCTCGGATCCTTTAAGGGCAAATACCTCACCATCCCCAATTTCCCATCCCGGAAAGTGTTCCGCGAGCCGCAGCCGAGAAAGATCGCCGACCCCATGACCCTCGCCTTCCAGGGTTCCATCTGCGCAGGCCGCGGTCTCGAGGGGGTCATCGGTTCGTTGCCGATGCAGGCAGCAGGCAGACCTGTCCGGTTCTCCATCACCGGGTTTTGTAACGACCCCGCGTATTTACAGCGGCTGAAGACCAGCATCGGCGGTCTGCCCGACAAGGATGCGGTGACGATCCGCGACGCAGTACCCTACGGCCGCCTGCAGGAAGCACAGCAGAACGCACATGTCGGCTGGGCGTACTATGGGATGGAGTCCAACATGGACCAGTCCATAGGCACGGCCTCGAACAAATTCTTCGAAGCCTGCGCAATGGGTTTGCCCGTCCTGTACAACAGCGACAACGCCTTCGAAGCCTACCGCCGGTTCGAGTGGGCCTTCCCCGTGCAGCCCACCCGCGAAAGCCTGTCGGCACAGCTGCAATTTATCGCCGAACACTACGAATCGCTGTCGGCGAGGGCAAGGGATCAATTCCTGGAAGAACTGAATTTTGAAATTGCTTTTGAAGAGGCAATGAAATTATTACCACATGCCTGAGCTAACCGGCCGGCCCAGGGGTCAGGTAGAGATCGTGACGATCCTCCGCGGCCTGGCGGCGAGCAGCGTCTTCTTATTCCATCTCGTCTGCGTGACGCACGGATATATCCCCGGCGACGCCGTGCATGCCTTTTTCAGCTATGGCAAGTTCGGGGTGCAGTTCTTTTTCGTCATCTCCGGTTTCGTCATCCCCTATTCGATGATCCGCGCTAATTACCGGACTTCGGATTTCTTCCGCTTCCTCGTGAAAAGGGTCGTCCGGATCGAACCGCCCTATATGCTGATCCTGGCGCTGACGGTCTCCTTTCTCTGGGTGCGGTCCAGGACGGTCTCGGCAGATCCTTTCCCGGTCTCCTGGCAGCAGGTGGTCCTCCACATAGGATACCTGATCCCTTTCTCGGGCTACGACTGGCTGAGCATCGTATTCTGGACCCTTGCGATAGAATTCCAGTTCTACCTGTTCTTTTCGCTGGCCTTCCCACTCTTCACCGGCCGCCGCATAGGGAGATGGCTGATCACCGGCGCACTGGTCTCTGTTCACTGGATCCGCCCGCTCGATACACAATTCCTGTACTGGTCGCCCATTTTCCTCATGGGCATCTATCTCGCGCTGGCCAAGATGAAAAAGATAAATTCCGTGGAATGGTTCACGGTACTCGCCATTCTGGCCGTCGTCGGCTTCCTCAAGTTCGGGCTCGTAGTCGATCTCTTCGCGCTCACTTCGGTGGCGGCTATCTGGTTCGAGCCGGTCATCCGTAGCAGGATACTGGATTTTCTCGGCAATATCTCGTATTCGCTCTATTTGTCGCATACCCTGATCGCGTTTGCGGTCATCAATATCGGCATCCGCTATACCCGAACGCCGTGGCAGCGGGTCTTCTTTGTCACGCTGGCGATCACGGCGACCGTCATTTTCAGCTATCTGCTCTATCTCTGTATAGAAAAGCCGGCCAAGAAATGGGCTTCCGCCATCAAATATAAATGACGAACCGCTGCACCATCATAAGCCCTTCCGGCAATTTCTATGGCAGCGAACAGGTGCTGTTCGATTTTCTGTCGCACACGACGCAGGTCTATACCGTTATGGTGCCATCCGGAAGCATCCTGTTGCGGAAGCTGGAAGAGGCCCGTCTCGCTCACCGGCTGAAGACCTTCCGCCCCGGCAGCCCTGTCAGGCTGTACGCCGGCATCTTTTTTCAGTTGGCGACAGGAAAGATCAGGACCCTTTATCTCAACGAGGCCGGTCATAGCAAATATGCGGTGTTGCTGGCGCGCTGCTATCCGAAAAGGAAATTCGTCGTCCACGTCCGCATGAATGAGGATACGGAACCCGCCCGGTGGCCCTCCCATCCGTTGCCCAATCTGCAGCTGATCGGCATTTCCGGGTTCATCGAACACCGGCTGCCACTGCCCGCCGTTTGCATCGTCGACCCCTACCGGTTTACCGACAGGTACTTGTGGCGGGAAAAGAAGGTCCCATCGATCCTGAAGATCGGTATCATCGGCAGGATCACGGTCACCAAGGGACTGAACAAGCTCATTCAGCTGGCCGGGCATGCCGCAAAAGATCCAGCCGCCGCGCGGCTCCGCTTTTCTCTTTTCGGGGACGCCTCCGGCGAGTCGGGCGACCGGGATCTTGTCGCGAGACTGGCCACGCTGCCCAACGTAACACTCGAAGGTTTCGTGGCCGATAAGGACGACATTTATAAAGACCTGGATTGCGTGCTCCACCTGAGCGTGGTAGAGGCGCTCGGCCGGATCTTTTTCGAGGCCATCGACTACGGAAAGCCCTTTTTGGGTTTCGACGCGGCCGGCATCGGCGAAATCGGCAGGCTTACCGGTCTCGACCGGGGGCTGGTGGCGCCGGACGAGCAGTGGAAAGAGAATATGTTGCAGCGACTACTCCTGCTGGACAATTGCTATGGCTCCTGGGTGACAGAGATAGAACAAAAAAAAGAAGCCTGTAAAGCCATCTTTTCAATGGACCGGTATGTCAGCCGGATCAACGAGCTCATCGCACAATGAAAGTACTTTACGTCGGTCAATACGGTGAGGGCAGCACGTCCAGGATGCGGGGCGAACGGCTCCGGCGCCTGCTGGCCCCGGACAGCTTTCAGGTCATCGACATAGAAAGGCCCCTGCACGACCATTCCCGGCTGGTGCGCTCGCTGGGATGGCGATTCCACACCGGCCCCATGGTCAGCGCTGTCGACCGCTTCATCCGCGAACAGGCGACCGGCGATTACGATCTGCTATGGGTAGACAAGGGCAATTTCATCGGCCCGGGGACCGTCGGGGCCATCCGTGCAAAACAACGCATCCACTATACGCCGGATACGGCGATCGTATTCAACCGGTCGGCGCACTTCTTTCATTCGATCCCGGTGTACGACTATTGCATTACCACCAAATCCTTCGAGATCGAAGGCTACCGTACCAAAGGCGCCCGCAGCGTATTGTTCTGTACGCAGGGCTATGACCCCGATGTCCATCGTCCGTATACTCCTTTCGGGCAAAAGGAGGGCGCCGTATTCGTAGGCCTGTGGGAGGAAGGCAAGGAACGGCCGCTGGCGCTCCTGCTCGAAGCGAAAATTAAAGTAACTTTGGCAGGCGCACAATGGGAACGTTTCGTGCGCCGTTACAGGAACAATCCCCTGTTATGTTACCGGGGAACAGGTGTTTTTGGCGGGGAATATGCCCGCTTGCTTTCAGGCGCCAGGGTCGGTCTCGGGCTGTTGTCCAAACGGTTTCCCGAACTGCACACTACCAGGACCATCGAGATCCCTGCCTGCGGCACGGCCATGGCCGGCGAACGAAATAACGATACCCGGAACATCTTCAGCGAAGAGCAGGCCCTTCTTTTCAGCGACGACAACGAACTGCTGGAAAAGGTCCAAAGGGCGCTGGCCGACGACGATTACTGCCGGCAGGTGACCGAAGCCGGCAGCCATAGGATCAGGGAAGGAGGGTTCGATTATTCCTCGATCCTGAAAAACCTTTTCTTTCAAATGAACCTAATCATAAAAGCGATATAATCTTGGATGCCTTATTCAGAAAGCTGCCGGTTTTTAAGGGGAAGGCGAGATTGGCGAAATTCCTTTTTTCCAATTTCCTGAACGCGAGGAAGGATGTGGTGATCGATGGGAAATATGACTGCCGGTACCTGCTGCCCAATCTCCTTGAAACCGTCAGCTTCGAGATCTTCATCAATGGGATCTATGAGGAGGTCACTTCGGATTTTTTTGTCCGCCGTTTGCCGCAGGATGGGGTCTTCCTCGATCTCGGGGCTAATATCGGCACGATCACCATCCCACTGAAAAAGAGACGGGCAGATGCCCGGATCGTATGCGTGGAGGCCGCCCCCTGGCTGCTGCATTACCTGGAAGACAATCTTTCGCGGAATCGCTTCACGGACATAAAGACCATCGGTAAGGCACTTTATGACAAGGACGACGAGGTCCTGGAATTCTATTCCCCCGGAGAGAAATTCGGAAAAGGTTCGCTCTCGCCCATCTACACTACGGAAGGAGTGAAGGTGTGTACCATCACACTCGACGCATTGGTCAGGCAGCTGGGACTCGAAAGGACGCATCTTATCAAGATAGATGTCGAAGGATATGAATACCACGTTTTCAAAGGAGGCAGGAGCCTGCTGGGCGGATCGGATGCTCCCGATATCCTCTTCGAATTTGCCGGTTGGGCGGAGGAGCAGGCGGGATTGAAAAAAGGCAGCGCTCAACGGGTACTTAGGGAGTATGGATACAGCCTCTTCGAATTCGATGAAAAAGGGGCGTTTCATGCGCTGGACGGGATCATGCCGGACGGCAATGCCATGCTGCTGGCCACTAAAAGGGCAAATCTATGAAGATAAAGCTGGGCATATTCGAGTTCATCTTTGGGGCAATCTTCGTGCTCTCCCTGTCCACGGACTGGTATGCGCCGCTCATCCTCGCACTGTTCGGGACACTGATCATGCTGACGATGGACAACCTGGGGAAGGCGATCGTACTCAGGGAGATCATGGCGCTTCACAGCTGTTTTGTATGTCTCGTCATGCCCCTGGTAGGCTATATTTACTTTCCAAGCACCAATCTCATGGCGCGGATCTGGGTCCGCTGGATGCCCATCCCTATTGAAGAATATTTCTCTTACGCGCTTCCGGCGATCGCCGGTTTCATCTTTGCGTTATGCTGGCCGCTGAAGAACGGCAGGCATGCGGATTATGGGACCGGTCTTCAGAACATAATGGGAAGGGCCCGGCTGATCGTGCAGGAGAAAGCACACCTTGGCGTCATGCTGATGATCTTCGGAATAATTACCTACGAGATCAGGAACTTCCTGCCCACCGCGTTGCAATTCGCCTTCCTGTTGTTCTTTTTCGCGGGTTTTGCGGGGTTGATGTACGTATATTTTTCCAAATCCTTCCGGTATCGAAAGCTCGCGCTGTGGCTTTTTTTTGCCTTTATCCTCATCACCAGCGTGAACAGCGGCATGTTCACGATCGAGGCTTACATGGGGATGACGCTTTTATCGTTCTTTTTCCTGGGCCGGAAGACGCGTTTATGGAAAAAGCTCTCGATTGCGATCGTCGGCATCTTCCTGCTGATGGTGGTGCAGATGATAAAACCTGCATTCCGCGGCAAGATCTGGCGGGGCGATTACGAGGGGAACAAGGCGCTGCTGTTCGCGAATATGTTTACCGACAAACTGACCAACCTGGACCTGGAGTCGGCGGACGTTTTTTTCCCGCTGTATTACCGGACCAACCAGGGGTTTAACGTGGCGGCAGTCATGCGCAGGTTCCCACGGATCCGCCCTTATGACGATGGCGCCAACCTTGGACTGGCACTGGTTTCAGCATTCGTGCCCAGGTTCCTCTGGCCGGATAAGCCCGAGGCGGGCGGCAAATTCAATATGAAGTATTATACAGGGGTGACCATCGTGAACTTTTCCACCAATGTCGGGCCGCTCGGAGAGGGATGGGGCAGCTTCGGCAGCGGCGGCATCCTGTTCATGATCTTCCTCGGTTTCATCATCCGGCTGGCATACCGGCAGGTATTTGTCATAGCTACGAAGGTGCCGCTATTGCTTTTCTGGATACCCTTGCTATTTTACCAGGTGACGTACTCTGCCGAGACCGATACGCTTCAGATCATGAATTCCCTTATAAAATCGGCTTTCTTCACTTACCTCCTGTACAAGATCAAACCCGCGCTGTTCATTGCGGTCAGGGAAAGACTCCGGCGGCCGCGACATAGCAACCCGGGTCTTGCCAATGGCAACCTTCAGGGAGGAATAGCAAAGTAACCGATGAGAAAGATCACTTACTTCTACCGCAGGCGGAACCCTGTTTTCTTCAGCATCGAACAAGCCTTCGGACAGATCGTATCGCGGCTGGGGGCCGAATTCAGCGGGGAGTACGCTGTGAAAGAAGTGCAGATGCCCTTCCATTCCAGTCCACGGAACGTTTTGCCCAATATCCGGTATGCCCGCAGGCAGCAGGGAGACATCAACCATATCACGGGTGACGTCCATTATGTCCTTTTGGGTTTCGACCGCAGCAAGGTAAATGTGCTGACCGTTCATGACTGCGTTCTCCTGCGACGCATTTCCCGAAAAGATCCGCGCTGGTGGATCATCAAATGGCTTTGGTACGACTGGCCGATGCGAAGGGCCGACGCCGTTACGGCCATCTCGGAGAATACGAAAAGCGATCTGCTTCACTTTACCAGATGCCCACCGGAAAAGATCCGCGTCATCCCGCAGTTCATCGACCCTGTCTTCCGGCCGGGAACCTCCATGACCTTTCGCGAGCGCCCCGTCATCCTCTTCGTCGGTACCACCGAAAATAAAAATCTTCCCCGTTTGGCCGAGGCTATGGAAGGGATACCAGCCGAGCTGGACATCATCGGCGCACTGAATGCCGGACAGATCGATTGCTTGAAAAGATACGGCATCGGCTATCGGCAGTGTTCCGGCATCCCCAAAGAGGCGTTGTTGCAGCATTACCACGATTGCGATTTCGTGGCCTTCCCCTCCACCTATGAGGGTTTCGGTCTTCCCATTATCGAGGGACAGGCCGTCGGTAAACCCGTATTGACCAGCGCGATCTCCCCCATGAAAGAGATCGCCGGCGACGGCGCCTGCCTGATCGACCCATACGATACCGCTTCGATCCGCACGGGTCTGCTGCGCATCATCGGAGAACAGGCGTACCGCGAACAACTGGTGAACGCAGGTCTGGCCAACGCAGCCCGGTTCAGCCTCCGGAATATCGTTGTCTCCTATGCACGGCTGTACGCCGAGCTGCTGGATAAAAAGAAGACCGCTTCAACGGAAATATTGATCCCTAACGTAAAGTGAGTACCCATGTGCGGAATCTCCGGCGCTTTTGATCGTTCACAACAGGAAAGTCTACCTGCCCTGATCCGCAGGGTAAACGACGCCCTCGCGCACCGCGGCCCCGATGCGGAAGGGTTCCTCGTCGAAGGTCCGCTGGCCCTCGGTCACCGGCGTCTTTCCATCATCGATCTCTCGGCAGCCGCCAACCAGCCCTTCGAAGATGCTTCGGGACGGTATGTCATGGTCTTCAACGGCGAGATCTACAATTTCAGGGAAATACGCGCGCGGCTGACCGAATATCCTTTCCACACGAATAGCGATACCGAGGTAGTGATTGCCGCCTATGCCAAATGGGGACCGGCATGCCTCGACCAGTTCAAAGGCATGTTTGCCATCGCCATCTGGGACAGAACGGAACAGTCCCTGTTCCTGGCCCGCGATCGGTTCGGCGTCAAACCGCTTTATTATTATCATGACGGCGGCCGGCTTCTCTTCGCCTCCGAGATCCGCGCGATCCTGGCTTCTGGCTGGGTGTCCCGGCGCATCAACAAACCCGCGCTCACCGACTACCTCAAATACCAGGCTTTCGTTTCGCCCCTGACCATCGTCGATGGCATTCTCGAAGTGTGCGCGGGATCCTATATGATCTTCAGCGACGGCAGGCTGACCCAAAAAATATATTGGGATATCACGCAACAGAAGATGGACGTGGGACAGGACGTCACCCGGATACGCCGCCGGATCAGGGAGTTGCTCTATCAGTCGGTAGAACGGCGTCTCGTCAGCGATGTCCCGCTGGGAGCCTTTCTCTCGGGCGGTATCGACTCCAGCGCCGTCGTGGCCATCATGTCGCAGGTGAACCCATCGGCCACCAACGCGTTTACCATCAGTTTCGAAGAAAAGGAATACAACGAGCTGCCCTATGCAGAGCTCGTGGCAAAGAAATTCGGCGTCAACCATTCCCGCGTACTGCTGAAACCGCTTGATTTTCTCGAACGGCTGCCGGCTGCGCTCGATGCGATGGACACTCCCAGCGGCGACGGACTCAATACCTACATCGTGTCGGATGCGATCAAAAAGAACGGCATGACGGTGGCCCTGTCCGGCATCGGCGGCGACGAGCTCTTTGCCGGCTATCCCCAGTTCAGACAATTCCATGCGCTGCGCCGGCGGGCCGGGCTGTTCGACCACAGCGGCTGGATAAGAAAGGTCGCCACCGCTTTCATCCCGGCAACCGGTCAGCGGATGACCAGGATCAAACACATGCTTTCCGCGCCTGCTTCGGCCATAGCGCATATCTATCCGGCCTTCCGGCAGATACAAACCTCCCGCTCGCTCCGGCGACTGATGGATAACGGGATCGAAGAGGCCAATACGCTGGAACAGGCGCTCCTCGACAGACAACCCGGGATAGCAGGGTTCGAACCACTGAGCCAGGTATCGATCGCCGAGTACCTCGGCTATACCCAATCGGTATTGCTGAAAGATACCGATCAGATGGGCATGGCAGTCTCGATGGAGCTGCGCGAACCGTTTTTCGACAACGACCTCGTCGAATATGTCCTGAACGTGCCCGATCGCTTCAAATATCCCGGTTACCCGAAACAGCTGCTGGTAGAATCGCTCGACGGCCTCCTGCCGGACGAGATCGTGTTCCGCAAAAAGCAGGGGTTTGTAATCCCGTACAATGTCTGGATGCGCAACGAGCTGAAAACCTTCTGCGAAGAAAGGATCGCCAACCTGGCTGCCCGCGACTATTTTTCAGGCGCCGCACTGCCCAGGTACTGGAGGCAATACCTGGCTGGCGACCGGAATATCCGCTGGATGGATGTCTGGGTCTTTATCGTACTCGAATACTGGCTGGAGAAGAATGATCTTTACTGACGGGCCACGCACCACATGAAAAAAAAGACCGTCCTCGTCCTCGTCGACTGGTTCGCCCCTGGCTATAAGGCCGGCGGACCCATACAGTCCTGCGTCAATTTCGCCTTTTCGCTGAAAGACGTGTTTGACATTTTCGTGCTGACCACCGACACGGATCACGGCGAGACAAAGCCTTACCCCGGCATCCCCGCCGGCCAATGGCTGAATAATATACACCCTGATTTCAAGGTAAAATATCTTCCGAAAGCCACTCTCAGCCGGAGAATGATCAGGGAAGAGATCATCAGCCTAAACCCCGATTTCATTTACCTGAACCATCTCTTCTCGCCGTTTTTCGTGGTCTATCCGCTATGGCTGAAATACAGGGGAATTTATAAGAACCAGGTCGTCGTCTGCCCGCGCGGCGCCCTGTACGACAGCGCGCTTTCCGTCAAACCCTGGAAAAAAACCCCGTTCCTGCGGCTATTCCTCTGGCTCGGGATCCAGCGGAAGATCGTCTTCCATGCCACGAACACACGCGAGGCAGCAGCCATCCACCGGTTTTTCCCCGGCAGCGCTATCCGGATCGCGGACAACCTGCCCAATTCGAACCAACAGAATTTCCGGACCATTCCCAAAGAAGCCGGCAGTCTTCATTGTGTGTTCGTCGCCAGGATAGTCCCGATCAAGAACCTGCTGTTCCTCCTGGCCGCGCTGGAAAACGTGAAAACGAACGTGACGCTGACCGTTATCGGTCCTGTCGAAGACAAACCCTATTGGGAGGAATGCCGGAGGAAGATGGAAAGCCTTCCGGCGAATGTAAAAGTGGAATGGCTGGGACCGAAACGAAATGACCAGCTGCCGCCGATCGTGCGCGGCCATCATCTTTTCGCCCTTCCGACCACCGGTGAGAATTTCGGACACTCCATCTTCGAAGCCCTGCTGGCCGGACGGCCCGTCCTCATCAGCGATCAGACCCCCTGGCTGGGCCTTTCTTCCTGCAAGGCTGGCTGGGATCTCCCGCTCTCCGATGTGACGGCATTCACGCGCACCCTTGATACGATAGGCGGCTGGGACCAGCAATGCTTTGACGAGTGGGCGATCGCCGCCTGGTCCTTTGCCCGGAAATTCATCAAAAATCCGGAACTTCAAAGCCAATATATCAATTTGTTCTCATGAGTACGCTCGTTCGTAAACAGGTGGATAACTCCACTTACCGGACAACCATCGGGATAGGAGCCTCGCGATTCAGGCAAACCCTGTGGTACTTTACGAATATTATTTTCTTCAAAAATTCGTTCAATATCTTTTCAGGGACAAAGGTGGCATTATTGCGGGCCTTCGGCGCCCGGCTGGGCAAGGGAGTCGTCATCAAACCTTCGGTCAATATCAAATACCCGTGGAAATTGCGGATCGGTGACTATTCCTGGATAGGGGAAGAGGCCTGGATCGACAATCTATCCGATGTCACCCTTGGGAACAATGTCACGATTTCGCAAGGCGCCTTGTTGCTGACCGGAAGCCACGACCACACCCGGACGACGTTCGATTTTATTTCTTACCCTATCGTTTTGAAAGACGGGACATGGATCGGCGCCAGGGCCATAGTTTTCGGGGGAGTTACCTGCGGCTCGCACAGTATATTGGGGATCAACTCTGTAGCGGAAAAGGATTTGGAAGCATATACCATCTATAAAGGCAATCCGGCGATTCCGGTGATAACAAGGACAATATTGTGAATACGGACACGAAAACGATCAATCATAAGATCCTTAAGGACGCGCTCCGCATCCGCAAGGTGGAGGAAAAATTCCTTGAGCTGTTCTCGCTGGGTAAGCTCAACGGTACGGTTCACACCTGCGTAGGACAGGAATTTTCCGCCCTTGCCTTTGCCGGACAGTTGAAGAAAAAGGATTTCATCTTTTCCAATCACCGCTGTCATGGACATTACCTGGCCTTCACCGGGGACACGCGGGGTCTGCTGGCAGAACTCCTGGGTAAGGCGACGGGCACCTGCGGCGGCATCGGCAGCAGCCAGCACCTTTGCCACAATAATTTCTTTTCCAACGGCATCCAGGGCGGGATCGTGCCCGTGGCGGCCGGATATGCGCTCGGCAACCGGCTGAAACAGAATGGCGCCATCGGCACCGTTTTCATCGGCGACGGCACCCTCGGCGAAGGGACCCTCTACGAAACGATGAATATCATTTCGAAATGGAATATCCCGCTGCTGATCGTTTGCGAAAATAATTTCTACGCCCAGTCTACCCCCCAGCATATCAACCTGGCCGGTGACATACTGGCGAGGGCCGGGGCCTTCGGCATCCAAACGGCAAAAGGCGACACCTGGGACCCTGAATCGCTGATGGCAAAAGCCAGGCGGGCCATCGACTATGTCCGCGAGCAGTCCAGGCCCTTTTTCTTCCTCGTGGACACCTACCGCCTGAACGCACATTCGAAAGGAGACGACGACCGCGATCCGGCCGAGGTGGAAGAACACCGGCAAAAAGATTTCCTGCATATCTTCCGCAACGAATCCCCCGCCTATTATCAGAAATACAAAGAGGCGCTGGACCAGGAGATCGACGGTTTGGTGGAAGAGATCCTGGCCGACCGGGAGACAGTTTTCGAAGATTATTACCAGGAATCGGCGCCCGTCACCGGCAACAACTGGCGGCCGCTGGAACCCATCAACAAACGACAGGTCGAGCTCCTCAACGCCTGGTTCCGGGAGCGGATCGTCTCCGACGATCGCACCATTTTTCTCGGCGAAGATATCCTTTCTCCCTATGGCGGGGCTTTCAAGGTGACCAAAGAGCTGTCCTTCCTCCGCCCGGAAAAGGTATTTTCCACCCCCATTTCCGAATCTGCGCTGACGGGTATCTCGAACGGTTTGGCGCTGAACGGATGCAAGCCCTATGCGGAGATCATGTTCGGGGACTTTATGACGCTGGCCTTCGACCAGATTGTCAACCATGCCTCGAAATTCCATCACATGTTCAACAGGAAGGTCACCTGCCCGGTAGTCATCCGCACGCCCATGGGCGGTCGCCGCGGATACGGTCCCACACACTCGCAAAGCCTCGACAAGTTCCTGGTCGGGATCGATAACGTTCGTACGGTCGCCCTGCATACCTTCCTCGACCCCGCCATCATCTATCGCGCCGTGCACGCGGAAGAACATCCGGTGATCGTACTGGAGAATAAGACCGATTACGGGAAAAAGATAGCCCAGCACCAGTTGAAGAATTTTATCTGTGAGTATAATGACGACGCTTTCCCGGTAGTGAGGATCTCACCCGCCGTCTCGGCTCCGACACTCACCATCGTGGCGTATGGCGGCATGGCCGACCTGGTGGCGGGGCTGCTGCATACTATTTTCATGCAGACGGACTTTAAACCGGAGCTGATCGTTCCTTCACTGATCTCCGCGCTGCCCGTGGACCTCGTCGCGGCATCGGCGGCCAGGAGCGGACGCCTGCTTGTCATCGAGGAAGGCAGCGGTTTCGCGGCAGTAGGCAGCGAGCTTGTCGCTTCGGTTGCCGAGCGGACGCCCCGGCCAATCCAGTTCAAACGGATTGCTGCCTATCCCGTTCCCATCCCATCCGTCAAATCGCTTGAAAACGTCGTCCTGCCGGACAAGACAAGGATACTCCAGGAAATAAAAGCAAGCTTTCAGTAATGGCATTGATAGAGGAAATAAAGGTGCCCCTCCTCGCCGTCAACGATACGACGCTCACGGTGACCGAGCTGACCTTCGCTTCCGGGGCGGAGGTAAAAAAGGGAGATGTGATTATGGTTTTCGAAACGTCGAAAACGACCTATGATGTAGAGACGGTTGCCGAAGGTTTTATACAATATTGCTGCGAGCCCGGCCGCGACTACGAAGTGAATGAGATAGTGGCCAGGATCTTTACCGCGGCAGAGGAGGCCCGGGCAGCCATTCCGGTTACGCCGCCCACGCAAAACACCGCTGCTGCCCACGCAACGTCAAGCTCCACAACCGCTGACCACATCACAACTGCACCCACAACCGCTTTCCTCCCAAATCCTGCCCCCGCGACCTGGCAAGGAGAAACAATTTTCTCAGATGAGGCATTGCGGTTGCTCGAAGTCTCCGGCCTGGACCGGTCGGCATTCAATGGCAGGGATTTCGTTTCCACAGCCGACATCGTACAGCTTCTGCAGTCCGCCGCGTCTTCTTCCTCCGTCACGCCCGCGTACGCCGCCCGATCCGCCGCCCCCTCGAAAACCGCCAAACCCTTCCTCACCGCCGACCCGTCAAAAGTCATCGTCGCAAAGCTGACGTCCGCGAAGAAAAGAGAGATCGAATACCTGGGCGACATCCAGTCGACGGGCCTTACCAGCACCATCCACTCCCATGTCGACACCGAAGGGATATTCATCCATATCAACCACGGTCTGAAATACCTCAGGGATTCGCTGCTTCCGGTGATCATTTATGAGGCGTCGAGACTGCTTGCGGATTATCCGCTCCTGAACGCGTATTACACAGGCGACGAGATCGCCACCTATAAGGAAGTGAACCCCGGATTCGCCATCGACATCGACAAAGGATTGAAAGTGCTGAAGATCGCCGGCGCGGACGGAAGGAGTCTGCAAGAGATCGAATCCTCGATCCTGAAGCTTTCCGGCGACTACCTCGACGACACGATCCGGCTGGAGGACCTGACCGATATCACGTTCACCATCACAGACCTCAGCTCCGAAGCGGTCGCCTTCTTCAAACCGCTGATCAATAAAATGAACAGCGCGATACTGGGCATTTCCGGCATCGACGAAAAATTGCAACGCTGTACCCTGAGCCTCACATTCGACCACCGGGTGACCGAAGGGAAAACGGCGGCGCTGTTTCTCAGGGACCTGCGACAGCGCCTCGAGTCCTATCGCGCCGAAGACAGCCGGCCGCGGCAGGACATCGCCTGTTTCAAGTGTCAGAAGACCCTGGCCGAAGACCTCGGCGATACAGGCTTTGTCCGTTGCGTTACCCCCGCAGGAAAAGAAGGCTATATTTGCCAGAGCTGTATAAAAGGATTCTAGTGGAAAAAATAAAACAGATCGTATCGGGCTTTATCAAAGTGCCGCCGGAACAGATCGGACCCGGTACGCCTATCAACCGTTCCGCCGTCCGGAGCTCTATCCTGCTTCACAGGATGTATGCACGTCTTGCCGACGAAGGCATACAGATCGCAGATTATAACAATATCAACGTATTCGGCGACCTGTTTTCATCACCGTCTGCCGGCAACGGCCACCCAATGCCAGGCCCGTTTTCATCCGACCCCGGCGGCGGCCCCGCGACCAGCTCATGGTCCTCCCCGATCGGTTCACCTGCAACCGTCTTCGGTTCGCCCGGTATCGGCATCGATATCGAAGACATCGCCTCGCTGCCAAAGACCACCGATTTTCGCAAGGATGAATTCTATAAAATGAACTTTTCGCCGGAAGAGATAGCTTATTGCATTCTCCGGCAGGACCCCTATGCTTCATTCACGGGTCTGTTCGCCGCGAAAGAAGCCATCGTCAAAGCGGGAGGTCAACCCGACGGCCGCCCATTCGATACGATCCGCATCACTCATTCCGCCGAAGGCAAACCCCTGCATCCGGGATATGCGATCTCCATTTCCCATTCCGCCGGTATAGCGGTCGCCGTCGCCGTACGGCGGGCCGAAGTCCTTACCGGGGAAAATTTCGGGGCGGCAGGACCGGCAATCCCTCCGGCGCGGGGCAAGACCTCCTGGGTGGCATGGCTGGCGCTCCTGCTGGGACTGGCAGCTTTGTCGGTCGTTTTAATCCATCGCGCATGAGGATATCCATCATAACGGCTACGTACAACAGCGAGGCCACGGTGAGGGATACGCTCGACTCCATCCGGAACCAGCGCCACCCGGATATCGAACACATCATCGTGGACGGCGGTTCTAAAGATAACACGCTTGAGATCGTCGGGACCTTTCCGCATGTGACGAAGCTCATTTCCGAAAAAGACAAGGGTATCTATGACGCCATGAACAAAGGCATCGGGATGGCTACCGGCGAGATCATCGGTATCCTCAATTCGGATGATGTCTATATCGACGACCGCGTTTTGTCCGACGTTGCCGCCGCCTTCGCTGATACCTCCGTCATGACCGTCTACGCGGATCTGCAATATGTACAGGCGGACGATCTGCAAAAAGTACAACGCAACTGGATATCCGGTCCCTTCAAACGTCGGAATTTCTACTATGGCTGGATGCCGCCGCATCCCACCTTTTTTGTCCGCAAGGAAGTATACGACCGGGCAGGGACCTTCAAGACCGAACTGCGATCGGCTGCGGACTACGAGCTGATGCTAAGGATACTGGTGAAGCATGGTTTCGGAACGAGCTATATCCCCCGTGTCATCGTCAGGATGCGCGCCGGCGGCTTCAGCAATGCCTCACTTCCCAACCGTCTCCGGGCCAACAGGGAAGACCGGATGGCGTGGCGGCTGAACGGCCTGCGGCCTTACTTTTTTACCTTATACCTGAAACCGCTGAGAAAGATCCATCAATTCATCTTCAAGTAATACCATTTATGCCGAAAGTAGCATTGATCACAGGCGTAACCGGGCAGGACGGCGCCTATTTAAGCGAGCTCTTATTGAAAAAGGGATATGTTGTGCATGGCATCAAGCGGCGCAGCTCGCTTTTCAATACCGACCGGATCGACCATCTTTACCAGGACCCGCACGAGGCGCATGTCAATTTCCGTCTGCATTATGGCGATCTGACCGATTCGACCAATCTCATCCGCATAATCCAGGAAACACAGCCGGACGAGATCTATAACCTGGCTGCCATGAGCCATGTCCACGTCAGCTTTGAAACGCCCGAATATACCGCCAATGCCGATGGCATCGGCACGCTGCGTATCCTGGAGGCCGTTCGGCTGCTGGGAATGACCAAAAAGACAAAGGTATACCAGGCTTCCACGTCCGAGCTATACGGTCTTGTACAGGCCGTGCCGCAAAGCGAAACGACCCCCTTCTATCCCCGCTCGCCCTATGCGGTGGCCAAACTTTATGCTTACTGGATCACGGTCAACTACCGCGAGGCGTATGGGATGTATGCCACCAACGGAATCCTCTTCAACCACGAATCGCCGCTTCGGGGTGAGACCTTTGTCACGCGTAAGATCACCCGGGGGGTAGCGAAGATCGGCCTGGGTTTGCAGGACAAGATATTCCTGGGTAATCTCGGCGCCCGGCGCGATTGGGGACACGCCAGGGACTATGTAGATGCAATGTGGAGGATCCTGCAACAGCCTGAGCCTGAAGATTATGTCATCGCAACCGGGATCACTACCCCCGTCCGCGAATTCGTGCGCATGGCTTTTGCAGAGATAGGGGTTGAGCTGGAATTCAGGGGATCCGAAGCGCAGGAGACAGGCATCGTAGCCGCCAGTAACAATCCGGATTTTACCGTTCCCGTCGGGAAAGAGGTTGTAGCCGTGGATGCGCGGTATTACCGCCCTACGGAAGTCGACTTGCTCATCGGGGATGCCTCGAAGGCAAAAACGAAACTGGGCTGGACACCCACCTATACGCTGGCTATGCTCGTAAAGGAGATGGTCGATGCGGATATCCAGCTTTTCCGAAAGGACAGGGTCCTGAAAGAATCCGGTTTCCATATCAAGAATCAGTATGAGTAATATGAAGCCTACAGAAAAGGTATACATCGCCGGTCATCGGGGCATGGTGGGCTCGGCCATCTGCCGCCGGCTGCAAAAAGAAGGATTTACCGATATCGTGACCCGCACCTCTTCCGACCTCGATCTGAGGAACCAGGCCGCGGTCCGCGATTTTTTTGCAAAGGAAAGGCCCGACCACGTTTTCCTCGCAGCCGCAAAGGTCGGCGGCATCATGGCCAATAACACCTACCGGGCGGAATTCCTGTACGACAACCTCCTCATCGAAAGCAACATCATCGATGCCGCGTATCGCAATGGCGTTAAAAAGCTGCTTTTCCTTGGCTCGTCATGCATCTATCCGAAAATGGCGCCGCAGCCGCTGAAAGAAGAATACCTGTTGACAGGACCACTCGAGGAAACCAACGAACCCTATGCCATCGCCAAGATCACAGGCATCAAACTCTGCGACGCCTACCGGGCGCAGTACGGCTGTAATTTCATCTCGGTCATGCCCACCAATCTCTACGGCCCGAATGATAACTATGACCTGACTACTTCGCATGTGCTGCCGGCGCTGATCCGGAAATTCCACGAGGCGAAGCAAACAGGCGCGCCAGCAGTGACCATCTGGGGGTCCGGCAAACCCCGCCGGGAATTCCTTCATGCCGACGATTTGGCCGATGCCTGCTATTTTCTGATGCAGCGGTACGATGAACCCGGTCTGGTCAACATCGGGACGGGCGAAGACCTCGAGATAGGGGAGCTCGCGCTGTTGATCAAAAAGATCGTCGGTTACCCCGGCAAGATCGGGCATGATACCAGCAAACCCGACGGTACACCGCGGAAATTGATGGACGTCTCCAAGCTCAACAGGCTGGGCTGGAAGGCCGGCATCCCGCTGGAGGACGGTCTCCGCCGGGTCTATGAAGCCTATAAGATGCAGCATTGATCTATGTTCTCGTTCCTAAAAAGACGACCCCGCCGGGAGATGTCCGGCAGCCTTGCGGGTCTGGTGTGCGACATACATTCCCATCTCATCCCGGGCATCGACGACGGCTCGCCCGATATGGACACCTCGATCCGGTTGATAAGGGGGCTGGCCGACCTGGGTTATAAAAAGATCGTCACTACACCGCATATCAACGCCGACATGTTCCCCAATACGCCCGATACCATCCTCGCGGGGCGTGCGGCCGTTGAGACTGCACTGAAGGAACAGCAGATCGATATCTCCTTTCACGCGGCCGCGGAATACCTGCTCGATGACGGATTCGCCCGGTCGCTGGCCGAAGGAGCCCCATTCCTTACCCTTAAGGACAACCTCGTGCTCGTCGAGCTGTCATTTGCTGTCCCGGCAATAAACCTCAAAGAAATACTTTTCCAGCTGCAGCTCAAAGGCTATCAACCCGTCCTTGCCCATCCCGAACGCTATCTCTATTTCGCCGCCAACAAGGGCTGGTATGACCAGATCCGCGAAGCCGGCTGCCTTTTTCAGTTGAACCTGCTGTCGTTCATCGGCTACTACGGCAAGGACGCCCGGCTGCTCGCGGAATACCTCCTGAAAAAGAGATATTTCGACTTCCTCGGCTCAGACCTCCACCATCCACGCCATCTCGATGCGCTGCACTCCTCGGAACACCTTTTCCGGATCGTCGACCGCATGCTCGAAACGGGTCTGCTCCAAAACCCGCGTCTCTAAGAAGCCCTCCCCCAAAACCCTCTCTGCCTTTCTGACATCCATTTCCCGCAGGCCCCTTTTTTGCAGGTATACGCTGACGGACAGGTCGGCCTCCGGCCAATTAAAAATAAAAAAGAGGAAACCAGCATGGCACAGGTATTAAACGATTGGGAAAGTGCAACCGGTTGATTATCCGTGGTTTGAATTTTAACTAAACCACAAGTCACATTATCGCCGGTCATTGTACTTTAATTTTTAATTTTGAATCGGGATCATTAAACCACCTTAAATTTCATGGCTACAGTAGAATTCAACCAGTTGTTGGTCAACAATGCGGAGTTCTTGAAGCCGTTCGCTATCACGCTGACCCGTGATTCTGAAGCTGCAAAGGACCTTTTCCAGGAGACGTTATATCGCGCCTTAGCCAACAAGGATAAATACAATGTGGGTACCAATATAAAAGCTTGGCTTTATACCATTATGCGGAATATTTTCATTAATAATTACCGCCGCAAAGCCAAGCAAAATACCATTTTTGACAGTACCCCGAATGAGTTCCTGCTAAACTCCGCCCAAATGGCGGTACCCGGCACGGTCGAAAGCAATCTGCGGGTAAAGGACATCCAGGCCGCCGTTCACAAGCTGCCGGAGATATTCCGCAACCCCTTCCTGCTTTATTTCGATGGCTTCAAATACCACGAAATAGCGGAAATGCTGCAGGAGCCGCTGGGCACGATCAAGAGTCGCATCCATTTCGCCCGCAAGCTCCTGAAGACCCAAATTCAGCGGTTTTAGACAGATGACCAGCGAGCACGTCATACTGGTCGACGAGACCGATACGCCGGTGGGCACCATGGAGAAGATGGAAGCCCACCGAAAAGCCCTTTTGCATAGGGCTTTCAGCGTTTTTATCTTCAATACGAAGGGAGAAATGCTGCTGCAGCAGCGGGCCAAAGGGAAATACCATAGTCCCGGTTTATGGACCAATGCCTGTTGCAGCCATCCCCGGCCCGGCGAAGACACCCGCGAGGCAGCCCTGCGCAGACTCCGCGAGGAGCTCGGGTTCTGCACTCCGCTGGCGAAAAGCTTTCATTTTATCTACCGGACCGATTTCGGGAACGGCCTCACCGAACACGAATTCGACCATGTCTTCATAGGACAGTATGATCATACGATCCACCCGGACAGCTCCGAGGTCGGCGATTATTGTTACAAGTCGACGGAAGCCATCTCGGCCGACCTGGCTACGCATCCCCACCGGTTCACAAGCTGGTTCCGCCTCGCCTTCCCCATGGTAATGGCTGCCCGCCATGCCTCCCCTCAGCAAGCCTAGCCATCAGGCAGCATCGCCTATTCACAAAGATTCAATGCGTCCGTACCGAGCGTGCTGAACTGGAAATATTTGACCTTGCCGTTCGGACCCGCCGCATCGAAATGCAAAACCAGCGTGCCGTACTGTGTCTCGTAGGCGTCCCAGAGATCGTCTTTGACCTTCGGGTTGCCCAGCTGGTTGAAGAGCGAGCCTCTTTTGGTGCCCAGCAACCTGATGCTCGTGCGGCCGGTGAATTTGGGTCCTACCTCGACATATTTGCGTTGGGTATAAAAATAGAGGTCTTTGTCCTTGAAGAAAACACCGCCGCCGCATTTGGCGCCGGAGCCTTCGTCCGGGGCACTGGTGAAACAAGGGAACGCCTCCTTGATCTCGTTCTGAGTCGTGTTGGGCTTGAGATTGTTCACGGTACCGTTCAGCACGTCGATAGTGATCTGATCGGGGCAATGGGTTTTGGCTTTCAGCTGCGCCATACCGGTGGATACAAGGCCCGAAAGCAGAACGGCTACAGAAAGGAATCGCTTCATACGTAGAGTGGTTTTTGGTCCCTTTCCTACCCGCAAATTCCTTGCTAGAATTGCGAACAGCCGGCAGATCTATTTACTAAGGTACATACTTCTATCCTTGTAGAGCTTGCGGAAATAAGGATCGCGAAGGTTGGGGATGAACCGGATCGCTTCGCCGGTGGATTTCATCTCGGGCCCCAGTTCTATCTTGATGCCGGGGAACTTGGAAAAGCTGAAGACCGGTTCCTTGATCGCAAATCCTTCCAGCTTCTTATCGAAGCGGAAGTCCTTCAACTTGTGTTTGCCGATCATGACCTTCGTAGCGATATTGAGATAGGGTATCCGGTAGGCCTTTGCAATAAACGGCGTCGTCCGCGAGGCCCTCGGGTTGGCTTCGATGACGTATACCTTTCCATCCTTGATGGCGAATTGAATATTGATCAGCCCTTTGATGTTCAGCGCACGGGCAATTTTTTCGGAATAGTCTTCCATGGTGGTCACTTCCATGGGCGACAGATTGAAAGCGGGCAGTACGGCATGACTGTCGCCGCTATGGATACCCGCGGGTTCGATATGTTCCATGACGCCCATGACGTGAAAATCCTCACCATCGAAGATGGCATCCACCTCCGCTTCCTGGCAGCGGTCGAGGAAATGATCGACCAGTATCTTGTTGCCGGGGATATGTTTCAGCAGGCTGACCACCGCCTTTTCGACCTCGTCGTCGTTGATGACAATACGCATCCGCTGACCGCCCAGCACATAGCTCGGACGTACGAGCACGGGATAGCCGACCCTATTGGCTACCTGGACTGCTTCGTCGACATCGAAAGCGGTGCCATACTCGGGGTAGGGGATATTGAGCTCTTTCAGCAAATCGCTGAACCGGCCCCGGTCCTCCGCAATGTCCATGCTGTCGAAGGAAGTCCCGATGATCTTTATGCCCTTTTTATCCAGCCGCTCGGCAAGCTTCAGCGCTGTCTGACCGCCTAATTGCACGATGACTCCTGCCGGTTTCTCATGCTCGATGATCTCCCATAAATGCTCCCAATAAACAGGTTCGAAATAAAGCTTGTCGGCAATGTCGAAATCGGTAGAAACGGTCTCGGGATTACAGTTGACCATGATCGCCTCATAACCGCATTCCTTGATGGCCAGCAGACCATGCACACAGCAGTAGTCGAATTCGATGCCCTGCCCGATCCGGTTTGGCCCCGATCCAAGGACTACGATCTTCGGCTTCTCGCTGACCTTGCTCTCGTTGGAATGTCCTCCTTCGAAAGTGCTGTAAAAATAGGGCGTTTTTGCCTCGAATTCGGCGGAGCAGGTATCCACCATCTTATACACACGCGTGATGCCCGCGGCCTTCCGTTTTTCATATAGGGCTTCCTCGGTGCCGGTCCCCATGATCCGGGCGATCTGCTCGTCGCTGAAACCGAGCCGCTTGGCTTCCTGCAAAAGGGGCAACGGCAGGTTATCGATGCTATGTTTGGCCAGTTCCTTTTCCATGTTGCAGATCTTCTGGATCTCGTAGAGGAACCAGCGGTCGATTCCATTGGTGGCCTTCGAGATGGTACCAACCGAAATGCCGGCCATCAACGCATCCTTGATGCGGAAGACCCTGTCCCATTTCGGGATTTTGATGTATTCGAGCAACTCTTCGGCATGCATCAGGCTTTTTCCGTAATAGCCAAGACCGACCGCATTGTTCTCCAGGCTCTGACAGGCTTTCTGTACGGCTTCGGTAAAGCTTCTCCCGATGGCCATCACCTCTCCTACGCTTTTCATCTGCAGACCGAGCGTATCGTTGGCGCCCTTGAATTTGTCGAAGTTCCAGCGCGGGATCTTCACGATGACGTAATCCTGCACGGGTTCGAAATAGGCGGAGGTCGTGCCGGTGATCTGGTTCTTCAGTTCGTCCAGCGAATACCCGATGGCCAGCTTGGCGGCGATCTTCGCGATAGGATAACCGGTCGCCTTCGACGCCAGCGCCGAGCTCCGGCTGACGCGGGGATTGATCTCGATGGCGATGATCTCTTCCGTCTTCGGGTTCAGCGCGAACTGCACATTACAGCCGCCGGCGAAATTACCCAGATCCCTCATCATCCGGATGGCGGTGTTCCGCATCAGCTGAAAGGCCGTATCGCTGAGCGTCATGGCAGGCGCCACCGTGATGGAATCCCCGGTATGAACGCCCATCGGATCGAAGTTCTCGACCGTACAGATGATGACGACATTATTATTGGCATCGCGTAACAGCTCCAGCTCGAATTCTTTCCAACCCAGCACTGCCTGCTCCACCAGCACTTCATGTATCGGAGAGGCCTGCAGACCCCTGTTCAGCGCCTCGTCCAGGTCATCCCTGCCATGTACGAAACCGCCGCCCGTGCCGCCAAGCGTGAACGACGGCCGGATCACCAGCGGGAAACCGATCTGCTGTGCGAATTCCTTTCCCTCCAGGAAGGAATTGGCCGTTTTGGCGGTGGCCACCGGAACGCCCAGGGCGATCATCCACTGGCGGAATTTCTCACGGTCCTCCGCCTTATCGATCGCCTTGATGTCTACGCCGATGAGCCTGACCCCGTATTTTTCCCAGATACCCAGGTCTTCCGCCTCTTTGGCGAGGTTCAGCGCCGTCTGCCCGCCCATAGTAGGTAAAACGGCATCTATTTCGTTTTCTTCCAGTATCTGTTCGATACTTTCCACAGTCAGCGGTAACAGGTATACTTTGTCCGCCATCATCGGGTCTGTCATGATGGTGGCCGGGTTGCTGTTGATCAGGATAACCTTCACGCCTTCCTCCCTCAGACTGCGGGCAGCCTGGGTGCCCGAATAATCGAATTCACAGGCTTGACCGATAATGATGGGACCTGAACCGACGATCAGGACGCTCCGGATGGAAGAATCTTTGGGCATTGGTTTGAAAAAATAAATTGTGCAAAGGTAAGGCTGCACAGCCCCCCTTCCAAAAGAAAAATCCTCCATGGCCCGGCCGGCATCAGCCGGCCGACAGCGCCCGGCACAAAAAAAGCCCCGGCGAAAGCCGGGGCGTGTATAACTAACTCTTACGGGAAAGCGGTTCAATGATGATGCAACCTCGGGCATCAATTATCGGGATACCTTGAGCTTCAATTATTATGATACGAGGCAAGCTCGATATCATCCAGCAGCACCCCGCCCTTCCGGGCAATGGACTTACGCTGCGCTATGAGCTTCCGGTTCTCAAACTTGCTTCGTACACGGAATACCCATTTCTGCTTAGCCTCTTCGCCTTTAACAACGCCGATCATTCCTCCCACGGCAACCGCCATGAAGACGACCATTCTGTTTTTAACTCCTTTCATAACTTCTCGTTTAATGTTGAACCTCTCTATATTTAAAGACAATATTAGTAAGCCAAATGCTGTACCAATTTTTAAAAAAATGCTACCCTGTTCGTAGTATTTTTTAAGCGGTCGGATCCGCGATTGAAACGGAACCCTTTATTAACAACCGCCTGACGGTTTGGTTGCTGCGCAACGCATTATATACGCAGATACGGTTGCTTCGGATGCGCGGCCCGTCATTTCAGCGGTGTCACACTGGGAAAACCAGGTCTCACAATGGGAATATTTGACATTTGACGTACCTTGCATTTTAATCCTGTATTAATCCCTGTTTCAATCCATCGAATGAAATACCTCTTCGCGGCAGCGGCCTTGTTCATTTCGCTACAGTGCTTCCCGCAGTTGTTTCCACAGGCCGGATATCCGAGGAATTATTTCCGCGATCCATTGGCCGTCCCCATCAGCCTGGCCGCCAATTTTGGCGAGCTTCGCGAGGGCCACTTTCACATGGGACTGGACATCCGGACCCAACACCGGGTTAACCTGCCCGTATACGCGGCGGCCGATGGCTATATTGCCCGTGTCTCGGTTGCGCCCGAAGGGTTCGGCCAGGCCATCTATATCGATCATCCCAACGGCTATACGACGGTGTATGGCCATCTCAACCGGTTCTTTCCCGCACTCGAGGCCTATGTGCACCGTGAGCAATATCGCCGCGAATCCTGGCAGGTGGACCTGGAGATACCCCCTTCCCTTTTCCCGGTAAAAAAAGGCGATCTCATTGCCCGCAGCGGCAGCACGGGTGGCTCCCAGGGACCCCATCTGCATTTCGAGATCCGTCGAACCGCGGACGACATCAATCTCAATCCACTGCTATTCGGTCTGCCGGTACCGGATCGCACGGCGCCGCATATCGTCCGGTTGGCCTGGTATGACCGCAACAAGAGTATTTATGAACAATCACCGCACCTGGTTTCAGTGGAGATCGAGGGTGGACGCGCGACAGGCAGTGCTAAAGCATACACGGAAATGAGGACCAAACCCTCGCTGCTCACCGTCGGCGCAACGCATATCAGTTTTGCGATCTCGGCATTCGACACACAGACCGGTTCGAATAATCCGAACGGCATCTTCGAAGCCGCTCTCGCGGAAGACGGTAGGCCCGTCATCGCTTTTCAAATGGACCATATCAGCTATGACAATACCCGTAACATCAACGCACACATCGATTATAAAACGAAAGAAACCGGCGGCCCATATTTGCAACAGCTGTTTTTTCTGCAGGGATACCCACTTCCCACTATTTATTCCGTTCCTGCAACCGATGACGCCCATCACTCCGCCGCCGCCCTCCCCGCCCGCGGCGCCCATCACACCGCCGATCCCGCCATACTCCCCGCCCGCGACACTCGCCATTCCGCCGATCCTGCCGCCCTCGCTGCCGCCGGCCTGCATCCCTCCGACGGGGTGCTCGATATCGGTGACGGCCGGTCGCATCACATAGCCATACGCGTGAAGGACACCGGCGGCAACGAGACCCTGTTATCTTTCGATGTACAATATTCCCCTGCCGCCGGCGAGCCTCCGACGGCCGGCACTAAGACCGGCGATACGTCCCCGGCGTTTCCCGCTGCCGCGGCATCCGCGGTCACAAAAAAATTCTATCCCGGAATGCTCGACGGCCTGGAGATACGCGAATGCGCCTTTTATCTCGGCGAACACAGTCTCTACGATTCCGCGACCATCGGCGTCGCCGAAGCCCGCTCTCCTGATCCCGGCCTTTCGCTGCCGGGCGGGGTGTCGGATGTCTATACCATCGGCGTGCCCTGGATACCTCTCCTGGAGCCTATGCTCGTGCGATTGCGTCCGATGCCGCCTGTCGCGGATTCCCCGCTCCGGAACGACAGGCCGGATACAACGGGCGTTATCATGGTCCGATCCTATGGCGCCGACAGGGAGGTCCGGCGGCCCGAATGGAAAGATGGCTGGGCATCGGCCCGTTTTGGCGATTTCGGTAATTTCCAGCTGGTGAAGGACACGACGCCTCCAACTATCCGTTTCCCGGGTGTGAAAGAGGGTGCCGATCTGAGCAAGGCTCCCCGGATCATCGTCGACGTCGGAGACAACCTTCACGCGACACGTCATTTCCGCGCCGAACTCGATGGCCGGTGGCTTTGTTTCACCAATGACAAGCACCGCGCCTGGATCTATACCTTCGATGAACACTGTCCCCGCGGCCCGCACACGCTGAGGATAAGCGTCGAGGACGTCGCCGGAAATCAAACTGTTAAAGAACTTCATTTTACGCACTAAACCATCATCGATGATTCATCTGAAGGAAGGAGACAAGGCCCCGCTCTTCGCCGCCAAAGACCAGAACGGACAAAAAATAGCGCTCGCCGATTTCAAGGGACAGAGACTGGCGCTTTATTTTTATCCCGAAGACGACACCCCTACCTGTACGGTGGAAGCATGCAATCTCCGTGACAATTATGCACTCCTGAAAAAAGAAGGGATCGCCATTCTCGGCGTCAGCCCTGACCCCGAAGAAAAGCACAAAAAATTCGAAGCCAAATACAACCTCCCTTTCACCCTGCTCGCCGATCCCGACCACAAGATCATCGACAAATACGGCGTCTGGGGCGAGAAACAATTGTATGGCCGCAAATACATGGGGCTGCATCGAACGACCTTTCTCATCGATGAGCAAGGAACCATCCGCAAGATCTTTCTGAAGCCGAGAAGCAAACAGCATGCGGAAGACATAGTGCGGTTCGCACGGGAAATTTTCCAATGAGCAGCCTGCCTTCAATGCGGCCGGCCAGGTCTTTCAAATGACCCACTCGACCTCTCCGAATGCAAGGCGGCGTTCGAACACATCCCGGGTCAGCAGCTCTCCCTCCGCCGAAACGCCTTCGACCCGCGTCCGGAAAACGGCATTGTTTTTTTTCAGTTGCACTTCCTCTCCCCGCCGGTACAATACACGGTTGTAAGATTCGATCATCGGCTCCCCGGCTTCCCATTGAGCGTACCGGTGGTCCAGGCAGGCGCCGAGCTCACGGGCAAGCGCCGGGACCTCGAATGTCCGGCCGGTGATCTGTTTCAGGGATACCGGGTTGCGGGCAGCGGGCGGGAATTCCACCTGGTTGATATTGATGCCCATTCCTGCAATGGCCCATAACCACCTGTCGCCTTTGATCTGGTTTTCGATCAGGATGCCCCCTGCCTTTCTGTCACTCCAGTAGAGATCGTTGGGCCACTTGACCGAGACCGCATCCGGCCCCGCATAACGGATGAAAAAGTCATGGCAAGCAAGCGCCACCGCTGCGCTGAGACCAAAGACCGCCGCTGGCTGAAATGCAACTGGCTCTAATACAGCGCTAAGTAGTATGTTTTCGCCGGGTCTGCTTTCCCAGGTCCGTCCCCGCTGACCTTTCCCGGCCCGCTGATCGTATGCGAAAACGAGAGTGCCGTGTCCGGCCTTCCCCGCCTTAGCGAGTGCCATGGCATAGTTGTTGGTGCTATCCACTGACTCCAGTTCAACAAAAGAATGACCGATCGGCAAAAGATTCCTATTTTCGTATAAACAAAATTATCACATAAAGTATTGATTATTGGAACAGCTTTCTATATTAGCTTCCCGCAACCGCAGCAGAGCGAACCGACTCACCCGAAACTCAAAAATCTTTAAAACCATCATTAAGGCGATACAGGCGAAGAAAGGTGAAAATATCATTTCTCTCGATCTCCGTAAGATACCCGAAGCAGTGGCGGACTTCTTTATCCTGTGCGAGGCCGCCAGCACTACCCAGGTGAAGGCCATAGCCGATTCGGTAGAAGACGAGGTGAAGAAAAATTGCGATGAACTCCCCTACAAACACGAAGGCAGACAAACTTTCCAATGGGTCCTGATCGATTATGTCAACGTTGTGGTCCACGTGATGCTGCCGGAAAATCGCCGCTTTTACAAACTGGAAGAGATGTGGAGCGACGCCCCGCAGGAAGTTCATGAGGGATAGAAATTGGCCGGGACCCCGAGCCGCTGGAGGCGGCTCACGAATTTAGCCGGCCGCAGGAAAAGGGCTACATTCGAAAAATGCCCTTTTCCTGCACACTTTAACAGTATATTTTGCCGTTTCAGGGGTTTTTTCGAACATTTTCGCCTTTATAAGTTTTATTATTAATACCGCAAAAAACAACACGGATACATAAAAAATGCCACAGGACGATTTGAAACAAAATGATAAAAACAACTTTCCCCGGTTCAGGCCGAGGGGAGATGACGATAGCAATAACAACCAAAGGAAAGGACCTAAGTTCAGCATCTATTGGATATGGGGTATCATTGCGGCTGTACTCATCGGTTTCAACCTCTTCGGCTCTTTTTCCCCCGACGCCCATCAGATAAACGAACTGGATTTCAGAAAGGACATGCTGGCCAATGGGGACGTAGACAAGATCGATCTGATCTCCAATAAACAGCTGGTCAGGGTTTACATCAAAAAGGACAGCCTCTCCAAACGATATTACGACAAATTCAACAAGTCGGGCAGCTGGCCCAATGGCATCAGCAAGGACGGTCCTCAATTCGAATTCCGTGTCACCGACGTCAAGGACTATGAAAAGATGCTGCGGGACTATTTTGCGGCGCATCCCAATCTGGAAGTGCCCATCGTTTCCAAACCGGAAGGCGAATGGTTCGGCCCGCTGCTGAATTTCCTGCTGCCGCTGCTCATCATCGTCCTCATATGGGTCATGCTCATGCGAAAAATGGGCGGCCAGGCCGGGGCCGGAGGGCCCGGAGGCATCTTCAATATCGGCAAGTCGAAGGCCACGCTTTTCGATAAAGGCACCAAAGTGAACATCACCTTCAGCGACGTAGCCGGCCTGGATGAGGCCAAGGTGGAGGTGATGGAGATCGTAGATTTTCTGAAGAACCCGAAAAAATATACCGCTCTCGGCGGCAAGATACCTAAAGGCGCCCTGCTGGTAGGTCCGCCGGGTACCGGTAAGACCCTGCTGGCAAAGGCGATGGCCGGCGAAGCACAGGTGCCGTTCTTCTCGATGAGCGGAAGTGACTTCGTGGAATTGTTCGTCGGCGTGGGCGCCAGCCGCGTCCGCGATCTGTTCAAACAGGCAAGGGAGAAAGCGCCCTGTGTCATCTTCATCGACGAGATCGATGCCATAGGTCGCGCCCGCGGCAAGAATGCCATCATGAGCAATGACGAACGGGAAAGCACGCTCAACCAATTACTGGTGGAGATGGACGGTTTCGGAGGAGACAGCGGCATTATCGTATTGGCTGCGACCAATAGACCCGACGTGCTGGACACCGCATTGTTACGTCCGGGTCGTTTCGATCGCCAGATCTCCATCGACAAACCCGATCTCAAAGGCAGAGAAGCCATTTTCAAAGTACACCTCAAACCGATAAAGATCTCCAGCAAGCTGGATATTCATAAGCTGGCCGAACAGACACCGGGATTCGCAGGAGCCGACATCGCCAACGTCTGCAACGAAGCGGCCCTCATCGCCGCCCGCAAGGGAAAAGAAACGGTTGAAATGGAAGACTTCCAGGATGCCGTGGACAGGGTCATCGGCGGTCTCGAAAAGAAGAACAAGATCATCTCGCCGGAGGAGAAGAAGATAATCGCTTATCATGAGGCCGGCCATGCCATCTGCGGGTGGTACCTCGAACATGCTTATCCCTTGCTGAAGGTGACGATCGTTCCGCGCGGTGTTGCGGCGCTTGGATATGCCCAATACACGCCCAAAGAACAATATCTTTACAATACGGACCAGCTATTCGACCAGATCTGCATGACGCTCGGCGGCCGTGCCAGCGAAGAGCTCAATTTCGGCAAGATCTCCACGGGCGCCCAGAATGATCTGCAGCAGATAACCAAGATCGCCTATTCGATGGTCACCGTTTACGGGATGAACGACAAGGTGGGAAATATCAGCTTCTACGATCCGCAACAGGAGAACACGTTTACCAAACCGTACTCCGAGGAGACCTCCAGGCTTATCGATGAAGAAGTGCGCAAGTTGATCGATAAGGCCTATGACGCCACCAAACAACTGTTGACGGAAAAAAGCCGCGAGGTAAAGATGCTGGCCGAAGCGCTGCTGGAGAAGGAAGTGCTATTCCAGAGCGACGTGGAAGCCCTGATCGGCAAACGTCCCTATGAAGAGAAAAGAGCGCTGGACGTATCCGAACACGATAATGGCGTACCGCCTCCGGTAGTTGTCCCCCCGGCGACGGAAGAAGTGAAATAATTAACTCGCGATGACACGAGCCGCAGGCGACTGCATCGCTCCATTGAAAAGACGATGAAGGTATCCTTCGCAAAGGAAAATATCCTGAAAAAGATAAGACAGGCGTTGAGTGAATCAACGCCTATTCCTTTTCCGCAAAGCGAAGGCAACGCCTCCGTCTATCAGCCTTCCCGCCAGGACCTCGAGATCGAATTCGCGGAGCAGTTTGCGAGACTACAGGGGAAATTCATTTTCTGCGTGGATAACCGCGAGCTAGCCGCCCAGCTGAATGCGCTGGTTACGCACAACAGCTGGAAAAAGATCCATTGCCGCGAAGAACGGCTGAAAGATATGCTGAAGACGAATGCGTTCGACAGCCTTTTTTCTTCCGAACTGGCAGATTGCGATGCCGCCATCACCAGCTGCGAGGCGTTGATCGCACGGACGGGATCCATCGTCCTCAGCTCGGCAAGCCCCAGCGGCCGCACGGTCAGCGTCTATGCGCCTGTTCATATCTGTATCGCCTATACGGAACAGCTGGTCTACGATATCCGGGACGGGCTGCTCGGGCTGAAAGAAAAATACCATCAGCACCTGCCCTCGCTGATGACCTTTGCAACGGGACCCAGCCGGACGGCAGACATCGAAAAGACCCTGGTCGTCGGCGTGCATGGACCTAAACAGGTATACCTATTCCTGGTAGACAGGTAATGACTAAAAAGATATATTTCCTTTCCGATTTTCATCTGGGCGCTCCCGATCATACCTCCAGCCTGGTGCGCGAACGGCGGATCGTGGACTTCCTCGAACGGATACGCCCCGATGCATCGGAGATCTTTATCGTCGGTGATCTTTTCGACTTCTGGTATGAATACCGGACGGTCGTGCCCAAGGGCTACGTCCGCATATTGGGCAAACTGGCCGAGATCACGGACTCCGGCATTCCCGTTCACTTTTTCACCGGTAACCATGATATGTGGATGAGCGGCTATTTTGAAGCCGAGCTCGGCATCCCCGTCTATCATGCGCCCAGGACCTTCACCTACAACGGACGGCGGCTGCTGATAGGACACGGGGACGGTTTGGGCCCCGGCGATCACGGCTATAAGTTCCTCAAGAAAATATTCCGTAACCGGCTGTGCCAGGCGCTGTTCGGTGTCCTGCCCCCCGCTGCGGGCGTAGGTGTCGCCGGCTGGCTGAGCCGCCGCAGCCGCGCCGTTACCGGATCGGATGACGCCCTTTTCCTCGGAGAAGAGAAAGAATGGCTGATCGCCTATTGCAGGGAAGTGCTGCGGACGGAATGGATCGATTACTTCATCTTCGGACACCGCCATCTGCCGATCGATTTTTTGCTCAACGCAGAAGGCAGCCGGTATATCAATCTGGGTGACTGGATCCGTTTTTATACATATGCCGTGCTGGATGGCGAACAGCTTTCGCTGCTGAGCGACACACCGGAAACGGCCGATAAGATCATAACCATTCGTTCATGACCCGCCCGGCCCTCTATACTGCCGTCCTGGCCCTGGCGCTGATCGCCGGGCGGCCCGCCATGGCACAACAAACCGCGTCCGCGGAGACGACGCCCGGCGACTTCCGGCTGACACTGACCCTCTCGCAGGACATCGCCGATTTCACGGTAGACGCCCTGGGCAATATCTACATCCTGAACAGTGCCAACCAATTGAAAAAGATAGGGCCCGATGGCGACTCTGTGGCCGTCTTCAACGATGTCAGAAGGTTCGGGAAGATCACCTCCGTGGATGCCACCAATCCGCTGAAGATACTGGTCTATTACCGCGAGTTCACGACCGTTATCGAGCTGGACCGCTTTCTCAACATCGTCAATACCATCGATCTGCGTAAACAAAATATCCTGCAGGCGAAGGCGGTCGGCCTGGCCTATGATAACAATGTCTGGGTCTTCGATGAGCTGGACGCGGTCCTCAAACGCATTGGCGATGACGGCTCGCTGGTGAGCCAGACCACTGACTTCAGACAGCTGTTCGATTCGGTGCCTGACCCTACGGTCATCCGTGACCAGGGAGGCTATGTCTATCTCTACGACCCCGCGAAAGGCGTCTATATCTTCGACCATTATGGAGCGCTGAAAACGCATCTCGATCTGCGCGGCTGGGAAGACTTCGATGTGATCGGTACGAGCCTGCTTGGGCGCGACGACCGCGATCTCTTCCGCTATCAGCCCGGCACTCTCGACATGCAGCAGCAACCCATTCCAGCCGCCTACCGTGACGCCCTCCGCATCCGTATTACTCCCACCGTCGTCTATGTCTTGAAAAAGACGGGCCTGGAGGTCTGGTCGCGGGCCGCACATTGACGTATCTTTGCACTCATGCACGACTTCTGGAACATCGTCATCCTGGACAATCCGCTGAAAAGCTATGTCATCGTCGCCGCCACTATCCTTTTCGTCATTGCGCTGAAGCGATTCATCTCGCGCCTGATCGGCCGGTTCCTGTTCCGGTTCATCCGGCATATCGGGTCAGGTCTCGACCGGTCGGCTTTTCTCGAGCTCGTGGTAGGGCCCATTGGTACCTTCCTGGTCGTTTTCGTTTCGATCACCTCCATCGGGAAACTGCATTTCCCGCGCGAGCTCGATTTCGATATCTACGAGGTAGGGGCGAAGACCCTGCTACACGGTCTTACCGTCATTATCCTCGTCGTCAGCTTCATCTGGTTGCTGCTCAGGCTGGTCGATTTTATTGCCATCGTGCTGCGATGGAAGGCGCGAAAGGACGGCGGTCACAGGGACAACCAGGTGATAGTCTTCATCCGCGATTTCCTCAAGGCCGTTCTGGGCATTATCGGCATCCTCATGATCCTTGCCGAGGCGTTCAAGGTCGATGTCAGCAGCATCCTTACTTCGCTGGGTCTCGCGGGAGCGGCCATTGCCCTCGCAGCCAAAGAGAGCATCGAGAACCTGATCGCTTCCTTCGTCATCTTTTTCGACAAACCCTTCAAAGCGGGGGATTTCCTCAAGGTCAACGCTATATCCGGGACCGTGGAAAAGATCGGACTGCGAAGCACACGCATCCGCACGGAGCAAAAGACCTATGTCACGGTCCCCAACAAACAGATGGTCGACAGTGTCGTGGACAACCTGACCCTGCGTACACAACGGAAAGGCGAACTGCGGCTCGAGCTGAGCCTGTCGACTCCCGCCGAACTCCTCGACGGGTTCATCGCCGGTGTCCGGAAGATACTCGCTATGGACGGTATCGAGAACAGTAACGTCTTTCTCAACGATATTACGGGCGCCGCGTTCCTCGTCCATGCGGATTATTTTACCGCTCCCATCGCTATCGAGGAATTCAACGCATTGAAACAGCAGGTAAACCTCGAGGTGTTGCGCCTACTGGAGGTGATGAAGATCGGCATTGCGGGTTCGAGCACGACGATCAGCCTGTCCACGCCGCCGGATTCCGCAGCCGCAAAAACCCATGATCCCGATGCTTCCCCGGGACCCGCTGGATCCGGCTCCGATGGCCGGAAAGCCGCAAGGCGCCCACACTAAAATTTTGACCCGGGCATAACCGGCCTGGTTCGCATGAAAAAGTATATTTACAATTGCGCCCTCCATTCCTGGAGGAAGGCCTTTATCTGTTGAAGACGGCGGATAACCTCGAAACGCTCCTCCGCCTTCTTGTTCTTTTTCAGGAACTCCTTTGCCCCTTCGATGGTATATTTCTTTTGACGGAGGAGATGGTAGATGAGATGGAGATTTTTGATGTCGGCAGGCCGGAAATACCGGTCACCCTTTTTATTCTTGCGCGGTTGAAGGATATCGAATTCAGTCTCCCAAAACCGGAGCAGGGACTGGTTCACCCGGAACATTTCCGATACCTCCCCCATGGTGTAATATTGTTTCCTGAACAGGACCTCGTCCTCGGGTATTTCGATAAGGTCTGCTTCGGCGGCCACCTGTTTCAACGATTTGCGTCCACGCTTGGAAGGTCCTTTTTTGGGCGGGACTTTACGGCCGGGCCTGGCGACCCGCGGCGCTTCCGGTTCCACAGCCGATTCCACCCGGTCTTGTTCTGCCGCAATTGCCGCGACCTCCTCACCATTAGCCGCCACGACATCGCCCGCCTCCTCTGTTATCCCTTCCCGCTCCTCTGCCGGCGCCTGGAAACGCTCCGCCGCCAGTGGCGCTTCACTCCCTTCTCCAAAAGGATCGCCATTCTCCTGCAATGATTCCGATGACCGTTTAAAGGATTTGAGCCGCACCCCGACCCCGTCTGCCGCCATATATTTCCCCGCCCCGTCGACGGCAGCCGCATCGATTTCCGTGGGCGGAGGCGTAGGCCCGGAGGGCTGCTCCGGGCCAAAGTCAAGCGATATTTGCGTCAGTTTGCTCATTCGGTCATTGGGTCGTTGCCGGCGGACCTGCCGTCAGGCGGCCGGAGGCGTCTTTGATGTCCGGCTCAAAAATCGAGCCTGTATTCGTTTCCTGAAGTTACGCAGGATTAGTCAAAACTTTGATTGCTGGATGCCGCTAGTTTCAAAAGGCGGTCATACTGCTCCGGAGTAATGTCGTTGTAGAAATAGTAGACGGGATCCACCGGATCGCCGTTGCGGTGCACCTCATAATGACAGTGGGGGCCGGTGCTCTTGCCGGTGCTGCCTACCCAGCCGATGATCTCCCCCCGTTTGACCTTCGTCCCCGGCTTCACCTTCACTCGGAACATGTGCCCATACAAGGTTGCATAGCCGTAACCATGGTTAATTACAACATGGTTCCCATAACCATTGCCTGTATTGCCGGCGACTTCTACCGTTCCGTTGGCTGTGGCATAGATGGGAGTGCCCTGCGGCGCGGCGAAGTCGAGTCCCGCATGGAATTTCGTGGTCTTATAAACGGGATCGATCCGATAGCCGAAACCGGAGGCGATCCGGCTGAGGTCCTTATTGCTCACAGGCTGGATGGCCGGCGTACAGGCCAGCAGCTGCTCCTTGTTCTTGATGAAACCGTCTATCTCGACATAGGATTTGGCCTGCGTGGACATCCGGGCCGTCAATTTATTGAGCGTATCGGCAATGGAGGTATAGAGGTTCTCCTGGTCCATCCCCTGTATCAGTTTGATCTCCTGCTCCTGCCGGTTCTGCCGGGCCCGGGCGCTGTCGGGTATGGGAGCGGCCTCGAAGATGGCCCTGTATACGTTGTTATCCCTTTTTTCAAGCTCACCCATCTGCTCCTGCAATGCCTTGACCTTATCATTGAGAGTATAATAGTTGTCCTGCAGGGCTTCATTTCGGGCCATCAGGCGCTTTTCATTGGCCGAAGGGAAATATTTGTAAGCGATGGAGACGAGGATCAGGGCGGTGACGACGGCTGCCGAAAGGAACCCCAGAACGCGCAGGAGGGTCACCCGAAGGGGCGTCTCCAGCTTTTCATAGCGGAGGGTATTGGTATTATAGTAGTACTTGATCTTCTTCATCTGCTCAGCCGACGGGCCTCCTGCCCGTTTGATAACTATCCACTGGGGTAAGAACGGTAAAACAGCCTGATTTGGTGTACCTTTGCACGGCCTAAACCGCCGGGGCACACGCACAAATATAGTTGCTGCGGGCCAAATAACAACCAAAGATGCCGACGATTTATGATTACGAGTTCCGAAATAAGAAAGAAATTCCTGGATTTTTTTGTATCGAAAGGCCATACGATCGTGCCTTCGGCGCCGATCGTCGTGAAGAATGATCCCACCCTGAAATTCACGAATGCGGGGATGAACCAATTCAAAGATTACTTCCTCGGCAATAAGAAAGCGCCTTATCCCCGCGTGGCCGATACGCAGAAATGTCTTCGCGTCAGCGGCAAGCACAACGACCTGGAAGAAGTGGGTGTGGATACCTATCACCATACGATGTTCGAAATGCTGGGCAACTGGAGCTTCGGCGACCCGCTGGGCCCCTCCGCCGGCTATTTTAAAAAAGAGGCTATCGCCTGGAGCTGGGAGTTGCTTACAACTCTATACGACATTCCCAAAGATCGGATGTATGTCACCGTTTTCGAAGGCGATCCCCAGAATGGGCTGCCCGCCGACTCGGAAGCGCTTGCCGAATGGAAAAAATGGATTGCCCCCGACCGCATCCTGATGGGCAGCAAAAAGGACAATTTCTGGGAAATGGGCGATACCGGTCCGTGCGGGCCCTGCACCGAGATCCACGTCGACTGCCGGACCGATGCCGAGCGCGCCGCGAAGGACGGGGCATTGCTGGTCAATAAGGACCATCCGCAGGTGATCGAGATCTGGAACAATGTCTTCATACAGTTCAATAGGCTGAAAGACGGCAGCCTTCAGTCGCTGCCCGCCAAACACGTTGACACCGGCATGGGCCTCGAACGCCTGGTCCGCGTGCTGCAGGGGAAACATTCCAACTACGATACCGATCTCTTCACCGGCATCATCGGCGTCGTGGAAAAGGTCGTCAAAAAGAGGTATACGGCCGGCAGCGGCAAACAGGACATCGCTTTCCGCGTCATTGCCGATCATATCCGGGCCATCTCGTTTACCATCGCCGATGGCCAGCTGCCTTCCAATACCGAGGCGGGCTATGTCATCCGGCGTATCCTGAGACGCGCGGTGCGTTATTATTATTCCTATCTCGATTACAAACAGCCGCTGCTTTTCCAGCTGGTGCCCGCTCTCGCCGATCAGTTCAGGGAGGTGTTCCCCGAGTTGCATCAGCAGGCCGATTTCATCGCGAGGGTGATCAGGGAAGAGGAAGAGGCTTTTCTCCGCACGCTGGAAAAAGGACTGAAAAAGATCGACGATATCATCCATGCGCAACAGAAGAAAGCTTCCTCCGTCATCGACGGGTGGGCGGCATTCGAGCTGTATGATACCTATGGGTTTCCCGCCGACCTCACCAGGCTCATTGCGACGGAAAGCAACATGACTATCGACGAGGCGGGTTTCGAAACCGAACTGCAACAGCAAAAGACGCGCTCGCGCGCCGCTACAGCCATCGACACGGGCGATTGGGTGGTCCTTGTCGATAACCCGTTGACCGAATTCGTGGGTTACGATCTCCTGGAGACGAATACCCGGATCGTCAAATACCGGAAGATAAAGGCAAAGGGAAAAGAATCCTGGCAGCTGGTGCTGGAGGCGACCCCCTTCTATGCGGAAAGCGGCGGGCAGATAGGCGATACCGGTATCCTCCAGTCAGACGGGGAAACTATTCCTGTGCTCGACACCAAAAAAGAGAACGATCTCATCGTCCATTTTACCGACCGGCTGCCCTCCAACCCCGAAGCCCCTGTCATCGCCAGGGTCGACAGGACCAAACGGAAAGCCACGGAGATCCATCACTCCGCTACGCATCTGCTGCATGCCGCGCTGCGGAAGGTGCTAGGGACACACGTTGCGCAGAAAGGGTCGCTGGTCAACGAAACCCAGCTGCGGTTCGATTTTTCGCATTTCGCCAAAATGACGGAGGAGGAACTGGCCGCCGTCGAAACGCTCGTCAACGAAAAGGTGCGGCAGAATATACCGGTCGTGATCCGCCTGATGCCGAAAGAAGAAGCGCTCCGTTCCGGCGCAATGGCCCTCTTCGGCGAAAAATACGGCGACACTGTTCGGGTCGTCACCATAGATCCCTCTTATTCCATCGAGCTTTGCGGCGGCACACACGTCGGCGCTACGGGCGAGCTGGGCTTCTTTCGCATCCGTCATGAGGGAGCAGTCGCTGCCGGCGTACGTCGTATCGAAGCCGTCGGCGGCAGATCTGCCGAAACCTTTGTCGGCGAACAGCTGGCCGAGCTGCAGGCCGTTCGCGAATTGTTAAAAAGTCCCGTCGATCTGGCCCGGGCAGCCGAAACGCTCGCATCCGAGAACGCCGACCTGAAAAAGAAACTTGAAAAAGCCGAGGCAAAAGAGCTGGATACTCTTCGCAAACGGCTCCTGCAATTGGTACACACCATTGACGGGGTCAGCTTTATCGGTGAGATCGTAGAGGTTCCAAACGCCGATGCGTTGAAAAAACTATGCTTCGACCTGAAGCCCGGTCTGACCGCGATCCCCGGCACACCACCCTACCTCGTGGTCCTCGCCGCCGGCATCGACGGAAAAGCAGCCGTCGCCCTCATGCTGGACGAAAGGCTGGCGGCTGACCGCAATCTGCAGGCGCCGGCCATCATAAAGGAGCAGGTCGCCCCGCTGATCCGCGGCGGGGGAGGCGGTCAAAAGACCCTGGCCACCGCGGGTGGACAGGATCCAAGCAACCTGGAGCAGGTGATCGGAAAGGTGAGGAAGGTGCTGGGCTGATCGGGGCTACGCGCCTCAGCCTGGTTACGCGCCCCGCCGCCCATTTTTTAACATTTCCGAAAACTTTCGTATTTCCGGAATTCCCCCTATCTTTATCTACGAAAACCAACGTAGATCGATATTCTTAATCTTAAAATCAGAATGATGAAGACACACGTCCAAAAAATAGCAGGGTTGGCCATGCTGGCGCTGGCTTTGCACACCGCCTGTCTGGCGCAGGATATGACCACCCCGCCTATGCCGGCGGACCTGGACAACGACACCGCGATCGGCCCCAGGCACGGCTACGATGAGATCATCGTCAGGCACAAGACCGATAAGGATGCCAAAGTGACGATAGAGATCAAAGATGGCCAGGTATTCATCAATGGCAAACCGGCATCGGAGTACCACGACGACGACCTGTCCATCAGCAAAAGGAAGATCAGGACCATGAACGGCGGCCCCTGGGAATTGATGGAAGGAGACGATGCAATGAGGATCGCACCTTCTCCTTTCCGTAAAGGAGGCGCCTGGAATTATGATGGCAGGACGATCCTGGGCAACAAAGCCTTTCTGGGCGTCACTTCGCTGAAACCCGGGAATGGGCCCGATGGCGCGAAGATAGGAGAGGTGTCTCCCGGCAGCGCAGCTGAAAAAGCCGGGTTGAAACAAGGCGATCTGATCACCAAAGTAGACGACATTACGATCGACGGACCCGAGTCGCTGTCGGATGCAATCGGGAGATACAAACCCGATGACAAGGTGACCATTACATTTACGAGAGATGGCAGACAACAGAAGGCGACTGCCGTGTTGGGCAAGGGTAAGAACATGACTGTTTACGGTTTTAACACAACCCCCGACGCAGACTTCTATCGCCAGTTCAGGGATTTGGTGCCGAGGGGAAATTATAACTACAATTTCAAATACAATATTGAAGGCAGCCCGCGGCTGGGCATCCATGCGCAGGATACCGAAGATGGAAAGGGCGTCAAGGTTTTGGAAGTGGACGATGAATCCGCGGCTTCGAAAGCCGGCCTTAAAGAAGGGGATATCATCACCCGCTTTGATGGCAAGGACGTCAACAGCGCCACCGATCTTGCCCAGATCGCACGCGAAAGCCGGACCAAACCCAGCGTCCATGTTAACGTATTGCGGGGAGGCAAATCCATGGATCTCGAGATCAGGATCCCGAGGAAGCTCAAGACCGCCGATCTCTGAGAAAGCCCCCACTTTTTTCGCAGACATACTGACCATCCTTTTGTACCTTTGCTGGCTGCCGGTTTTACCGGCAGCCAGTGTTTTATATGCAAATTAATTATGATGCATACGAAATAGTGGTGGGGCTGGAAGTGCATGCGCAACTGCTGACCCGGACCAAACTATTTTGCGGCGACAGCGCGGTCTTCGGCGCCGAGCCGAATACACAGGTCAGCCCGGTTACACTCGGCTTGCCAGGCGCGCTACCCCGTCTCAACAAGGTGGCGGTGGAATATGCCATTCGGATGGGACTGGCCTGTCACAGCGCTATCGAGCGGAACAATTATTTTGCGCGGAAAAACTATTTCTATCCCGATCTTCCCAAAGGCTACCAGATATCGCAGCACACGACGCCTATCTGCATAGGCGGACACGTCAACATCCGGACGGCGGCCGGAGACCGTACCATCCATCTCAACCGGATCCACCTCGAAGAAGATGCCGGAAAAAGCCTGCACGAAGTGGACCCCGACTACACGGCTATCGATCTTAACAGGGCAGGGGTGCCGCTCATCGAGATCGTAACCGAACCCGACCTGCACGGCGGCGATGAGGCCTATGCCTTTCTTACCGAGCTGCGGCAGATGTTGCGCTACCTGGATATCTGCGACGGAAATATGGAAGAAGGCAGCATGCGATGCGACGCTAATGTCTCCGTAAGACTCAAAGGCGAGACGGCGCTTGGCACCAGGGTAGAGGTCAAGAACCTGAATTCGATCCGCAACGTCCGGCGCGCCATAGAATTCGAGGCCCGCCGGCTGATCGGTCTGCTCGCGACCGGGCAACCCATTCAGCAGGAGACCCGGAGCTTTGATGCCCTGGAAGGCACGACATTCTCCCTCCGCACGAAAGAAGAAGCGAATGACTATCGCTATTTTGCCGACCCCGATCTTCCACCTTTTCATGTGACCGATGAATTCCTGGAGACGGTGCGCGCCTCGTTACCCGCGCTGCCGGAACAGATGGTCGCCCGTTATACGCAGCAGCTGCAATTGCCGGAATACGATGCCCGCGTCATCGTCAGCGAAAAAGAAAGTGCCGCATTTTTCGAACGGCTCATCACTCATACCTCGAACTATAAGGCGGCCGCCAACTGGATGCTCGGACCCGTACGATCCGGCCTCAAAGAATGCGCGCTTGAATGGAAAGACCTGCCTGTGGCACCCGAAACACTGGCCCGGCTGATCAGGCTGGTGGAGGAAGGGAGGCTCAGCTTTTCCACGGCTGCCGAAAGGATCTATCCCGTGCTCCTTCGTGAACCTTCGCGCAAGCCGCTCGAGATCGCCACTGCGCTCAACTTGCTGCAAAGTTCGGATACCTCGGAGATCACGGTCTGGATCGAACAGGCGCTGGCCGGGATGCCCGACAAGGTCATGGAATATAAAAGAGGAAAAAAAGGCCTCATCGGGCTGTTTGTGGGGGAAGTGAAAAAGTTATCCAAAGGGAAGGCCGATCCAAAACTCACCAATCAATTATTACTTCAAAAACTGGAAAATTAAGATATGACAAAAAGAATTCGCAGCTGTTTTACACGGCTCGCTCGTTTCGCAGACGTTCGCATCCTGGTCATCCTTATGGCCTGCACGGGGTTCTCCGTCTCCTGTCAAACTCACAAAAAGGGAACGTTCACCGTATCGGGTACATTCAGGAACGCGGACAAGCTGTCGGCGATCGCCGGGCCGATATCGAAAGTCTACCTGGAAGAGGTGGCGTATGGAAAAGATCAGCCGCCGCTGATCCTCGACTCCACAAAGCTACCGGTCACCAGCGGCAGCTTCAGCCTGACGGGCGCGGCAAAAACGCAGGAAATCTTCGAGGTGGTGTTCGGCAACAATGCCATCGCCGTGCCCTTGATCAACGACGCGCCCGAAGTGAGGATCAATGTCGATCTCGGCAAACAGGATGATTTCTATACGGTAAGCGGTTCGGAAGCCAGCGGTCAGTTGAGGGAGCTGATCTCGATCTTCGGAAAAAAGAATTATGAAGTGGAAAAGAGCATGGCCGATCTCGACAGTCTCAAACAGGCCAATGCGTCCGACAGCCTGCTGCTCTCCGCCACCGCCGCCAAGAACAGTGCTATCCAGGACCTCAACGTTTATCTCAAACAGGTGGTCAATACGAATACCAATGCCACGATATGTGCCCTGGCCCTGAGCTGGGCATCCCGCAGCTTCACGCGTTCCGATTTCGAAGCCTCGCTTTCCGATCTGGTGAAAAAATACCCGGAGAATGGAACACTGTCGGCGCTGAAACAAAGCTACGATGTGCAAAAGGAACAGATGGCGCGACAGGAGGAACGCAGTCAGGAGAACAGCTGGGTGGGGAAACAGGCGCCGGATTTTGCACTTCCCGATGCCAACGGTCATATTGTATCGCTGGCTTCCTTCAAGGGCAAATACCTGCTGGTCGATTTCTGGGCCAGCTGGTGCGGACCCTGCCGCGCAGAGAACCCCAACGTCGTGCATGCCTATGAAGAGTTCAAGGGCAAGAACTTTGCGATCCTCGGCGTTTCGCTCGACAAAGAAAAAGATGCCTGGCAGGAGGCCGTTCGCTCGGATAAGCTCGGCTGGACGCAGGTCAGCGATCTCAAATATTGGGACAGCAAAGCCGTCAAAACCTTCAATTTCGAAGGCATCCCCTTCAACTTGCTGATCGACCCGCAGGGCAAGGTCATCGCCCAGGGCCTCCGCGGAGAAGACCTCGAGAACAAGCTGAAAGAAGTGCTCCCGAATTGATAGATTTCATTTATTTGATCATTTTTGAATGCATGCAGCCGTGCGCCTAAGAACGTTTGCAAACTGAGGATTTCCTAAAATAACACAAGGGAATGATAATGCCCATAAATTCAATCATTTACAGGCATTAACTACAGGTGGTCATTCTCGTGGTCCCGTCCAGAATCGAACTGGAACCCAGGGCTTCGGAGACCCTTATACTATCCATTGTACTACGGGACCAATTCCTTCGGCGGCGCCGAACGCCCGGCGAAAGGAGTGCGAAATTAGGTAATTTCTTCTATTTGCCGAAAAGCTATTGCCGTTTATCTCCACGCGCGACCATCCCGGCCGCCACCCCCAGGCACCACCCGACCCCCGCGATCCGGCAGGACAATCTTCATCCTAATGCCGGGCCTTACGTGAACTTTTTATAAAAGCTGGACGGCTTATGCTGCTCTTTTTCCGGCTGCGGCATGTTCCACAGCACCTCGTACAAGCCCTCCCCCGGCCGCACTCTCACCACACATCCATAGTGCAGCGAAAAGGCCTTGAAACTATCGACCAGCGGAGTGCCCGTGATTCCCGCAAGAATGCTCCGGATAACGCCCCCATGCGCGACCACGGCGGTCGACCCGCCCGCACTACCGTTCTGCCGACCGCTGCCATCCGATCCGCCTGCGGCGCCGTAAACACCGCCGACGATCTGTGCCCAACACCCCATCACCCGATCATACAGATCGATATAACTCTCGCCGCCGGGTACCCGAACATTGACGAAGTCCTCCATCCACGGATCGATCTCGTCCTTCGGCAGACTGTCCCAGCCCCGCATCTCCCAGCTGCCGCAATGCAGTTCCATCAGTTCGGGCCGGAGCAACAGCGGCATGTTTGGAAATAGATGACTGGCCAGACGAGTGCAACGTTGTAATGGACTGCTGTAGACGACAGCGATGTCGGCCGGCAGCGACCGCAGGATCATCTCCGCCTCTTCCGAAAAACTTTCCGTGACATCCAGGTCCGTCTGCCCGTAGCAGATGCCCTTGTCGACGGCGGGTGTGGTATGCCTTATGAGATAGATTGCCTTCATAGATAGCGGCAAATTACCACAATTCCCAGGTAAATGACGATTTCCGATACCTGTTGTATGGCGCCCAGGCAATCCCCGGTATATCCGCCGATCCACCGTCGAAAATAACGATACAGCAGCCAGGTGGCAGTCGACGCCGGAAGCACGACCAACAGAAAACGCCACGGCAATAAAACAAAGGGGATCAGTCCGAACACGACCGCAGTCACGAGGTTGCCCGTGGATACACGCCGGCTGGTCATGGCCCCCGATTTGCTGGTATCCGGATCCCCTGCATAATGACCGGTCTGCATTACCAGCACGGGCATCAACCGGCTGAGGCCATGCGCTATGATCAACCCTGCAACGAAGATCCCGCCCCCATCGGAACCGCCGCGGCCACCCGGAGCCATGGCGACGGCAATCTCTTTCAGCAGCGCGTACTTTGTACCCAGCACCATGATCAACCCCATGGCGCCGAAAGCGCCTATCCGGCTGTCCTTCATGATCAGCAATATCTTCTCTTTTGTCCAACCCCCGCCGAACCCATCGCAGACATCGGCAAACCCATCCTCATGAAATGCCCCGGTGACAAGCAGACCGGCAATCATCGAAACGAGGATGCCGATGTCCACGGAGATGATCCGCGCGCATACCCAAAAAAACAGCGCACAAATCCCTCCCACGATCCAGCCGACCACCGGGAAATACCGGGGCGCCTGCCGCATGTACTCCGGCGAATGATCGGTGCTGCGCGGCACGCACAGACGCGTCAGGAACATCACCGCGGTGAAAAATATCCGGGCTTCTTTTTTCATTGCTTGCGTGGGGCAGGATTTTCCAGGGGCTGTTTTTTCATGGCTGTGCGGAAGCGGAACTTACCCCTGCGGATTCGAAGGACGCCATCTCGCGGAGAAAATGAACGGAGGATTGCAGCAGCGGAATAGCCATTGCCGCGCCGGTACCCTCGCCGAGACGCATGCCCAGGTCGAGGAGCGGGTCCGCATCCAGGTAGTCCAGCATCCGGGCATGCCCCCTTTCTCCGCTGGCATGCGCAAAGAAACAAAAATCCTGTACGTCGCTTTTTATCAACCGGGCCAGGAGCAACGCTGCGGTACTGATGAACCCATCCACCACAACGATCATGCGGAGCTCGGCTGCTTTCAGATAAGCACCCGTCATCATTGCGATCTCGAAACCCCCGACATGCGAAAGGATGGTCATGGCCCCCGGGTTGGCTGCTATCGCCGGCAGATGACGACGGAACACTTCCCGCAATACATCCGTTTTTTTTGACAATTGTTCATCATTCGTCCCCGTTCCGCGCCCGACGCATTCTTCCACCGGCATTCCCGTGACATAGCTCATTATCAGCGAGGCGGAAGAAGTATTGCCGATGCCCATTTCGCCAAAACCGACGCAATTGCAACCTGAAGCATACAGATCGGTCACGACCTGTCGACCCGCTGCGATCGCGCGCTCCGCTTCTTCGATGGTCATGGCTGCGGTCTCCAGGTAATTACGCGTACCATAACCGATCTTTTTCGATACGAGCTTCCCGGGAAACAGCTGCTCATCGAAATCGAAATTCACTCCCGCATCGACGACACAGAGTCCGATATGGTGGAGACGGCAGAAAACATTGATCGCTGCTCCCCCCGTGATGAAATTCAGCACCATCTGGGCGGTCACCGCCTGGGGATAGGGATTGACCAGACCCGCGCCGGCGATCCCATGATCGCCGGCAAAGACCACGATATACGGGCGATTCAGCTGGGGATGGATCGTCCCCTGGATAAGCCCCGTCTGCAAGGCGATTTCCTCCAAACGGCCCAGTGCGCCGGGCGGCTTGGTCTTGTTGTCGATGACGTGTTGCAATCTCTGCCGCAACGTCAGTTGTGTACCTGTTTGCATGGACTCTACTTATTTTGTTTTACAGTGAGCGGAATTCCACTGATCATAAAGACGACCTCATCGGCGCGTTCTGCGAGATACTGGTTCACCCATCCCTGCAATTCGGTGAATTTCCGGCCCCCTTCGGTATCTGCATGCATCCCCATCCCGATCTCGTTGCTCACAATGAGCAGGGAAGCCTCCTGTTCCAGCAGCCGGTCTATCTCCTGACGACAGGCCGTCAAACAGGCGTCGGTGTCATAGCGCAGGTCGGAAAAAAAATTATTGATCCAGAGGGTCACGCAATCGATGACCGCCGTTTTCCCCGACAACGCCAACCGGCCCAGGAATTTCTCCTCTTCCAGCAGGGTCCAGCGCCCATCCCGGTCATGCCGATGCCGGTCAACCCTCCGCCGGAATTCTTCATCCCAGATCCTGGCCGTTGCCACATATACCGGTTCCTCGCTGAGTTGTAGTGCCCGCTTCTGCGCATAACGGCTCTTGCCGCTGCGCGCTCCGCCGGTGATGAAGATCAGCCTGGCGCCCCTGGATGCTGACGGATCGGGCATGTTGCTAGAAATGAAAATTGATGCCTGCCATGAAGGTAAACCGTTTACTGTTAAAACCGGGTATATCGAAATATTGCCGATTGGTTAAATTTTCGAGATCCACGAAAAATTTCCAGGTCCTGGCCACTTTATATTCCGCATATCCATTCACCGTGTAGTACGATGGGATGCCGACGGGAGCGCCTCCGTACACGGCTTCGATACGCTTACCCACAGTCCGGAGCGAAAGGCTCAGATACAGGCGCGGCGTGGTCTGCCATCCCGTTTTCAGGTTCAACAGATTTTTGGGCTGGCGATATAGATTATAAAAACTGGAGTCCTTACCGTTCGACAGCGTAGTCCCTTTTCCCGTCGTATAGGTATAATTGGCGGAAAAGGACCAATTCCCCGCCTGTCCGGAAGCTTCCAGCTCCACACCATGATCATTCTGGCTGTCCTGATTGATATAGAATCCATTCGGATTGGCGCCGTCGAACGTGAAGATGACCTCGTCTGTCGTATGCCGTTGGAAGAATACACCCCGCACATTGAAATAGCGACGGCTGTATTGAACCCCCGCCTCCAGGCTCTCCGTCTTCTCGGGCTTCAGCTTCCCATAAGGATCGCGATAAGGCGAATACAGCTGGTACAGCGTCGGAGCGGAAAAGCCCGATGAGAGGTTGGCAAACAGCTTTAGCCGGTCATTGATCACATAGGACGGATCAACCGAATAGGTAACGACATTGCCGTATTTATTGAAGCTGTTGTAGCGAATGCCCGCTCCAAAGTTGAAACCGCCCAGTTCTTTCAGCAACAGCGAAATATAACCCGCGCCTTGCCGGACCTTGACGCTGTCGATGCCGAGGGCGCTGATCGACGAATAATACTGCGAAAGATAAACGTTGGTTTCGCTGATGCGCTGATTCCGATAATCGATACCTGCCAGCATATCGGCATGCCGGGACAGGGATAGGCTGGTATACACTTCCGCAAAATGAGACCGGCCCGTATACGAGCTTTGGCTGAAAGAGCCTCCCTGGGCGATCTCCATCGCTGAATCATCGAGGTAGTTCCTCGTCACCGTATTGTAATTGTAATTGAAATGGATCATGCCCGCCCGCAGCTTGTAGTCGGCGCCGATACCCGCCTGTATATTTTTACTGGATGTAGTATAGTTCGGGTCATCCGTATACGCGCCGGCGTCCAGCCCATGGTCGTAATGGCTGTATTGAAAATTACTTCTCAGCCTGAAAGCATCGCTCAGCTGCTGGCTGACATTCGCCAGCACGATGTCCTCATTGAAACCATCCTTATCGAAATTCGCTTTGCCTGTGGAGTCATAGGCATCCGAAAGCCCATCGCTCCTGAATTTGGTGTACTGCAAGTTATAAGCTGTCTGCCCGATCTTCCCGTCGATCCCGGCCGTCCCTTTGAAGGTGCTAAGACTGCCGGCCGCAGCCCCGAGTGAAGCATGGAACGGTTTGTCGCTTCCTTTTTTTAGGATGACATTGATGACGCCGGCCACCGCGTCGCTGCCATACAGCGTCGATTGACTTCCCTTTAAGATCTCCACCCGTTCGATCTCGTCGGTGTTGATCAGGTTAAGGTCGAAGTTGGTGGTGATGCCCGACGGATCGTAGGCGGGGATGCCGTCGATAAGGATCAGTGTGGTGCCGGTGGAGGCGCCCTGGAGAAAGACATCCTGCTCCGACCCGGGGGTGTTTTGTGCACCGATGATCACTACGCCTGCCTGTTCGTTGAGGATCTCCGTCAACGGGCGACCCTCATTCTTGTCCAGCTGATCACGCGTGATCACATCCAATACTTTGCCGGTCAGCGATTGCTTGACCGGGTACCTGGTGGCCGTTACCACGACCTCATCCAATTGTTTTTTGTAGGTGCTGTCTCCGGACTCTTGTGCAAATGCCGTCTGGCCGCCTGCCAGCAGCATGAAAAAGAACCATTTCTTCCTGTTCATTGCAGTTAATTTTTTTTTGGCGGCTTGCTGATCTGAGAGAGAGGGCAGGCATTGAGAATGGCCTTCCCATTCTCGCTTTTCACCCGAAAGCCTTGAATGTTATTGATCGATCAGGCAGGTCTTCTGGCTTATGCTTCACCGGCTCACCTTCCCATCCGCCGGGGCGGACAGTGGTTATGAGGATGCGGGTGATCCCTGACGCCGGAGAGGCGGCAGGCAGCATTTACAGCTACGGGGATAGCGCCGGATTCACACCGGCTTCCCTATTAATGACGCAAAGCGTCAACCATGATCACAGTAAAGGTAATGTATTTTTTTTAATCTTTCCTCACTCCGGCAAGCGCCCGGAGCAGATCGGCGATCGATCCGAAAGACCGGCTCCCGTCCGGCGTTTCCAATATCCAGCGGGTTGCGCCCATTTCTTCTGTGATGCGGACCAGCTGATCTGCCCGCATATCTGCGCCGACGACATACCCTTCCCGCTGCAGCGCGCGCCGCGTCCAGAAGGCGATCGTGCCTTCACCCGCCAATCGGATCCTTCTTTCCCCTTCCGGGGAGATCCGGAATACGCCTGTGGTCCTGTCAAAAACGACATCCTCGCCGGCGAACGCCGCCTCGAAGACCCCTTCGAGGACCATATCTTCCGGGGCGCCTTTATGCAGGGGCCCCGCCGTTTGCAAAAGCCACACTTCGTCGGCAACCTGCAATGCCAGGTCCAGTTCATGCGTCGAAAGAAGGATGCCCTTGTTCATTTCCCTTGTAAGATGATGCAGCAGACGCATCAGCCGGATGCGGCTCGGAAGGTCCAGGTGCGCCGTCGGTTCGTCGAGCATCAGTACCGGCGTGTCCTGCGCCAGGGCGCGGGCCAGCATCACCTTCTGGCTTTCCCCATCGCTTAACGTATGTATCTTTCTGTGCCGGAGATCCTGGATGCCCGCAGCCACGATGGCGCGTTCAATGGCTGCCCGGTCGGTTTGATCCAATCTGCCCAGCCATCCCGACCAGGGGTACCTTCCCAGCGCCACCAGCGAATAGACGTTCAGGTTAGCGCCGCCGACCCTGTCCGTCAGCACGAGACTGATACTCCGGGCCATCTCGGCAGGCGAGAGATGCCTGCAGTCAGCAAGCTCCATTGCCCCGCCGCGTCCCATCTCTCCTCCGACTGCCGTGGCCCTGCCTACTTCCACCGTTCCCCCCAACGCGGATTGCAGACCGGCCAGGGTCCGGAGCAACGTCGATTTGCCCGAACCATTCGCGCCAAGCAGGCAGATCAGCCTCCCGCTGCCGATCACCAGGTCGGGAAGACCGGAAGTGACGACGATCTTCTTCCCGGAAGGATGATAACCCGTCTGAAGGCCTTTTGCATATAACAGTGGCGATCCGGCGTTCATCGGTAGGCGTTTACGTTGAGATCGCGTTTCCGGACCAGCAACAGGATGACCAGCGGCGCACCGACCAGGGAGGTGATGATATTGATCGGCAGGACCGATTGCGTACCCGGCCACTGCGAGATACAGTCGCAAAGCAACAGCAAGATGGTCCCGATGAGACAGCAGGCCGGTACGAGGACCCGATGGCTGGAGGTATTGAAAAACAGCCGCGCCAGGTGCGGGACGGCGATGCCGATAAATCCGATGGGTCCGCAAAACGCGGTGATGCTGCCTGCCAGGAGACTGGTCGTGCAGACGATGATCGTTCGCGCTCTTCTTACCGTCAGACCCATGCTGCGGGCATAATTTTCACCGAGCAGCAGAGCGTCCAGCATTTTGGAAGAAAGAAAGGCGGCGACCAGGCCCGTAAGGACCGTCACGCCAAGGATAAGCAGCTGCCTCCCGGTCACTCCCCCCAGCGACCCGAACGTCCATAGGAGAAAGTCCTTTACCTCTTCGGGGTTGCTGAAATATTGCCAGATACTGATCAGGGCGAGGGTAATGCTTCCGATCATCAGGCCGATGATCAGCATCAGTACGTTATCCCTCAGCCTGCCCGACAGCACGAGCACCAGCAGCATCACGCCGCCGGCTCCGACACAGGCTGCGCCGGCGATCAGCCAGCTTCCCGGCGAACTCAGTTCTTTGATCGCATAGATGGTGGCCATACTGCCTCCCGACAATAGCACCGCAGCCACTCCCAGCGAGGCGCCTGCGGTGATCCCCAGGACGCCCGGGTCGGCCAGCGGGTTCCGGAAAAGAGTTTGCATCTGCAGACCGCCGACGGACAGACCGCAACCCGCCAAAACAGCGGTAATAGCCTTGGGCAGCCGGATCTTTTCTATAATGAATGACCAGGAGGCGTCGTCACCCGGCGAAGGGGCCAGGAGAATACGGAAGATATCGTGCAGGGGTATGCGCACCGCGCCGGCTGAGATGTCCAGCAAAAAGGCCAGCACCAGCAAAAGCAGCAGGCCCGTCAGCGGCAGTTTCCGTAATTGGCCGTTCATTTCAGTTGTTTATAATAATATAAGCTGTCTCCCGGCAGCAATCCCGGATGCAAGATCCGGATCAGGTCGGCAAGGATAAGATCGGGATGCATCGAGCCGGACTCCCAGTAGTCATTGGAACCAAGATCATTGATACGCCGGTTGTAATTGTAAAGCGCGCCCGTTTGAAATGGGTGCAGGCTGCCGAAACGGTTATCCTTTGCCGCCACATCCGCCTTTGAATCGACATTCCCGAGGTTTATCCATACATCGGCCGTCAGCGCGACCGGCGCTACGGCCTCGAAACCCAACGCCAGACTGCCCGTTCCCTTCGTATCCGACCAGTGATAGTTCGCGCCGGCATCCCGGAGGAATTGCGCCATAAAACTTTCTCCGGCGGGGACATACCAGGTTCCCTTGAAAGGCATGTCCGTGATAACGGATGGTTTTGGGCTGGCATGGCTTCCGATATCCGCGAGCCGCCGATACGACCGCGCGAGACTATCGAATTTCGTTTCCACCGTTTCATCCCTGTCGACCAGCGCAGCCACCAGCTTGACCCATTCCGCCCGCCCCAGCGGCGTCGTCTCGAGCCAATCCGCATCGGGGAGGACGGGTATCCCCGCATCGGTCAGCGTCTTATAGGTACCTCCTCCCGTCCCGGGATTGCTCATCACGATCAGCACGCCCGGGTGCATCGCAATCACAGCTTCATTGTTGATGCCCGCGTCGATGCCCACCTGTTTCACTTTCCCCGCCCGGATACCCGCCCGGACGATAGGGGAGCTGACGTATTGGATGCTGCCGAGCCCCGTGATCCGGTCGGCAACGCCCACAAACTCAGCCATGGCGATATGCATCGAAGAGATGACCGCCATCCGTTGGACCGGGGTGACGATCACCGGCAACCCCGGACGGTTTGCAGGCGGGTCGACGCCTTTTTCCACCAGCAGATAATGAAGCGTATCGGTCCTTCCGGCTTTGCGATCGAAGATGCTGACGTCCCTGTATCCTTCATAATAGTCGATACGAAAACCATGCGCATAGCGGATCGTGCTGCGCGGCGTGACGGGACGGTCCGCTGCTCGTCCTGCCGGCGGCTGCCTGCAACCAATGCCCGCCGCAAACGCGGTAGCTGAAAGGAAAAAGAAGACGAGACGTCTGTTGTCGGTGAACATAGCGGCCAAAACTACAAAAAAAATGACGGCTTGCCGGAGCCGCCATTTATCGGAATTTCCAATTATCTTTAGCCCCCATACATCGAGGTAATTTATCATTTTATTATGAGCTTCGTTCGAAAAGCTAATTCATTTATAAAGGATCTTTTGCTGGTCTCCAGGGTCGGCGTACTGTTGGCCCCGCTCCGGTTTTTTTTCAGATTTTTGTACAATTTCTCGATGCTTTCTTCATGGGTGAATAAAATGAGCAGGCGTACGGCGCATTCGGATTTCTATACGCCGTTCCGCAACTATTCCAATCGGGTCAAACTACATGAATACGTCATCAGCAGCCATAGCCTTGCCGAAAAGCCCATCCATTACCTGGAGTTCGGCGTTGCCGGCGGCACTTCATTTGCGTGGTGGGTAAAGGCGAACCGCCATCCCGGCTCCCGGTTTTTCGGTTTTGACACGTTCGAAGGGCTGCCGGAAGACTGGCATTTCTTTAAAAAAGGAGCGTTCAGTTTCGACATCCCCTTCCTGGAAGACGAGCGCGGAACATTCATCAAGGGTCTGTTCCAGGATACACTGTATAATTTCCTGGATAACTACCGCAGATCGCTCGATACCCCGGATGCGACCAGGGTGCTCCACATGGATGCCGATCTCTATTCCTCTACACTCTTCGCACTGACGATGATGGCCCCTTTCCTTCGCAACGGGGATATCGTATTTTTCGACGAGTTCAATATCCCCAACCATGAATTTGCCGCATGGAGCGATTTTATCAAAAGCTATTATATCAGGTACGAGGTCATCGGCTCGGTGAACAATTTCTACCAGACGGCCATTCGCATCATAAAGTAAGCTATTTCATGCCTGACATATGGGAGGAGTTAATATGAAGATAAAGCAAGTACTGCTGTCGATCCTGGGTGAGAAAAGATTTCTTGTCCTCTTGTCCGGCACATTCCAGGTATTGTACCGGATGGGGGCCGTAGGCAAAGAATACGATGATATTTATTTCCTCAAAAGATACATTCGCAAAGGAGACGAATGTATCGACATCGGCGCACACCTCGGGTATTTTACATTGGAGCTCTCCAGGCTGGTTCAGCCCGGCGGACATGTTTACGCTGTCGAGCCGATGAAGAAATTCAACAGCGTCCTGGAACGTTTGCTTGTCCGGTATAAAGCCCGCAATGTAACACTCTATCCGGTGGCATTGGGTGGCTCGGGGAAATACGTGGAAATGGGGATTCCGGAAGTCGGCCGGAACAAGAAGTTTGCGCATGCACGGGTAATGGAGTCGAGTCCTGGCCTGCATTACATCGATACGGAAAGGGTCGAGAACTACTCCGGGGACCAATTATTCAAAAAGCTGCCGCGTCTTGATTTTGTCAAATGCGATGTCGAAGGCCTCGAATACTCCGTTTTCTCTTCCATGATGGAAACGTTGGCCAGACATCGCCCCATATTGCTTGGCGAGTTTTTCGACAGGGATCAGCGCATCAGGCTCTACGAGCTGCTGCGTCCATTGGGATATGAGGTCTTCCGGCTGGATCGGGACCAATGGCACGCGCTGGATGTCTATGCCGAAGGGGATATGATATCGCAAAATAACTACTTCATCTCCGAAGACCATCGTCAGCGGCTGAGTCACTTATTTTTTTTCAAACCATAACCGAGAGAGACACCCGCGAAGTAGTTCCTGCCCGGCGAGGCGTTGTAATACCTCCCTGCGGCCGCATTGAAGTCATTGCCCAGACTGTATTTGACATTGAACGCATTGTCGATCCCCGTATAGGCGTCCAGCCGGAATCTTCCACCTGCGATCAGCCGGTAACCCAGACGGGCCGCCATCAGATTGTAGGACCCGGCCCAGGCCGTATTGGCGTCATTCAGCGCCACATGGTCGGAATAGGTGTACGTGAGGTTCGCATATAGCCCCGGCTTCGTCGCGACGTCCAGCCCGATGACCGCCAATTGCGGAGGAACGCTGGGCAGACGGTGGCCGGTGAAATTGCTCGTATCCTGCATGAACGTACTGTAATGGAAATCATGCCAGGTGTCGCTGATGAATACGCGGAGACTGTTAAGAAGGTTGCCGGGGTCGTCGATGATCCTGTATGAAACAAGCGTCTCGAGACCATGCTGGTCCGTTCCGCCCGCATTGATGGAATAGGCGAGGCCAAAAGAATCGATCCGTTGAACAATGGCATTCCGGATATGGAAGACGAAGGCATCGAGATCATAGAATAGCCGTCCCTTCAGGAAACTGCCGCGAACCCCAAGCTCATAATCGATACCGTCTTCGGGTTGCAGCGCAGGACCCACGGCGCCATTGCTCTTCTCCAGTTCCTGCACCGTCGGCGTGGAAAAACCGCGCGAGGCGCTGGCATAGACAGAGACATCGGGCGTGATCTTTTTCAATAAGGAGATCCGTGGCGCCACCTTGTTATTGAATCGGACCGGATGCGCGACCGGGGGAACCACAGAAACGCGTGTAATGGTTACGGAATTTTCATTGAAGCTTGCTCCTGCCGTCAACGTCCAACCGCCATGAAACCGCAGATCGCCCTGTGCGAAGGCCATCCAGGTCCAGTTCTTTAGCCGGTCATCCGTCTGCAGGGTATCCTCGACTCCTGATCTATTGGCATAATCACGGGTCTCGAAAAAGCCCTTCTGTCCTTCGGCACCCGCATTGATCTGCAACGAGCCGATCCCGAGTTCCGTCTTGTACTGAAAGACCGTCCTGCCTCCGAAATGCGGTTCCTGCCGGTATTCATACACACGGATACCCGGGTTGTTAAAATCGGTATACGCCCCGTAGACGGATGTGACATTCTGCCAGCGGCCGCTGAAATGGTATTCATTGGCAAATCCGGCGGTGAAATTCTTTTGAAAGATGGTCGCATGGGCCTGCACTGCCCCCGGTTGCGTTCCGGCAGGAGGACGGGCCATCCGGGGATCCTGGTTGTATTCCTTTAGCGTCAGAGCGCCCGGAGTCTGGTATAGAAGATCACTGTACAAAAGGTAGGCGTGGATCGTTTGCTTTTCCGATGGCTTCAACAAGGTCTCCCATGTTCCGACATCCCGTCGCATTTGCGTCTGCTGCCGGTAACCGTCACTGGCCTGATGGGTATAGGAGAGCATATTTCGATGATCGGCATCGCCGAGACGCAGATCGAGGTTCGTGCTGTTGGTGTTGTAGCTTCCGCCGGAATAGGCTACGCTGACGCCTTTCTCCCAGTTGGACGGCATACCCTGGATGAGTACGGCGCCCCCGATCCCCGCGCCATAAAGACTGCCGGCCGTACCTTTTATGATCTCTATCGATTGGAAGTTGTAAAAACCCAATTCATTCAGATAAGTATTGCCGCCGGGGTCCGTCAACGGTATCTCATTCCAGTAGATCTTGATGTCCCTCACGCCGAACGGCGAACGAAGCGAACTTCCGCGGATGTTCAGTCGATAGCTGCCGGGGGAACGTTCCTCCATGCGTACACCCGGGCTGGCATTCATCGCCGGTAAAATACCGGTATTGGAAAAACGGTCCAGGGATGCTTTGCCGACGATGCTGATGGGCGCACCGACATCTGCCAGTCTCCGGTTCTGCGCATATGCTTTGACGACGATCTCGTTCAAAGACCGGGTGTCGAATGAGTCGGCCGGGAAATCCGGTGGGTGACCCTGCTGTGCGAATGAGAACAGGACATGGCCACAGGCCGTCAGCAGCAGAAGGTAGTTTTTTTTCATCCGGAGGAATTAGATTAAGTCAAAAATACCACAAATAGATTATCTTCAAATCTATCATATGAGTAAAAAGCAGTTGAATCTATTTGATCTCAGCATGATCGTCGTCAGCCTGGTGATCGGCATGGGTATTTTCCGTACACCTGTCGTGGCGGCAGCGCGGGCCGGCACGCCGGCCATTTTCTTTCTGGCCTGGGCGTTGGGCGGCGTCATCGCGTTATGCGGCGCGCTGACCTATGCGGAGATCGGCTCGCGCTACCCGGTTACGGGGGGCTACTACAAAATATTCTCGCTTGCCTATCACCCCTCGCTGGCCTTTTCGATCAACTGCATCGAGCTGGTCTCCAATGCCGGCTCGACCGCTTTTACCGCCGTCGTCGGTGCGGAATACATCGGACGTTTCTTTTATCATACCGGTCCGACTCCCGGAATATTTCGCGGCGGCGTGACCGCCGCCGCGGTCGCACTCCTTTATATCATCAACCTCCTGGGTCTGCGTATGAGCAGCCGGGTGCAAAATGCGCTGACGCTGATCAAACTCCTGCTCATTTTTTTGTTGCTGGCCTCCCTGTTCGGCAGCCATCCGCTGCCTGCGCCGGTTTCCACCGGGATGGCCGCCCCCGAACATCCGCTGGGCTTCTTCAGGGCGTTGGGTTTTGCGCTCGTTGCCGTTTCGTTCAGCTATGGCGGGTATCAGCAAACCATCAATTTCGGCGGTGAGATACGTAACCCGGGGTCCATCATTCCTCGCGGAATCGGCATCGGCATTGCGATTACTATTACGTTGTACCTGTCGCTGAACTTCGTCTATAGTAAGGTGATCGGGTTCCATTCGCTGCAAACGGCCGATTCGATCGCGGCGCTGCTGATGGGTCGTCTCTTCGGACCGGCAGGCGACGCTATCCTGCGTTGCCTGATGTTCGTGTCCGTTCTCGCCTATGTCAACGTGTCGATCATGAGCAACCCCCGGGTCATGTTCGCCATGAGCGGCGAAGGTCTGTTACCCGCCGTTTTCGGGAAAAGGACCGCCCGCCATGAGGTCATCATCTGGTCCCTGACCGCTTTTTGCGCGACGATCGTCCTCACGCTTCTGTTCAGCACACAGGTCGAAAAGATCATCAACTGGACCATTTTCATGGACAGCATTGCCTTCGCCTTCTCTGCTTCCACCCTGTTCATCCTGCGCAAACGCCGCATGGGCGAAGACAGGGAGATCTATCGGATGAAGGGATTCCCATGGATAACGGCATTTTTCGTCCTGGCATACCTTTCCGTCACGATTAGCATTGCCATTTCGGACCCGCAGTCGGCCTTCTATTGTCTCCTGCTCTTTATCGGCTTTTTTATCCTATATTTTATTTTGAAATGGACACATCCTACATCATCAACGAACTCGGGGAAGACAGGGAAGGCTACTTCAACGCCGTAGCCCCGCCCATCATTCAGACCAGCAATTTCAGGGTCAATACCGTCGATGAGCTGAAGGCGCTTTTCGAGGATGAATACAGCGGCTACCTCTATAGCAGGGGACTCAACCCGACCGTCGAGATCCTTCGGAAAAAGCTTGCAGCGCTCGACGGCGCGGAAGACGCCCTCGTCTTTAACAGCGGGGCATCGGCTATTTTTTCCGGAGTCCTGGCCAACGTGAAGGCGGGCGACCATATCGTTTCCGTCGACAAACCCTATACCTGGGCGCAACGCATGTTCGATGTCATCCTCCCGCGTTTTGGAGTGGCCACCACCTATATCGACGGCACACGGATCGGGAATTTCGAACGCGCCGTGCTTCCCAACACGACGCTCATCTATCTCGAGTCCCCCAACTCCTGGGATTACAAGCTACAGGACCTGCGGGCGGTGGCCGAGCTGGCCCGCGCCGAGAACATCGTCACGATCGTGGACAACAGCTATTGCACGCCCTTGTATCAGCGACCCATCGCCCTGGGTATCGACATTGCCATGCAGACGGCGACCAAATACATCGGCGGTCACAGCGATACCGTCGGCGGCGTTTTATGCGGCACGAAGGAAATGATGAAAAAGATCTTCGAAAGCGAATTCCTGAATACCGGCAGCGGCGTAATGCCCTTTAACGCCTGGCTCCTGATCCGCGGCCTGCGGACCATGCCCACCCGCCTCGAACAGATATCGCGGACCACCCGGAAAATAGCGGATTTCCTGAAACGGCATCCGCGGGTGGAAGGCATCCTTTTCCCGTTCGACGAGAGCTTCCCGCAATACCAGCTGGCCAGGCAACAGATGACCGGCGCCTGCGGCCTCCTCAGCTTTTACGTGAAGGCCGGGTCGCGCGCGGAGATCGTCACCTTTTGCGAGAGCCTGAAACATATTATGATGGCCGTCAGCTGGGGCGGTCACGAGTCGCTGATCCTTCCCAAATGCGCTTCGCTCACCGGGGGCGAATTCGACACCGCGAACAGGGATCACCGTATGCTCCGGCTCTACACCGGCCTGGAAGACCCCGATTACCTGATCCGCGACCTCGAACAGGCATTCCTGATGGCATGGGCATGAACCCCCGGAAACCCGGGAAGCCCCGCGATAGCTACATTCCTAACTTTCCATTAAATTTGTCCCATATGGGTAAACAGAAACCTCTATTGCTCCTATTCCTAACACCGTTCTTACTGATCCGTGCCGGGTATGCTCAGGATAAATGGGATTTGCGAAGATGCGTGGACTATGCCATTGCAAACAGCATCACCGTCAGGCAGGCGGACGTAACGGCGCGCTCGTATAAGCTGACGTTCGAACGAAGCAGGCTTTCCCAATTGCCTACGGTGAATGGCTCTTTCGGCGGCAGCGTCAATTCCGGCCACACCCAGAACCCCACCAATTACCAGCTGAATACCGTCACTTCTTACTATAGCAGCATCGGCGTACAGGCCGGCGTGAACGTCTACAACTTCTCGAGCCTGCGGAACGTCATCGAGGCAAACCGCCTCGCCTGGGAGGCATCCCTGGCCGGCTCCGACCGGACAAAGAATGACCTTACGCTAAGCGTGGCCACCGCCTACCTGCAGGTATTACTTGCGATCCAGGCGACGGAGACCGCCCGCCTGCAATTGCAGCTTTCGCAATCCAATCTGAAGCTAACCCGCAAACAGGTAGATGCGGGCACCCTGCCCGAGCTGAACGCCGCGGAACTGGAAGCGCAGGTGGCCCAGGACAGCTCGACCTATATCAACAGCAAAGGGACTATCGAACAGGATGTCCTTTCGCTAAAGGCCTATATGGGAATGGATGCAGCGACCCCTTTCGAGGTAGCGGCGCCGCCGGTCGAAGCGATACCGGTGGAAAGCATCGGGGACCTGCAACCGGAGATCGTCTATGCGCTGGCGTTGGGACATCAGCCGTTGCAACGGATGGATTCCCTGGTTATCGCCGCCGCCCGCCGCAACCTGCGTTCCCTGAGCGGAGCGCGTTATCCCACCATCAGCATGGGAGGCGGCCTGAGTTCGACCTATTTCAAATCCAGCCAGCTTCCGGCGGATAAATATTTTACGCAGATGAACAATAACTTTGCGCAATCCATCGGCGTCAATGTCAGTATTCCGATACTGAATGGCGGCGCGCTGCGGACGAATTTCGAGCAGGGCAAGCTGACCCTTTTGAATGATCAGCTGCAACGGGACCAGAATAACCTCGTCCTGAAGGAGAATATCTACCTGGCCTATACCGCGGCAATGACGGCCCTTCAAAAATTCGAGGCCAATAAGATCAGCCTGGCCGCCGCACAGAAGAGCTATGATTTCGCCCAAAAAAGATATTCGGTCGGCATGTTGAACACCATCGACCTGCTGACGAACCAGAACAATTTATTCACTCAGCAGATAAACCTGCTCACCTCCCATTTCGACTATGTGTTCAAGATGAAAGTGCTGGAATATTACAAGGGTCTCGGGGTGAAACTAACCAAAGAATAATACCGACATGAATAAGCAAATCCTTCGAATTTTAATAATAGTGATCGTGCTGGTGCTGGTACTCGTCGTGCTGTCCAAATCAGGCGTGCTCGGAAAAGACGAGGGCACACGCGTGTCCGCCGAAAAGGTCATCCGCCGCGACATCACCGAAGTCGTTACGGCCAGCGGAAAGATCTATCCTGAAAAAGAGGTCAAGATCAGCCCCGACATCTCGGGCGAGGTGGTGGATCTCAAGGTCACCCAGGAAGGCGATAGCGTGCACAAGGGGCAGGAATTGGCCAGGATCTATGCGGATATTTACACCAATCAGCGCGATCAGGCGGCAGCCCAGATGGGCCAGCAGGAGGCGCTGGTCTCAAACGCGAATGCCCAGCTGCCGGGCCTGAAAGCTGCGATGGATGCAGCAAAGCGGACTTATGACCGGGAAAAGCAATTGGTGGATGCGAAGGTCGTCAGCCAATCCGAGTTCGATAACGCCGAAAGCGCCTATAAAACCGCGACAGCCAATTACCAGGCGGCCGTCCAGACGATAAAAGGCAACCAGGCCGGCGTCGCAAGCGCCCGGGCCAACCTGGATATCGCGGCGAAGAATCTCAGCCGCACCACCGTCGTTTCTCCGATAGACGGGGTCGTCTCGCTGCTGAGCATCAAGAAAGGCGAGCGGGTGGTCGGTAACTCGATGATGGCCGGCACCGAAATGATGCGGGTGGCCGATATGAGCCGGATCGAGGCGATCGTCGATGTGGGCGAGAACGATATCCCCAAGGTACAGATGGGCGATTCCGCGATCATTACCGTGGACGCCTACAACAACCGTAAATTCCATGGAGTGGTCACCCAGATCGCCAGCAGCGTCAGCACTGCGTCCGGTACTTCGACGACCACCATATCGACCAACGATGTCACGAATTATAAGGTCCATATTCGCCTGTCGCCGGATTCCTATAAGGATCTCATCGATCCCAAACACCCCAGGCATTTTCCTTTCCGTCCCGGCATGAGCGCCAGCGCGGATATCCAGACCCGCACGCACAAAAGCGTACTCGCCGTGCCGATCAATTCCGTCGCTGTTCGCGAAAAGAATTCGGACAATGCCGTCGTGGCCAACAGCGACGACCCGAACAGCGATACGAAACCCGATGTCCAGAACATCGGCAACGGCGATCTGGATGAGGTCGTCTTCCTGGTGCAACGCGGCGATACGGTCCGTAAGGTGAAAGTTCACACCGATATCCAGGACATCAATTACATCGAGGTCAAAGACGGTCTGAACGAAGGCGACTCGGTGGTTACAGGCCCTTACAGCGTCATCAGCAAAACGATGAAGAGCGGCATGCGGGTAAAAGTAGTGCCGAAAGACAAGCTATTTGCAGTAAAGAAAAACTAAGACGGAATGCGTTTCGGTGTGATAGGCAGCGGCAGCTGGGCTACGGCGTTAGCAAAGATCCTGACGGATAATGGGCAGAAGGTCAACTGGTGGATAAGGAACGGATCGGCCATCCGGCATATCGCGACCCGTCATCACAACCCTCAGTACCTTACTTCCGTCTATTTCGATACCTCGCTGCTATCCCTCAGCGATTCAGTGGAAACGACCGTTGCAGCCTCGGACTGCCTGGTGATGGCCGTCCCCTCGGCCTATATTGCAGAGACCCTTGCGCAGCTGCACAAAGGCGCCCTGCAGGGGAAAAAGGTCCTGTCTGCCATCAAAGGCATCCTTCCCGAACAAAACCTCCTGTTGAACGACTACCTGGCCCGGGAATTCGGGTTCCTTCCTGCAGATTATTTTACCGTCATGGGACCCTGTCATGCCGAGGAAGTGGCGGCGGAGAAATTGTCCTACCTGACATTTTCGGGACAGGACGAAACCGCTACCCGCGAGCTTTCAAGCTGGTTCACGACTGAATACCTGAACACGGTGATCAATGAAGATGTATACGGTGTTCAATATGCCGCTATCCTCAAGAACATCTATGCCCTCGGCGCGGGTATCGCGCACGGACTCGAATACGGCGACAATTTCCTCAGCGTGCTGATCGCCAATTGCGCCGACGAGATGTCGGGCTTTCTGCGAAAGGTGGGTATTCGTCATATCAATTACGCCGCCAGCGTCTATCTTGGCGATTTGCTGGTCACCTGCTATTCGCTGTATAGCCGCAACCGGACATTCGGGAATATGATCGGCAAGGGTTATTCGGTAAAGGCTGCCCAGCTGGAGCTGAATATGGTCGCCGAAGGATACAATGCCTCGAAGTGCATCTATATGATAAACAAAGAGATAGGAGCGGACATGCCGATTGCCGGTATGATCTACCGGATCCTGTGGGAAAATGTGAAGGCCGGTAGTGGATTTAAACAGATCGAGCCGTATCTTGTATGAAAGCGGCGAGGCCTGTTGGCCGACGGCGCAAATAAAATTCATCACTATGCCTCTTTCCTTCCAGGGTTTCGGTGCAATGGCCATCCTCGCAATGGTGCTGATCCTCTCGGCCGCCCAGGGCATAGAATACCTGAAAACGCGCCGCCGGCATCACTGACCCTCAAGCATCGACCCAATCGCATCACTCATTCAACAACCGCCCTACTCAAAGAAAAGATCGGCGGCGATCCCATCCGCCAGCAGCTTCCCTTCCCGCGTCAGTTGCAAAACCTCGGCCGAGGTTTTGATCTTCCCCGATACCATATGGCGCTCCGCGCGTTGCCATAGTCGTTCTGCCAGCTTCGGTCCGAATCGCCGCTCCACCGCCTGGAAACTACTCCCTTCGGCGGTCCTCAGCGAGATCATGATATATTCGTTCAATTGCTGTATGGGCGTGAGATCCTCCTTGCCGGCAATAAGACCTGCCCCGCCTTCCCCAAGCGCCGCAACATACCCGGCATTGTTGGCTATATTCCATTGTCTTGAAACCCCATTGAAAGAATGCGCCGAAGGCCCCAGTCCAAGATAAGGATGCCCCTGCCAGTAAGATGAATTATGTCTGCTTCGGTGCCCTGGCAAAGCAAAATTGGAGATTTCATAATGCTCATATCCTGCGCGGTGTGTCCAGTCCATGAGGAGCCTGAATTGCCTGGCCTGATCCGCCTGGTCGACGTCCTGCACCTGGTGCCGCCGGATCAGCGTATCCAGGGCCGTTCGGGGTTCCACGGTCAGGGCGTAACAGGAAAGATGCGGCACCCCGAGACCGATGGCCTGTTCCACATTCTGCTTCCAGTGGATGTCGGGTAACGTAGGACCGCCATAAATGAGATCGATCGAAAGATCGAAACCTTCCCGCTGGGCCATCCCGATACATTCCAGGGCCTGCCGCGCATCATGCGCCCGGTTCATCCACCGAAGGTCTTCTTCGAAAAAAGACTGCACGCCGATGCTGAGCCGGTTCACGCCTGCGGATCTCCAGGCAGCCAGCCGTTCAGGAGCAATATCATCGGGATTGGCTTCCAGGGTGATCTCTGCATCCGGCGCCATCGTAAAAAGCGCGACCAGCCGTTCCATGATCGCCCGGAGCTGATCCGGCTCCAGCAGGGAAGGCGTGCCGCCGCCAAAATAAACCGTTGCCACCGGCTCGCCCGCGATATAATCCTTTCTTAGCTGCATTTCCCTCAATAAAGCAGGGATAAAATCGTTTTTTCCCTTCAAGGACGTGGAAAAATGGAAATTGCAGTAATGACAGGCCTGTCTGCAAAAGGGAATATGAAGGTAAATGCCCGCCATCCGGCAAAGGTACAGGGATCGGCTCTGTCCGCAAACGCGGCGCGCCCAGCTTTGTCCGCAAGCTCGCGGTGCCCAACCCTTCCCCCAGGCACTTCGCGTATCGCGTGGATAGCCGTCATCCTGCTGGCGTCGCTCGCCGGCCGGGCGCAATATACCCTCTATATCCAGCCCGTCGACAAAGACCTGGATTTTATCCATAAGAACCTGGGCCTTACGACCAACTTCCGGAACCAGGAAGCCTGCACCGAATATGTTTACAATCTTATCCCGATGTTACAGGGTAAAGGTTACGCCACAGCGTCGGCAGACAGCATCAACTTCGCGGTGAAATCGGCCACGCTCCGGTTGTATGTCGGACAGAGCTGGCATTGGGCCAACATCGATACGCGCCGTGTCGACCCGGCTTTGCTGGCGGCCGTCGCATGGTATCCCCGGACCTTTTCTCATCGCGCGCTCGATTTCCGGCAATACGAGACCCGGCAGCAATTGCTGCTGGATTACCTGGAGAACAACGGTTATCCCTTCGCGAAGGTGAGCCTGGACAGCATCACGCTTCATGGCGGGGGAGAGGTTTCTGCCATACTGAAGATAGACAAAGGCCCCCTGTATAAGATCGATAGCATCCGCATCTTCGGGACGGCAAAAATATCCAACGATTTCCTTCAGCGATACCTGAATATTCCCAACGGCAGCATCTACCGGAAGGACAAATTGAAAGCGATCAGCCGCAAGCTGCTCGAGCTGCCTTATGTCCGGGAGGCCCAGCCGTGGAGCCTGACCATGCTGGGTGAAGGCTCCGTCGTCAATCTCTACCTCAAACCGAAAAAGAGTAGCCAGATCAACGCCCTGGTAGGTTTTCTCCCCAGCAGCGACCCGGTCCTGGGTAACAAGGTCCTTGTCACGGGCGAGGCAACCATCAACCTGAAGAATGCATTGGGCAACGGCGAGGCCATGCTGCTCAATTGGCAGCAGCTGCAGCAATCATCACCCCGTCTCGACCTCCAGTATCAGCAACCCTTTATCTTCCATTCGCCTTTCGGCGTCATTGCCAGCTTCGACCTCTACAAACAGGATTCCTCATATATCAACATCAACCTGCTTGCGGGTCTGCTCTATACGCTCTCGGCGAATCAGGCCGGCTCGGTGTTTATCCAGGAATCGGGTTCCAATCTGCTGAATGTGGATACGCCCGCGATCATCGCCTCCCACACGCTTCCCCGTACGGCCGATATCAATGCCGTCAGCATAGGATTGACCTATGATCTCAACAATACCGACTACCGGTTCAATCCCCGGCGCGGCAACGAGTTCAGCTTCCTCGGTTCGGTGGGCACGAAGACGGTGAGGGAAAATCCGCGGATCGCTCAACTGAAGGACCCGGCCGATCCCTCATTCAGCTTTTCATCATTATACGATACCGTACAAAAACATTCCTATCAGTTCATGGTGAAGGTGGCCGCCGCACATTATGTCCGATTGACAAGGACTTCCACGCTGAAGCTGGCGGCCACGGGCGGCCTCTACAACAGCCCCAATACCTATCGCAACGAACTGTTCATGATCGGCGGCTACCGGTTGTTGCGGGGTTTTGACGAACAAAGCATTCTCGCCTCGCAATATGCGGTCGGCACTGTCGAATACCGTTATCTCGTTGGCCTGAACTCGTTTCTTTTCACCTTTCTCGATGCAGGATGGGCGAAGAACGACGTAACAGGTTTCGGTCTCGATGCCACCTACCTGGGCACGGGTCTCGGCATGGCTTTCGAGACAAAGGCCGGCATCTTCAATATATCCTATGCCATCGGAAGGACGGGCGGGACCGCTTTCGATTTTCATGACGCGAAAATTCACCTTGGATATGTCAGCTTTTTTTAGCAGCTAACCCTAAATTTGTACCCGTGACCAAAAGCCTTCTACTCGTTTTTTCCTTCCTCCTGATAACCGCTGCAACGGTTGCACAAACCGATACCACCCGTCCTCCCGGCGTCTCCCGTGATTCAGCGGTCCCTCATCTTTCTATAGCCGATTCGCTCCGTCGCGACTCTATCGCACGTCGTCGCAAGGCGGTCCGGGACTCGCTTCGCAGGGTGCGGCTGGCCGCCCGGAGAGACTCGATTGCCTCCACCGCCGCCCATCCGAAAGACAGCATTACCCGGACTGTTACGGCCCCTGCACCAGTGCGCCCTGTAATAACCAGGCCGGCTCCCGCCGCCCCGCATGAACCACCGGCCATTTCATTCTGGCAAAAGGTGCTCGCGCTGAACCCGGATTTCAACTTCACCGGCAAACCGGTGGTGGAGATCTTCGAGATACATCATCCCGATTCGAAGGACGGCTTCTTCTATCTTCTCGTAGGCATACTCTTTTATTTCGCGCTGATCCGCATCTTCTTCGAAAAATACTTCAACAACCTCCTGACCCTCTTCTTCCGCGTCTCCCTGCGCCAGCAACAAATACGCGAACAGGTGTTGCAGACGCCGCTGCCCTCTCTGCTGCTGAACATCCTTTTCGTCATCAGCGGCGGACTATACAGCTGCTTTCTGCTCCATTACTACCACATCGGGGAAGGGACGCGGTTCTGGAAGCTCTACCTGTATTGCATGCTGGCGCTTGGCTGTATATACCTCGTGAAATTCCTCGTCCTGAAATTCCTTGGCTGGGTATTTTCCATATCCCGCGCAACCGATATCTATATTTTTATCGTCTTTTTGGTGAACAAAATGATGGGGATTTTCCTGCTTCCGTTCTTGATCCTGATCACTTTTTCGGACACGGCGACCCGGGAGGTCTTTATAACTATCTCATTGGTAATGATCTTCATAATGTGGATTTATAGGGCTTTGGCAGCCTACCGGCCGGTCCGTAATGAAATAAAACTAACGCCATTTTATTTTTTTCTGTACCTTTGCGCCTTCGAAATAGCACCCGTACTATTGATTTACAAGGTGTTATTGACATATTTGGAAAAAGTGTATTAACTTTGTATAACAGAGGGGGACCACATGATTAAAAACGGGGATAAAAAAAGGATTTTAATCACTCAACCCAGGCCTGAAACAGACAAATCGCCTTATTTCGAGCTTGCAAAGAAGTACGATATCGAGTTGGCGTTTCATCCGTTTATCCGACTGGAACCCATCTCCGCCAAGGAATTCCGCAAACAGAAAGTAGACATCGCTCAATACACGGCCGTCATCTTCACCAGCCGCAATGCGATCGATCACTTTTTCCGGATATGCGAAGAAATGAAGATCAGCATTTCACAGGACACCAAGTATTTTTGTATCACCGAAGCGGTCGCACTCTATCTGCAGAAGTTTATCCTTTACCGTAAGAGGAAAGTATTCTATGGCGCCGACGGCCTGAACAAGAGCATGTTCGACGTGATCAACAAACATAAGGAGAACGAGAAGTTCCTTTACCCCTGTTCCGAGAACCAGCAGGACAACGAAATTGTCAACTGGCTGAAACTCAACAACTGCGGGTTCGCTACTCCCTTTATGTACCGCACTATCAGCGCCGACGTGACGGCCATCCTCACCCAAAGCGAATACGACATCATTTGTTTCTTCACTCCCAGCGGGGTCAGAAGCCTTTTTGACAACTATCCGAAATACAAACAGAACGGCACCAAGATTGGGGCCTTCGGCAGCAACACCTCCCGGGCCGTCGAAGAAGCAGGTCTCACACTCGATATCAAGGCGCCGCAGCCCCAGGCGCCCTCTATGGTCTCGGCGCTGGAAAAATACCTGGCCATTACCATTAAGAAAAAGTAGCCGCTGTCCGATCCTCAAGCCCCGATTTCTCCCCGAGGGGCGTAACTTTACAGGATGCAGAATGGGCCGCGACACACCAACCGTCTCGCCGGAGAGACGAGTCCTTATTTATTACAGCATAGCCATAACCCGGTTGACTGGTATCCCTGGGGCGACGAGGCCTTGCAGACCGCCCGTTCACAGGACAAACCGATCCTCGTGAGCATCGGGTATTCCGCCTGTCACTGGTGTCATGTAATGGAAAAGGAAAGTTTCGAAGACGGGGAGACCGCCAGCTTCATGAACGAGCATTTCGTGAATATTAAAGTGGACAGGGAAGAGCGACCGGATATCGACCATATTTATATGGATGCGGTACAGGCCATGACGGGAGGAGGAGGCTGGCCGCTGAACGTCTTTTTGACACCGGATGCCAAACCATTTTATGGGGGCACCTATTTCCCGCCCCGGCCCATCTACAACCGGAACTCCTGGAAAGAAGTGCTGGCAGGCGTTGCCGCAGCTTTCCGGGACCGAAGGAGCGAGGTCGAACAGCACGCCGACACCCTCACCCGTCATGTGGCGACCGCCGGTTCCTTTGGCATCGGGGACGGCGCCGGCGCAGAGGCGGGCAACCACCTGTTCCAACGGACTACGCTGCAACAGATAAAAGAACAGCTGCTGGCTTCCGCGGATAAAAAAGCGGGCGGCTTCGGGCATGCTCCCAAATTTCCCCAGACCTTTTCCATTCGCTATTTATTGTACGATCACTCCGTTACCGGCGATACCGCCGCGCTGGACCAGGCTTGCCTGAGCCTGGATGCGATGATCCGGGGCGGCATCTACGACCAGCTGGGAGGCGGGTTTGCCCGGTATTCGACGGACGAGGAGTGGCTGGTCCCTCATTTTGAGAAGATGTTATATGATAACGCCCTGCTGGTCATTACCCTCAGCGAAGCCTATCAGCTTACGCGCAAGGCCATCTATCGGGACGCCATCGAACAGACCATCGCCTTCATCGATAGGCAGCTGTCCAACGGACACGGCGCTTTCTTTGCCGCGCTCGACGCCGACAGCGAAGGAGTGGAAGGGAAATACTATGTATGGGACGAGGCGGAGATTTCCTCGGTTCTGGGAAAAGACGATGCCGCGCTTTTCAATGCCTATTATGGGGTGACGGTAGGCGGTAACTGGGAGGGGAAGAATATCCTCACCCGCAAAACCGACGCCCCGGAATCTCCCGATCTCCGCCGCAGACTGGATGCCGCATGCGCCCGGCTGCTGGAGCACCGCCTCAAAAGGATCCCGCCGGGTCTGGATGATAAGATACTCCTTGGCTGGAATGCCCTGATGAATGTTGCCCTTTCGAAGGCCCATGCCGCGCTCGGAGAGGATATCTACCGGGACAAGGCCATCGCGAATATGCGTTTTCTGCAAAACCACCTGCTGGCCGGCGACGGGCGGTCCTGGTGCCATGCCCGGAAGGGCAGCGCCTCCATACCGGCTTTCCTGGATGATTATGCCTGCCTGATCTCAGCCCAGATACAGTTGCAGGAAATTACCGGGGATGCCGGCTGGCTGAAGAAGGCGGAAGAGACACTCCGTTACGTGCTCGATCACTTCAGCGATCCGGAGACAGGATTCTTCTTTTATACCCATGACGGGCAGCAGGACCTGCTCCTTCGCAAAAAAGAAGTTTACGATGGCGCCACACCTTCGGGAAACTCTATGATGGCATCTAATTTGTTATATTTATCTATCATTTTCGATCGGCCCGAATGGATGCAGCGAGCCAGCCAAATGGCCTCCGCGCTTGGTCGGGCGGTCAAAGCCCATCCCGGGTCTTTTGGCGGATGGGCAACCCTATTTCAGGCCTTTACGTATTCTATTTCGGAGGTAGTCATCACCGGCAGGAAGCCGGAAAATGCCCGGAAGGAGTTTTTATCGCACCTGGTTCCTTTCCGGGTTTTCCAGTCTGCGCAGGAAGAAAATACCCAATTCCCCTTATTAAGAGACAAGCCGGTCCAAACCGGCGCGCTGATCTTCCTATGTAAAAACTATGCTTGTCAACTCCCTGTAAATGAGGTAGCTACAGCGATCCGTCTCATCGAAAATGTGCATAAATTCCAAAGATAGGCGTACAATAAACCGAACTCGGTGACGTTTATGTCCTTAGGTCTTGGTAAGCCTTGATTTATCCGGCCGGATTTATACTTTGGCCGGATGAAAGCTTTGACTTTCGAAAAAATAATTTTAAACTTGTAGCGAGATGTTGTCAAACGATTTTTTTTGCCCAATACCCTTTAATATTATGAAAATGAAAAACCTATCCACTTTAACGGCCTTTTTCGCCCTCTTTTTGATGGCTGGCTGTAAGTTGGGAAAATCCGGCAAAGGATTAGCGAATGACGGTCAACTGCATGGCGTAGCTCCTGCAAGTGCCTATAATCTTCAGAAACCTCCTGGCATGGTCTATATACCGCCTGGCACCTTCCACATGGGTCCCAGCGATGAGGATATGAACTATGCTTTTACGGCTCGCAACAAACAGGTATCCATTAGTGGTTTCTGGATGGACGCGACCGAGATCACCAACAACGAATACCGGCAGTTTACCAACTGGGTAAGGGACTCCATCGCCGCCACGCTGATGCAGTATGGCAAGGATGTGGACGGCCGTTTTGCCATCGACTGGAAAAAGGCTTCTACGATCAAATGGGGTGACAAGGCTACGATAGAAAAGATCAACCAGATGATCGTCGAGCCCGATAATCGAGTCTTCGGCAAAAAGGAGATCGATCCCAACAAACTGGTCTACCACTCCGAAACGTTCGATCTGAGAGGCGCCGCAATGCAAGGTAGTGAAGGCAAGCCCCGCGGCCAGTTCATCGTCAAAAAGGATATTAAGGTATATCCCGATACCCTGGTCTGGATCCGTGACTTCAGCTACGCGTATAACGAACCCATGACCAAACGGTATTATTCGCACCCCGCCTTCGGCAACTATCCCGTCGTAGGGGTCAACTGGAATCAGGCATCGGCCTTCTGCGTATGGCGCACCCAATACCTGAACGCCTACCTCGAGGGCAAGCATATGGCTACCGAGTCCGATTTCCGTCTGCCTACAGAGGCCGAATGGGAATATGCGGCTCGTGGCGGTCGGTCCCAATCGATGTATCCCTGGGGTAACTATTATTTGCGGAATAAAAAAGGCTGTTTACTGGCCAACTTCAAGCCGGGTCGCGGCAACTATCCCGAGGACGGCGGTTTCTATACCGTCCGGGCGGATGCCTACTGGCCTAACGATTTTGGTCTGTACTGCATGGCCGGTAACGTCGCAGAATGGACTTCTTCTTTCTATTATGAAGGTTCATATAATTTCCAGCATGACATGAACCCGGACATCCGCTGGAATGCCAAAGACTCCGATCCCCCCCGTATGAAACGTAAGGTTATCCGCGGTGGCAGCTGGAAGGACGTAGGGTTGTACCTGCAGACCAGCGCCCGCACCTATGAGTACCAGGATACGGCCAAGTCATACATTGGATTCCGTTGTGTGATCGACCTGTCGCCGACAATTACCGGCCGGCGGTAAGCAGGAAGTGGCCCGAAGGTATTCTTTCCGGGTACGCAAAATTTTTTCGCCAAAACAACGTTTTTGAATTGACTAACTAACAATTAATCAAAAAGGAACTCTTTTTCCATAACCCTTTAAAAATCCCTTCACAAACAATTAAAAATTAATCACTATGAGCGCTGGAGTATCAAAATCTACAGAAAGACTTATCAATATTGTTGTGTGCGTCGGGGCGGCCGTCGTGATCTTCGGCGCCCTCCAGAAGATCCTGCACACCAAGTTGGCCGACTTCTTCCTGACTGCAGGTCTGTTGACGGAGTCGCTGATCTTCCTCATCTATGCCTTCCTGCCGCCTCCCGGAGGTGAAATGCATGCCCTGGTCGAGGCCCTTCCGAAACTGGCAGGCGGTACCAGCGGTAACCCTGCACTGGATAAGATGGACAAGATGCTACAGGAAGCCGGCATGACACCGTCCAATCTGAACACCCTGAGCGAAAATTTCAAGAAATTCGGGACCACCGTCGATAAGATCAGCGATGTTTCCGGCGCACTGGCGGCCACGACCGAATATACCAATAAGACCAAAGAGGCTGCAGTGGCCCTGGACAACATGAAGGGCGCTTACCAGAGCGCGGCCAATACGGTCTCCAGCTTCAACGCCGCTGCCGACAGCACCAAACAATTCCATTCGCAGGTGCAGGTCCTGACCAAGAACCTGGGCTCGCTGAATGCCATCTATGAACTGGAACTCCAGGACACCAATAACCACCTGAAAGCGATGAACAGCTTCTATGGCAACCTGGTGAAAGCCTCCGAGACCATGCAGGGCAGCGTAGCCGATGCCAAGAGAACGCAGGAGCAGATCGCGCTGCTGGCAAAGAACCTCGGCAACCTGAACCAGGTCTATGGGAACATGCTTAGCGCCATGCAAGGCCGTCCGGCATCGGCATAATCTGAATTGTGCCTGAGCCCGTTTTATCCGGCCCGCATGAACCACAATATGAAATGAGCGCCATTAAAAGACCAATATGACGCGAATTCAACGAGGCCCTGAACATTGGCCTCCTCGTTAAAAACTATTCTAACAGGAATATATAATTTACTGACCCATGTCTTTACCAAAAGAGCCAAGGCAGAAAATGATCAACATGATGTACCTGGTGCTGACGGCGCTCCTCGCGCTGAACGTATCGGTGGAAGTGTTGAATGCCTTCAAAACCGTAAATCACAGTATCGAGAACTCCAACAAGACGCTCGATGCAAAGAATAACCTAACGTATGATGCCTTCAAGGCTGAATTGGCGGACTCGAAAACCGCGAATGCAGCCGCTGTCTGGGCTCCGCCCGCAATGCAGGCAAAGACTATTTCGGCTGCCCTTACCGCCTACATCGATTCGATGAAAGAAAAGGTGATCAATGAATCCTCGCCTTCGATGAAGGACGGCAAGCGCGAATTCGCCGATGGTAACCTCGACGCCGCCACCCGTATCTTCGATAACCAGGGAGAAGGCAAGATCCTGTACAACCGCCTGATCCAATACAGGCTCGGCCTGCTGAGTCTACTGGACCCAGCCCAATACCAGGGCAAAGTGTCCGACCTCGTGCTGAAGGATCTGGCAACTCAAAAGGCGATATTTGCTAAACGGCTCCCGATCGACACCCGGATCCCCGAATCCGAATCCGGCAACGCGTTGACGGGCGACAGCGCCCATGACTGGACGCTCCGTTATTTCCACATGACGCCGACGATCGCCGCATTGACGATCCTCAGCAAATTCCAAAGCGACATCAAGAACTCCGAATCCCAGGTCATCGACTATCTGCACAAACAGATCGGTGAAGTAAAGGTCGTGTTCAATAAATTCGAGCCGCTGGTAGGTACCAACGCTACTTACCTGATGCCCGGCGACGAGCTGGAAGTGAAAGCCGGTGTCGGCGCCTTCAGCGACGCCGCCAAACCGAAAATATTTATCAATGGCGCCGAGCAGCCGCTTACCGCCGACGGTACGGCCGACTATAAGACCAGGGTCAACGCAACCGGCGTCACCCATGTCCGGATCGAATATACCAAACCCGACGGTACGCCCGGTGAGATCACCAAGGACGTTCCGTATACCGTCGGTATGCCCTCCGGCGCCTCGATCTTCCTGGAGAAGATGAACGTGGTGTACATGAAGGAAGACAACCCCGTCAAGATCTCCGGCGGTAGCGTCGGTCGCGAAAAAGTACACGTCTCTTTCACCAACGGTGAGATCACCCATGGACAAGGCGACGAATACACGATCGTTCCGACAACGGCCGGTGAAGGTAAGGTCATCGTGAATGCCGCCGGCAAGATCACCGAATTCCCCTTACGTATCAAATACCTGCCCAACCCGGTCGGTTTCGTAGGTACCCACACGGGCGGCGTCATCTCCAGCGCGGAATTCAAGGCGGACGGCGCACTGCTCGCGCACCTGGACAACTCCGATTTCATTTCCCCCTTTATCGTGACCAGCTATCACGTGGGTGCGCTGGGTGGCAATATTTCCCAGTACATCGAGGACAAGAATGAAGGTCCCAGGTGGACCGGCGGAGCGGCAGCCATCGTCAACAGGGCAAGCCCCGGAACCAATATATTCTTTACTGATATTCACGTGAAGGGTAGAGACGGAAGGGATCGGGTTTTGCCTCCAATGGTGTTCAACCTAAGGTAATGACTTAACAGGGGGCTGGCGGAGCCAGCCCCCATATTTAAATACAGAGCGATGAAAAAGTATCTTATCAGATTTTGCGTGCTGGCGATGGCCATCCTGATCGTGGTCGGCAACGTGGATGGGCAGACCAAAAGGCGCACCGTGAAGAAAAGAGCGCCGGCAAAGAAGACCAACGTCAGCAAGAATCAGGCGGCTGCCGGCGCTGATGTCACGCCGAAGGATACGGTCAAACCCGCACCTCCTGTGATGGCCGATATCAAAATGGATACGCTGCGCAAATCGCTGCGTAACGACGCCATCATCGAACGCAATCTGGTAAAGGACCGTACGCCGCTTCCGTATATGTATATCCGCGAAGACGATGCCGTATATCGCCAGCGCGTATGGGAAGAGATCGACGTACACGAGAAAATGAACCTGCCGTTCGTCTATAAGGCAAAAGAAGACAATGGCGATCAACGGCTTATCTATATCCTTTTGCAGGCGATCAAGAGCGGTCAGCTGACGGCCTTCGATGCGAACATAGACGATCGGTTCACTACACCGATAACGTTTCAGCAGATCGCAAGCCGCATGGTACCGGCGCCGCATACCGTGCAGATACCCGACATGACAAAAGACCCTGACGGCTCCAAAGGGATCATGAAGGATACCACGATCGCCGAGGAATTCAACCCCGACCTGGTCGAACGATACCAGATCAAGGAAGAATGGGTATTCGATAAACAATCGTCCACCCTCCAGGTCCGGATCCTGGGTATCGCGCCGGAATTGAGCAGGCTCAACCCCGATGGCTCCGTATTAGGCGTTCTCCCGATCTTCTGGATCTATTATCCCGATGCCCGCCCCCTTCTGGCGAGGTATGAAGCCTACAACGGCAAGAACTTCGGCGCGCGCATGAGCTGGGAAGAACTGTTCGAAAGCCGGATGTTCTCCGCCCGGATCATCAAATCCACGATCGACAACCCGGGAGACAGCTATATCTCCCTTTATATCAAGGACCCGATCCTGCGTTTGCTGGAAGGGGACAAGATAAAAGAGAAGATCTTCAATTACGAACAGGACCTCTGGTCGTATTGATCCTTCCGAAACGTATTACTATGGGCGCCGGCGAAGCCGGCGCCCAATTTTTATGTATAACGTATTAACTCCCACCTACTTAGGGTTAACCATTTTTTTAAAAAATACCCAAAAGCGGGTATTGTCGAATAGAATTCTTTTACTACTTTTACAATGGTTTTTCATAGGATATTGGATTTTAAAAACGGGGCTGGATATCTATCCGGGCCCCTTTTGTGTTTTATCGAAATGCGCCCGCACGATCCTCGCTTTCGCCGGCCCGACGACCCCCGCAAGCTCTTCCTCGCTCACCTGGCGTATCCTGTTCACCGAACGGAACTGCTTGAGCAGCTGATCCGCAGTCCGCTTGCCGATCCCTTCGATCTTTTCCAGCTGATTGGTGAACGTCCCCTTGCTTCTTTTCTTACGATGGAACGTAATACCGAAACGATGCACCTCATCGCGTATCCGGCGGATCAACTGCAGACTGTCGCTGTTATACGGAAGCCTGACGGATTCCGTATCGCCCGGAAAGAACAGCTCTTCTTCATTCTTGGCGAGGCCTACCACGGTCATCATGCCCGCCAATCCTAGTTCAGTGACACTTTCCATCGCTGCGCCCAGCTGCCCTTTACCGCCGTCGATGATTACCAGCTGCGGCAAGGACTGCCCATCCTCCATCAGCCGTTTATATCTTCGGTGTACTACCTCTTTCATCGTCGCAAAATCATTGATGCCCTGTACCGTTTTCACATTGAAATGACGGTAATCCTTTTTGCTTTCTACACCATCGCGAAAACACACCATGGCCGAGACCGGGTAACTCCCCTGGAAGTTGGAATTATCGAAACACTCGATATGCACCGGAAGCTCGGAAAGCTGCAGATCTTCCATTAGCTGATTCAACACCTGCCGGCGCTGATCCGCGGTCTTTCCCTCCAGCTGCAGCATTTTTTTCCGGCGCAGCTCCTCCAGGAAATATTGTACATTCTTTTCGGACAGGTCTAAGAGTTTCTTCTTATCTCCGCCTTTCGGCACGGTCTGCACGATCCCCTCTTCGGGGAATTCGATAGCAAACGGCAGGATGAGCTCCGGCGCCCGGCTGTTGAACGTTTCCCGCAGCTGTGCCGCAGCGAAAGACAACACTTCTTCATCGGTTTCTTCCAGGTGCGTTTCCACAGGCGTGGTATGCGTTTGTACGATCGTCCCGTTCTCCACCATGAGATAATTGATATAGGCCAGGTCGCCGTCCCGGGCGATCGAAAAAACATCGACATGACTCAGATGACGGCTGACGATGACCGATCTGGATTCATAACTCTCCAGGTGCCCGATCTTTTTGCGAATGATCTCGGCCTTTTCGAAATCCATCTTTTCGGCCAGCTCGCGCATCTCCCTTCTGTACTCCTGCAGCAACGGGCCCAGCTGTCCCTTAAGGATATTTTTCAGCTGCAGCAGACCGGCGGAATAGTCATCGGCAGTTTGCAATCCTTCGCAGGGACCCTTGCAGTTGCCCAGGTGATATTCCAGGCAAACCTTGTATTTCCCTTTCCGGATCTGCGTTTCCGACAGGTTGAGCTGGCAGGTCCGCAGCTGGATGTTGCTTTTCACGAGATCGAGCATCTCGCGTACACGGCCAACCGATGTAAAGGGCCCCAGGTATTCCGATCCGTCGTCGATCTTACGCCGCGTCAGGAACACCCGCGGGAACGGCTCATTTTTGATAACGATATAAGGATAGCTCTTGTCGTCTTTGAGGTTGATGTTGAACCTGGGCTGGAACTGCTTGATCAGCGAATTTTCCAGCAGGAACGCGTCCTGTTCGGAACCTACTATCGTGAATTCGATCCGGCGTATGCGCTGCACCAGCTCGTACGTCTTATAGCCGGTAAATGTTTTGTTGAAATAGGAACTGATCCGCTTGCGCAGACTTTTGGCCTTGCCGACATAGATGAGCTCGTCCTTGTCCCCGAAATACTTGTAAATACCCGGACTAAGGGGTATCGTACCGGCTATTTCGCTGAATTGTTCGGCTGTCATGATTTATTCATCCTCCTCTTCGCTTCCCCAGACCACCTTTACCTGCTGTTCATCCGGGTGCTGCCCTTTCACATGGGTAAGGGTCACGATCTGGAAGCTGATCTTCGATTTCCAGAGCATTTTCCGCATGATAACGCTGTCTCCGGCCCGGTGGTTCTGCTCGATATAAATGCTCCGCACTTCCTGCGCCTTGCGACCGGGTGTGGTCAGGACATCCACGCGCTGCACCTCCGCGCTGCTGTCCCGCGGGGAGTAGGTGAAGGTTATCGTTCGGGTAGCCTTATCCGAAAAGGAGGTCTCGGTGAAATGCCGTTCCCAGTGACTGTCCCTGATCTCGGGAGGCAGGAACTGCAGCGCCAGCGTATTGAATTCCGGCACGCTGATAAAGCTGGAGTCCGTTCTTCCCTTGTGAGTCACATATTTTATCAGCGCCGTCGGCGTCGAGTCCACGCTGAGTATCTCCGCTTCCAGGTAATCGGTCACCGGGAAGAAAGGGTTGGAGGCGTCGGCGGAATCTTGCTGTGCGGAGACCTTGGGCTGACTGGAATGGCCACAAGCGGCGAAAAGCATTCCAACCGCCAGCAAAAACGCGAGATATTTCATGGTGTAAGAGCAAAGATACGGCATGCCGCAAAAATACACAATCCGTGGGCTCGGACGGCGAAGGAATCTGCCGCGCCGCCCGCGCTGCACCCATCAGGGCAGCGGTTTCACGATCCCGATCTTGATACCGTAGCTTCGCAGGTTCTCCGTGAAGGGGTATTGATCACCCGTGACGGGATATTTCGACATATAAGAGGAAAAGAACTGATAACGGAACTCCGGTCCCACCTGCCAGCGGATATTACCCATGCGGTATGTGAGGAAGGCCTCTGCCCCGCCGCTCAGGTTCCATTTTCTGAACATCCCAGGCTGCTTGTTATATTCGGTATAATCTTCCGTCGGCATATACCCGCTGGTGCTAAGCAGATAGCTGGGCTGCACCGTGGCGCCGACATGCAGCTGCAACCGCTCATTGCCCAGGACCCGCAGCTCGAAACCGATCGGTGCGGACAGCTGATAATAGTCGTTGTCCAGCGTTACAACCGTCTTGCTGGGAGGCGCGGCGTTCGGATTGCTCATCCTGGCCCGGTTCATTTGCGCCGAATCCATCGTCCAACCCAGCTGCGTGAGATAAGCCGTACTCTGCGAGTTATTGATCGTATAGGTGCCGATCTGATACCGGATAAAATTGAATTGCAGACCGGCTTTGACCGAAAGATTGCGAGTCAGCCGGTAAAGGACGCTTCCGCCTACCGCGAAACCCAGACCCGGCGCGGGGGTCAGCGTACCCGAGTTGGTCATCCCGAACTTCTCCATCTGCGGGTCCACGCCGTTCAGCGTCCTGTAGTTGAGGGTAGGAGATATCGACAGCTGCAGAAAGGTCCTTCCGCGTTTAGACGATTGCGGTAGGATATTCATCGCATAGTCGCGCAGCCAGTTGATCCGCTGTATGTCGTCCGCTTCGGCGATGGCTGCAGCATCGGCTTTCGTAGTTGCCCCGGTAGCATCGGTGACATCTTTTCCGCTGACCATCCCCGCTAGCGCCCGCGTCTTCTGCAGCTGTCCTGCGGACCTGTCTGTGGTCCGACCCACCGGCCTGTCGAAGCGGGAAGATACGCCTCCGGCGTCAACACCATTGTCGTCTTTCCCCACGGACTCTCCGGAAACATCGTGATGCACCGCTGCCAATTCACCCACAGCCCTGGTCACATCCTGTCCATGCCCATCTTCGGCTGCGCGCCACTGTTCGGCAAGCGCGTTCTTCGTCTCTACCACCGCCAGATCCGGCGCATGCTCCGGCAGCTTCACCACCTGACTGAGCCATGCCGAAAGATCGGACTGACTCAACACCGGGTTGCTGATGGTGATATCGATCCCCCTGTAAACGGGATCCAATGCTGCAGCCGCATATCCCGCATCGGGTCCGTGACGGTTGACCGGGGCGGCGGCGCGATAGGCTGCCAACGGGGCATGGAAGACATTCTCGGGAGTGATGGCTTTGGAGAGATCGGCCGTGGAAGCCGCGACAGGAGCGATTTTGCGGGGGGCGATCGGATGGACGGTCGGAGCGATCAGCTCTCTGCCCGCCAGGAACAGGATGCCCGTGACAAGGACGGACATGCTTCCGATGAACCATTTTCTTTTAGTGTGTAGCGAGTTGTGAACACCTCTCCATACGTTCTCGGAAGGGTACATCTTGTATTGTTCCGTCTTGTCCCTGATCAGTTGCTCAAAATCGTCACTATAGAAGTTGCTCTCCTTCATTTGTCAATCAGTTGTTTTGCTGCTTTTCATAGACAGGATTTAGCGCATTGCCACAAGCCAGTCGGACTTTTCTCTCGGTTTCGTCAGTATCTTCTTCCGTATCAGTATCTCTTCCAGCATCTGTTTGGCCCTTGTATATTGCGAACGGCTCGTGCTTTCTTCGATATCCAGCATGTCGGCGATCTCCCTGTGAGAATAACCTTCAATAGCGTACAGGTTGAGAACGGTACGATAACCTATCGGCAGGACGCGTATGCACTCCACTATCTGTTTCGCCTGCACGATCGACGGGACGGACTCTTCACGCACCTGCACGCCATGCGCATGAACAATGTCCAGGCTCTCGTTGAACCGCTTGTTTTTTTTCAGGTTGTTGATACAGGTATGAACAATGATCCGCCTGATCCAACCTTCGAAAGCACCCTTGTTCTGAAAGGTGTGCATCTGGGAAAACACTTTTATGAACCCCTCCTGCAACATATCCTCCCCGTCTTCCCTGTTGTGGGCGAACCGGTAACAGACGGCAAGCATTTTCGGGCTGTATCGATTATACAGCTCACGTTGGGCCGCCGCCTCGTTTTTTAAACAGCCTTGAAGGATGGCTTCTTCGGTCATACGAACCGCACTTGGTTGCCCTGTAATTTAGACAATTTTAACGAGGTAAAGCTGCACAACATTCTTTTTTTCCTTATACTTGGGCCACTTCCCGCCCTGGTCTCCGAACCCGCCAACTCGCCCGTACCTCGCCGGCCCCCTAGGCTGCAAACCCGCGCACTCGCCGGCGCCTTGCCGCCATCAGATCAAGATCTCCCCCGTCATTTCCGACGGTATTTCTAACCCCATCATTGTGAGGATGGTAGGCGCAAGGTCGCCCAGCCTCCCCGGCCGGATGCTTCCCGTCCAGCTCTTGTCGATGATAAAGAAGGGCACCGGGTTCATGGTATGCGCCGTATTGGGGGTGCCGTCACCGTTGACCATGTAATCGGCATTCCCGTGATCGGCCGTCAAAAAAACAGTATAGCCACTATCGAGCGCGGCCGAAACAACCCGCTCCACGCAACGGTCGACTGTCTCCGCAGCCTTGATGGCTGCTTCCCAGACACCGGTATGACCGACCATGTCCGTATTGGCAAAGTTCAGACAGATAAAGTCCGCGGTTTGGTTCCGGATCTCGGGAACGATCGCATCCGTCAGCTCTATCGCGCTCATCTCCGGCTGCAGATCATAGGTCGCTACTTTGGGGGATGGGATCATGATCCGCTGTTCCCCCTCGAAAGGTGTCTCCCTCCCGCCGCTGAAGAAGTAGCTGACATGCGGGTACTTCTCGGTTTCGGCAATGCGTATCTGTTTGAGCCCATGGCTCGCAATGATCTCGCCGATCGTATTTTTCAGATCGTCATTCCCGAATAACACGTTCACTCCTTTGAATTTTGCATCATACTGCGTCATGGTGGTATAGTGCAGCGCCAGTTTCTGCATGCCCTGTTCGCCCCATTCATTAGATTCGTCCCGCTGGGTCAGGACCTGAGTGATCTCCCGGCACCGGTCCGTTCGGAAATTGAAACAAAGCGCGTAGTCGCCATCCTGTATCATTGCCAGCGGCAGTTGATCGCTACCTATGATGACCGTCGGTTTAATGAATTCATCGGTGATGCCCGACCCATAGGAACGTTCGACCGCATCCAGCGCATCGGTTGCCTTCGGCCCTTCCCCTTTCACCATTGCGTCATAGGCGAGTCGGACCCTTTCCCAACGCTTATCCCGGTCCATCGCATAGTAGCGACCGCTTACAGTGGCAATCTTTCCGGTGGTCGCATTCAAATGTTCCTGGAGCTCGCGAATAAATCCCAGCCCGCTTTTCGGGTCGGTGTCCCTGCCATCCGTGAAAGCATGGATATAGACCTCGGTCAACCCCTCTTTCAGACAGGCGTCTATTATCGCTTTCAAATGCCGGATATGGCTATGCACCCCTCCGTCGCTGACCAGACCCAACAGATGCAGCGGCTTACGGTCCTTTTTAGCCCCCAGGATAGCCGCAACCAACGCGGGGTTCTGAAAGAACGGCCCACCCTTGATAGCAAGATTGATCCGTTGCAGCTCCTGGTTGACGATGCGACCCGCCCCCAGGTTCAGATGGCCGACCTCGGAATTGCCCATCTGCCCTTCCGGTAACCCTACATCCTCTCCATAGGTGATCAGCGTTGTATGAGGATACCGCTGATAAAGCGAGCTGACGAACGGTACCCGGGCATGCCGTATGGCATCGGATGCAGGCTCCCTGCCGAGACCCCATCCGTCCATGATAACGAGTATGACTTTTTTATGATTTGACATAGATGGCGCAAATTTAGTGCATTTATCCACCCCCGGTTTAGGGTATTTTAACGTCCTCTTGACAGTTTGGCATATTTTTGGGATAGGAGAGGGCGACTAATATTCTATTAACATGAAACGCATACTCGGGTTAGCGATACTTACGGTCTCGCTTGTCCTGGTTTCATTCCGCCCTTTATATACACTCGATGACATCACCTACGCCATTCGCGCCGGCAATGTTGGCGAACTTTCCAGGTATTTGGACAACAGGGTTGATATCTCCCTTCCTGATAAAAGCGATACCTACAGTAAGATACAGGCTGAAATGATCATCCGGGATTTCTTCTTCACCAACGGTGTGCAAAACTTCACGGTCAAACATAAGGGCAACAATGGAGGCGGATCGGAGTTCTGCGTCGGCGTTCTGCAGACACACAACGGTGACTACCGGACCACGCTTTTTGTCAAACAAAAAGGCGATAAGCAGCTTCTCCAGGAGATCCGTTTCCAGACACAATAACTGTCTTTCATTGCCCCGTTCCCATGCCCGCCGCCCAGATTCGAGCCTTCCGCTGTCCCGTGCCTATCCCGCCCCCAGATTCGAACCCTTCGCAGGCGCCTTTTTCGTAAATTTGCCGCATGTCGAATTTTGACGACCAGCTGCAGTCCCTTATTCGCAATGCTTTACAGGAAGACATCGGCGACGGAGATCACACCACGCTTTCCTGTATCCCCCCCGACGCCACAGGCAAGGCCATTCTCCATATCAAACAGGATGGTATCCTGGCCGGCATGGAAATAGCGGAAAAAATCCTCAAACTAAAAGAGCCCTCCGCCAGCTTCACCGCATATAAACACGACGGCGACCGGATGCGCGACGGAGAGGAAGCCTTCATCGCGGAAGCGACCGTCCATACCATCCTGCAATGCGAACGCCTCATCCTGAACTGTATGCAGCGGATGAGCGGGATCGCCACCCTGACCCGTCACTATGTGGACCGCCTCCGGAAATACAAGACCCGGGTGCTCGATACCCGCAAGACCACTCCCAACTTCCGTTTGCTCGAAAAAGAAGCCGTCCGCATCGGCGGAGGTATCAACCACCGGTTTGGGCTCTACGATATGATCCTCCTGAAAGATAACCATATCGACTACGCCGGCAGCATCGAGGCCGCCATCGAAAAAGCCAGCATCTACCGCCAGATCCGCAAGCCACATCTCAAAATAGAGGTAGAGACCCGATCGATCGACGAGGTCAGAAGGGTGCTTGCAGTCGGAAAGGTGGACAGGATCTTGCTCGACAACTTCACCCCGCGCCGGCTGCTGGATGCCCTTTCGCTCATCGGCGGCCGCTTCGAGACGGAAGCCAGCGGCGGCATCCACCTGGGCAACATCGAAGACTATGCCCGAACCGGTGTGGATTATATCAGCGTTGGCGCCCTTATCCATCAGGCCCAAAGCCTCGACCTCAGTCTGAAAGCGGTAAATACATAAATAAATGTCGCGCCGTTATCCAGGCGCCGCGCCGTCGGCAAAAACAACGAACGCATGAGCAAGAAAAAATCCAACCACAGCGGGATCGTGTACTCCACCGATCCGGACTTTCGGATTGAACAGGACAACCCAGACGCAGAAACCCTTCCGCCCGCCCGGCAAAAGCTCCATGTCCGTCTCGACACCAAACAACGCGCCGGTAAAGCCGTCACCCTCGTGCAAGGCTTCATTGGCACACCCGAAGATCTCGAATCGTTGGGTCGGCTGCTAAAAACACATTGCGGAACCGGAGGTTCCGCAAAAGCGGGCGAGATCATCATCCAGGGCGACCAGCGCGATAAGATCACGCAATGGCTAAAAGATCACGGCTATTCATCCACCAAACGAAGCTGATCTTGCTGTTCACGCTAACCGTTGTCGCCTGTATCATCAATGCCATTATTACGCTGGTGTCCTTCGTCATTTATGTCAGGACCCGTCTGGCCGACCGCTCGGAGCCGTCATCGCGGGAAGATGCCGAACACACGTGCAGAATGGCCAGGCTCGACCGGAAAGAACGTTTCTACCAGGTGCTGCACTTCATCACTCTCTGGTTGTTCATCCTGTTCGGCGTCCTCATCCTGATCCAGTTGTCCCACCGGTTCAACGGCCATGGCGCTATTCTTTGACCAGCGTTCGGACAGCATTTATCATTTTTCCCCGGACGTGCAAGACATACGTTCCCGCCGGGAGCCCTCCCAGATCGATCGATTGGCTCCAATAATTATCCTGTTTTTCGAATTGGTAAGTGCGCAATAAATTACCTCGCAGATCGAGGAGATGCAACGTCAACATGCCTTTACCGGCATCTGCCAGGCGAAGTTTCACAACCCCGGCGGAAGGATTAGGGCTTACCTGCAGATCAAGTACCCTCGCGGCTCCTATGGTTACCTTCAAAGTGCCGTACACGGTGATTTTGCCATTTTCATCCACCTGTTCCAGCCGGTAAAAATTATCTCCCGCCAGCGGACCTTCATCCGCATAGGCATAAGCATGCCCGCCACCCGGCGCCGGCGCGGCTGCGATCGTATCCAGGTTGACGAACGTGCGGGCGTCCCCCGATCGTTGAAGGATAAAATAGCTATTGTTTAGCTCCTGTGCTGTGCCCCAGTCGACATCCACGGCTGTTCCATCCGCGGTAGCAGCGGCTGAATAGTCCGTCAGCGTGATCGGTAAAGGACTGGAAAGCGATGCCCTCGAATATTGCAGCATCCACTGATAGACGTTTAGCTTGCTTTTATAAACAGGTATCGTCGGATCATAGGTGACCAGCCACGCATCATGACCATTGTGGTCCGGGTCCGGGAAGATAGTATCCAGGGCCGGAATACCGGGAGGAGGCGTTGCCGAATTGACGGCATTTACATTGGCGACAGTAAAATGATAATCTACCGACGGATCGTCGATATTGTGCGTGGCAAAAACGGCTACAGTACCCGAGGCAATATTGTGCGCCTGATTATCATTGATCCCTATAGCTCCGCAAACAGGCAGGATGGCCGCTATTTTGTCGGCGAATGCGAGGCTATAGCCCGGATAAGCCCAGGTGGCCCCTCCACCTTCGCTGAGACCGGTGAGATAGATCCTGTTGACATCCACTTTATAATTGGACAAAGCATACTGTATTATGGCATCGACATCTTTTTCGGATGGCGTATTGACGAATTGAGGTGTTATCACGATAAAGGAGAACGTTGTTCCGTTGACCGTGAAGGAGGCTGGGAACTCCCCGATGCTCATCAGATGGGCCGGCCCGTTGTTGAGCACTCTCGTCAGATCGGTAGTGCCATTCCCATGCTCACCTACCCCCTCGAGAAAGACCATCAGCGGATAGATCTGGGACCCCGACGGATTATAACCTGCCGGAAGGTATTCATAAAAACCATTGCTGTTGGAGCCTGTAGTGATATTCCTGGGCGTCAATGTCTGCGGATAAGCCCGGAGGACCGAAAAAAGAAAAAGACAGGCGCATACAAAACCCGATGAAGAGAACCGGTAAAATTCTTTCATGCGATAAGAAATTTGAAAGCGTATGAACGTGCGGAGCCCTGCGGGCCGATAGAGGAATGGTAGCCCTCAAACGCCACCAATTCCATGCCAATGTGGTTTTGCCCGTCAATTCTTAACAAAAGGCTGTCTGCCTGATTGTCCCGCCGGCCATGGCGCTACTCTTTGATCAGGGTGCGCACGATACTTGTCGTTTTCCCTTCGACCTGAAGGAGATAGGTGCCGGCCGGCAGGCCTCCCAGATCGATCGATTGACCCCAGGTAGTGTCCTGTTTCTCGAATTGCCACGTCCGCAACAGGTTGCCTTGCAGGTCCCGAAGGTTCAGCAGTAGACTGCCGAATTCGGAATTGACCAAACGCAGGGTAAGGGAGCCGGAGCAAGGATTCGGGCCAATCTGCAGAGTTGGCGTTTGCGGTCTCGCCAGGGTTACTTCCAATGTGCCGAACACGGTTGTCGCCCCGTTTATATCGACCTGCTCCAGCCGGTAAAAATCGTTCCCGGGCAACGGTGATACGTCCCGGTAAATATAAGAATGCCCGGTCCCCTGGGGGTTCGCGGCGGGTATCGTATCCAGGTTGATATACCTGCTTCCATCCCCCGACCGTTGAAGGATAAAGTACTTATTGTTCATCTCGCGGGCGGTCACCCAATCTACATCCACGGCTTTCCCATCCGGGGTGACTGTGGCTGTATAGTCCGTTATCGTTACGGGCAGGGGGGTATTCACGGCCGTCTTCCTGGTATTTTCCAGCATCCATTGATAGACGTTCAGCTTGCTTTGGAAAACATTGATCGTGGGATCATAGGTTACCAGCCAGGCATTATGACCGTTGTGATCGGGATCGGGGAAGATCGTATCCAATGCGGTGATCGCGGGAGGAGGATTTGCCGAATTGATCGCTTTCACATCGTTTATTGTGAAGGTGTCGGACACCGACGAGTCGTCCATATTATGGGTGCCGAATACGGCGACATTGCCGGACGCGATAGTTCCCGCTTCGGTGGCATTTAACGCATACCCTCCGCAAACAGGTACAATGGCGGCAACCTTGGTGGCAAATGCGCTGCGATACCCGGGATAAGCCCATGCGAGCGCCCCGCCCTCACTCAAACCGGTGAGATAGATCCTGGTGGTATCCACTTTGTAATTGGCCGTTACATACTGGACCAGGCTGTCGAGCCACACCTGCGATGGCGTGTTGACCCATTGCGGCGTGATGATAATAAAGGAAAACGTCTGCCCGTTCACGGTAAAGGATGTTGGGAACTGCCCCAGACTGATCAGATGGGCCGGCCCATTGTTGAGCACTCTCGATAGATCGGTAGTGCCATTCCCATGCTCACCTACGCCTTCGAGGAAGATCATCAACGGATAAGTCTGCGATCCGGTGGAAGAATAACCTGCGGGCAGGTATTCATAATATCCATGACTGTTCTCACTGGTAGTAATGTACCTGGGCGTCATCGTCTGGGGGTAGGCCTTCCCGGCTGAAAGGAGGAGGAGACTGCAACACACCACCGCCACTATAGAGGATCGAAAACACTTTTTCATATAACCACAACACTCTTTTATTTAACCGCAACACACTTTCTTGCACCCATAACACTCTTTCATGCAACCAATTTTATAGCGACAACGGCTATTTCTTAATGAATGCCTTTGCCATGACCAGGTCTTTTCCTACAATCTGCACAAGATAACTTCCGGGTACCAGGCCGCCGATATCGACAGTTTGGATCCATTCCTGCTGACTCTTCTGATATTTCCAGGACCGTAACCGCCGGCCCACCATATCGATCAACCGTACTTCCAGCTGCTCCGGACCGGGACTCACCAGGTCGATCCGCAGCTCCGCACCCGCAGGATTAGGACTGATATTCAATTTGTCGGCAACCGAAGTAGCCGGGTGATTGTTCGACAACGTGATCTCCCTGACATCCGAATAGGTGATCAACCGGTCCAGGCTCACCTGCGCGATACGGTAAAAGTCGAATCCTACGGGCGCCATTGAATCGATGGCGGCATAGGAATGAACGGTTTGAGCATTTGGCACCGGGCTTACGGTATCGATACTGAAAAAATTCTGCCCATCTGAAGATCGCTGGACCATGAAATAACGGTTGTTCTGTTCGAACGAGGTCGTCCATTTCAAATCGACCGCCAGCCGTCCTGGTATGGCTGTCGCCGTAAAAGTGGAGAATTTGACCGGGAGGGGCTGGAGCGCAGAGCTGTCCGTGCTGCCCGGGGGCGGGTTGATGGAGGCGGAACTGCTATCCCGCGAATGGAGCAGCATCCATTGATAGACATTCAATCCCTTATACATAGGAATTCCCGGATCGTAGGTGGTCGTCCATGCATCATGCCCGATCGCGTTGAATACGGTATCGAGTGCGCGCGGGTTGCACGCGGGCCTGACGCTGTTGATCTCCTGCACGGCCTGCTGCGTCTGGATAGCAGGCGTAACAGGGTCATTGGCATTCGTAGTGGCCAGCACAGGGAGATTGGCCCTGGCGACGACCGTGGCCCCGGTCATTCCGTTGAAGAAGTCGCCTCCCGCAATGGGTACGATCGCCGCCAGCGAATTGGCCGCTTTCGCCATCGTAACATAGGTCCAGGTGATATTCCCGCCCATGCTGAGACCGGTCATATATATTCGCGCAGTATCGACGCGGAAATGGTTAACCGCATATTGGACCTCCGAATCCACGATATTGTTATTCGGCCATGGATTGATGAACTCGGGAGCGAAAACAATGAACTGAAAACTGCGGCCGTTGACTTTGAAGCTGTCCGGCCAGGTGCCGTCGGCTATCAATTTAAGAGGCGGGTTGTGCAGCATCGTAGGCAGTGCCGTCGTGTCGCCCTTGCCTAGTTCTCCGCCGCCATGCATGAAAACCAGCAGGGGATATTTTTTTTTACTGTTCGCGCTTTTCGTATAGCCGGCAGGGAGATAAACATAATAACCATGGCTGTCGGAAGAAGTGACTGTGTTGAAATGCGCTACCAGCTGCGCATCGGCCGCTACGGTGAAGAGGAGAAGGCTCGGCAATAAACACCACCTCCGGTGAAACTCCGGGTAAAGATATTTCATATAGTAATGAATCAAGAGGTTAAATAAAACACCTACTGGCCCGGATACTGGCTTTATGTGAAAAAACTCTACTGGCTAAAAAGCAAATCCCGTACCAATGGATCAGATTCATTCCCGCATATAGAACTCCTTATCGCCTGATAAATTCCCTGGTAACCTGCGAATCCTTATCGATGACCTGCATGAAATAGCTGCCTGCTCCCAGGTTGCCGATTTCGACGGTCTGTATCCATAGCTCAGCCTGTTTTTGATACATCCAAACAGCCAGCGTCTTGCCCTGGACGTCCAGCAACCTTACCTGCACATTACCTCTCGAAGGATCGATCAGATAGAGATGAAGGGCCCCGCTGGTTGGATTGGGGCTCATATTGAAATAATTCGCATACGCCTGCGGGACGATGACCTCCCGGATCTCGGGATAGCTGCTGTCGGCATCCGTACCCACCTGCGCCAGCCGGTAATAATTGTCTCCCGCAAAGGGCGTCTGATCGATGGTGGAATACGAATGGCCTTTTGCCGCATCGGGGGCAGCGGCTACGGTATCGATATTGACGAATGTTTTGCCGTCCCTGGATCGCTGCACGATGAAAAAGCGATTGTCCGCCTCGAAGGTGGTGGTCCACGAAAGACCGACCTTCGGCTCTCCCGAAAGGAGCACCGCATTGAAGGATGACAACTGCACAGGCTGCGGCGGTGTCGACGGTGGTGGTGTCGTCACAGCCGGAGGTGGCGGTGGCGGGGTCGCCGGCGGTTTTGTCGTATCCGGTGGCGTCACAGGCGGCGGCGGGGGTGGTGTCGCGGGTGGTGGTGGCGTCGCGGGTGGTGGTGGCGTCGCGGGTGGTGGCGTCGCAGCCGGTGGCGGGGGTGGTGTCGCCGGCGGCGTCGTTGTATCCGGTGGCGTCACAGGTGGC
>Ga0207695_10000213_pt1 | contig 155843 bp, 146 predicted proteins | sample KBSC54metaG_FD_184354 | JGI IMG/M metagenome (GOLD analysis project Ga0207695, IMG submission 184354) | Corn rhizosphere microbial communities from Kellogg Biological Station, Michigan, USA - KBS C5-4 metaG (SPAdes) (version 2) | ecosystem: Host-associated > Plants > Roots > Rhizosphere >...
CCTGCTCGACCTGCCCGAGGTTCTCCGAGACATGCTTGGCGGTAGGGGTGTCGTTGGCCCTGAGCGCCACCCAGGTCGAGCAATAGCCGGTGATCGCGGCGGCATCCTGGATACCGTAGGTCGCCTCCAGCTGTGGGTAGGACTGGAAGCCCAGGATACCGCAGCCGCCATATTTGCGCGCTCGGGCCAGGAAGTCCGATAGTGAAGGCAGTTTCTGGAGTGTCGGCAATTCGTCGATCACGCAATAAAGTCGGCGATCGCGGTCAGGCGCAAGGCTCATGATCGCGCTGATCGCGATATCGAGCCACACCGTGATCAGGGGGCGCAGAGACGGCAGCTGGTCAGCCTTGACCGAGATGAACAGCCAGCCGTCGCCCTCCTCATTCTCGACCCATTTACGGATCGAAAAGCCGTCAGTGGTGTCGTCGAGATAGGAAAATGATCGCATCACCGAGGCCAGTTCGGCCTGAATGCCCGCCGAGGTCCGCTCCCCCTCCTTCGAGATGAAGGCGGCGGCGTCGGTCCCCTGGACGAAGGTCGCGAGATCGCTCAGCTTTGAACGAAGCACGCGGTGGAGCAGCACCGAAATCAGCATGTGTTTCTGGAGCGCGAGCTTGCGCATCACCGCGACCAACGTGCCCCGCGCCGACTTCGCCCAGAAGGGATCGCCCGCTCGGTCAGGGATCGTCGACTCCGCGATCTGGTCATAATGATAGTCGCGCGGAACATCGACCCAAGGCGACCATTGGTCGGTTCGCGCATCGAGCGGGTTCAGCAGCAGGTCCTTCTTGGGACGATAGAATTTTTCCACGAAGGCACCGGCGGTGTCGTAGACGATCGCGCGCTTGCCCTCCTTGCGGATGCCGTCGAGCATGTGGCTGATGAGGTTGGTCTTGCCGGTGCCGGGCGCCCCGCAGATCAGGATATGCTCCGGCTCGAAGGCGACCGGGATCGCGACGCCGCCTATCGTGAGCGCCCCTTTACGCTGACGCCAGAGCGCGCGGCGTACCTCCCGCGCGCTACCGAAACGAGCACCGCGTAGATATTCGTTGGAGCCGAGCCCTCGTCCTGTTCTGGTGAAGGTGAACCAGGCGCAACCGAGCGCGACCAGCGCGAAAATCCCGGCGATCACGGCTCCGTGGATGAGGTAGATCTCGAAACGGTGCAGTGTGCGCTTCGCCAGCGAAGATGCGAACAGCCAGTCGGCGGAGGTCCAGTAAGGGTGACCGTCGGGAGTGCGGAAACGCACTGGGTCATTTGTGCCACCGGCCGCGTCCACCTTGATCGCGGCCTCCGCGAGCTTCACCAGCACGAAGCGCTCGAAGGCGGTCGATTTCTCGAGCACGTACCAGATGGTACCCATCACCCAGAGGATCAGGCAGGCGAGCCCGGTCTGGAAGAAGACCTGTGTCGACATCCGGACGTTGTGGACGATGGCCTGCCCGCCCCGCGTCCAGGACCCGAGCGTGTCGTTGCGGAAGATGCTCATGACCGCGACTCCGGTGCGAGCAACCCCCGTTCGCGGAGCAGGTTATGTGCTTCCGTCATCCCCTTTTCGAGGGTCTCCGGCGATCGCCGGCCGACCGACGTCGCTACGATTGTGAGGATTTGGATGCAGGTGGCGAGGATCTCGTCCTGCGACGAAAAGATGTAGCGCTGACCGGGATCGGCGGCCTGCTCGAGCACCGATCGGATGAAGGCAGAGAGCGACAGGTTGGCGCCATGCGCGCGACGGCTGAGCCGCTCGTGCAAGGCATCATCGACACGAATATTCAGCTTCGTCATGCAACGGTTCCAATACGGAAGCCATCGCAGACGGTCAGAAAGCACGTTGCTTATAGTGCCGCCGGGGGATCAAAGCAATGATTATGCGGCGTGGTCCGCGGACCACAGATTTACTTGAGCATCTTCAAACAATTACGCAATGGAAGGCTCTGACGGTGGTCCACTGACCACAGCATCCGTGTCGCGCGTGGTCCATGGACCACAAACCATATCGCTGATTTTCATAGAGAATCAGCCGCAGCACCCGTGCGTACGGTGCATTACAAACGACCAAGGCCGTGCGTCCCGCCTTTCGCAGCGCCTTGGCGCTGCGCTGCCTCGTCCGGACACGGGCGTGGCCCCCCGGCAGGGGGATTTGGTTCTTGTCGGCGGCACGCCGGCCATATCCTACAAACATGGAGCGAGCATCTCACAGAGGGGATTGCGCTCACGGGATCCCCGTGAATAATCGGCACTGGCGGGCGGACCTTCAGCAAGGATGATGGTCATGCCGAAAATGACGGAACGCGAGCGCCTGGCGGATCTAGAAGCGCGCCAGCGCAGGATCAGCGACGAGATCGAAGCCGCGAGGCTCACATTGCGGAACCGCTATGCCGCGATCGTGACCGATCTCCCGATCGAAACGCTGAGCGAACGGGACTTCCGCGACATTCTGACGCAATGCCTGCGGGTCGGTGCCGCCGCGTCGGTCGCCGCGCTCAAGGCCCTGCCCGCCACTGCACCGCCGACACCCTGACCTCACCGACGACGTCGCCCGTAGGGCGGCCCAGCGACGAGCATGGCGGAGCCACGCGCAGGAGGCCGGCGGCATCGCCGCCGCATCGCCGGGTCAGCATGACCCGGCGATCCCTCCCCGCCTCGACAAAAAAGGGAGCTGGTGTGGGACTGATCCCGCACCAGCTCCCATCGAGCAGACCTGTCAGCTGTGCCCCGCCGCCGCGTGTTGCTGGGCAAGCGTCAGGAAGGTGGCGGGCACGCCCGCGGCACGCACCGCCCGGGCAAGGTGGGACTGGAGCCCCGAGCCTTCGCAGACCAACGCTTCGACCGGCCGTAGCTTCAGCAGTTGCTCATTGCGCACGAAGCCGGCGCGCTTGCCCATGTTCCGGTCGAGCCCGAAGGCCACCAGCTTCACCCCGGTCCGGCCTGCCCACGCCGCCGCGATCGCATCGCATCCGGCGTCCTGTCCTGTGGTGGCGAGGATCATCATCGGCACCCGCGCGCGGATCAGATCGAGTCGGTCCCAGATCAGCCGATAGTCCGACCAGCTCCGCCCGCCAGAGACGATGACCACCGGTCCTTGCGGCGCATGATCTTCGATCTGGCGCTGGCGGCGGGCGGCGAGGAAGTCGGTGGCGGCGATGACCGAGGCGGTCCGCTTGCTCGACACCAACGTCGCGCGTGGCGCCACCCAGGGGCGCCCGGTTTCGGTGTGGAATATCCGGGCACCATGATCGCGCATGCAGGCGACCGCATCGCGCGCCTCGTCGAGGGAGCGGCAGAGCGTCTGGGCCTCCTCGAGCGCGGTGGTCGCGATTTCGCTGCCATCGTCGTCGCGGATCAGGGAGCGGACCTGCTGGGCCGCCCGATCCGCTTCGCCATCGAGCTGGTCGGCCACCTTGTGAAAGCTGTGGACGATACCCCAGGCTAGGCGTTCGGCGAGGCTTTCGAGCCGGCTGTCGCGCAGCACGTCGAAGAGGGTCGTGACCAGCATTTCGGTAGCATGCTGCATCTCCTGTGCGTCGGGCATGTCGGCGGTGACGGCGTCCTCGGCGCGGCTGATGCGGAAGCCATCGACGGTCTCGGCGAAGGCGCTGGCGAAGAGGTCGGCGGTGTCGGTTGCATGGAACATGACGGTCTCCTTTATCTTGAAAGAGACCCTTTTTCGGGCACGGGCTCCGAGCGACGGGGTCAAGGAGCGCGGGGCGACGCCCCGCGACCGCGCCAGCGGCGATGGGGGTCACGATTTTGTTCGGGCGCCCCGGCGACGGGGGTGGATGCCGCGTCGCTCGCCCGGGCAAAATGGTGGGGCCCCGTCGTCCTTGAGGCCGGCGCTGACCCCGTGCCACACTTGGACGAATTGAGAGAGTAGTCTTCCCCAGCGCCCGCTCCGGGCACCCAAGACCAAGCCGGGCTCGATGCCCGGCTTGGTCTTTGAGGCGGATTGCTCAGACATGATGGATGCTCTTTGCGAGGCCACTCACCGGGGCGAGCGGCCAGGTGATTGCGAACGATGCTCCGACAGGGCACCGCCGGACCGGAGGCCCGGCGGTGCCCCGTTTCGACAGCATCAGCGGGTCCGTGGCGGCCCGCCCTCATCGGGTCGCTGCGCATCCTGCCGGAAAGCGTGGATGGGCACGCCGGCCTGTCGCAACAGCTGGTAGAGATTGGCCTGCAATCCCGATCCCTCGCACAGGATCGCCTCGACCGGCTTCAGGTCGGCGAGCTTGCGGTTGCGCGTGAAGGCGGTCTTGCGACCGGTGCCATAGAGGCCGTAGGCGACAAGCGGCACGCGCGTCCCCGCCCGCGCCGCCCAGGCTGCGGCGATGGCATCGGCCCCCTTGCGCTGACCCGTCGTGACGAGCGTCATATGGGGCACGCGGGCCCGGATGTCGTCGAGCCGCTCCCAGATCGAGCGCCAGTCATGCCAGGCGGCCGGACCCGACACGATGACGATCGGGCCCTGCGGAAGATGCCGTTCGCGGGCTGCGAGCGCGCGGGCCCGCAGGAAATCCTGGGCGGCGATCTGACTGGCGCTGGAGGTCGAGGACGCGCGCGATCCCCGTGCCGGCGACCAGGGCCAGCCCGACTGCACGCGGTACATTTCGGCGGCATAATCGCGCATGCATTCGATCGCGGCACGCTGCTCGGCGAGCGACTGGCAGAGCAGCTGCTTCTCCTCGAGGGCGCGCACATAGACTTCGCCGGGCTCCGGATCGCGTGCGAGATCGGCGATCTCCTGCGCGATCGCATCCTCGCGTCGCTCGAGCTTGCCGGCGACGAAATGGAAGCTGTTGACCAGCCCCCAGCCGATCTCGGCGGCCAGCGGCTCGAGCCGCGTGTCGGCGAACAGGTCGAACAGAGTGGCGACGATCCCGCCGCATTCGGCCTGCGCGGCGAACGGCTCGGGCATGTCATGCTCGCCGGGCTCCTCGCCCGGCTCGATGATGCTGAGACCCAGTGGCTCGCCGAAGGCGGCCTGGAATTCGGGCGTGGCGATCTGCTCGGCGTAGAGGGTGGCGAGGTCGGCGAAGCGCGCGACGCCTCCGGCTCGCAAAGGGTGTGTCATGATGACCTCCATGGATGGAATGGTGGTGGACCAACGTGCGCGTCAGCGCGCGGCGAGAATCGCCGTGCGGATGGACGCCGAGACCTGACGAAGCCAGCGCCTGAACAGACCAGGCTTGGGCGGCCAGCTTTCGAACCGCCGTGGACAGGCGAGGATCAGGTCGATCAGGCGATAGGTCCCGCAGCTGACGACGCGGTCGGAAAAGATCACATAGCTCGCGCCGCCAAAGGCATCCTCGTGGGGCCTCGAACAATCGAAGCAGACCTCGAAACCAACCGGTCCTTCCCGTAACGTCTGTGGGCAGCAGCGCCGGATGATCTCGGCAAGCGTGTCGCACTCGACCTGATCCCCACTGATCGAGACGAGAATGCTTGGTTCCTGCCATTGGCCGAAGCGCACATGGTCGAGCCCAAGCGACGGATGCGCTTCGTCGTCGAACAGCGAGACGAGGCCGGACAGGCAATCGTCCAGCTGCCCCGAAACAGCGCGAACCGGGAAGACTGACGCGAAGCGCGCGCCATGATCGGCGAACAGATCGACGATGGCGGGCGACTCGGCCGCATCGTCCCGCAAGGCAGTGACGACGTCGAGCACAGCCGAGAGAAAGAGGGCGTCATCGCCATCCGCGACGAAGGCGAAGCTCGTTTTGGTATAATGTTCGGACATGGTCCGGCTCCCGATCGCCGGCCGATGGGCATCGCTGACAGCATCGGCCGGGAGGATGAGAAAGCGGGGAGAGCGAGCCCTCCCCGCAGTGCTGGACACGCCCTCAGAAGGGGATCTCATCCTCGATCGGGGCGGCGCCATCGCCATGCGCGCCGCCGGGGCCGGCCGTGCTTTCGCCAAAGCCGCCTTCGCCGTCATTGCCGTAATCGCGACGCGTCGCCCGCTGTGACGGTCCGAAATCTTCACGACGCTGCGGACGCCGCCAGGCGACACGGTAGCCCTCCGCATCGGTGCCGAAGCAGGCGATCGGGAGCGGCTCGGGCAGGCTCGGATCGTCGAGCGAACCCTGGAGGAAGACCTCGCCCGTCGCATTGGACGTCGCTTCCCACAAGGCCCCGATCTGCACCCAGCGGCGTCCGACATTGAGCGCCACCACCTCGAAGACAGGCGCCCTGTCATTCTGGCTTTCGACCGGACGCAGCCCGATCCGCGGCAGGTCGATCGTGCGGGTGGCGATCGCCCCCATCAGACGGCCCTCGACATTCTTGAATTCACCGATGTTCATCGTCTCAACTCCTGGATGCTGCCGCCTCGGACCATTCCTCGGCGACACTCTCCAAAAGCCTCCTCTCCTCTGAGGCGGAGTTCGCCGCGCCCAAGGGAATACCCGACGGCGCCCACCTCCCCGGCCCTCGCCCTTCCACGTGCCCGATCGACGGACCGGGATAGTTGTTCCGCGAACGGGATCGTGACGCGCAAGCGCCGGGACCGGGCATCGCCCGGGCCTGGTCGGAGCGAAGCGGAGATAGAGCCCGGCGGCATCGCGCAGCGATGGCGTTCGCCCTGCTCTGACGGTGCTGCTTGATCCCCAGATACAGCCCCTCCGGGCGTCACCAGCTTCCCTCATGCGCGGACGAGCCAAGCCATGCTCGCCTGGTGATTTTCGCCGTCGCTGCGTCGCTTGTGAAGAACCAGCAACCTCGCATCGCGCCGGCTTTCGAATCACATCCGAAACGACTATTGTTGCGTTGCACAGCCCGTGCGCCGCTCGATCGATCCCTGTGTCGATCGAGCTGCCCGCCTGCCGTCCTCAACCGGCAGGCGGGCACATCGGGTCCTAGCCGAGGGACAAGGAAAGCCGACATGCGGGTCTGGTGTTTTTCGAGCGCCCACGGTCTGGGCGCCCTGACAAATGACGAGAATGGCAAGGATCTTCCGACGGATCTCGGCCCCTGGCGCTCGGTGGCGACTTTGGTGCTGGGCGACCATGAGGATGAGCGGATGGCGAAGCACCTGATCCAGGAGCATGGCTTCTGCTGTTTTGACGAGACACCGGACGACTAGGATATCCGATCCTGGAAGCTGCGATGCAACAAACGGAATTACCGCCGCCGGCGAAAAGATCTATGGTCGTGCAGATGCGATCCAGGGGGATGCGAGATGTCGTTCCTGAGCATTTTTCCAAGCGGGCAGGAGCGCCGGCTTGCGCAGGACGAAGCGGCGGCCGCTCTTGAGAAATATGGCGACAAGGCTGCGGCGGTTCTCCTCATGAAGGCACAGCAGTCGCAATCGTCGACGCGACGCACGGTCTACAAGCTTGCGAGAAAGATCGTCATGACATCGGGATGACGAGTGCGGGTGAATCGGGACTCAGATTCTGCTCGACAGATTCCATCGATCAACAGACTGTCGTCGACAATCGGCCGCATGGGCGGTTCATCACAGATTCGGCGTCCATGGAGCCGGCAGCCGCTCTACCGCCATCATCCCGGCGAAAAGGCTGACACCGCCAGCCGCATCCCTGTGCGTTTCGGACCCGCGCCGGTTTCGTCGTTCTCGCGACGAACACGTTGATCGTCCCCGCTCCCGGATTCATAGTCAGTGGATGGCGAGTCCGGAGCGATCATGCGGCAGATAGACGATGCCCTTCGCTCTGGAGAGCAGAACCGCGACACGATGGAACTGGTGTGCAATTGGTGCGCGCACGCACGCCTGAAAAAGGTCGGCGGCACGGGCATGGTCGAGGCGACAACGGGCCTTCCAATCGGTCCCCATATGATCGCATGCGATTTCGCACCGGCCGGCGGGTTTGCCAGCTGGGACCTGCGCGATTCGGCGCTCGACTTCTACGACAGGAACTGCTCGGCCTGCGGACATCGCAGGCCCGTCGGGTTGCCCAATCTGACCGAACTCGTTGCCGAGCGAGACAGGGCCCGATCAGCGCGCGACGACGAAAATGCAGCCTCGGAGAAGGCGGCGGCGGATGCCCTCGCGGCGCGCGCGTCCGCTCGAGCCGCGCTCCGATCCGCATTGTCACCCGTCGCCTGTACGATCGTCGACGACATAGACGCGTTTGACCGCGACAGGTCGACGGCCAATTTCGCACGAATCGCCCAAAGTGCGATGCTGGCACCGGAAAGGTTCGAACCGCCGCTGGTCGACTATCTTTTCGAACTCGGTGAGCGCGATCTGTCGTTTGCGGACATGGCGATGACCGCGCTGGACATCATCAAGGCCGACGACCAAAGGCTTGCCCGGCTTGCTGTCGCAACGCTGGAGGAAGGCGCCCTCAGGACGGTCGGCGCGACCATTCTCCGGTCGCGGCTCGGATTCATCGACGATGACGCCGTGGGCAAGGTGCTGAGCGCCGCGATCGACGAAGCCCTGTTTGACGACACCGAATTTTTCTACCTCCGCGGGGACGACGAGCCTGGCCGCAAAAATCACCCGGACCTGCTGATCGCACTGTACGGGCAATTCCCCTCGGCGGTACTCGACGGTATCGAACGGCTGATGAGATCGGGCAGGCGCCGTGAGGTTGAGGCCGCCGGACGCGCGCTGATCGTATTGCAATCGCACGCATCCAACGCAGCTGCTCCCCTTCTTCGAACTCTGGTGTCGATCTATGTGCGAGCAGACTCGCTCGTCGGCGACCTCAAAGTCGAGGGCGACCGCCTTCCCCATTTGGCCGACGCTCTGAATCTCGCCTTTGAGCATGTTCCAAACGAAACGGACGACATCCTCCAGCAAATCCTGATCGGGGCGACCCCGGCGGTGAGGTTGCGCGCCTATAAGGTCTATGCGCTGGCACTGGACGTGGGATGGGATAGCGAGCCTGTTCCCGCCACGTCAGAGCGCCACCGTATCGCGTTCCGCCGCCTGATCTGGGCGTCGACGACCGAGCTGGACGAAGAGTGCGCCCAGGAGATTTGCGACGCGTTTCGAAGCGGGAACGGCAAACTCCGCAATGTGGTTCGAAGCGAGTTCGACGCCCTGATCGGGGCCCTCCTGCTTCTCGCCGATCGCCTGGCTGCCATCGATGCCGAACAGAAGCCTGCCAACGAACCTTTCCTTGATACGCTTGCGCGTCGTGGCCGGCGGTCCGCTTACGTCTCCATCCTGTCGAACCTGGTGGAATGGGGCGGCGAGGCCGCTCTGGGTGACGAAACGCTGATCCGCAAGCTGGTCGGCCTGCTGGACGATCTCCCCGACGGCCGCGACGAACTCCGGGGCCTGCTGCTCGGTGTCACCAAGAAGCTGGCGATGGATCTGGCGGGGCTGCGCCTTGTCCTGCCGCACCTCTATCATGCGCTTGTCGGCCCCTCGGCACTGGTCCGGGCGTATGCGGCGACGGCGGTCGGAGATCTTCCTCATCGCGCCCGCGCCAACATCCCAGACCTCGTCTTCGACGCCTTCGGGGTCCTGTTGTGGGACCAATATGTCGCCGTCCACAAGTCGGCGGTCGGTGCTTTTCGTTTTGGCACCGTACCCGAGGATCGGGTACCTGGCGCCGGTCGGGCGATCCTCAATCTCATCCATCACTATCGCACCGAGTCGGGCGAAGACCGGTTCGTTGCGGAGTGCCTCGCAATTGCCGCGGGCATGATCGAGAGTTTCGGCAAAAGCCGTGACGCGGTGCGCCGCTATCTCGTCCAGACGGCATTGACGATCGATCCCATGTATCTCTCGAACGAATTGAGCCGCCTGCGGTACTCGCTCGGCGAGGAGCCGGACTTTGCGAAGCTGGTGGCCCGGGCCATTCCCCAGATGGCGGCCGCGGAAGGCGGGACGATGGCATAGCGCGGTTGCTGGCCGCCCTGCCGTCGGCGTCGATCAGGGCGCATCAGGATGAATTTTGTGCCGCAGCGAAGGCCGTCGTCCACGACGATTTGATCGTGGCCCTGCACATCATCGAGGCCATAGCCCGTGCCGGGGCGCCAGAAGTGGCGCTGGACCTGGCAGACCGCTTGACCGCCAATTTCGAGGATACGAAGCATAGCCGATCGCGTCGCTCCGCACTGCAGCACCCAGCGATGATCTTGCGCTTCGAAGCCGCGCTCGCGGCCGGCGATACCGAAGCCGTCGAGGCCCGGGCACGGGACTGGGAAGAGCGTGCCGCAGCCGATCAGGCCGATGCCAAGGATAATGATGAACGTCGCAATCGATCAAATCTACCCCGCGCGCATTGAAACGGCCCGACGGCTCCTCGGAGCCGATGCTCCTGGAGATGCCGAAACGTTGCGGGCGTGCGCCCATCGCCTGCGAGACGGTGCGACGCTGCTCGGCCGGGCGCCGGTCGCTGTGGATTGGCAAACCTATGCCGATGCGGTCGATATCGTCGCCTTGTTGATCGACTGGCAACAGGCGGTCCGCGACGCGCAGGCCGATGCGGACCGGTTCGTTCGCGCGGCAAGGCTACGCCTGAAGGAGATTGAAGGGCAGACGGACACATCGCCGTTCACGTTGGATCTTGCGGCCAGACTGTCCGTACTCAACGGGGAACCGGGTGCGCGCGAGGTCCGGGAGGTGCGCCGGGCCGTTGGGACGGCGAGGCTTCCCCTCACCATCTTCGCCGATCCCAAGCCGGTCCGGCCGTCCTGGGCACAGCAGCAAGAGGTGCAGGATCCCCCGGCTGACGAGGTTGCGGTCGCGTTCCTGGAGTTCAGGATCAACGGGGATCCGGTCGAGACCGTACAATCGCTGCCGGCAGGCCAGATGCATGACCTTGACCTCACGATCCGTGTCTCTCGCTGGCCGGACACGGCGCAGACGTTGCTGGTCGCCCCGATTTCGATCGAGCCTCCGAGTATGTGGGATTTTCCGATATTCGCGTTTCCCCGGCCGGACAGCGAGCCGCCCTTCATCTTACAGGGCCGGGGCCGCATGATGCTCCACGCCCGCCAGGGGATCAACGCGCGACCGCTCGAATTTCGCTATGCGGCCGAGTTTCAGCCTCTCGACCGCGATGAGCCCATCCTGATCGCCGGACAGCGCACGCTCCTGCTCGATGGGAGCCCAGCGGCGGCTGCCTCCGTCACGGGTGACGCATCGGTCGATCGCCAGATCACCCGCCTTCGCGACCGCATGCGACACGAGCCCCGCATCGCGGAGGACGACCTCCGAGACGTGCTCATCCTCCTGTCGTCGATCGGCAATCTGATGTGGCAGTCGGTCAAGGCCAATCATTATCCCGAGCCGATCAGCGAGGCCGAGTTTCAGCGAGATTTCCAGCGTCATCTGCGCGCGAACCCCGCCATCGGAATGGAGCTGGAGGAACAGGCCATCGTCGCGGGAGGCAAAAGCGACCTCACGTATCGCGGGATACGGATCGAGCTGAAGTCCGAGCGGACCAAGCCCCTCTCGCCAGCCGACTGCGAGCAATATGCCGCGCAGGCGGCGAGCTATGCCGTGGGGACTGGGCGGAATGTCGCTTTATTGTGCGTTCTTGACTGCAGCCCGAAGTCCACCGTGGCATTCCCCACGGCCGATGGACTGACGATCATCCCGGTCGCTACCGCTACCGCGCCCGTCTACGTGGTGAGTTGCCTGATCCAGGGCAATCTGGCTCGTCCGAGCGATTTCTCGCGATGAGCGAGTGGTCAAAACCTTGCTCGGCACCCAATGGGGGGCGTTGGAGTTGACAATGCGTCGTGGGTTTTTGCCCGACCGCTCTTGGCGAACAATGGGGCCGCGGTGGTCGGCCCGCTTTAACCGCTCGCGCCGACCGCATCCGACCACTTCACGACATTTAATGGCTCAATCGCTGATCCTGAAAGGTGCTGCAGTACACCTGGTGTTCCGTCCTCAACGTGAGGGGATGGCCAGCACCCGCCGGGTAAGAATCATTCGATAAGTATAACGGATGCAGAGCCGGCCCCGTACGATGATTGAAGCGCGAGGATCTCTCGGATAAAGCCATGTTCGTGTCGCGACGCATCGTGCCCCTGCTGCTGCTTCTTGGAGCGATGATTGGTCTGTTCGGCCAGCAAGCGGCGTATGCGTTGGGGCCAGCGTTCGTGAAGCCCATCACCAGTGAGCGACACCACCCGTCTCCGATGACCGGAATGACGGCTATGGACTGCGATCAGATGATGATGGGGGCCGGTCAGCCAGCCCAGCATCATGACGGCAAGCCCTGCAAGGACATGTCGCTCGCGTGCATCGCCGCGATGGGCTGCACCATACCGATCGTGCTGGGCGGCGCGCCCGAGCCGATCCTGAGTAAGCCGATTCTCGCGCCCGCGACCTTCTGGTCGACCACGCCACGCTTCGTCGGTCGTTCCTACGGCCCCGAGCCTGAGCCACCTGCACGCCTGAACTGATCGTCACCGCACGCTGATCGCGCCAGGGCTTCGGCCGCTCGCGGGATCCGTGCCGATCCGACCTTTCAGTTCAGGACCCTATCCCATGAAGATGCTCGTACTTGCAGCCGCGACGATCGCAGCTGCTGTATCTCCCGCCGTTGCCGCCTCCGCGCCGGCCACCTCCCCGCAAGGGCATTACGAGCGGAGCGTGCCTCACCAGTTCGGGCCACGCGCGCCGCTGGAGGCGTCCCGCCGTATCTGGGTTCCAACCAAGACCCAGGTGGCGAGCTGCGACTGCGCCATGATGAAGATCGGCGCCCGGGACTGCATGGCTTCCATGCCGGGTGTGGGTCCGTCGTCCTCGACCGCCACAGCCGGATAAGCCGAAGACCGGTCGTTCGGCTCGCCAGACGGCCGGGCCACTGGCGGCGTCGATTGTCTTCGCTGCCATGGGTCCGGCCCCGCACCCGATACGACCTGGTCCTCCGACCAGGAGATTCCCATGCGATTTCTCACGCTCGCGGCTTTCATCGCGACGCTGTCCGGCTCAGCGTCCGCGCAGCCGTTGACGTTCGACGCAGCCCTTCGACAGGCCCAGGCGAACGCGCCTTCGCTTCAGGCGAAAGGCTTAAGCGTCGATGCTGCTCGCTCGGCCCGGGGAGCAGCCGGCGCACTGCCCGATCCCAAGCTCGCCGTCGGCGTCGAGAGCTTTCCCATCTCCGGCCCGCTCGCTTTCGAGCCTGGGCGCGACGACTTCACGATGGTCCGGGTCGGCGCCTCGCAGGATATACCCAATCTCGCTCATCGCCATGCCGAACAGGCTCGCGCCGACGCGGATATCGGCGCCGCCGATGCTGATCGAGTGCAGGAGGCGCGCACGATCGAGGTCGGCACCGCGCTCGCATGGATCAATCTGGCCTATGCCGAGCGGCGTCTGTCGGTGCTGGACGAGGTTTTGCAGAGCCTGAGGCAGGTCGTGACGGCGACGCCCAAAGCGGTAGCTTCCGGAGCCTCGCGTCCGGCACAGAGCCTGGCCGGGGATCAGGCGATAGCGACATTGCAGGACCGCAGAAGCGAACTGGTGTCACAGGTCGCGCGTGCCCGGGCGACTTTGGTCCGGTGGACGGGCGATCCGACCCCGGAGATCACCGGCCCCGTCCCCGACCTCAATGTCGATGGGGCGGCGCTTCAGTCGGGGCTGGACGGGCATCCCGCGATCCGGATGATCGATGCCCAGCAACGCCAGGCGGATGCCGATGTGCATGTCGCGGATGCCGGACGTCGCTCAGATTTCGGCGTGGACCTCGCTTATCAGCGGCGGGACCCTCGCTTCGGCGACTATCTGTCGGCCGGCGTCACCCTGAGCCTGCCCTTCTTCACGCGGCGTCGACAGGCGTCCGAGATCAGCGCGGCGCAGGCAAAGGCTGGACAGGTGATGGCCGAACGCGAGGCGGCGCGGCGCGAACTGACAGCGGACCTCGATGCCGATCTCGCCGATCACGCGATGCATCATGAGCAATGGATGCGCGCGCGCGATACCCTGCTTCCACTCGCCGAGCAGCGGGTGAAGCTGGAAACGGCGAGCTATGCGGCCGGTCGCGCGACGCTGACCGACATTGCGGACGCCTATGCCGCGCTCGCCGATGCCCGGCTGACCGCCCTCGATCGCGAGGCTGCGGTTGCAGCAGACGGTGCTCGCCTAACCTTCACCTATCGGAGCGCCGACCAATGACGCCCAAGCATTTTATGCCCCGCACGCCGGCCGGCCGCGCCGCCATTCTTGCCATCATCGCCAGCGGTGCGGTCGGATTCGGCGCCGCACGACTGAGCGATCACGCCGCCACCCCTTCGACTGGCGACAAAGTAGCCCCGGCCGCGAAGGACAAGCCGCTCTACTGGTACGACCCGATGGTCCCGACCCAGCATTTCGACAAGCCAGGCAAATCACCATTCATGGATATGCAGCTCACCCCCAAATATGCCGACGGCTCGGGTGAGGCTGGGAGTGGCAATGCCGCCGGCCTCTCCATCGATCCGGCAGCCTCGCAGGCGCTGGGCCTGCGCATGGTCTCGGTCCGGCGTGGGACGCTTGGCAGCGCCCTCACGGCCACCGGCACGATCGATTTCAACCAGCGAGGCGTCGCGATCGTGCAGGCCCGCAGCGGCGGTTTCGTGCAGCGCGTCTATGCTCGCGCACCGGGTGATGTAATCCGCGCCGGGGCGCCGCTTGCCGACATCCTGGTTCCTGACTGGGGCGGAGCGCAGGCCGAGTATCTCGCCGTCCGCCGGACCGGGAATGTCGCCCTTACCCAGGCGGCGCGACAGCGGCTGTCCTTGCTCGGAATGCCACCCGGCCTGATCGCCTCGATCGAGCAGAGCGGCCATCCGCGAATCACGGTCACGATCACCACGCCGACCGGCGGTGTGATCAAGACGCTCGGCGTCCGCGCCGGCATGACCGTGACGGCGGGCGAGACGCTCGCCGAGATCGATGGCCTTAATACGGTCTGGCTCAACGCGGCGGTGCCAGAAGCCTCTGCGGGCGCGCTCAAGCCCGGCCAATCGGCTAAGGCGACACTCGCGGCATTCCCCGGAGAGGCTTTCACCGGGCGCGTATCAGCCATCCTGCCCGACGTGGCGGCGGACAGCCGCACGCTGACGGTGCGGTTTGAGCTGCCCAACCGAAATGGCCGTCTGCGCCCCGGCATGTTCGCCAATGTGTCGTTTGGCGGTGACACGCGGAGCGCGTTGCTGGTCCCGTCCGAGGCCTTGATCCGGACCGGTAAGCGGACGCTTGTCATGCTGGCCGACGGCAAGGGTCATTATAAGCCGGCCGAGGTCCAGGTCGGCCACGAAGCTGGCGATGACAGCGAAATCGTGGCGGGCTTGAGCGAGGGCGAGACCATCGTCGCATCCGGCCAGTTCCTGATTGATTCGGAGGCCAGTCTGGCGGGTATCGCGGCTCGTCCGATCGGTGCGTCCTCGGCAGTGGCCCTGGCTGGGCCTTCCAAGCCCTCGCCGGCCCTCTACGAGACGACCGGCACGATCGAGGAGCTGAAACCCGGCAGCGTGACGCTTAGCCATGAGCCCGTGCCCGCGATCGGCTGGCCGGCGATGACGATGACCTTCGCGCTGCCCGACCCGACCATCGGACGCGGCTTCGAGGTCGGCGATCGGGTCCGCTTCGGCTTCGATCATCCCAATGACGGGCCGACGGTCCACCGCATGTCGAAGGTGGGCCAATGATCGCTCGGCTCATCCGCTGGTCGGTCGCCAACCGGTTGTTCGTTGTCCTGGGAGCTGTGGCGCTGCTCGCGGCCGGCCTCGTGGCTTTGCGCTCGACCTCGGTCGACGCGCTCCCCGATCTCTCGGACACGCAAGTCATCATCCGCACGAGCTGGCCCGGACAGGCGCCACAGATCGTCGAGAACCAGGTCACCTATCCGCTCACCACGACGATGCTCTCGGTCCCGGGTGCGAAGACGGTACGCGGCTATTCCTTCTTCGGTGACAGCTTCGTCTATGTGATCTTCGAGGACGGCACCGACCTCTACTGGGCACGCAGCCGCGTGCTCGAATATCTCAACCAGGTGCAGGGACGACTCCCGCAGGGGGCCACGGCCGCGCTCGGACCGGATGCGACGGGGGTCGGTTGGGTCTATGAATATGCGCTGGTCGATCGGACCGGCCATCACGACCTCTCGCAGCTTCGCTCCTTGCAGGACTGGTTCCTACGCTACGAGCTGAAGACCATCCCCGGCGTCGCTGAGGTCGCCAGCATTGGCGGCATGGTGAAAGAATATCAGGTGCTGCTCGATCCGGTGAAGCTCGCCGCCTTCGGGATCACGCAGGCACAGGCGGTCGACGCGATCAAACGCGCCAACCAGGAGGCCGGTGGCTCGGTGCTGGAGATGGCCGAGGCCGAATATATGGTCCGCGCCTCAGGCTATCTGAAGACGCTCGACGACTTCCGCGCCATCCCGCTTCGAACGGCAAGCGGCGGCGTTCCCGTCACGCTGGGCGATGTCGCGACCGTCCAGATTGGCCCGGAGATGCGACGCGGCATCGCCGAGCTGAACGGACAAGGCGAAGTCGCTGGTGGCGTCGTCATTCTGCGCTCGGGCAAGAATGCCCGCGACGTGATCGCGGCGGTCAAGGACAAGCTCGCGACCTTGAAGGCGAGCCTGCCGCCGGGCGTCGAGATCGTCACCACCTATGATCGCTCGCAACTCATCGATCGAGCGGTCGATAATCTCACCCACAAGCTGATCGAGGAGTTCATTGTCGTCGCGCTCGTCTGTGCGCTGTTCCTCTGGCACGTCCGCTCCGCATTGGTCGCGATCCTGACCTTGCCGCTTGGCGCGCTGGCGGCGTTGCTGGTGATGCGCGTGCAGGGCGTGAACGCCAACATCATGTCGCTGGGCGGCATCGCCATCGCCATCGGTGCGATGGTCGATGCGGCGGTCGTCATGATCGAGAATGCCCATAAGCATATCGAGCATTGGGAGCGGGATCATCCTGGTGAGACGCTCACGGGGGCCGCGCGATGGCAGATCGTTACCGAGGCTGCGGCCGAAGTCGGGCCCGCGCTCTTCTTCAGCCTTCTCATCATCACGCTGTCCTTCGTGCCCGTGTTTACGCTGGAGGGTCAGGAAGGCCGACTGTTCGCGCCGCTCGCCTTCACCAAGACCTATGCGATGGCGGGGGCTGCCCTCCTCTCAGTGACGCTGGTGCCGGTCCTGATGGGCTGGCTCATCCGGGGCCGCATTCCCGCCGAGCAGGCGAACCCAATCAACCGCTGGCTGACCGCAATCTATCGCCCGGCGATCGACTGGACGCTCGAGCGCCCGAAGACCGTGCTGTTGATCGGAGGCCTGGTCTTCGCGACGACGGCATGGCCCCTGTCGCGACTCGGCGGCGAGTTCATGCCGAACATGGACGAGGGCGACCTCCTCTACATGCCGTCGGCGCTGCCTGGCTTGTCCGCGGCCAAGGCCAGCGCGCTGCTCCAGCAGACCGACCGGCTCATCAAGACGGTCCCCGAGGTGCAGAGCGTGTTCGGCAAGGCCGGGCGTGCCGAGAGCGCCACCGATCCGGCGCCGCTGGAAATGTTCGAGACGACCATTCAGTTCAAGCCGCGCGACCAGTGGCGTCCCGGCATGACACCGGCGAAGCTGGTCGAAGCGCTGGATCGGACGGTGCGCGTACCAGGGCTCGCCAATGTCTGGGTGCCCCCGATCCGCAATCGCATCGACATGCTGGCGACCGGCATCAAGAGCCCGATCGGGGTCAAGGTGTCCGGCGCCGACCTCGCTGAGATCGACCGGATCGCGCATGATGTGGAGACGGTCGCCAAGACCGTGCCCGGTGTCAGCTCGGCGCTGGCCGAGCGGCTAACCGGCGGACGCTATGTCGATGTCGATATCGATCGTGCAGCGGCCGCGCGCTATGGCCTCAACATCGCGGACGTGCAGGCCATCGTATCGGGCGCGGTCGGCGGAGAGACGATCGGTGAGACGGTCGAGGGACTGGCCCGCTATCCGATCAGCGTGCGCTATCCGCGCGAGATCCGCGATAGTCTGGAGGGGCTGCGCCAGTTGCCTGTGCTGACGTCTGCGGGCCAGCAGATCACGCTCGGTACGGTCGCGACCATCCGGATCGCGGACGGTCCGCCCATGCTCAAGACGGAGAACGCCCGGCCATCGACCTGGGTCTATATCGACGTGCGCGATCGCGACCTAACCTCGGTTGTCCACGACCTCCAGACGGCGGTCGCACAGAAGGTGAAGCTCTCGCCTGGCGTCAGTATCGCTTACTCCGGGCAGTTTGAATATCTCGAGCGCGCCATCGAGCGGCTGAAGCTGGTGGTGCCGGCAACGCTGGCGATCATCTTCCTGCTGCTGTTCCTGATCTTCCGACGGGTTGACGAAGCCGCGCTTATCATGGGGACGCTGCCCTTTGCGCTGACTGGCGGCATCTGGATGCTCTACCTGCTCGGCTTCAACCAGTCAGTCGCGACCGGCGTCGGCTTCATCGCGCTCGCCGGCGTATCCGCCGAGTTCGGTGTGGTGATGCTGATCTATCTCCGCAACGCGTTGGCTGAGCGCGGTCACGATGGCGATCGATCTAGCATCGCCGGGGCGGTCCGCGACGGCGCGCTGCTCAGGGTCCGCCCCAAGGCGATGACGGTGGCGGTGATCCTCGCCGGCTTGCTTCCCATCCTGCTCGGTACCGGCGCCGGATCGGAGGTGATGAGCCGGATCGCGGCACCGATGATCGGTGGCATGATCACGGCGCCCCTTCTGTCAATGTTCGTCCTACCCGCCGCCTTCTTCCTCCTGCGCCAACGGCGCGCGGACACCGCAGATCTGACCGCAACCTCTCAACCAAGGAGCCTGTCATGAGAGCTCATCCTGCCATGTTGATCGCCGCCTCCAACCTGATGGTAGCCCCCACAATCGCTCAACCTGTGGGAGGGACGATGAAGGATATGCCGGGTATGCAACACAATGCCGCAGCAGCGAAGATCGGCCAGGGCACCGGCGTTATCACCGCGATCGACCAGAAAGCCGGCAAGGTTACGATCAAGCACGGTCCCATTCCCGCCGTCGGATGGCCGGCCATGACGATGACGTTCCAGGCGACCCCGCCGACATTGTTGAAGGACGCCCATGTCGGGCAACCTGTCACCTTCGGCGTGCGGACGAGTGCTGCGGAAAGCCAAGTGACTTCGTTGCATTCACGTTGAACACAGGCGCCGACTGGCTCCGCTCGGCGCCGCTATTCGTAAAGCGGAACGACGGCTGCCCCTCTTCCCAGACCGAAAGCCGTTTGACTGGAATGTCCCACGGGCGGCCGTCTAAAGTCTGACGGGCGGCCCGAGGGCCAGTTGGGCGGCTCGTGACCACTTTGCGACACTTTGATCTACTGTACGACCGGGAGTGGGGCGACTCCTGCCTCTCCGATCCTGGCGGCCGGCTACAGACCCCCGCGGGATCCGGCGCTCTAGGCAAGTCCATAGAGTCTGGCGAAGCTCGACAGCCCAAAATGAGGCGAGATCAAATAGGCCATGATGTCGAGCTCGGCCCCGATCGTCAGGCCCGTCGCCAGTGCGGCAATCCCATCGAGCAACGGTATGCTGACGAGCAGAAGCAGGCATCCCGCGGCCGAAATCGCGAAGGCGGTCGCGGCGACGTGCTGAGCGCGAAAGCGGTCAAGCGTCGCCATCAGGCCGAGACCGCTGATCATGATGCCGAGCGCGAGGCCTCGGCCACGATCGAAGCGCCCGGTCACGATCCTCGCGAAACCAGGAGGTGTGGTGCCGACGCCCAGCAGGGCGAGCAAAATGGTCCCGCCAAGGAAGAAGGGAAACCGGGCAGGAAAGAAACCGAGCAATACGAATGCCGTTGCCTCGCCCATCATCGAGATGACGATCACGCGCAACGTAAGACCGTATGTCCGCTGAACGACTGAGGGCGACCCTGCGCTTACACTGTGGTGGCGGGGGCGGCACGGATGCCGAGTTCCCGCTATCGCGGAGGACAAGATCATGGATGATCATGGAGAGGTCTTCGTCGGCATTGATGTGGCGAAGCTACGCAATGCGGTTGCCATCGCTGAAACCGGCCGGCAGGGCGAGGTCAGGTATCTCGGCGAGTTCGACGCCGACGAGGCGAGCATGCGCCGCGTGGTGAAGCGGCTCGCCGCGAAGCACGAGCGGGTAAGCTTCTGCTATGAGGCGGGGCCGACGGGATACGGGCTCCATCGCTTGATCCGGTCGATGGGCTTCGAGTCTACGGTCGTCGCGCCATCGCTCATACCGCGACGGCCCGGGGACCAGGTGAAGACCAATCGTCGCGATGCGATCGGGCTGGCGCGGCTGCTGCGCGCAGGCGAGCTCACCGCCGTGTGGGTTCCCGATGAGGGGCATGAAGCCATGCGGGATTTGGTGCGCGCCCGCGGTGCGGCGGTCGAAACACAGCGCGTTCACCGGCAGCACATCACCTCGTTCATGCTCAAGCACGGCAGAATTTTCCCGCGCAAGCGGGCCTGGTCGATGCGCTACTTGCGGTGGCTACAGGAGCAGCGGTTCGACCATCCGGCGCACCAGATCGCACTTCAGGAGATGGTCGATGCCTTGCGGCTGGCGAGCGAACGCATCAAGCGGCTCGAGGCCGCAATCGAGGAGTTCCTGCCGAACTGGTCACTCGAGCCACTCGTGAGGAGCCGGCAGGCGCTGCGTGGCGTCGATCTGATCGTCGCGGTGACCTTTGCCGCCGAAGTGGGCGACGTGACGCGGTTCGAGAGTCCCCGCCAGCTGATGGGATATCTGGGCCTCGTCCCGAGCGAACGATCGACCGGCGCGTCCGTACGGCGCGGCGGCATCACCAAGGCCGGGAACAGCCGGGTACGCCATATGCTCGTCGAGAGTGCCTGGACCTATCGCCATCCCCCGCGCATCGGCGTGAAGAAGCTCTACATCCATGAGCGCGTGTCGCCGATTGTGCGCGAGATCGCCTGGAAAGCACAGTCTCGCCTCACTGCGCGGTATCGGAGGCTGACGGCGACGGGCAAACGAACGACCGTGGTCTGCACCGCGATCGCGCGCGAACCCGCCGGCTTCATGTGGGCGGTCGGGCGCGTTGCTCAGCCGGCCTGATCGCCCGTATCCCCTCGCGCACAGGCGGGGGCAGGACCACGGCAGGGGAACGCCCGACAGACGCTTTGTGGCCGGCCATTGGCCGACGCCCGTAGTAAGACCGGGACAGCCCCAGACGCTCAATCGGTAATGCGGTATCCAACCCGCGCATCAGAGCTTGATCACCGACGTCCTTCAGGTCCTGTCTCCACCTGTGCGCGATCACCCAGACCAACCGCCTGCGGTGGCGGCTGGCGCTCGCCTCAAGCGTTGACAGCGGACATCAGAGCGGTGCCCCGACCCCACATTGCTGAAGGTGGCCGGTTGAGCCACGGGTAGACCCTTTCGCGAGGGGCTGGAGCCATGACGAAGTCATGTGACGATACTGGCCTGAAGCCGGTTCGTCAGTTTTGCGAGGGGTGTTGAGGCCACGCTCCGCGCGACCACCCTCGCCTTTCCCCCTCCGTCCAGCGCGACAATACTCGGTACGTTCGTCAGGCGATCCGACAGAGCGTCACGCGGAGGCCGCACGACGTCACCAATTGATCGGTGACAAGTCGAGGATTAGAGGGGCGTCCCGTCCTTCCTGAATCCGGAGTCGCCGAAGTGTCCGATGCCCATGAACTGATCAGCCTGACAGCGGATATTGTGTCGGCGCATGTGAGCAACAATGCCGTTGCACCGGCTGATCTTCCCGGCCTGATCGCGTCTATACACGCGTCACTCTCGCAATTGAGCCAGCCAGTTCAGGTGGAAGAGACGAAGCTGGAACCGGCGGTGTCGATCCGCGCATCGATCAAGCCGGACTATATCGTCTGTCTCGAGGACGGCAAGAAACTCAAGATGTTGAAGCGCTACCTGCGCACCAAGTACAATATGACGCCCGAGGAATATCGCTCCAAGTGGGGCCTGCCCCGCGATTATCCGATGATCGCGCCATCCTACGCCGAGACGCGCAAGGAGCTGGCGGTGAAGATCGGCCTCGGCCGCAAGGCAAACGATCCGAAGCCGGCCACAACCAAGACGAAGGCGCCCGCCGAGCCGCGCGGGATCGCTGCCTCGAAGGCGGCTGCCCAGGCCCATTTCGGGACCGCCGAGAACTGACATCGAGGCGGCGCGGGCTCGCCCCGCGCCGCTTACGGCCCACCTTGTGCAGGCATGGGCATCACGACACGGTCAGCGGAAGATAACGGGGATCCTCGTTCATTTCCTCCGACCAGATGGCTGCGACGAAGTCGTTGAGGGAGAAGCCACACTCCTGGAGCATCTGGGCGGCGAGCAGCGGATATTCCGCAACGACATCCGCAAAATCATCGCGGTCGCCTCGGTGGTTGTCATGCCACCCCCAATGGTCGTCCTCCTGCGGGTCACGCTCGATCACGAGCTTGGACGTGTCGAGCCGCAACATGGCTGCAAGCAGCCTCTCACAATGGCCGACATCGAGCGTTTCGCGAGGTCCGTGCTGTCCGTGATATCCCACCGACAGGTTCGTGCATTCTGCGATGTGGCCGGCATATTCGTTGGTGTCGGTGTAGATGCCTGTATCGTCGGGCTCATAGCGGAAGCCCTCGTCGACCGCGTTGAGCGCGGACGCGAGACTCACCGCGAAGGCATCCGAACAGGTTCTTCCAAAACTCTGATGCGTGATGACGTCGTGGAACCCTGCGCGATCGAACGCGATGGCCGCATCGATGCCTCTCAGGAACTCGGGCGTATGGCGCTCGATCCAGCGGGAGCCGAGGCAGCCGCACTCTTCACCCCTATGGAACACGTAGAGGCCGGGCCGTCGGGCCGCGATCATGTTGAGCATGATCCAGATCCCCGCCCCGTCATCGGCACCGAGCGACATGCCCGCCCTGCCCGCGCACAGGCGCGCAATGCCGAATTCATCGATGCCGACATCCTGCTGCCCGCCGCGCGCCGCCACGGTGTCGACGTGGCAGCTCCACATGATCCGCGGCCGATCGCCGACCGCGAGCATGCGGTTCCCGAACGCGTCGGCCGTCATGCCTGCAATCGGGTCGAGAAATTCCCGGCAGAAGGCGCGCTCCACTTTGCTGTCGTGAGGGCGTGCCCACGACAGGATTTCGATCAGGCCCGTCCGGCCTGCAATGTCCTGGACATTCATCGCGTCATGCTCCCGCGTACGAGGTCGCCGCGGGCGGCGCTGCGACGGCGATCGCGGAAAGACGAACCTGCGGCGGGCGGGCATCGCTGCGATCATCCGCCAGGTGACCTGGCTCAGACGGTTCGGGGCGTTCGTGCATCCCCGCGTCGAGCCGGGCCTGTTCCGCCTCGATCTCATCTCGGCTCAGGCGCCCGGCACGAGCCTGCTCGCCCGAAGCCTCCCAAAGGGCAATCTCGGCGCGGATCGCAGCCATCTCCTCGATGAACTGCCGATGTGCGAGGACGTGGGCGTTGTGCTGGGACGCATCCTCATCATCGAACGGCTCGGGAAGATAATCCTCGGAGAGCCATTCGCCGTGATATTCGACGAGATCGTCGACGTGAAACCAGTCCCCGGACGCGTCGCACCGGCGACATAAGCTGCCGATCCACCATTCGCACCGGTTCTCGAGATAGACGGCTCCGAAATTCTCCACATCATCTTCGAGAACGTCATGCGTGGAGCCATATTCGTAGACGGTGATGAACGTCTCGGTGTCGCTGTACGAACGTTCGTTATGATCGCAAAACGTCGTATGATTGCGGAAGCAGCTGTAGCACCACTCCTCGCTTATGCCGCTTGAATACCAGACCTCGTCATGGGGACTGGCATCCTCGTCGCAACGTGGACAATACCAGGAGAGGCGGCCGAGGCCGTTGGTGCTCTCAGACGTTATACTTCCGCCGCCGACGATGAGAAATTCGCCATCATCGGAGAGATCGTCTCCCGCATCGATATAGGGGACGACGAAGCTGTCATCGTCCTCGATCCGCCGGATACGGGCCCCATTCAGGCTTCCCTCGCGGTAACCTGCATTTTCGAGGAGCAGCCTGAGACGCGATACGTCGCCATAGATGCTGGTGTAGACCTTGCGATCCGGCCACACGATACTGCGGCCCTTAGCGTCGTCGCGCGAGCCGATATAGGCCAGCGCCGTGTCGGGACCGGCGTAGACGCGGGTCGGATGACAAAAGCTATCGAACGTGCCGGCGTCGTGGGACATGCAGCTGCCGGGGCCTCCGACATAGACATCCTCGATCTCGTCGGCATCCTGCGTGATCTTGAGGGCATCCTCCTGCAGCTGGACGGAGAGCCTCGCGCACCAGCCCTCGATCGCCTCGTTGTCGAGGGTTTCCGAAAAGAAGCGGTTCAGGTAGCGGCCGGGCGACATCACCAGCTGGCGATCGCCCCGCCCCCTGGCGTCGTTTTCGGTAAACGCGATCTTGCCCGCCTGCTCGGTCGAAACGTGGCAGAAATGCTCGTCGTGCCTGGCCTGGTACCAGGACTCGTCGTGCCATGGCGTCGGCGAATAGGTGCCGTCAGAGAAGCGCAGCTTCTCGCGGATCTGCCAGTCGACATCGTCGGTGTTCGAGCCTGCGAGCGCGACACGCAGCGCGATATCGGGAGAGCGGATGAGCAGGCGCTGCCGCGCGGCCTCGGCCTCCTCGAAGCTCGGCCAGAGATATTGCTGGTCGCCGGTCGGCGCCAGATTGGTGTCGATCGTGATCGGCCGCCACTCGGCATCCGAGTGCGGGTACAGGATCTGGAACTGTGCCATGGACGTGACTCCACGCAGCCGCGCGCGTGTGACGCGGGCTGGATTTCGTTGGACCGGCAGGCTCAGCGGAGGAGCCTACCGACGATGGGGTTTGGTGGCGGCAGCCGGGACTGCGAGGCGCCGGAACCCTGATGGTCCCGGCGCCCGTCCGTCAGGCCGCCTGGTCGATCGGAGGCAAGGTGGTGTTCTCCGTCAGAGCGACGCTGTCCTCATTGGCCGGCACCTCCGGCACCGGCTCGGGGCCGAAGCGCATGGCGTCGGGCAGCCAGGCCAGGGCCCGCTCCTTGACCTCGGCCTCGACGATCGTGTCGCCCGCGAACAGCTTTTCAGCCGAGGCGGCGAGATCATGCTTCTTCGATCCCGCGTAGCGCGAGCGCAGTTCCGCCCCGCCGATCTCGTCGAACAGGTCAAGAATAATGTCCTTTCGCAACCGGTCGAAATAGTTGCGCGCGGTCGGACGCCACGACGCCGCGACGTCGATGGTGAGTTCCTGGCCGAGATGGTCGAGGAAGCTCGCGCCCGGATCGCGTCCCGGGATCGACTTCAGCGTCCGCGCGACAAGGAAGGCGAGCCAGGCCGCGCGCGCCTCTTCAGGCAGCCCGCAAAGGGCGTCGTATCGCCCCTCGATCGTGTCGGCTTCGGTCCAGCTGTGATCGAGTTCCTCTTCGATCCTGTCCCAAGCCGCGCGTGCCGGCGATCCGCTGTCAAACTCATGGACGAGCGGCGATGGCGATGGTCCGCGCAATTCGCTCGGGAGCTGGTAGCCGCTATACGGCTTGGTCGCGGCCTCGGCCATCAGGAAGGTCGCGAGATTGATCGCGAGACCGGGCGCCGACGCCACATGGACGGCGAGCACCTCGGTCTTCATCATCGCGAGTTCGAGGGTCAGCTTCTGGCTCTGCGGCGATTTCGTCGCGACAACGGCGACATCCGCGAGAGATTCGTCCTCGTTCTCGTCGTCGCCGGCACCGTCCTCGGGCTCCGGCTCAGGCGCGCGATAAAGGTTGGCCGAGAGTCGAGCGACGCCGTCCTCGCCGAGCACCATGAAACCGATCGCGGAGGTCCGCTCCTCATCCGAGACGACGGGCGGCCGTTCGCGCAGTGCGGCAAGCTCGGCCTCGAGCGCTGCGAGGTTTCGCTCGTCGTCCTCGCTGACCTCGACCGCCTCGAAGCGGGCCTCTTCCGCCTCGATCTTGGCTTCGAGCGCGACGGCGCGAGCCACTTCCTCGTCGGTCAGCACGGCGTCCGTGCCGAGCAGCGGGCGCAGCTCGCGCGTCGCGGACCAGGGGACATGCCCGGTCACGCAGATACGCACGTCGCCGATCCCGTCGCGGGCGGCGATCTCGGCGGCGGCGGTGCGCATCTTCTCCTCGGCGAGATGGTCGAGGATCTCGGGATCGATCCAGCTCTCGGTCTCGGCGTCGGAGAAGAGATCCTGGTCGATCCGGCCGCCAGCGCCCACATAGGTGTCGCGGCCCACGAACAGCGCCTTGGGATCGTTACCGCGATAGCAGAAGCCCGCGAGCTGACGACGGATCTCGGACGGATTGTCCTCATAATAGGTGCCGCGCATATGCTCGAACACAGAGGCCTGGCGCGCGACGTCGGACGTACTCGCATAGGCCGAGGCGACGTCGAGCGTGATGTCGCCGGCGCCCAGCGCCTCGAAAATCGGCTCGGCGAGATTGGCGAGACGCAGCCGTCCGAGCACGAAACGCTCGGTGACGCCGAACCGCTTGGCGACCTCGGCGGGCTGCTTCTTCTCGATCTCGATGATGTCCTGGAAGGCGCGGCACGCCTCGGCCGGGTTCATCGCGAGCCGGAGGAAGTTCTCCGCCAGGCTCACCTCGATCGCGTTGGTCGCATCCTCGAGGATCATCACCGGCACGCCATAATCGGCCGGGAAAACGCCGCGCTCGATGAGGCGGCAGACCGAGCTGAAGCGGCGGCCGCCTCCGGTCACCCGATACCAGCCCTTCTTGCGCTTCTCGGGGATCGCGATGAGGTTCTGCAGGACGCCATTGGCCTCGATGCTGGCGTCGAGCTGGGCATCGGCTTCCGGATCGGTGGTGCGCCGGACATTGGTCGGCGAGTGGCTGAGCCGGTTGGCGGGAACGATGATCACACTCATGGGTCATTCTCCGAATGCGGCGTCGGCCTGACCATCAGACCGCTCGCCACACCCGCCTCCCCACCCCCTCCCCTCCTGAGCGCAGGCGATCGTTCCAGTCGTTGAGGCTGCGGCCCGGCCAGAGCCGGCAGACCTGCCGCCCGGGCATGGCGTGGCTCTCGGCGGCCACCGCGGCAGCCCGCCGGCCAGCATTGTCGTCGTCGGCGAGGATGAGCAGGCGGCGCACCCCCAGCGGAATCGTGAGATGGGGCAAGCGCTCGTTGCCGAGCGCCGCCCAGACCGGGATGCCGAGCAGGACCATGGCGGACAATGCGGTCTCGATCCCCTCGGCGATGCCGAGGATCGGGGACACCCGGGCCAGGCGGACGGCGCCCCGCCCGGGGCGGCCGAGCATGCGCCGCGGCGGGACCAGGTCGGGCGCCAGGCAGGAGCCGTCGGGCGTCAGGAAGGTGCGGTGCAAGGCCAGCAATCGCGGCCCGTCCCGGACCGCCGCCAGCATGGCGGGGCGGAAGCGCAGGCTCCGACCGCTGCCGAGCGGCACGCGGGGATGGAAGCGAAGGTCGTCGCAGACGGGCGCAAGATGGCGGCTGGCCAGGAAGCGGCTGGCAGGCGATCTTGCGAGCGGGAGAGTTTCGGACCAGAGCGCGCACAGGCGCGGCCGCAGAAAATCGGGCGATGCCGGGGATGGTGCCCTTCCGCCGTCGGGAGCAGTGTGCAGGGCGCGGTCGTCCAGCCGGCGCACCGCGCGGATGACCTCCGTCGCGGTGCATCCCGCGAAGCAATGGTAGAGTAGCGCGCGGTCGCCGATGCGGATGGAGAGGCTTGGGCTTCGATCGTCATGGGCAGGACAGCGGCAGAGGCCGCCCCGACCGGTCCAGTGCCCGCCCAGCCGCTCGACGAGCGACCGCCCGATGCTCGCGAGATCGGGGTCAGCGAGCGTCGTCATCGCGGCCCCCTTCGGAAGCATCGCCGCCGCGCAGCGCCGTCATCGCCTCATCGAGACGGACGAGGGCGGTGGCGATATGGGTCGCGACCTCGGCGACACCGATCCCGAGCTCGGCGGCAATCGTCGGATAGTCGAGGTCACGGTCGCGATGGGCAAGAAAGGCCTCGCGCGTCATCGGCGGCAGGGCGGCGGTCGCCGCATCGAGGGCAGCATAGGTGCCGGTCGCAAGGACATGCACCCAGGCGGGCGCCCATTCTCTGGCCTCTTGTGCGGGAGGGGCATCGAAGCGCAGAATAGCCCGGTCGGGAAGCGTTGTGGCACGCCTGCACCGTCGGCCCTTCGCGGGCTGGAGGGAGGTGAAATAGGCGTCGATACGGCCGGCGAGGCGGTAGCTCGTCGCCTTCGGATCGTGACGCAGGCTGAAATTGGGGCGGTCGTTGAGCAACGCGAGGGCGTCGCGCAGCAGCGTGTGCGCGGGATCGTCGTCCATGGTGGCGGCTCCTTGAGGGTGATCACCCGCCACGCGGCGGGTCTCCTTCCCCTCTCCCCCTTCCCTCCCGGCTCTACTGGACCGGCTCCGCCGGCACGCTTATGTCGGACGATCCTCAAAGGGAGAAAGATATATGAACAACACCGATCTCGCCGATAAGGTCGCCGAGGCGCACGGTCTGAACAAGACGGACGCCCGCAAGATCGTCGACACCGTCTTCGCCGCCATCGCCGACGCCGCTGCCAGGGACGAGGAAGTGTCATTGAGCGCCTTCGGCAAGTTCAAGGTCAAGGCGAGCGCCGCGCGCGAAGGCCGCAACCCGGCGACCGGCGAGACGATCAAGATCGCGGCGTCGAAGAAGCTCGGCTTCTCGCCCGCCAAGGCGGTGAAGGACAAGCTCAACAGCTGAGTGATCCGACCCGGCGCTGAGTGTAGCGCCGGGTCCACATCGGCGTCAGGCGGCGGCCATTCCTTGGGGTCCGACCCACAGCACCTGGAGTTCGTCGGTCGCGGCGACCCGCCCCTCGACGATCACGTGACAGCCGGCATGATGCGCAAGCTCCTCGTCGAAGCGTAGCCGCCAGATATCCCCGTTGTCGGCTTCAAGCATGGCAAAGCGCGGTCCGAGTCGAATTTCCCGGTCAAGCGCACATGAGCGTCCAGTGCCGGTCGTGGACGCGGTGCAGCTATGGAATTGCCGTCATGACTGGACGGCGATCGCAAATCCCTGATCATTGATGATGCGCTGGCAGCAGGACAGGGATTCGCGCAACCATGTTCACCACATGCTCCCCTTCGGCGCAATGAGCGTCGGGAACGGTCGAATCCTTACCGCGCTGATTATGACTATAATCTTCCGCCGCGGTTCTGCGCTGGCTCGGGGGCCAGATGCGACCGCGTGCTGGCTGGGAGAATGGGCCGCCCGCTTCGGCCACAATCCAACGCGGCGCGATCGTTGTGCGCAACTCCGCGGGATTCATGCCGATCCACCGGTTGAATCCGGCGTGATCAGCGTGACCGGGCCGGCACCGGACTGGGCCAGCGTTGCGAGCATGGTTCTTGCGAACCCCCTCAGCTGTCGCTCATCGGGGAATATCTCGATGGTATAGGCCTGGCGAACGAAGCTCGCCTGGGGATTGGGAGCAAGGGCCACGAGGTCGACGGGCCAGTGGCATAGCAAGATCTCAGGCCATGACGGCTGGTCCGGTGCATAGCGGGCCAGCATGATCCGGGAGGTAAGGAGGGCGCTCGGTCGTCGGTCAAACAGCGTCGGCGCGACGAGATCCTGCCGGTCGGCATCGAGATATGCCGCCAGTTCCACCTGCTCGACCTCGGTCTCGAGCAGGATCGGATAATAGCGGCCGAGCGGCAGCGTCGCGTCGGCGAAGCGGGCTGGGACGTCCAGCAGGAGGATGTCCGGGAGAGTGGGAACGGGTCGCGAATATAATCTCCGACAAGAGGCAATCGTATCGACCAAACGCATATGGATAACTTTATAGACGTGGTTCGACCGTCAAGAGATGAAATAGAATGTGACCCATTCCGGATGTTATTTTTGGTATCGCATTGCACGACCGATCAGCACCACCGAGCATGCGGCGAAGTAGTGAAAGGGAGGAGCCGCGATGAACGAATCATTAGCCGCCCCGGCGCGGACGCGCGTGACAGATGCACATGCCGATGGCTTGGTGATGGACGATAAGGAGCGGACCTGGACGCTGCCCTGGTCCGCGATCGAGGAGGTCGTTGCCTGTCGGGTGCCCAACGGGAATGCGCTCTCGATCATTCTGGCCTTCGATCCTGGCGAAAGCGTGGTCCTCGCGGGCGAAACCGAGGCGATATGGCCGGAGCTTGTCGCCATGCTGCAGACTGGGTTCGCCGGCATCGCGCCTTATAGCACCTGGAGCCGGGCGCTGGCCGGCTCGGCCCCGACAATCCTGTTCACGCGGGACGTGTGACAAAGCGGCTTCAGATAGCGCGCCAAGATCGTGATACATTGGCTATTCGACGGACGCAGTTAGGCGGCTTGGCACTCTTCCTGCGCTATCTGGCTGCCAATTTTCTTGAGTATTTTCACATGACGCTTCTTTACAGACGCGATCAGTTTGCTGAGTTGAGCCTCCAAAATACCGGGAAGTTTACGCAGGCCTTTTTCGGTATCCGCGCGCAGCTTAACCATCGCGGTTCGAACTTTGCGGAGACAGGTCAACTTCGCCTGATGCTTGTCAGTAAGAGCATTGGCCGGCGCCCCCCAGGCTGTGCAAAAACTCCCTGCGGAGTGCCACCTCGACCGATGGTGATCAAAGGTTGACCCGCAACACGGTGATCGCCATGATGATTGGTATGGGGAACGCGATCTCCCCACGAGGCGACAGGCTGAAGAATCGCGTCCTGCTTTTTTTTCGAAGGACGCGCCATGCCTGCTCTCAACACGATCTCAATCGACAAGTTTGCTCGTCTGATCGGTATCCCGACCGGGCCGGTCTTGATCGACGTTCGGCCGGACGAAGAGTTCGCGACTGAACCCCTCCTCATTCCTGGAACGCTGCGGCGTTCGTCCGCGGACGTCGCGGGCTGGGCGCCCGAGTTTCGAGGTCGCGCGGTCGTGGCGGTCTGCCGCGACGGCGGCACCTTGAGCCAGGGCATCGCAGCGCGGCTCCGCCATGAAGGGGTTACGGCAGAGGCGCTTGAGGGCGGCGTCGCCGGATGGGCCGCAGCCGGATTGCCGATGGTGCCGGAAACCGTACTGCCCAGACGCGACGCCAACGGCCGCACAACCTGGGTGACACGCGGCCGGCCCAAGGTCGATCGCATCGCCTGCCCCTGGTTGATTCGCCGGTTCGTCGATCCCAGCGCCATCTTCCTTTTCGTGGCCCCCTCCGAGGTGCAAGGCATCGCTGACCGCTTCGGCGCGGCGCCCTTCGACATCGAGGGAGAGGGCGTAACGTGGAGCCACAAGGGCGAGTCCTGCACATTCGATGTAATGATCGAGGCATTCGGCCTCGCCAATCATGCGCCGCTGGTCCGCCTGGCGCCGATCGTGCGCGGCGCCGACACCGGGCGGCCCGATCTCGTGCCGGAAGCGGCGGGCCTGCTCGCCGCCTCGCTCGGCCTGTCGCGCATGTATGCCGACGATCTGGAGCAACTCGAAGCGGGGATGCTGCTCTATGACGCCTTCTATCGGTGGTGCCGCGATGCGACCGACGAGACCCATAATTGGGTGTCGCACCAGCCCGCCAAGGCGCGCGCCAAAGACAAGGTGCCGTCGTGACTGGCGCGGTGGCGGAGCTGCCGGCCAGCGCAGCGGCGCCTTCGACGGGCCACGGCATCCCGTTCGGCGAGGCGGTGCGCGTCTGGGCGCGGATCGCGTCGCTGAGCTTCGGCGGGCCGGCCGGCCAGATAGCGGTGATGCACCGCATCCTGGTCGACGAGAAACGCTGGATTGGTGAGGAGCGCTTCCTCCACGCGCTTAACTATTGCATGTTGCTGCCCGGTCCCGAGGCGCAGCAGCTCGCCGCCTATGTCGGTTGGCTGCTCCACAAAACCAAAGGCGGGCTGGTCGCCGGCGGGTTGTTCGTGCTGCCCGGCTTCCTCGCAATCCTCGGCCTCAGCTACATCTATGTGCTGCTTGGTCACGCTCCGGCGATCGAGGGTTTGTTTTTCGGTCTGAAGGCCGCTGTCCTATCCGTGGTGATCCAGGCCGTCGTCCGGGTCGGCTCGCGGGCACTCAAAAACAATGTCATGCGCGGGATGGCAGCGGCGGCGTTCATCGCGATCTTCTTCCTCGGTGCGCCGTTCCCGCTCATCGTCCTGACCGCGGCCGTAATCGGCTATATCGGCGGGCGTAGCGGCATCGCCGCGTTCCGGGGCGGCGGTGGGCATGGACCGTCGGTCGGCAATGTGGTCCATGACCGCGATACCGCGCTCGGTGAGGGCCTGCCCGATCATGCGCGGCCCAATCTTGGCTGGTCGCTCAAGATTTCAGGCGCGTTCCTGTTTCTCTGGCTGGCACCGGTGGTGGCGTTGCTGGTGCTGCTCGGCCCGGACAATGTGTTCACTCGCATCGCAACCTTCTTCAGCCAGATGGCGGTGGTGACTTTCGGCGGCGCCTATGCGGTGCTGGCCTATGTCGCACAGGAAGCGGTCGGCACCTATCACTGGCTCAGGCCCGGCGAGATGCTCGACGGCCTCGGCCTCGCCGAGACTACGCCAGGGCCGCTCATCATGGTGACGCAGTTCGTCGGCTTCCTGGCAGCGTTCCGCGATGCGACCGGACTACCGCCGCTGGTCGCCGCGACGCTGGGGGCGATCCTGACGACGTGGGTGACGTTCATGCCGTGCTTCCTGTGGATCTTCGCGGGAGCGCCATTCGTCGAGCGGCTGAGGGGCAATCGGGCGCTATCGGCCGCGCTTGGCGCGATTACCGCGGTCGTGGTCGGCGTGATCCTCAATCTCGCGGTCTGGTTCGCGATCCACACCCTCTTCCGCGACGTGCGCGCGGTGGGGTTCGGCGGGATCAGGTTTGAGGTGCCGGTGCTGACCTCGCTCCACCTTCCCGCGCTCGTGCTCGCGATCGGCGCCGCCGTCGCGGTGTTCCGGTTCAAGGTCGGCATGATCCCGACACTAGCCGCCACGTCGGCCATCGGCGTGGCGATGTATCTGTTCTGGCCGATCCAATGATGTCCGCTTTACTAATGGAGGCCAAGATGAAGTCTGTAGTAACTTTGGGATTGTTGGGGCTTCTGGCCTTGGGCGGCGCGGTCAATGCGGCGGAGCCTTGGGACCAGGCGGTAGCAACCACGATCGGCAAGCCGGGAACCGAGATGCCGGGCGGCGTCTATCGCATCGGCCTGCCGCGCGGGGACTTGCATGTGACGCTTGACGGCGTGACCTTGAAGCCTGCGCTGGCGCTCGGCTCCTGGCTGGCTTTCGTCGCGCATGGCCGAGGCCAGGCGATGGTCATGGGCGACCTCGTGCTGACCGATACCGAAGTGAACCCGGTGATGGCGAAGCTCATTGGCGGCGGGATCGAGATCACGGCGCTCCACAATCACCTGCTGCGCAACACGCCGCACACCATGTACATGCACGTCGCCGGGCATGGCGATCCGGCGGCGCTGGCGAAGGTTCTGCACGACGCGCTTGCGCTGAGCGGCACGCCGCTGTCTGCGCCCCCAGCCGCCGCGCCCACAGCACCGGAGACGATCGACCTCGACACAGCCGCGCTCGACCGGATCATCGGCCATAAGGGCAAGGTCGGTGGCGGTGTCTATGCCTATGGCATCCCGCGCGCCGAAGCGCCGCGCGACGGCGGCATGGCTCTGCCGCCGGCCATGGGATCGGCCGAGGCGATCAACTTCCAGCCAACCGGCGGCGGCAAGGCGGCGATCACCGGCGACTTCGTGCTGACCGCTGCCGAGGTGAATCCGGTCTTGCGCGCGCTGCGCGAGAACGGCATCGAAGTGACGGCGCTGCACAACCACATGCTGGACGATGAGCCGCGCCTGTTCTTCATGCACTTCTGGGCCAATGACGATGCGCAGAAGCTCGGGCGGGGCATTGCCGCCGCGCTCAGCCATGTCGCCGTGGCGACAAGCTGAGGTAAGCAGTGAGGCACTGGAGAAGATTGGCGGCGGCGCTGCTGCTCGCGCTGCCGGGGTGCAGCCAGGCGCAGCCGACCGATCCACGCTCGCCGCTGGTCCTCCAACGGACGATCGTGCTCCCCGACACCAAGGGGCGCATCGACCATCTGGCGATCGACCTCGCGGGCCATCGCCTGTTCGTAGCCGAGATCGCCAACGGCACGGTCGATGAGATCGATCTTGAAGCGGGCAAGGTGGTGGGGCGAATTGCTGGCCTTTCCGAGCCGCAGGGCGTTGCCTGGCTTCCGGCCCAACGCGAATTGGTCGTTGCCTGCGGCGATGGCTCGGTTCGCTTCTACGCTCCTGATCGTCGCGAAAAGGCGCGGATCGACCTCGGCGACGATGCCGACAATGTCCGGGTCGATCCGCGTAACGGCCATGTGATCGTCGGCTATGGCAAGGGCGCTCTAGCGACGATCGACCCGGCGACACATAAGGTTCTCGCGAGACTGATGTTGCCGGGCCACCCCGAGGGGTTCCGGCTGTTCGGCGCGCGCGCCTACATCAATGTGCCGGACGACGGCTCGGTGATCGCGGCCGACATCGATCAGAGCCGCCAGTTAGCGCGCTGGCCGACCGGGCTCCACCGGCTCAACTTCCCGCTGGCGGTCGACCCTGCGGGCAAGTCGATCACGATCGCCTATCGCCTGCCGGCGGCGCTGGCGACGATCGACACGGCTACCGGGCAAACGACGTCGATCCGATCCGCGTGCGGCGATGCCGACGATCTGTTTTTCGCGAGCAGCCGCACCCTGCTGGTGTGCGGCGCCGGCCATGTCGATATGATTGCGGCCGACGGGAGCAGCGAGCGCGTCCAGACCGCAGGCGGCGCACGCACCGGGCTCTATGTGCCCGAGTTGAACACGCTGTTCGTGGCAGCGCCGGCGCGTGGGCACCCGGCCGCCATTTGGGCGCTGAGGCTGAATCTTCCCCAAAGCCGACGCTGAGGCGTCAGAGATATTTCGCCAGCTCGCCGAGCTTGGCGAGGTCCTCTCGGACCGCCTTGGGCAGCGGCCCGACCAGTTCCTCCAGATGGTGCTCGATATGATCGCTCACCAACAGCGTCTTGGTCTTGTCGAGCGCGGCGATGACCGCCTGCATCTGCTGGGCGATCTGCAACCCGTCCCGTCCTTCGGCGACCATCTCGATGATCTTGGCGAGATGGCCCTGCGCGCGCTTGAGGCGGTTCATGAATTCAGGGTTGGCGGCATGACTCATGGGATCGACTCCTCATTCAACGCGGCAGCGCCATCCAGCCGTGGAACGCCACATACAGGCCGACAACGAGGATGACTGCGCCCGAAGCATAGGGCGCCTTGCGCACGATCTCGCCGAAGCCTCTCCAGCGCTTCGACACTTGCCGCACGCTGACTGCCGCGATCACGCCGGACGCGACCATCGTGATAGCGAGACCGATGCTGAAGCAGAGCACCAGGACAGCGCCCAACACGAGCCGCTGGAGCTGGAGGCAGAGCAGCAGCACGGTGATCGCACCCGGGCAGGGAATGAGACCGCCGGTCAGCCCGAACAGGACGATCTGGCCGGTAGTGACATTGCGGTCGGCGAAGCGACGACGGATGTCCTCGGAGTGCGCCATTTCGTGCGCGTCGACGAACCCGCCGGTGGCAACGTCCAGTCCGCGCTCCTCGGCCTCGTTCGCATCCGCATTGGAGTGGTGATGATCATGATCGTGTCCGTGGGCATGATCGTGATGATGCGTATGGTCGTGCTCATGGTCGTGGTGAAAATGCCCGGCCGCGATCTGCTCGCGGCGGGTGCGCCACAACATCCAGGCGGCGATCACTACGATCAGCACGCCCGAAGCGAGCTGGAAATAGGGCTCGGTGCTTTCGGCGTTGAGACCGCCGAACAGCCACATGCCGCCCAGCGCGACGATCCAGACAACGGCGGTATGGGACAGTGTCGCGGCCAAACCCAGCAGCACTGCCTGCCGTACTGTGCCGCGGACAGCTATGATGAAAGCGGCCATCATCGTTTTGGAGTGGCCGGGCTCGAGACCGTGCAGCGCCCCGAGCAGAATAGCGGTCGGCACGAACAGCCAGGCGTGGCCGGCACTTTGCTGTAGCAGATCGGAGAGAGAGGTCATGACCTGCATATAACAAGCTGTCGGCCGAACCCTATCCCCCAGGGGAGGATATCCATCAGCATTTCGATCTGACGCTTCGACTCATGGGGCCAACGGCCCATCCCATATGATCGCGGGCGAGCTGGGTCGGGACGGTGAAGGGCCGTACGATACCGAGGAAAGGCAGCAATATTGATGAGCTTCATAGAAGGTGCGGATCGTAGACAAGCGGACCTGCTCCCTCCGAACATCGACGACTACGTCGCGCCGGACGCGCTGGTGCGCGTCGTCGATATGTTCGTTGCCAGTCTCGATCTGGACGAACTTGGTTTCGAGCGCGCGGTGTCGGCCGCCACAGGAAGGCCGGGCTTCCATCCCGGAGATATGCCGAGGCTCTACATCTGGGGCTATCTCAACCAGGTCCGCTCTTCGCGTATGCTGGAGCGTGCCTGCGGGCGTGACCTTGAGGCACTATGGCTCATGCGTCGGCTCATGCCGGATTATCGAACCATCGCGGCCTTCCGGCACGACAACCCCGAGGCGATCGTCAGAGCTAGCGCCACTTTCGTCCAATTTTGTCGCGAACATGGCCGGATCGGTGGCCGCACCGTCGCACTTGACGGGACGAAGATGCGGGCGGTCGCCAGCGCCAAGAACCTCGCCGGTGCCGAGCGCCTGGCGCGTGACATCGCCCACACCGAGCGTGAGATTGCCTATTATCTCGATCGTTTGGACGTGATCGACGAACAGGTGGCGCAGGGCTTTGATGACCAGCCGGCACACCGCGAGGCGTTCGCTGGAGCGATCGCCTCGCTTCGGCGCCGCAAAGACCGTCTCGCCAAGCGCCAATCCGAGCTGGCCAAACGTGAGGAAAAGGTGATCGTTTTTGGCGAGCCGGAAGCCAAGCCGATGGGCTATGCACGCGCGCCGAAGTTGCCGTCCTACAACCTTCAAAGCGTGGTCGATGTGAAGAGTGGGCTCATCATCCATCACGACGTGTTCAACGACGCGAACGACAGCCATCTCCTCCACCCCCGTATCGTTGGCGGCCAAAGATGTTCTGGACGCTGACGAATTGCACGTTCTGACCGACGGCGGTTACTCCAACGCCGAGCAGGTCGCCCGCTGCGAGTCCGAGGCGAACATCGTGTCGGCACCGATCAAGCGCGGCGCGATGAACACGGAGCACTTCCGGCCGACTCAATTCGTCTATGATGACGAAAGCGACACGATCAGGTGCCCAGCCGGTCAAACTTTGCGCCGGTCCGGCAAGCACACTCGCAACCGCGCGATCCGATACCGGACATCAGCGTGCAAGAGCTGCGCCCTGAAGCCTCGCTGCACGCCAGGCGCCCAACGCATGATCCATCGACTGTTCGATCAGAGCGCGCTCGATCGAATGGAGGCGCGGATCTATGCCGATCCGAGCCTGATGCGGACCAGGCGATGTACGGTCGAGCATCCGTTCGGAACCATCAAACGAATGTCTGGTGGAGGTAGGTTCCTCACCAGGGGGTTGCGGAGAGTGAAGGCGGAAGCGGCGCTGTCGGTGCTGGCCTTCAACATGATCCGCGTAGTGAACACCGTCGGAACCAGAGCATTGGTCCGGCCGAGCTGAACGGAGTCGCGCCGCTTCGCGACCGAAGGGTCTGACTTGCGACACCGCCGTCGTGGCGAGTTTCTGCACAGCCTGCCCCGCAATGCCCATCACGCCCGACCGTATCCGATTCAGCGGCTTGGCGCGCACATGTTAGCGTGGCAGGTCGGCACCTCAATCCTCTGAGCGCGATTCATACGGGCCTAGCTGTAAACGCGCGCTGGCGTGACCGTTGGAAAGCTTCGATCGCCCCGCAAGACTAGCCGCGTGGTGGCCGTCCTGCCCAGAATGTCGCTGTTGGGGATCGCCCTCTTGCGCCATCACGATTGCCGTCGAGCGTGCGGCGATTCGCAGGGCGTCAGTCATGACGGCCGAAAGCACGGCACTCCCGTCCAGCGCGTCGAGGAGTGCCCGTTCGTCCTGGCTGAGCCAGCTGTCATCATCCGTGATCTCAAAGCGCCGCCCATGAACCGCCTCGAAGGCGGTGAAGAGACCATCGAGCACCGGCGCGAGCATGCCAAGATCCTCTGGTGCGAGGAGCGCGTGAAGTGCCGGTTGCACCGCCTGGCGCATGTCGCGCGCGTGCCGCCAACATCGGACCGCATCGAGGAGGATCGCTGCCGGTCGTACGGTAAAGTGACCTGGTGGGACGAACGGCAAGCTCATTTGGGTTTCCTCAACTTCCCCAACGAGCCCACTTATTGCGAGTCATTCGCATCTTATATCCGCATGATGTGTCCGCGACAAGTCTCGGGCCTACCCGAAGCGGTGGGTCGAAGTGATAGGCCGCCACGTCGTTCCGGTCCACCGGGGCGGTCGGGTCTTGCCGGGCGCACAGCGGATATGGGCGCGATGAACTTATGATCGGAAATGGATCCGATAGCGGGCGCCCGCATCCCTGCCGGAAAAGCGTTGTTAATTTCTCCGGCGTTACGAGACCGTCATGGACATCGATGCCATCAGGCTCCAGCATGACAGCATAAGCGAAAGTGCTACTGCTTTGGCAGCGGCGGTATCAAAGCCCACCTATTCGCCAGTTGCGGCCATCCGCTGGAAACTCGCCAGAGAATTGATTGCCCATCTGGCAGTGGAAGATCGATGGCTTTATCCGGCGCTCATTGCAAGTGCGGATAAAAAGGCTGCCGATACCGCCAAGCGGTTCAAGGATGAGATGGGCGGGCTCGCTGAGACGTTCACGATCTACATGAGCAAATGGAGCGATCAGCGCATATCGTCTGAATGGCAAACCTATTGTACCGAAACGAAGGCCCTTCTCGCATCCTTGACAGAGTGAACCGCGCCGGGTCTACCGGAGGCATTGGGTTATGAGTCACGCTGCCATATCGACGTTGTCCGCGGCAGCATAATATTGGTCTTCGGCTTCGGCAGGCGGGATGTTGCCGATAGGCTCCAGCAGCCGGCGATGGTTGAACCAGTCGACCCATTCGAGCGTGGCGTACTCGACAGCTTCGAAGCTGCGCCACGGCCCGCGCCTGTGGATCACCTCGGCCTTGTAAAGACCGTTGATCGTCTCGGCCAAAGCGTTGTCGTAGCTGTCTCCGACGCTGCCGACCGACGGCTCGATCCCTGCTTCGGCAAGGCGCTCGGTGTACTTGATGGACACGTATTGGGCGGATTCAACCGGTCGTCGCAACGGTCGGGTTTTCGAATTGCATGAGGTATTCGTCAAGCGCTTCCGCTGGCGTTTTCCACCCAAGGGTTTTGCGCGGTCTACCATTGAGGGTCTCGGCGACCGCCGAGAGTGTCTCGGGGCTGTGCTCGCTAAGGTCGGTACCCTTGGGAAAGTACTGCCGGAGCAATCCGTTGGTGTTTTCATTGGTGCCGCGTTGCCAAGGGCTTTGTGGGTCACAGAAATAGACTTCTACGCCTGCCTCGACCTTCAGGCGCGCATGCTGCGCCATTTCTGAACCCTGATCCCAGGTGAGCGAGCGTCGAAGTTCTTCTGGCAAGGTGGTGATGGTCCGCGTGATGGCATCTCGCACTGCCTCCGCGCCGTGCCCGGCCAGCGCTGGCCCATTCTTGATAGCGAGCCCGGCACCGTGCCCTTCCATGCGCGGCAGGTGCAGCAGCATTGTGAAGCGCGTGGTGCGTTCGACCAGCGTGCCGATCGCCGAACTACCGAGCCCGAGGATGAGATCGCCTTCCCAGTGCCCTGGGACGGCGCGGTCGTCGACTTCAGCGGGACGCTCGCTGATCATGATCTCGGGCGAAACAAAGCCTTTGCCGCGTCGGCCGACACGCGCTCGTGGTACACGTAACGCTCGCCCACTGCGTAGGCACGCGGTGAGGTCGCGGCGCAGGACGCCCCTGCCTTGCACAAACAGCGCCTGGTAAATGGCTTCGTGGCTGATGCGCATGCTGTCGTCGTCCGGAAAGTCGATGGGCAAACGCCCGGCAATCTGCTCTGGGCTCCATGCCTTTGACCAGCGACGGTTCTGACGTCGCCCATGTCGCCGCCCCCTCCACGACACCATCGGACCGACAACGGGACGGTCGCCGGGTCTTGCAACCGCTCCGCTCAGCCGGTCCTCTACCCAGCGTCTTAGCGTGTCGTTGGCGGCGAGCTTGGCGACTTTGGGACGGCGGGCCGCACGCTCGGCATGCCACTGGGCGGCCGTCGCACGGTATTCGAAATTGCCACTGCGGGTTGCCGAGTTGCGACGGATCTCGCGTGAAATGGTCGAGGCCGCCCGGCCAAGCTGGTGGGCGATCTTGCGCACGCTGAGGCCCTGAACCAGCAAAAGGGCAATCTCTTCCCGCTCCGCTAGCGACAGATACCTGCCCGACAATGGCTTTGCTGACGGCCTGAACATCGCTGGTGGCATACCGCCTGCCTCCCGAAACCAGCGGCTGCCGACCGGTTGCGACACCCCGGCCTTCACCGCTGCCGCCTCGCTGCTCATCCCGGCAGCAACATACCTCCAGAATTGCTCGCGCTCGCGCCGGCTCGCAACAGGTGGCCGCCCTGGTGAACGCAACGATGATCGTGTGCACCTGTCCGAGCGCCGCTTCTTGATATCCACCGCATGCCTCCATTTTCGAAGCGTTGCGACGACCGGTTGAATCCGCCCAATACCTCGCCATGAACTACACCCAGCGTCTGGCGGAGGCCAACCTCGTGCCCTCGGTCGGCAGCGTCGGCGACAGTTACGACAATGCTTTGGCCGAGACGATCAATGGCCTTTACAAGGCCGAGGTCATCTGGCGCCAGCGGTCCTGGCCAAGCGTATCGGCGGTGGAAATGGCGACGCTGAGCTGGGTCGATTGGTACAACAACCATCGCCTTTTCGGGCCACTCGGCTACATCCCGCCCGCCGAGGCCGAAGCAAACTACTATGCGGCGATTGAGACCCTCGATATGGCCGCATGAGTCAAACTGCATAGCCTCCAGAAAACCCGGGACGCTTCAACAGCGTCCAATCTTCGATCCGCCGGCATCTGAGACTCACCGGGGATCAACGTCGGGTCAAGCCGGCCGAGGCCGGCATCGCCGAGATGATGGTCGATCTTTACGAGCGTGTCGCCGAGCCGCTGGATCGAGCAACGCTCGACCGATGGCATCGTCATGTCGTCAACGGTCGCACCGATCTTGCAGACATCGGTCGCTACAGACGCGGCGGTGACCCCATGCAGATCGTATCCGGGCCGATCCATCGACCGAAGATCCATTTCGAAGCGCCGTCCGCAGCGCGCGTCGAAGAGGAAATGGTGGGGTTCCTGACATGGATCGAACGAAGCCGGCCGGGCGGGTCAACACCGATTACACCGCTGGCGCGGGCTGGTCTTGCGCATATCTGGTTCGAGAGCATCCACCCCTATGAAGACGGCAATGGTCGGATCGGTCGCGCCATCAGCGAGAAGTTGCTCGCCCAGGGCCTGCCTACCCCGATCGTCACCGGCATGGCGAGCACCCTGCTGGCGCACCGGAAAGCCTATTACGCCGCGCTCGAGCGTGCCCATGGGGCGCTGGAGATCACCGACTGGCTGTTGTGGTTCGCGGCGAAGGCGATCGAAGCCCAGCGTCGGACGCTTCGGCAGGTCGAGTTCGTCCTGGCCAAGGCGCGCGTCATGGAAGGCCTGCGCGGGAAGCTCAATGATCGCCAGGAACGCGCGATGTTACGGATGTTCGCCGCAGGGCCGGATGGCTTTGCCGGTGGCCTCAGCGCCGCCAACTATATGACCATCACCGGTGCTCCGACGGCGACGACGACGCGCGACCTCGCCGCTCTGGTCGGGCTCGGCGGGCTGGTGCGAACCGGTGAACAGAAGGGGACACGCTATTGGCTCCCCATCGCGACCGCCCCGATCGGGCCTGTCGAGATTGCCGATCTCGCCTGAGTTGGCCGTCGGTGGACGGAAACGGTTCGTGTTCTTCCTACAATCGTTCAGCAGTAGCCATAGGGCGGCCGAATGGCGTGATCACGGTCAGCGACGACGTCATCCTCAACATCCTGGCGCGTCGGCGCGAGCCGCCCCGGCCGCTCACCATCGTCACCTCGGAAGATCTGGAATGAAATACCCGCCGCTCGCCGACTGCGGTCGCTACGACCAGCTCAGGGGGCACCATGACGGCCCCGAGCATGTCATGGCGTTCGCACCGACGCGCTCGGGCAAGGGCGTCGGCCTTGTCGTGCCGACCTTGCTCGGCTGGACCGGCTCCGCGGTCATCCAGGACATCAAGGGCGAGAACTGGCAGCTGACCGCCGGCTGGCGGTCGCGCTTCCCCAACGAAAACCGCGCGCCTCAGAGATCAGCGTAAAGCGGTTCGTCGGCGATCAGGATGCGCTCGAGGACCCGGGGAAAGTCGCCGTAATTCTTGACCGCATAGTGGACCGCCGCACGATTGTCCCAGAAAGCGATCGAGCCCGGCGCCCACGAGAAGCGCACCTGGAATTCGGGCCGCTTGTACTGGCGCAACACTTCGTCGAGCAGCTCGCGGCTCTCGGCGAGCTCGACGCCCAGAACCTGCGGCTTCTGTGTATAGTTGACCCAGAGGATCTTCTCTCCCGTCTCGCGATGTGTGCGGACCAGCGGGTGGGCGACGATCGGATAATCGAGCCCCTCGCCGTTCAGCGCCTCGCGGAAATCGTGCGTGACGTGCAATCCCTCGATCCGCTGCTTGAGCTCGTCGGACAGGCCTTGATAGGCAAGATGCGCATCGACCCAAATGGTATCTCCACCGACATCGGGCAGCGTCACCGCGCGCAGCACGGCGCCCCAGGTCGGAACGAGCCGCCAGCTGGTGTCGGAATGATAGGCATCGCCTGGCCCGACGTCGCGGTGGATCCTCTTCTCGTATTTCGCTGCATCGACTGCCGCGATCTGGTGGATCGGCGCGATCTTCTCGTGACGCCGGGTGCTGGGATGAACGTAAAGCGGCCCGAACTCGCGCGCGAAGGCGGCATGCTGCTCGTGATCAATCACCTGATCGCGGAAGAAAACCACTTTGTAGCGCAGCACGGCGGCGCGAATCGCATCGCGCTGCTCGGATGAGAGCGGGCGCGCCAGATCGACACCTTCGATCTCGGCACCGATCGTCGGCTGGAGGGGACGGATCCCAATCACCTCATCGGGGCTTCGACGAATGATATCAGCCACGGCAGCAGACATGGAGCACCTCTCTTTCTGGCGATTCCTCGCATAAAGGAGCAGCGATCATAAGATGGACGATGTCGTTCGTATTATGATTTCTCCTGCATTCACGATGATCAAATCTCGATCATCATGATGATGAGCGCATCTCATAAGATTGTTTTACGAAGCTGATGAGACTTTCCATTATTCGCCAGTAGAATTCACGCCGATCGTTACGAGAGGGATGAATGGATCTCAAACTGGCCGGCAAGCGGGTGCTCGTGACGGGAGGAAGCCGCGGCATCGGACGCGCGATCGCCAGGGGCCTGCTGGAGGAAGGGGCGCGCCTCGTCATTGCCGCGCGCGATGGCGACGCGCTTGCCGAGGCTGCTCGCGCGCTTGCGGCCAATACCGGCGGCTCCGTTCACGCAATCGTGGTCGACACACGCGATGATACGCAAGTCGACGGGCTGATCGAGGCGAGCGTAGCCTGGCTTGGCGGACTGGACATTGTGGTCAACGCGGCCGCGCGACCAGGCGCCCAGCCTTCGACACCGGGGATTGCCGGCGTGGCGTCCGATTACATCCTCGACGAGATCAACACCAAGCTCGTCGGCTATCTGCGCGTGGCGCGAGCGGCAGCGCCGCATCTGGTCGCGAACGGCTGGGGACGGATCATCAACATCAGCGGGCTCGCCGCGCGCCAGACCGGCACGATCCCGGGCTCCGTCCGCAACGTCGCGGTCGCGGCTCTCACCAAGGGGCTCGCCGACGAACTCGGGCCCAAGGGCGTCAACGTCACCGTCGTCCATCCCGGAGCGACCCGAACGGAACGAACGGCCGCGACCATAGCCGCACGCGCGATCGCCGACGGCATTTCCCAGGCCGAGGCGGAGCAGGCTCTCTACGGACATTCCTTGATCGGCCGGATCGTCGAGGCCGAGGAGATTGCCGATATCGTGACCTTCCTGGCATCGCCGCGCAGCGTTGCGATCAACGGCGACGCCATCGCCGCCGCCGGCGGCGTTCCGCGCGCCATCCACTATTGAGCGGACTCGCGGCCGGCAAACCGTTGCGACAGGTTGCGGATCTCGAAGAGGCGGTACGGACGAGCGGCCCGCGCCGCTCGCCCGCGTCGATCAAGATCAATAATGGAAGCCGATCTTGAAGAACACGGTCCGTGGTGGGTTTTGCGCACCCTGGAGCAGGAGTGTTCCCGCATAAGGCCCTGCCTTGATCGCGGCACCGATCGGGGTGAGCGTCGAAAAATAGAATTCATTGCCGATGTTGCGCGCGGTGAGCGTAAAGTCCCAGCGCTTGTCGGTCGTCTCGAAGTTTATGAACGCATTGACGAAATGCTTGCCACCGATGTGGTATTGCTCGTTGTTGAGCTGATCGGAAAAGTAGCCGGTCTGCCAATTGACGCTGCCGCCCAAAGTGATCGTGCCGACTCCGCCGATCGGAACCACATAATTGGCAGACGCAAAATATTGCCACTTCGGTTGTCCAGGGAATTGCTTGCCGGTATAGTCATAAGCGGGCACCGTGCCGAGCGCGGGTGCGGAATAATTGTCATATCGGGTCAGCAGGTAGGTGACGTTGAAGGCCAGCGACAGCCTGCTTGTCGGCTGCGCGGAGGTCTCCAGTTCGAAGCCGGCGGTATGGGCCGAAGGCGCGTTGCCGCGCGTGCTGACGTAGGTGCCGGAGATCGGGCTGTATGCCGAAACCGCGGTCTGCAAATTCTTGTAGTCGTTGTAGAAGCCGGTCGCGTTGATCCGCAGGCGGCGGTTGAACCAGTCGGTCTTGAAGCCGCCTTCATAGCTGTTCACGGTTTCGGGATCGTAGGGCAAGGCGGTCGCCAGATTCAGCGCGCGATTGTTGAAGCCGCCCGCGTCGAAACCCTTGGCATAATCGGCGAACAGGAAGATGGCCGGGGTGACCTGATAGGACAGGCCGGCCTTGGGTGTGAACGCGTGCCAGGTCTTCCGGTTGAGCACCGCAGAATTGTTGAAGTTGATCTGCGTGGATGCGACATTCACACCGAGCGACGGGATCGCCCCGCCGGTCAGGACCTGCGGGTACAGCGCCGGATCGATCGGATTTCCGTCCAGGTCGTCATTGACGCCGCTGAAGTCGAACGACCGGCGGATCGATATGTAGCGGCCGCCGGCGGTCAGCGTCAGCTTGCCGGTCAACCGATAGTCCGCCTGGAGATAGGCGGAATAATTGCGCGTCAGGGTCTTGCCGATCTGATCGAACGGCGCCGCCGGAAGCGCCGTATCCGACTGGGGCAGGCCGGTGACATAGCCGATCCGGTTGCTCCGGAAATTCTCGAAGAGGTAATAGAGACCGCCGGTGAAATCGAACCTCTTCCAATTGCCCTGGAGCTGCAGTTCCTGGGTGAAGGATTTTTCCTTGTAGGTGATATAATTGTCGGAAATGTCGATCGCTCGCGTCTGGGCCGAATTGTAAGGCAGCCTGTTCTGGCCGTCATTGTTGTAGTTCACGGGATCCTGGTCGAAGGCGCGCAGCGCCGTGATCGAATGCACCGACAGATGCGAATCGAGCATATAGTCGATGCGTGCCGTCAGGCCGCCCGAATGCGAGCGGTTGATGGGATAACGCCCCGCATAGCTGACATTGGGCTCATAGGCCGAGAAGGATGTCGGGCTGTAGAAGGTGCCGCCGGTTATCGCACCCAGGCCCGACAGCGCGGGGTTCGTCGAATTGTACGTCGTCGCCGTATATTGTGCCGCCTGCGAATGATCGATGGTCCCGTCCGCCGTCAGCGTGATCTTCAGCTTCGTGCCGGGCGTGAAGAGCAGCTTGATGCGGCCGCCGGTTGTTCTCTGGTTGTTGACATGATCCTGCTGCGACGGGTTCCAGGTGTAGCCGTCATGCTGGTCGCGGGCGACAGCGACGCTGGCGGAGAGCAGATCCGGCAGCAAGCCGCCGGCGACATAGGCATGGGCGTTGACCGTGTTGTAATTGCCGTAGCCGACGTCGCCGCTGGCCTCGAACTTGTCGGTCGGCGTCCGGGTCACGTAGCGGATCGCGCCGCCGGCCGAGTTGGCCCCGAACAGCGTGCCCTGCGGCCCGCGCAGGACCTCGACCCGTTCGACGTCGGTCAGATCGGACATGCCGTTGATCGCGCGCGGCAGATAGACGTCGTCGATATAGACGCCGACCGTCGGATCGAAGATCGGGTCGCTGTTGCCGATGCCGCGGATGAAGAAGGTGTTGGTGAGCGGCGTGATGCCGGACGGCGGCGTGTACAGGCCCGGGATCTGGCCGGCCAGATCGCGCGTCGTGATGACGTTCTGCGTGCTGCGAAAATCCTGGCCGATCACCGTGACCGCGACGGGCGTGGACTGGAGCTTCGTCTCTTTTCGTGTCGCGGTCACGACGATGTCGGTGAGCGTGCCATCCGGGCCGGCAGCGTCTGCCTGGACAGCAGTGGCGGCGACGGCTGCGTCGCCTGCATGGGCGGAGCCCGCGCCAAGCAGCCCGCAAAGGCAGCTTGCTCCCAGCAGCAAACGCGCTCGACGGCCCCGCTTCCCAGGCTTTACGGCAGGTGAAACGATCCAGGATGCGAGCATTCTATCCCCCATTTTTGGAAATTCTTGACGCGCCGAAGGCGTGGCCTTGCAGCGGTGACCGGATGGTCGGACAAGGCGGGTGTGGGATAGGAAGCCGCGCCGAGCGCGTATAATGAGGTCATCTCATGCGGATATTTGCGATCGTTGTACGTCAGCTACATCACTGATTTTATTTGATGTTCTAATACTCTAGTGTTTGAGTAGAAATTGTTCGCGGGCGCTAAATTTTGTTTGGCCGAACCCTTGGGCCTGACCTGCAATCCGCATCTTTCCGGTACCCCCGCGTAGAGCCGCGTCAGCGGGCGGCGGTCGCCTCGATCTCGACGAGGAAGCCGGGATTGGCGAGCGCCGAGACCTGCACGACCGATCGCGCCACCTTGTTGGGCTGATCGGCCGTGCCGAAGAACTGGCCGTAGGCTTCCGAAAAGCCCTTGAAGTCGAGCGTGCCGCCATTCTTCGGATCGCCGACCAGAAAGACGGTGAGCTTGATCACATCCTTCAGGCCGAGACCCTGCTGCCGAAGCAGCGCCTCGATCTTGCGGAAGACGCCGGTGGCCTGCGTCCTGGTGTCGCCATAGGTGTCGATCGCATCCGCAGCCTTCGTGGGGTCGAGCGCCGGAGGCACCTGCCCGCTCAGCAGCACCAAAGTCGTGCCGGCCGGCACCGTGACGCCGGCGAGGATCGGCGATTGCGCCGGTCCGGCCAGGCGCGTGACCTCGGCAGAGGCGATCGCGGGCAGGAACGCCGCAGCGGTACAGGCGGCCAGGATATGGATGGTCTTCATGATGATCCTCCTTTTGGATTTAGCGCCGGCTGGGCCAGCAGCGACACGGCCCGCCGTGCCGAAAGGATGGCACCTTCCTGCCAGTGGCCGGAATAAGCCGAGAGATGCGATCCGGCGAACAGGAACGGTCCGTCGCCCGCGTTGATCACGTCCGCCGCGTGGCGATCGTTGCCAGGATCCTCCCATTCGACCCACGGCCCCTCGCTGAACGGGATACGCTGCCAGTGGACGAGCACCGGCTTTTCGAGATCGCGCCCGTGGCCCGGATGGAGGCGATCGACCGCCGCGCGAGCGATCTCGATCTGCTCGGCGCGGCTGTGCGCGGCGAGCCGCGCCGCTTGGTCCTTCACCGCATAAGCGGCTAGCAGGATCTGGCGCTTCTGCTGGAACGCCCCGCTCGGATACCAGACGAGACTGGTGTCGCCGCCGGTGAAGGAGATGCCGCCGTAAATTTGGTCGGCCTCCCAGAACGGCACGCTCTCGAAGCCGATCTTGATTGAATCCGAATAGCGCACGCTGGCGATGGCCTGCTTCACGGCCACGCTGAAATCGTTGGGCGTGCGCGCCAGGATCGGTAGCGGCGTGGTGATGATCGCGCGATCGGCCTGCACCGTCTCCGTCCGGTCGGCGCGCGCGTCGCGATAGACGATGCGCACCCCTGCCCCGTCCCGACGGATTTCCCGTACCTCGGCGCCGAGCCGCACGGGATGGCGCAGCGCCTTGGCGATCGCCACCGGCAGCCGGTCCATGCCGCCGACCGGCTGGAGCATGGTAGGCTGCATGAGGATATTCTCCTCGAACAGGATCCACGACAGCTGGGTGTTGGCGAGCAAGGCGTCGAGCGAGACGGGTGGCACGGCGATAGCCTGCTCGATCATCGCACCCGGCGCCTGCGACAGACCTGAACGCTGCGACCCCTGATAGCTGCCGTCGTCGGCAAGATCGCCGTAGAGCTTGAGGAAGGCGACGAGCTTGGCGCGGGTCGGCGCATCGATCTGCTGGTCGAGTGCGCCGCTCTTCAGCGCCTTGTCGAGCAGGGCGGAAAGATGCCCGCGCAGGTCGTTCGCCGCCTGCCGCAGCCGGATGCGGCCGGCGGTGCCGCTCTGCGAGGGATCGAGCAGATAGTCGCTCCGGCTGGAATTGACGAGCACCTCCAGCGGCACGCCCAACTCGCGGGTGAGACCGAGATACTGGTCGTGGTGGCTGGGGATGCGGGCCGGGCCGGCGTTCAGGTAGAGGCCGGGCGAGAAATCGACCGTCTGATCGCTATCGCCGATATGGCTGATCCGGTCGCCCTGCCGCAAAGTCCAGGCGCGACCGCCGACACGATCCCGCGCCTCCAGCAGGATCGCTTCGCCGCCCTGTTTCTCGATCTCGTAAGCCGCGACGAGTCCGGCGATGCCGGCCCCGATCACGGCCACGCGGCGCCCGCGCGCCGGAGCCGCGGCGAGCGGCGACAGCGGGATGATGCCCGCCGCCAGCACGCCGCCGAGCCCCGCAAGGATGCTGCGCCGATGGAAAGGATAGACGTTCATACGATCATCCCCCGTCAGAAGTTGATCGTGACGCGGCCATAATAATAGCCACCGTTGATGCCGTAGGGCGCATAAGTGAGCGGCGTATTGTTGACCTGACTGCCTGATATGGTCGTGGTCCCTCCGCCCGGCACGAGTGCCGTCACAGGCGGCTTCTTGTCGAACAGGTTGTTCGCCCCCAGCGCGAGCTGAAGGAAGCGGAGCGGCTTGTAGTCGAGTTCCAAATCGGTGATCCCCGCGACGCCTATGCGGCTCTTGTAGAAATTGGCAGAGTCCGGCGTCAGCCACACCGAGCTCGGTCCGTAGATCGTCTCGCGAAGATTGGCCGAGATGACGCCGTGGGTGAACAGCGCGCCGAGGCCGATCTTGTAGCGCGGCGACGCCGTCTCGAGATAGCTCCGCGACTGGAGGTTGAAGAGCGTATCGCCGAGCCTGTTCCTCGTGATCCGGGTGCGGTTGTAGTTGGCGGTGAGCGACCAGTCGATCCGGCCGAAATCGAAACGGCTGGTGTAGCTGGCCGCGAGCTCGATGCCCCTTGTGCGGGTATCGACGCCGTTGGTGAAGAGGCTCGCGCCGACATAGCTCACGGTCGGATCGAGGATGTCGCCGTGCGCGGCGATAGCATCGAGCACGCCCTGGTTGATCACCGTCGTGCCGCTCTGCCCCAGGATCGTGCCGGTCGCGGCGATGCGGTTGCGCACCCTCACCTGATAGGCATCGAGGCTGATCGTCACCGCCGGCGCCGGGTGCGACACCAGGCCGGCTGAGAAATTGGTCGATTTTTCGGGTTTCAGCGGCCTGAAGCCGAGGATCGCGGCGGCGGCCGAGTTGGGCGGCAGCTGCACCACGGCGGCAGTCGGAGAGACGTTGGTGGCGGAATAATATTCCTCCGCCAGCGTCGGCGCGCGGAAGCCGGTGCTCACCGTGCCGCGGACCCCGAAGGCCGGAGAGAAATCGTAGCGGGTTGTGAGCTTGCCGATCCTGGCGCTGCCGAAATCGCTGTAATGCTCGTAACGGCCCGCCAGATCGACGGTCCACGCCTCGACCGGATTGACCGAAAGATCGACATAGCCCGACCAGGCGCGGCGGCTGTGCGATCCGGCGTCGGTCGGCTGGAAGCCCGGATAGGATTGCGCGCCCTCCTTGTAGATGGAGGCGGCGTCGCCCTGCTGGATCTCGAACCGGTCGCGCCGATACTCGCCGCCGAAGGCGAGGTTGAGCGGCTTGGTGAGGCCCAGCTCGATCTGGCGGGTGACGTCGAGATTGGCGGTCAGCTCGTCGGCGATGAAGGCGCCATCGTAGAAGTCGCGCGGCGTGAAGCCGGTATCCGCATAGAGAGCGGCATTGGCGGCATCGAGCGTGCTGATCCTGTCCTTGTCGCGCCCGTAGGTGGAGCTCAGATCCCAGGTCCAGCCGCCGCCATGGCCGCGCACGCCGCCGGTGATCGCATAATCGGTCTCGACCAGCCCTTCCTTCGGGCTGAAGCCGTCCGGGAAGAGATAGGTGGTGACGCCGTCCTCCGTCCGGCTGATGCGGGTCGGCAGGCGGTAATTCTCGTAGGACTGGGCGGTGCGCCGGCCGTAGCTGCCGAAGCTGTAGACCTCGACCGAGCCGAAATCGTAGCCGGTGTTGTAGACGGCGGTGGTGAGGTTCGACCGGGGATCACCGATGATCCGGTTGAGGTTCGGATAGCCCGGGATGGATGACCAGGAGGATGGCGTGCCCGCGACCGGCGAATCATCCGGATTGACCAGGCGGCGGTCGCCGTCGCCCTGCTGACTGAAGCCATGGAAGCGATGGAATCCGGTCAGGTCGAAGAAGCCGCCCTCGCCGACCGGCAGCGCGATGCGCGCCGTTTCGGCCAGCTGCTCGCCGCCGCCGCCATAATAACCGCCGCCGGTGAAGGAGGCCGATCCACCCTGACGATCGGATTTCAGGATGATGTTGATCACGCCGGCAATCGCATCGGAGCCGTATTGCGCGGCGGCACCGTCCTGCAGGATCTCGATATGGTCGATCGCATCGGCCGGGATGAGGTCGAGATCAGGTGCCGCGGCGCCCTGGAACGCGCCCGAATCGATGTGGAGATTGGCGGTCCCGTGCCGCCGTTTGCCGTTGATGAGCACCAGGGTCTGGTTCGGGCTGAGCCCCCGCAGACGTGCCGCGAGCGTGAGGTTGCCGGTGTCGCCGCCGAAGCTCTCCGCCACGAAGGACGGGACGATCTGGGTCAGCGCCTGGTTGAGATTGGCTTGGCCGACATGGCTGAGCGTGTCCGAGTCCAGCACCTGGATCGGCGCGGCGCTGTCCTCGACCTTCAGACCCTTCTGGCGCGTGCCGGTGACGATGATCGTGCCCGTGCCGAGCGTGTCGGCGGCGGCGAGCTGGACGGGTGCGGCTTGCGCCCAGAGCGGCGCCGGCCACAAGGCGGCGATGCCGGAGACGCCGGCAAGGAGAAGCGATCGATACATGGATATTCCCCCTGATACGGATCCCGTCACCGGATCCCGATTGAGGCGCGGGCCGTCGGCATCGCGCAGGCCGATCGCTATCGGAGGTGAATAGAATAACGGTGATGTCTATTCTTTATATAGCGCAAGATGTTTTGCTTATATTCGTCACTAATAATTATCTCTCTAATACAATTTAATTGACCAATAGGATATTGCGAATCCACGCCGATGGAATTTATGATTCTTATATGTCTTATCCAATCAAACCTCATATGATCGAATTGGCTCATCACTTGATTATTCATCGTCCTTCTATGAGCATCGTTCCGAGCAGCTTGGCTTGAGCGAAACTCAACGGCCTTATCAGACATCCTTGCTGGTCGCTGATGGCGCCGGGCGGCATGGCTCCGGCTCGTTCGGGCGGAGCCAAAAAGATGCGGACAATCCACAGAGTGATCGAATGCTGTCGGGCGTGGTGGCGCAGCGCGGTGTCGGCACTGTTGCGGCCGAAGCACGTGACGCTCTATCGCCGCTCCGCCGACGGCGAGGTCGTGGGCGCGATCCTTCTCGGCGACGGGCGAACGCAGCGGCGCTGATCCGCCGCCGCGCCGACGGCGGTCAGTTCGGAAAGCGGCCCTCGAACGCGAATTCGATGACGGCCTTGCGGTGGCTCGGCGCCTCGCGCGCCTGGAGCGCCTCGGGCAGCGAGGCCTTGTCACCGATCCGGCCGATGGCGGCGGCAGCCTCGATCCGGAACCGCTCCGGCACGCCGAGTTCGACGCGCGCGCGGGCGAAATCGAGGCCGGTCATGCCATGGGCATGATAGCCGAGCCGGGTCGCCTGCAGTGCCAGCAATGCCCACGCCGCGCCGGCGTCGAAGCTGTGGCTGTGCGACGGGGACGGCTCGGCGGCGGCAGGCCCCTGGATCAATGTGTCGGACACGATGAAGACCAGCGCCCCGGCCCGCGCCGCCCAGCTCTGGTTGAACGGCAGCAGCAGGCTCAAGAAGGGCTGCCAGTCCGGCGTGTCGCGACGCGCGTAGAGGAAGCGCCACGGCTGAAAATTGAACGCGGACGGCGCCCAGCGCGCGGCGTCGAAGATCGTCTCCAGATCTTCCGGCGCCACGGCCGACCCGTCGAAGGCGCGCGGCGACCAGCGATCGAGGATGAGCGGCTCGACGGCCGAGTTGGCGATGCGGGGATTGGTGGCCATAACGTCGCTGTCTTTCGTGATTAGGCAGGTTGCTTGACGGTGCGCAGATAGGGCCTGTGCGCCGTCCATCCGTCCGGGAACAGCGCCGTCGCGTCCTCGTCGCTGACGGAGGGCACGATGATGACGTCATCGCCCTGTTTCCAATTGGCCGGCGTCGCCACCTTGTGCCCGTCGGTCAGCTGCAGGCTGTCGACGGTGCGCAATATCTCGTCGAAATTGCGCCCGGTCGAGGCCGGATAGGTGAGCATCAGCCGCAGCCTGAGCGCCGGATCGATGACCAGCACCGTGCGAACCGTGTTGGTGTCCGACGCATTGGGGTGGATAAGATCGAGCAGGGTCGAGACCTTGCGGTCGTGATCCGCGATCAACGGGAAATTGAGCGCGGCGCCCTGCGTCTCCGCGATATCCTTCGCCCAGCCGTGATGGCTGTCGACCGGATCAACCGACAGGCCGATCGCCTTGACGCCCCGCCTGTCGAACTCCGGCTTGAGCTTCGTCACCGTTCCCAGCTCGGTCGTGCAGACCGGCGTGTAGTCCTTGGAATGCGAGAAGAGGATCACCCAGTCGCCGCCCGCCCATTCGTGGAAGGAGAGCAGCCCCTCGGTCGTCTCCTGGGTGAAATCGGGAACCGTGTCTCCGAGCTTCAGCGACATCACGAACCTCCTGCCGGCATCCGGCCGCGACGGCCGCAGGCTTTATTGCGCAGGCAGGATAGGAAGACCGGAAGGCCTTCGACAATCGAGTTTTCCTTGATGATCGCCGCCGCCAACCTCATCCGACAGAAAGAGCAAGGCCGGCTTCACAGGGCAGAAGCAAAGGCTTTTTGGAAATACCCTACTCCATTGATAGGAAATTACGGGAGCAACAATCGAGGTCCCGTGACGTCCATTCCCGCATTCCCCGCCACGCGCGGGATCGAGAGGCCGACGCTCGCCGTCGCGGCGAGCATCTATGGCGGCTGGGTCGCGGCGACCTGGTTTCATGCCCTTCTGCCTGGCTGGGCGCTGGCGGTGATGGGCGGTTGGCTGATCGCCTGGCACGGATCGCTCCAGCATGAGACGATCCATGGCCATCCGACGCGAACGCCTCTGCTGAACGGCCTGCTGGGCTATGCGCCGCTGGCCCTGTGGCTGCCTTATCCGATCTATCGGCGCAGTCACCTTGCCCATCATCGGACGCCGCACGTGACCGATCCGTTCGAGGATCCGGAATCGCGCTATCTCAGGCGAGACGGATCGGCAGGTGCCCTGCCGCGGGTCGTCGCCCGCGTACAGGCGACGCTCGCCGGGCGGCTCCTGCTCGGCCCCTGGCTGACGATCGGCCATTTCCTCCTCCGCGAGATGCGTCGAGCAGGCCGCGAGCCGCTGGCCGCCCTGCGTGACTGGACGCCGCATCTCGCAGCCGTTGCGGTGATCTGTGGGTGGCTGCGGGTCTGCGGCCTCGATCCCGCGACCTACATCCTCTGCTTCGTCTATCCGGGCACCGCGCTCTCGCTGCTCCGTTCCTATGCCGAGCATCGCGCCGACCCGATTCCAGGCCACCGCGTCGCCATCGTCGAGCAGGCCGGCCCTTTCGCGCTGCTGTTCCTCCACAACAACCTCCATGCCGCCCACCACCGGGCGCCCGGCCTGGCCTGGTATCGGCTTCCCGCTTTCCATCGCCGCCACCGCGAGCAACTGCTCGCCGACAATGGCGGCCTGCTCTATCGCGGTTACGGCGACATCGCCCGCCGTTTCCTGCTCCGTCCCCATGATGCCCTGGTCCATCCCGGCCATTGCGAGGCGCCTGTCCCATGAGCGCGAGGCCTGCATCGCTCGGCATGTACGACAACGGCCCTGCGGCGGATGCGAACGACCGGCTGTGGTCCGCGATCGCCGAGCGGCTGCGCGAGGCGGCCTTCGATCGCGTGCCTGATCGGCTTGACCGGTCGCGCCCGCTCGATGCGATCTGGGACGACGCCGACCTCCTGCTCGCGCAGACCTGCGGCTATCCCTTCATGACCCGATGGCGCGATCGGCTGCGCTATGTGGCGACGATCCGCTACGCGGCGCCCGGCTGCGAGGGAGCCTTCCATCGCAGCCGCTTCCTGGTGCGGGATGAAGACGAGGCGACGGGCCTGGCCGACCTGCGCGGGCGGCGCGCGGCGGTCAACGATCGGTCGTCCAACACCGGCATGAACCTGTTCCGGGCGGCGCTGGGCCCACTGGCCGCGAATGCGCGCTTCTTCGCGTCGGTAACGGAGACCGGCGCGCATCGCGAAAGCCTCCGCCTGCTGGCATCGGGCGACGCCGATATCGCGGCCGTCGATTGCGTCACCTACGCCCATGTCGAGCGCTTCGAGCCCGCGCTGGTCGCGCCCCTCAAGACCCTGGGCTGGTCGGCGAGGACGCCGGGCCTTCCCCTCGTCACCGCGGCTGCGGCCACGGACGGCGAGGTCGCCCGCATCCGGCGCGCGCTCCGCGAAGCGTTCAGCGACAGGCGGATCGCCGGCGACCTCGACACCCTGATGATCGGCGGGATCGAGCAGCTGGGCGCCCGCCGCTACGCCACGATCCTGACCGCCGAACGGCGCGCCCGCGCCGCCGGCTATCCCGAGCTGCGCTGATCCGGTCAGTCGAACAGATCGGGCTCCTCGCGCGCGATCAGATCGAAATAGGGCTGGAAGCTGTAGTCGCCGAACGGCCCGCCGACCTGGCCGGCGGTATGCTTGGCGACATCGTGCGGAACCGGCTTGGTCTTGCCCGCCGCCTCGGCGAGAAGTTGCGCCTGGCAGGCATTCTCCATCGCCAGGTAGCGCCACACCGCTGTCTCGACCGAGGGGCCGACTGTCAGGATCCCGTGATTTTGCAGGATCACCGCTTTGCGGCCGCCCAGCGCCTCGGCGATCCGGTCGCCTTCGCTGGTGTCGAGCACGACGCCCGAGAAATGCTCGAAGATCGCATGATCCTCATAGAAGGCGCAGCTGTCCTGCGTCAGCGGATCGAGCAGCTTGCCGAGCGCCGAGAAAGCCTTGCCATAAATGGAGTGCGAATGCGCCGCGGCCTGCACGTCGGGCCGTGCCAGATGCAGGCGACTGTGGATCGCGAACGCGGCCCGGTTGAGCTGCTTGACCTCGCCATGCTCGACGATCTCGCCCTCGTGGTTGACCAGCATCAGGTCCGACACGCGGATATGCCCGAAGAAGACACCGGCCGGATTGAGCCAGAAATGATCGGGATATTCGGGATCGCGCACCGTGATGTGGCCGGCACCGCCATGATCGAAGCCGAACTTGCCGAACAGGCGGAACGATGCCGCCAACCGCTGCTTGCGGTAGAGCCGCTCCAGCTCGATCGTCGGCTGCGACGACCGCGGGTTGCCCCATTCGCCCAGGCTGGTCGGCAGTGCCTTGGGCGGCAGCTGGCGGAGCGGCTTCAAGCCGGTGCGGTCATGGGCGAGAGCGAGCGACATGGGATGTCCTTTCCTGTCAGTAACCGGCCTGCCGGTCGACGAGATCGAGCGGGGTCTCGCCGCGGGCGAAGCGGCCCAGATTGGCGGCGACCTTCTCGAACAGCGCGTCGCGGACCAGAGTATAGTTGGAGGAGACGTGGGGAGTAAGCCTCACCTTCGGGTGCGCCCAGAGCGGGTGATCGGCCGGCAGCGGCTCCGGCTCGGTCACGTCGAGCGTCGCGAAACCGAGATGGCCCGCATCGAGCGCGCGGATCAGCGCGTCCTGATCAAGCACCGATCCGCGCGCGATGTTGATCAGGTGTGCGCCGGGCTTGGCCAGTGCCAGCAGTTTTTCGCAGATCAGGTTCCGCGTCGCCTCCGTCGCGGGCAGCGCGAGGACGAGATGGTCGGCCGATGCCACCACACCGCGCAGATCGTCGAGCAGGTCCACGCCGTCGACACCGCTCGGCAGCGGGCGACGCCGCGTCGCGGTGACGCGCGCTCCGAGCGCCAGCACGCGGCGGGCGACCGCCTCTCCGATCGCGCCCAGTCCGATAATACCGACGGTACTCCCCGCCACCCGTCCGAGCGGCGCCTGCCGCCACTCGGCCAGGCTGCGTGCGCGCACCGCCTCGAGATTCTTGGCGTGATGGTAGATGGCCGAGACCACATAGTCGGCGATCTCCTCCGACGCGACGCCCCGGCCGCAGGAGACGAGCGGCGCATCGAGCAGCCACTGAGGATAGAAATCCACCCCGACCGATCCGCTATAGACCCAGCGCAGGCGCCCCGGCCACGCGGGTGGCCGCGCCGATCCTCGATTTTCCCGCCAGGCCGGAGATGGCCGGACGAGTAGGATGTCGGCGTCGTTCGCCGCCTCCCATGGCCGCTCCTCAGATACGTCAATGACGGTGGGGCCGAGCGGCAGCGCACGCAGGTCCTCGTTGAAGCCTGGCTCGAACTGACTGGCGATGACGAGGCTCATGGCTCAGAGTCCGAAGGCGGCGCGGCCGCCCGCGACCAGGATGGTGTCGTTCTGCGGCGAGTGGATCCGGCTGCACAGCACGTCGCGATAATGGCGCTCGAGCGGGTTCTTCCGGCTGAGGCCCGGATTGCCGGTCAGCTCCAGGCCGATCTCGACGGCGCGGATCGCGTTGCCGGTCGCGACGAACTTGATGTTGTTGGCCTCGACCGCGCCCGGCGACCGCCCGGCATCGTGGCGCGCGGCGGCCGTCTCGATCAGGGTGCGGTTGACCTGCAGCAGCGCATCGATCTCGCCGACCTTCTCCTGCACGCGCGGCAGCGTCGCGAGCGAGGCGCCGAGATTGCTCGGCGTCCGCTCCTTCAGATAGCCGACCAGCCAGTCCCGCGCCGCCCAGGCGACGCCGTCATAGATGGTCGAGATGGCGAGCGCGTTCCATAGCCCCATCGGATCGCCGGGCCTGGGCGCCCAGTCGGCGGGCGGGCGGATATCGACGGCATGGTCGAGCGGCGTCGGCGTATCCTCGAACACCACCTCGTGGCTGACGGTGGCGCGCATGCCGAGATGATCCCAGGCCGGCAGGATGGTGATGCCGGGGCTGTCCGACGCGACCAGGAAGTTGCCGACGCGGGGCTCCGGCTCGTCGGTCTTCGCCCAGACCGAGAACCAGGCGAGTCCGGTCGATCCGGTCGAGTAGATCTTGCTGCCGGAGAGCGCCCAGCCGTCCGCCGTCCGCCGCGCCACCGTCTTGGGCAGGCCGCCGCGCACCGGCGTGCCGAGCTCGGGCTCGACGCGCAGGCCCCCGATCAGACCGCCCCCCGCCACCGCTTCGCGCGCGAGTCGCTCGTAGATATGCTGCGGCCAGCTCTGCACGCGGGTCGGCTGGTAGTGATAGCCGTAGGTCATGAACAGGATGAGCGCGGTCGAAGGCTCGCCGCGCGCGACGGCGCCGAGCACCCGGACGGACTCTGCCAGGCCGGCCCCTCGCCCGCCGAGATGCGGCGAGACGGTCAGGCCGACGAGGCCTTCCTCGGCCAGGATGTCGAAATTGGCGCGCGGGAACTCCGCGCTGCGATCGAAGGCCTCGGCGGTCGCCGCCAGCCGGGCAGTGACGCGATCGAGCACCGCCTGCGGGACGGGGCCGGCAACGGCATCGTTTTCAGTGGACGCGAGGGCGAGCGAAGCGGTCATGGCGCTTACACCTTTTCCTGGATGATGGCATTGAAGCGATCGTCCCACAGTGGCCGCACATCGACGGCGTGGGGAATGAGCTTCTGCTCGGCGAAGACGTCCGCCACCTGCTGCTGCGAGTGGATCGCCGCCTCGGTGACGGGGCGGAGCGAATAGACGTCGCTGGCGCGGCGGAACTCGTCCTGCACATATTCGAGGGGGACGCCGATATCCTTGGCGACTGCCGCCGCCCAGGCGTCCCGGTGGTCCGCCGCCCAGGCGAAGGCCTGCTTCACCAGCCGAATATAGTCGCCGATCAGCGCGACCTTGGCAGAATCCTTGAGCGCATCGACATGCGCCGCGACCAGATAATTGCCCGACAGGAAACCGAGCGCGGTCTTGAGGATGCGCGCGCCCTCGGTCGCGATCGCGCGCTGGATCGGGAAGCCGTAGATCGCCCAGGCATCGAGCGCGCCGGCGGAGAAGGCCGCCGCGCCGTCCGACACGCCGATCGCGACCGGGGTGATGTCGTCCCAGCCGAGACCGACCGACTTCAGCATCTGGATCAGGAAATAATGCGCGGTGGTGGCCCGGATATAGCCGACGCGCTTGCCCTTGAGGTCGGCCAGGCTCTGGATCTTCGAGCCCCTGGGCACCAGGATCACCTGGTTGTTCACGTCGCCGTGGGTGACGGCGATCTGCCGGAAGCTCTGGATGGTGGAGGCCGCCGCGAAGACGGGCGGGATCTCGCTGACGCCGGCATAATCGAGCGAGCCGCCGTTCAGCGCCTCGACCGCCAGGTGGCCCGACTGGAAATTGCTGTACTCGACCTCGAAGCCCTTGGGCGCGAGGCCGGCCGAGCGGATCATCAGCCCGATATCGCCTTCGCCCTTGCCAGTCGTGGATGCGCGCAGCACGCGATCCCTGCCGCCATGGCCGCATCCCAGCAGCATCAGGCCGGTGCCGGCTCCCAGGACGCCGATGACGTGCCTCCGCCCCAGCCGCGTCTTGCCGTCGGCACATAGTCCCGCTTTCGAATCCATCCGCGCGCCCGTTCCCTTCCCGACGAGACACGACATAGCCGCCGAACATGGCGAGCGAACAAGCGCTTATTTCTTTACATTCGTAGAAGCACATCTTGAATATCAAGCAATCCTCATAGGTCGATCATCAATACTCATTTATCGAGACTGCAGAAATCGATCGCACATGAGCGCCGGTCATAGGTCATATCAGGCAAACCCGATCGTTGCGCCTCGCCCCCGGCGCTAGATGGAAGGGTTCACACCTCCAAAGAGGACTTCTCTCCATGACCGGCAACCGCACCTTGAAGCTCGGCTTCATCCTGCATGGCGTAGGGCGCACCTGGAACGACTGGCGCCACCCCGATCGCGACGCGGGCGCGAGCACCAGCCTCTCTTTCTACCAGCGGCAGGCGGCGACCGCCGAGCGCGGCAAGTTCCACTTCCTGTTCGTCGCCGACAGCCTGTCGATCAACGAGAAGTCGAGCCCGCACTATCTCAACCGCTTCGAGCCGCTCACCATCCTGTCGGCGCTCGCCGCGACCACCTCGCGGATCGGGCTCGTCGGCACGCTGACGGTCAGCTATTCGGAGCCGTTCAACGTCGCCCGGCAATTCTCCTCGCTCGATCACCTGAGCGGCGGGCGGGCCGGCTGGAATGTCGTCACCTCCTGGCTCGGCGACACGGCAGCCAATTTCAGCAAGGCCGAGCATCCCGCGCACAACGTCCGCTACAGGATCGCGGCGGAATATCTCGACGTCGTGCAAGGCCTGTGGGACAGCTGGGAGGACGACGCCCATGTCGCCGACAAGGCGAGCGGCCAGTTCGTCGAGCCCGCCAAGCTGCACCGGCTCGATCACAAGGGCGAGTTCTTCCAGGTCCGCGGGCCGCTCAACATCAAGCGATCGGTGCAGGGCCAGCCGGTGATCTTCCAGGCCGGCGCCTCGGACGACGGCCGCGCCTTCGCGGCGAAGCGCGCCGAGGTGATCTTCACCCATGCCGACACGCTGGAGGACGGCCAGGCTTATTATGCCGACGTGAAGGCGCGTGCGCAGGGCTTCGGCCGCGATCCCGAGCAGTTGCTCGTCCTGCCGGGCGCATCGGCGATCGTCGCCGATACCGACGAGGAGGCCGAGACACTCTACCAGCAGCTCGTCGAACTGGAATCGCTGGAGACCGGCTTCGGCTTCCTCAGCCGCACCTTCAACGACCACGATTTCCGCCAATACGACCTCGACGCGCCCTTCCCCGATGTCGAGCATATCGGCCTCAACAGCCAGCAGAGCGGCACACTGCGGATCCTCAAGCAAGTTCGCGAGGAGAAATTGACGCTGCGCCAGGTCGTGCAGAGGCTGGCGGTGCCGCGCGGTTCGTTCATCGGATCGGCCGAGCGGGTCGCCGATGCGATCCAGCATTGGTTCGAGCAGCGGGGCGCCGATGGCTTCGTGCTGTTCGAGCCGCTGCCGGGCCAACTCGACGCCTTCGTCGACAAGGTGGTGCCGATCCTCCAGGCGCGCGGGCTCTTCCACGAGGATTATGAGGGCGAGACCTTCCGCGCCCATCTCGGCTTGCCCGTCCCCGACAACCGCTACACCGTTGCCCGGACGGGACGCAGCGCCGCCTGACCGGTTCTGGAGCGGCCGGGCTTCCCGCCCGGCCGCTCCTCATCTCAGATCCTGATGTCCAGCCGGCCGTAATAGAAGCCGCCGTCCAGCCCGAAGGGGGCGAACTGGCCGTAGGCGCCCGATCCGTCATAGGCGATCAGGCCGTGCTTCTGCGGATAGACGTCGAACAGGTTGTTCGCCCCGGCCGAGAGCGTGATGCGATCGGTGATGTCGTAGCCGATCTCCAGATCCGTGATCCATTTGGCCCCGAAGGTCCGGTCCGAGCTGCCGTCGGCGGCGGTGCCGGCCTCGACATATTGGCCGAAGCGTGTGAGCCGGCCGAGCGCGTGCCACTTGTCGAGGCTCCAGTCGCTCGTCAGCACCACCTTGTCGTGCGGCAGCGCGCGGGTGAGATCGCTCTGCGCCTGGTGCGCGAACAGCACGACGCTCGTTCCCAGCTGCGCCGGATTGGGCGCGATATTCAGGATCCTGGTCTTGTTGTAGCTATAGGCGGCGCTCAGCCGGAAGGTGCCGAGGCCGCCGGTCCGCCACGTATAGTCCGCCACCGCATCGATGCCGCGCGTGCGCGTGTCGACGCCGTTGATGAAGAATTGCGCACTGTTCACACCGGTGATGCCGTTGGCCGCGAGGATCGCCGCGACCACCGCCTGCCCGTTCGCCGCCGTGCCGAGGAACTCGGTCTTCACGATGCGATGGTCGATACGGATCTGGTAGGCGTCCACCGTCGCGTGGAAGCCGCCATGCTCGTAGGTGAGGCCGGCGGTGTAGTTGAGCGACTTCTCCGGCTTCAGCGGCTTGGCGCCGAGCGCGATCGCCGCCGCGCTGTCCACCGGCAGGAACTTGGACGTGATCGAGGCCGGGCTGCCGTTGATCACGGTCGTGGTGTTCTGGGTGGTCGAGAAGCCGGTCTGGGCGAGCGACGGCGCGCGGAAGCCGGTGTTCACGCCGCCGCGGATCGCGAAGCCGTGGCCAAGATCGTAGCGGGTCGAGACCTTCCAGCTCCCGGTGTTGCCGGCGCTGTCGTCATAATGTTCGAAGCGGCCGGCGACGCCGAGATACCAGGCCTTGGTGATGTTGGTGGAGAGGTCGACATAGCCCGCGACGTTGTTGCGGCTGAGCGAGGTGGCATCGGCAGGCGAGGTGCCGGTAAAAGAAACGAGGCCCGGCGAGGGATAGATGCCGCCGTAGAGATCGCCGAACACCGTTCCGTCGTCGGGAATCTGGTAGCCGCCGTTGCGATAGCTGTCCGGCTCGCCGGCCTTGTTCTGGAACTTCTCCCAGCGGTGCTCGAAGCCGAGCGATACCGTCACCGGCTTGGCGAAGCCGATGTCGTAATCGCGGCTGAGATCGAGATTGTTGACCCAAAGCGACTGGATCTGCGTGCCCATATAGAAACTGGTCGGGCTCGTCGGGCCGAGCGACGGGTTGAGCGTGTTCTCCGCGCCCAGCCGGACATGGTCCCGGCCGTAGGAGGTGCTGGCGTCGAGGTGCCAGCTGCCAAGCTCGCCGTTCAGGCCGAGCGTCGCCTGGAAATCGTTCTCCCAGATGCGCCGATAGGCCTGGAAACCGTCCGGATAGAGCTGCGGCAGCACCGACGAGCCGCTGCTGTTGACGAGACCTCCGTAGCCGTATTTCGCGGGGATGAAGGCGCCGCGTGCATCCTTGATGTCGCGGTAGCTGTAGGTCGAGAAACTGTAGAGCTTGAAACGGTCGCTGACCGGCAGCTCGGCATCGTAGCTGCTGTCGATGATCTTGTCGCGGTTCGAGCGACCGTAGCCGCCGGCGAAGACATGGTTGAGGGCCGCGTCGCCGGGCGCGGGGGTGCTGGTAGTGGTTGGCAGGATATAGGGCACCGCCTCGGCCGAACTGTCCGCCCGGTCGTGATACTTGGCCTCGACCGAGACGCGGACGAAGCCGCCATCCGGCCCCAGCCGCGTGCCGTAGCTGAGGTCGGTCTGGTAAAGCGGCGCGCCCTTCGAATAATATTGGCCGCCGGTGATCGAGAATTCCCCGCCCTCAGGCTGGTCGTTGAGGATGATGTTGATCACGCCGGAGATGGCATCTGATCCATATTGGGCGGCGGCGCCGTCGCGCAGCACCTCGATCCGGCCGACCGCGTTGGTGGGGATGAGATCGACGTCCACGGGCGTCGAGCCGCCGGAGACGCGCGAGAGATTGTTGATCAGCGAGGTGGTGTGGCGGCGTTTGCCGTTGACCAGCACCAGCACATAGTCGCCCGACAGCCCCCGGATCGAGATCGGCTTGACGCTGGCGGATGTGCCGCCGCCGCCCAGCGCCGGCATGATCAGCGAGGGCACGATGTTGCCGAGGATGTCCTTCAGGCCGGTGCGGCCGGTCTGCTGGAGCTCCAGCCCGCTGACCACGTCGATCGGCGCGGGGCTGTTGGCGATGGTGCGGGCATGCTGGCCGCGTACGCCGGTGACGATGATGGTGTCCCCACCAACGTCGGGGACGGGCGTCGCGGCCGCGGCGGGCATCGCCGCCGCAAGCTGGACGGGCGGTTGTTGCTGCTGCGCCCACACGGGCGCCGGAAGGCCGGCAAGAACGGTGCAGGCGAGTAGGCGAGTGTTCGAGATCATTGGATTTTCCCCCTGGGCCCGAGTGCCTCCCTCTCGGTCCGACGGGATCGGATCGGGTTCGGTCTTCGGCAGGTCTGTGGTGATCGGCGCGCGTCGACGCCGGGTCGGCTAGGCGCGCATGCGCCGGTCAGTGGTCATGGGCATCTCCCTGCCCGAGCGGCGCATAGGCCTCGTCGAGCGGACGGGAACCGGTGAGGGCGCCCGCCTTGCGGAACTGGGCGACGACGTCGCGCTCCTCGGCCTTCAGCGCGTCGTCGATCGGCATGCGTGCCAGCGGCTGGTGGGTCACATGATAGAGCGCGATGTCGAACGGCAGCCCGGTCTCGCGCGCCAGCACCTGCGCATAATCGCGCGGGTGCGATTTGGCCCAGGCATAGGCCTGATCCTCACGCCTGAGGAAATCGGCCAGCAGAGCACGCTTGGTCTCGATCGAGTGGGTATTGGCGACGTCGAAGGCGTAGCCGCTGGTAAGGTCGGCGCCCTCCGCGACGATCCGCGCGCCGGCTGCGAGCGCGGTCGGCACGTAGGGCGACCAGGTCGCCCAGGCGTCGATCGATCCGGTGTCGAAGGCCGCCTTGGTGTCGCCGGGCGAGAGGAAGGTGATCCTCACGTCCTCCGGCTTGAGGTGGTTCGCGGCGAGCACGCGCAGGATCAGATAATGGCCGATCGAGCCGCGCGTCGTCGCGATCGTCTTGCCGCGCAGGCCCGCCACGTCGCGGATCGGCGAATGGCCCGGCACGAGGATGTCGAGCGCGCCGGGCGGGCGCGGGCGCGCCGCCAGCGCACCGATCGCCTTGATCGGCTGGCCGCTCTGATAGGCGAACTGGAAGGGCGCGTCGCCGGCAAGGCCGACGTCGACCGCGCCCGCCCCGATCGCCTCCTGCAGATTCTGCGCGGCCGGAAACTCCGACCATTCGACCGTGTAAGGCGCACCCTTGAGCGCACCGGAGGCGAGTAGCAGCGCCTTGGTCCCGCCGCGCTGGCTGCCCACGTTCAGCACGCCGCCCGGCGCCGGGCCGCGCCCCAGCCAGGCATAGACGCCCACCGCCAGCACCAGAGCCACCAGCGCCAGCGGCCAGAGTGGCCGCCCGCGCCGGGGCTCGGGCGGCGGCGGCGCGCCCTCGCCCGGGGTCTCGATCCAGAGGCTCTCGGTCGTCATCCGGCGGCCCGCTGCGGTTCGGCGGTGATCTGCTCGTCGCGGCGCGCAACCAACTCGCGCACGGCCGGCAGCAGGTCGCGGCCGTAATCGATCGCGTCCTTCAGCGGCTCGAAGCCACGGATCAGGAAGTGATCGATGCCGAGATCGTAATAATCGAGCATCGCGTCGGCGACCTGCTCGGGCGTGCCGACGAGGCCGGTCGAATTGCCCGACGCCCCGCCGATCGCAGCGACGCCGGTCCACAGCCTTTTGTCGACGCGATAGCCCTGTCGCGCCGTGTCGAGCAGGCGCTGCGAGCCGGCGTTGGGCGGCACATGGCCTTCGGTCGCTGCACCGGCGCTCTCGCGCAGCGCACGGACCTGCTCGACGATATCGTCCGCCTTCTTCCAGGCAGCTTCCTCGGTGCCGGCGATCACCGGGCGCAGCGACAGCGAGAAGCCCGGCGAGCGGCCATGGCGCGCCGCCGAGGCGCGGATCGTCGCCACCGCCTCGCGCACCTGCGCCTGCGTCTCGCCCCACAAGGCATAGACGTCGGCATGGCGCCCCGCGACATCGAGCGCGGCCGGCGAAGATCCGCCGAAGAAGATGGGCAGGTTGGCGGGCTTCACCGAGCTGAACGCCTGCACGACATTGTAGAAGCGGCCCTGGTGATCGAAGGGCGTCTCGGCCGTCCATTCCTGCTTGAGCACCGTCAGATATTCGTCGGTGCGGGCATAGCGATCGTCCTTCACGCTGTGATCGCCGTCGCGCGCCATCTCCGCGTCCGCGCCGCCGGTGATGATGTGGACGGCGATGCGTCCGCCGGACAGCTGGTCCAGCGTCGCAAGCTGGCGCGCGGCCAGCGTCGGCTGGGTGAAGCCGGGCCGGTGCGCGATCAGGAAGCCGAGCTTGCTGGTGATCGCGGCGGCATGGGCGGCGACGATCTGGCTTTCCGGCGTGTTCGATCCGAACGGGATCAGCACGCGATCGAAGCCGCCTTCCTCCTGCGCGCGGGCGGCGGCATCGACATAGTCCTTGTCGAGGATGCGGGTGCGCACGGCATTGTGGATCTCGGACGTGTCGTTGAAGCCGATATAGCCGATGAACTTGACGGGCATGGAAGCCTCCTTGTCTTAGGGGTCAGATCACGAAGAAGCCGTGGGTGGCATCGCGCTCCAGCTGGGCGACGAGGCCATATTCCCAGTCGAGATAGGCCTGCATGGCTTGCGTCGCGTTGTCGGTGCCTTCGTAGGGGCGCTTGTAGCGGTCGACCGGATCGGGCCTCGGGATGGCTTGCGCGGCGCCCGTCTCCAGCGCGCCGTCGAAGCCGCCTTCGAGGACGTAGACCTCCCATCCCATCTGGGAGAGCCACGAGGCGGTCATGTCCGCGCGCGGGCCGATATCGTCGGCGAGCAGGATGCGGCTCCCTCGCACCGGCGCCGCCATGTCGGTCTCCTGCACCAGCTGGCCGCCCGGATAATGGCGGAAGCCGGGGATGTGGCCGGCGACAAATTCCTCGGCGGTGCGGACGTCGAAGCGGTAGAGCGTGCGGGCCGTATCGCGCTCAAGGACCGCCGCCTGATCCGGCGCGATGTGGCGGACGCCCGCCTTGTAGGCGACGGCGCGCGCGCGGGACTGCGCGATCCGCGCGTCGCCGCCCTGCGCGTGGCGGTCCGCCTGGTGCTCGAGCGCCTGCCCGGCGAGCGTCCAGCCGATCGTGCCGTTGCGCAGCGCCACCACGCGGTTGCCGACGCCAGCGTTGATCAGCGACTGCGCGCCGATGATCGAGCGGGTGCGCCCCGCGCAGTTGACGATGATCGTGGTGTCCGGGTCCGGCGCCGCCTGGGGCGCGCGCAGCACCAGCTCCGCGCCCGGCACGCTCAGCGATCCGGGGATGTTCATCGTCGCATATTCGTCCGGCCGGCGTGCATCGAGGATGGCGATATCCGCCTTCTCCTCGATCAGCGCGGCGACATCCTCGGCGGGAAGCGAGGGCGTGTGGCGGCGCGCCTCGACCAGCTCACCGAACGCCTTGGAGTAGCTATTCACGTCCTGGAACAGCTCGTAGCCGGCCTCGCGCCAGCCGCGCAGCCCGCCCTCCAGCCGCCGCACGTCGGCATAGCCGAGCGCGGCGAAGCGCTCCGCCGCATAAGGAAACAGGCCCTCGCCGTCGTCGTAGAGGACGATCGGCACGTTCTTGCGCGGCAGGCGCGCCTCGGCCTCGATATCGATCCGGCTCGCGGCGAGATTGGCGGCGAACAGCGGATGGCCGGTCGCGAACAGGGCCTCGCGGCGCAGGTCGAGCAAGGCGATCTCCTGGCGCAGCAGGAGCGCGGTGCGAACGTCGTAGGGCGTTACCGAAGCGGCGGGCACGTCAGCGGATCTCCAGATCGAGCGCCGGCGCGGGCGCGTATCCCGAAACGAAAGGCTTGGTCGTCCCGTCGAGCGCGAAGACATGGCGTTCGACAGCGCCGATATCGGCGCCATAGACGTGGATGCTGACCGATAGGGCACCATCGGCGCCGTTCGAGACCCGGTGGATATCGCCCTTCTCGGGCGAGAGCGTCTCGACCTCGCCCGCCTCCAGCCGATCGCTGCCGGTCAGCCGCAAGCCGCCATGCCGGTCGTAATTCTCGACGATCTCGGCGCCGCGCAGCACGCCGACCAGGCCCCATACGGTATGATCGTGGATCGGCGTCCGCTGACCCGGCCCCCAGACGAAGCTGACGACGGAGAAGCGGGCCTCAGGGTCCCGATACAGTAGGTACTGACGGTAATATTCGGCATCGGGGGCGGCATGGTCGTGCGGCAGCCAGTCGTCGGCCGCGATCAGGCCGCGCAACAGGTCGGCGCCTTCTGTCAGGATGCGCGCCTCGTCCGGCCGCTCGTCGAGCAGGCGCGACAGATCGGTCACGAACCGGCGCAGCGGACGCAGGCCATCCCGCGCGGCGAGCGTCGCCACGCTCATGCCTCACCCGTGGGGCTGCGCGCGATCAGGTCGGCATAAACGCCGTCCTCGGTATCGAGCCCGAGATGCCGGAGCAGCCGGCCGCGCAGCGCGCGCACCACGGTCGCGCGCTGCCCGCGCGCGGCGCCGATGCGCTCCTCGGCGGCGATCTGCCCCTTGTCGAGGACGAGGATGCGATCGGCGAGCGCCATCGCCTCGTCGACGTCATGGGTGACGAGCAGCACGGCGGGCCGGTGCGCGCGCCACAAAGCGAGCACCAGCGCGTGCATCTTGATCCGAGTCAGCGCATCGAGCGCCGCGAAGGGTTCGTCCAGCAGCAGCAGGTCGGGCTTGCGCACCAGCGCACGCGCCAGCGCGGCGCGCTGCGCCTCGCCGCCCGAGAGCGTCAGCGGCCAGGCGTCGAGACGATGGGCAAGGCCCACCTCGCGCAGCGCCTGCTCGGCATGATGGCGCGGCGCGCCCTTGGCGAGCCCGAGCGCGACATTCTGCCAGACCTTCTTCCACGGCAGCAGCCGTGCATCCTGGAACACGGTGGCGCGCGACGGCGGCACCACCACGTCTTGCCCGGCGCGATCGTCGAGGCCGGCGAGCGTGCGCAGCAAAGTGGTCTTGCCCGATCCCGATCGCCCGAGCAGGGCCACGAACTCGCCGGGCGCGATCGACAGATCGAGGTCCGTCAGCACCTTCGTCTCGCCGAAGGAGCGGGAGAATCCCTTCAGGCGGACGACGGGATCGGGATCGGGGGCCGGTTTCAACGGAATGCGGGCGACTTCGGTCATGATCACGCCTCCACCAGAGTCGGGCGCCAGGCGAGCGCCCGCTTTTCGATCGATCGCACGAGCAGATCGCCGCCGAGGCCGAGGATCGCGTAGACCATCAGGCAGACGACGATGATGTCGGTGCGCATGAAGTCCCGCGCATTGTTGATCAGGAAGCCGAGTCCGGAGGACGCATTGATCTGCTCGGCGATCACCAGCATGATCACCGCGATCGACAGCGAATAGCGGAAGCCCACCAGCAGCGACGGCAGCGCGCCGGGCAGCACGACGTTCCAGATGATCTCCGCCCGGCTCAGCCCGAAGCTCTTGGCGGCATCGATGAGGCGGACGTCCACGCCGCGTATGCCCTGATAGAGATTGAGGTAGATCGGGAAGATCGTCGCGAAGGCGATCAGCGCGATCTTCGGCGTCTCGCCGATGCCGAACCAGACGATGAAGAGGGGCGAGAGCGCCACCACCGGGATGGTCCGCTTGATCTGCACCAGCGGATCGATGACGGTGTCACCCTGCCGGGACAGGCCGGCGGTCAACCCGAGGGCGACGCCGAGCGTCGCACCGATGGCGAGGCCGATCGCCGCACGCCAGAAAGACACCAACAGGTTCGTCGGCAGCTCACCCGACCGGATCATCTCGGCCATCGTCGCGAGCACGGACGAGGGCGCCGCCAGCGTCTGCGCAGGGATCAGGCCGATGCGGGATCCAAACTCCCAACCAAGAAGCAACAGCACGGGCGAGAGCCATCTCGCTCCCACCAGCCGTCGCGCAATGCGAAGCCTGCCTGTCGTCATGGCGATTCCTCCTCACAGGGCGAGGCGCCATGAAGAGACCGAAATCCTAGTCACTCAATAGAGTTTTATCGAAGCGATGGTTGAGCGGCGCTCATAAAGGGCAAAAAAATCACGCTATCCTTCTGTTTTGAAACACTTTTTATGATACAGATTTGCAGGTAAAGAAACACTATCGTCGGATCAAATCCTGCTGGAAGTACGGCCGAAGCCACACAACCTACCGATGGGACGACGAAGACGAACTCCGCATTTTGCTCAGGCGAGCGCAGCCTAGCGCGATAGGTACGGGCTGGCGCCGCCCGGCCTCCCCGCTCTCGAGCATTGTTACTCGTTCGGATACCGGCCGCATTCTGAAATGCTCCGCATCCATTGCCATGAGGTCAAGATGGGCAAAGGGAAGCTTTCGGCATTCGGCGGTATAAGCCGTGAGGTCCTCGTAGCTCCAGATGGTCCCGGTGATGGCGCCCATGCTGTAGAGATGATAGCTATGTGCAGGATCGGGCACGCAAATCTGTATCGTTGTGGAAGGGAGGCTGCTGAGCGCGATGTCCGGCCGCCGGTACGAAAGCCAGGTCGAAGGGGCCAACGCAGTTGGTCATTCCTGCCGCTTCCGACTCGGTGGTCGAACGGTCGTATGAAGAACCCGGTTGGCTCGGCGCGCAAGAGGCGACTTTCGCGCCCAGTGCTGATTCACCGAATGGATGGCCGTCCCGTGATCGGGTCCGCCGCAACCGTGCCGACACCTCGTTCGACACGTCAGGCGCGATCGATGCCCTCGGTCTCTCCCTCTTTGGGATCCTGGCCGTCCAGCGCCGATAGGAGTCGGGCGGTCAACGCCTCTTCAGCGCGGGAGCGGGTTCCCGCATCTTTTGCGGACAGATCCTTGCGGATCCAGTCGGGCATGTGCGCCACGACTTGGGCGACGACAGACGATTCTTGAACCATGGCTCCCCTTGGCATGCCGCGAGCGCGGTGTCAGCAGGCTGTGGCGACCAGTCGGCTCGTCGCGGCAGACCAACTGCGAAATCCATCGCAACATCACCGACATTGTCACGAAGAACTATCGACCGATCGCGATGATCTCGCGCCATAGTCGACAAGTGGCCTGTCCTTAGCTGTTCCCCGAGGATCGACGTCCATTTATCTTGATCTGAACGAAAGATCGGTCGGGCGTCAACTTCTTCCGGGTTGGGCACCGACCGTAGTCAATCCTTCGGCACAGGCGTCTGATTGATACCTCCGATCAGAAACGCACCTCGACTGACCCGCCCCTGCAGCAATCGCTTCATCCGGAGGATCCGTGACGGTGACGGGGGATCAAGGCGAGCTTTCGCGATGTCTGGTTCGGATACCGGACTCGATCCTTCCGTGAGGACAGGCGCTTGCATCGGCTTCTCATCCGCGATCGCGGTGCGCCAGCGCACTTCCAGCATCCTTGCATCCTGCGTCGCGCTCAGCGTCTCTCCCGACAGGAGATGCACAAGGGCGCCCCGTCCATCCGGTTCGATGTCCGCGATCGCATTCCCAGGCACGCTGGTCCGCGTGCCATCGCGAAGCGTGAGCTTCACCGCATCATCCACGACTGCTGGCCTCTCCACACCAACCTGTTTTTGTAAACATCGCTATGGAGGGCAATAGCGCCCGTCGCAACGGCCGTTTCCGTGCCAAGCCAGAAGCGCACCTCAATATATTGAGCCCGCCTGAAAAGCGCCGAGGTGGGGCATTTGCTCGATCCCAAGCCGATGACCACGTCACCGCCTGCGCCATCCTGCCGACGCTCGAACGTGGTCAGCGCTCCGGCTGCCAGAATCCGGACTTGCGGCCATGAGCGGCGCGGAGCTGGTCTTCCCATATCGCGTGATCGGGAAAGGCGCGGAAGTCGTCGATGCGCTTTCCAGTCGCAACCGACGCTTGGCGACCGACCTGCCCTTGCTGATCTCGACGAGCTGGGCGGCCAGCCGCTCCGCGCCGAGCGCCTCCAGATTCTTCGCGTTGAGCGTCTTCGTCGATGGCATGGCAACCACTTGGCGCTTGCAGCTATCGAGATCAACGGAGGGCAGCGAAGCAGGCGATGTCTGGCCGCCGATCGCCGGCCCGCGGTCACGACGAGTTAACCGGAGCCTTCTGGCAGAAGCATTCATGAGCCCGGCGGGAGCGACAAGAATGACACGACGCCTGTCCCCGGGCCTCCTGAGCGATCTGAAAGTTCGGCATTTCCTGCTGCAGGCCAAAGCGATCACGGACCTTCGTCGGCGTCCGGGGGCCCTTCTCGCGATGACCGACGCCGAGCTTCACGAACTGATGAAATTGATCTGGATCGCCGAACGGGCGCGTGAACTGCCCGAGCCAGACCTTCTTGCCCTGGCCCGGACTTACACGATATCCGACTGGCGGACGCGCGATCACACGCCGGATGCCATGGAGAGCGCCATGTCGAGGGCATCCGCGTTCTACGATGGCCTGGACGCCGGTCGCCAGCGCCTCCTCATCTGATCGATAGCCGCATGGAGCAGCACGTCAGTTCATTGGTGCCGCTCGGGGCCGCCCCTGTGGAGACGTCTCGCTCGCTTGCGTTAGGCGGGGACGTCGCTGGCAAGTCTGATCATACTGATCATCGGCCGGATCGGAATCGATTTCTCCGGCACGAAGCGGTACGAAAATCGGCGCAGGTGACGGCGATTGGCTATCCTGGTGCAGGCTTTTTGCGCGATCGTCCGCACCCGCCACCGCGATGGCTTCCGGTCGAAGCATGACGCATTCCATGACGCCCGACGGCGAACCTTCGTCGGAAAACCAGCGCTCGGCGGCGCGGGAGAACATCTCATGGCTCCCCTGCATGGCCAGTCTCCGCTACCCGATCCCTGACACGATCTCGCGCGCCAGCTTGTACACGACACGGCGCTCCGCCGAGCGGCTTTGCTGCGCTTTCATCAGCAAAACGATTGCAGCCCTGTCCCCATATCGCTCGATAGCGGTCGCGGCTTCGTCTTGCGCCAGCCGCCGCTCCCGTTCGTTGGGAAACAGTCCCATAAACGACATCGCCAATCCTCCGGATCGAGTCGGCCTCATCATATCTCGTTCCAGGCGAGAACCGAATTTCGTTTGCTGCATCGCAGCAGTGATTGGGACTGTCATTATGTCAATATGCGGGGGGCGCGCCCCGCAGGGCTGGGATGGGCGTTGCTCTTGGCCGTGACACCAATTCTTGCGGCACACCTGTTCATGCCAGACTTCGCCAATTTCGCGCGTCGGCGTACGGATCGAGAGGGAGACCGTGTCGTCCGGCGAAATGGCAAACCTGACCAAACGAGGCAGACGTGGTGAGCGGTGCGCAAGGATGGGCATGACGTCATCCCGCTCTGGTGTCGAGCGAGACGGTCGCACAGCTGGAGCGCGAGCGCGATCTCGAACCAGACTTCGCGGCGATCTCCAACGCATGCCGGATCGCGCAGGCAAGATCAGATCAACCTCAGTTGCTCGGCGCGATCGGTCAGCACGGGGCGTGCGAGCAGCGCCGCCGCCACGGCCTGGCGATAGTGGACGGTCTCGAGCCGCTCGGCTTCCTCGAAGCTGATCGGCGCCCATTCAGGTCCCGGATAGACGGTGTCATAGATCACGCTCGCGGCCGCGCGCAGCCGCAAGTCGTGCCGCAATTCCTGCTGCACGGCTCTTGCCTCCATTGATGATCGTGGCCCGACTCGGGCGAGCGACGATTATAGAACAAACAGAGAACTTACGACAAGGTGCACGAGGCGGGTTGAAAGCGGGTCATCAGCAGCCACGGCTCAGAGCTATACATGTGCCTGCCGCCTGACGATGCGAAGCGATTGGGGCTCAGCCAAGGCCAGCGTGCCCAGAAAAATGGCCAATACGAGCCATGATGAATGGTCCGGAATCCGTCCTTTATTGGGTTGCAAACCTTCTCCTCAAATGCATCATTACGACTTCGTAATCTCGGCCGACCGATTGGGTGGGCCCACAGACCGCGTAAATTGTGAGCGTCACCATGGATGAAAATGGATTCGATGAAGCTGTCTACGATGCGCGCTTCGGTTCGCTCACACCAGCCGAACACAAAATCCTGCATCTGATCGGGGCGGGCTATCAGGCGAAAGAGATCGAGAGGCGCGGCGGAGGCTCCTATAATCGGGTCAACACCCTGACGAGGGAGGTCCGACGACGGCTGGGCCCTCTTCCCACCGGAGATTTGATCGACAGGCGCGAACTGGCACGAGCCTACAGGGCTTGGGAAACGCGTCAGGAGGTGGCTGATAGCGGCGACCAGCGAATAGACGTCTACTCAGTGGATGTTCCCAAACCGCCTGATTCCGGCTCAGATGACGGCGTCGACCACAAGGATATGACGGCCGATCAGGGAAGTCCCATTGCTGAGGAGCAACAGCCTTATGTTGCCCAAGGACAAGTTTCGACCCTGCTCGGCCTGGTCCCGGTCCGCACCGCGGGGAGAGCCCACAATGACCTGACCTTCAAAGCCACCATGATCGTGTTCGCGATCCTGTTCTGCCTGCTCCTTATCGCCGCAGGCTCCACGGCTTCCCTGCTCGAGGCCTTCAACAGCCTCGCCCGGAGCTAGCCAACAATCCGTCATGCAATCACACGAGCCTGTTCCAGCCGGAACGGGAAGGAGACACTATGCGTGCTCAACGCCAAGCCATTGCCCGAAACGTCGCCGAACGCCTGTTTGCCGCCGAAGAGGCGCTCGACGTCGCCGCCGCCAGGATCGCCGAACTGAACGCGGCACTTCCGCTCGCCCGTCTCGATGCGAAGCTCGCTGCGACGATCGGACAGGAGGCAATCCGCCACTCTGCCTCCGCGATGATGCTGGTCGCCGAGACGCGGGAGAAGATCGTCGTCGCGCACGCCAGCCTCAAGGAGACCAGCGACACGATCGGTCTCAGGGAATTGAGCTACGGCGACCTGCTCAAGGCCCCGTCTGCGGCCATGACACCCGAAAGGCCGCAACTGCGGGTAGCATGAAGCGATGCCACCCGGATGGATTCCGGGTGGCGATCATCCTGGGGAAGGCATGACAAGACAGATCGCGTTTCTCGCATGGCTTCTCTTCACCAGCCTGTATGCGGTCGCTCGTGGCGGTGCGCCTGAGCGGATCGCGGCCGCCACGCTGTTCGGCGGGGCGCTGCTCAGTGTTTACGTCGCAAATCCCTTCGATGCGCGATTCCGTCATGTCGAGACCGGCGTCCTCCTCGTGGACATCGCGATAATGGGCATCATGCTATGGATTTCGGTTCGAAGCACACGATTCTGGCCGATCTGGCTCGCCGCCTTGCTGGCCGCCGAGATCGGCGTGCACCTGATGCGCCTGGCTTTCCCAGGTCTGATCCCTCAAGCCTATATGGACACGACGAGCCTGTGGAGCTGGGTCGCGCAATTCCTCCTGCTCGCGGGCACATGGCGTCATCGGCGGCGCCTTCGCAGGACGGGTGCCGACGTGCCCTGGAAGAGGTGATCGGCCTCACCGACCCTGCTCGCGCGCGGGAATTGTCGGAAAAGCTCGTCCAGCGCTTCGGCTCGTTCGGAGGAACACTGGCTGCACGACCGACCGACCGGATCGCCCTGCTGCAGGACGCGGAAGAGGTCGAGCGGACGTTTCGCTGTCTGCAAAATGCGGTCGATCGCCTGTTGCGGGCGCCGCTCGCGGACAGGAGCGTGATATCGGACGAAGCTGCGCTGCTGGACTATCTTCGCGGCAAAATGGCGTTCCAGCCGGTCGAGCAGCTTCGCGTGCTGTTCCTCAACGCCGCCAACGAACTGATGGCGGACGAGATCATGGCGGTCGGCACTGTCTCGGCCGTGCACGCCTATCCGCGCGAAATCCTGAAGCGGTGCCTGGAACTCGGCGCGACCGCCTTGCTGCTCGCGCACAATCATCCATCCGGCAACCCTGCCCCTTCGAGCGCTGATCGCGAGATGACCGGTCGCATCGTCGAAGCTGCCCGCTCGCTGGGCGTGAAGGTGCATGACCATCTGGTCGTCGCACGCAGCGGATGCATCAGTTTCCGCAAGGCAGGCTATCTGTGAACGGCGAGGCACAAGCGATCTCGATGTCGGCGCACGATGCGGACAGAGCAGCCGGTGGCAGCGAATGGCCGCCAGCCATGCCCGGCAACGCGCGGTGGAGAAGGCGGTGAGCGCGCTTCGCAAACCGGACGTGCCGCTGCCGGACGACGGGTCGGTGGTCAGGGCCGGAACGTGCCGCACCTTGCAGCGACTCGAGCTTGTGATTGAAAAGGCGCTTGGCCCAGCGCTCTCGGCACGCCCTTATTGGGGTTTGTTGCTCAACATCTATCAGGCTGAGATCGAGGGGAAGACGCTGTTCCAGGCGTGTCTGTCCACGGACGAGCAAGCGTCGAAGCCGCATCGCCGGTCTGTCAGGCTTGCCGAACTGGGAGCGGTCACCCGCGAGCCCGACCCCGATGACCACCGCCGAACCGACCTTCGGCTGACGCCGGAAATGCGGGCCGCTCTCGATCAGACCATGCAGGCGATCGTCGCATTGTTCCATGGCCCCGGAAATGAGATCATCCCCTTCGAGGGAGGCAGGGAGCCATTGATACAGCATAGGCAGATGGAGTACTATCGACTACACAGTACCTCTGATGGATCCGTTGACATGAACATCGCACGAGGAAAAGTCATAGCGGGCGGGCGGATCGCGCTTCCGGCGGATATTCGTCGATCGCTCGGTCTCCAAAACGGCGACACGGTGCTGTTCGAGCTCGAGGGTGACGAAGTGCGGATCAGGCCGGCGCGATCGGCGCTGCGTCGGATCCAGGAGCGCCTGCGAGAATTCGCACCGCAGGAGGGGCTGGTCTCCGATGAGTTGATCGCGGACCGGCGCGCCGAGGCTGCGCGTGACTGACGAGGTTGAGGAAAAGCGCTACGTCCTCGACGCCTCGGCTCTTCTCTGCGTGCTTTTTCGCGAGCCCGGCGCAGATCGGGTCGAGGCGCGTTTGACGCGTGCGCTGGTGTCGGCGGTGAACTACCACGAGGTGTTCGCCAAGCTGACCGATCGCGGCGTGGATGCGGACGAAGCAAAAGCGATGCTCGCCGATCTCGACATCGAGGTCATCGCAGTCGATCGGGACCAGGCCGATATCGGCGGATCCTTGCGTCCCCTGACGCGGAAATTCGGGCTGTCGCTGGGTGATCGCTCCTGCCTGGCGCTCGCGCAGGCGAACCACGCGGTGGCCGTCACCGCGGATCGGGCCTGGAAGGGCCTGAAAATAGACGTCGATGTCGAAGCCGTGCGGTGACGGACAGGGTTCGACGCGGCGGTAGAGATTGAGTTGGACATGTTTGAATGCGCACCGATCTGAATCACCTCCCCGCCGTCAAGCAGCGCGAGCTCGACCGCGTCGTCGAAATCCTGTTTCAGGGATTCCGCGAGGCGACCCAGGAAGCGACCGGCAGACGCAAGGCAGCACGGATCCTGAAGGTTATCCTGTTCGGCTCGTACGCGCGCGGCGATTGGGTCGATGCGCCCTTCGATTCCAACAATTTCACGTCCGACTATGACATCCTGGTGATCGTCAACCAGAAGGAGCTGACCGATCGCGCTGGCTATTGGGAAGAGACCGAGCAGCGCCTGTTCGACGCCTATCATGCCGAAAAGACCATCCGAACCCCAGTCAATTTCATCGTCCACTCGCTGCAGCAGGTGAATGACGGATTGTCCCACGGCCGCCTGATCTTCATGGAGATCGCGAAGAACGGGGTCGCGCTCTATCAATCCGACGACCGGCCGCTCGCGGACCCCAAGCCCAAGACGCCCCGTCAAGCCTATCTCGCGGCAAAGGAATATTTCGACGATAAATTTCGGGCAGCCATGAGATGGTTTCGTATTGCGCAACTAACACGTAACGAAGGTGACGACTTTAGTAGCAACGAGGCATTTCTCCTGCATCAAACGGCAGAAAATCTGTACAAATGCGTCTTGTTGACGCTGACTTTCTACGCGCCGCGTAATCCGAACATCCTTTTCCTTCGGGGGATGGCAGAGGGTCTGGACAGGCGGCTTTTCGATGCGTGGCCACGGGGCACGCATGCCGAACGCGCGATGTATCAGAAATTGAAGGAAGCCTATCGCAAGGGCCAGCATTCGAAGCACTTCGACATCTCCGTCGATGAACTCAACTGGCTTCGCGAGCGCATCGAAATCCTCGGACAGCGTGTCCAGGAGGTGTGCGCCGATCGCATCGCCCTGCTCAAATCGGCGAGCGAAAACCCGGACTGACCTGTACCGGAAGCGGGTTGATACCAAACAGCTTGAACAGACCCGGATTTGACGACATAATTGTTGCTGCGGGCCGGAGTGCTGGCAGCCGCCCGTAGGATTGACCTGTCAGGTATCTCGAAGCTCGACACACGGGTCGAGCCGCCGACCTCGCCGATGCGGCGAGCGCACGGCCCACCTCACACACGCCGCCCCGGCGCCCGCCGGGGCTCGCTGCCGCGTCGTGAGGATACGCGCTTCCATGGCATTGCCATATACATCTCGCGGAACGATGGCCGCGCACGACCATCTAGCCGACTCCGATCCGGGCGACAGCGCCCCTCTCGACGACAACCTCGCCGCGGTACTGGACAGCATCTATCGAGCCGAGGCTGGCGGGCTCAAATCCTATTTCAGCCGCCGTCTTCGAAAGGAGGACGAACCCTCGGACTATGTCAACGAGACGTTCGCCCGGCTCGCGAGTTCCATGTCCCGGGAGTTGGTGCGAGAGCCCCGCCATTACCTCCGTCGGATCGCACGAAACCTCCTGTTCGAGCGAACGCGCCGGCTGAAGGTGCGTGCGGCCTACCCCCATGTTTTGCTGACGACAGCGCTCGAACCTTCCGTTTTGCCCGACCAGATGCACCAGATCGAGATCAATGAGCTGTTGGAGACCTATCGCCGTGCCTTGAGTGAGCTTCCCACGAAGACCCAGGAAGTGTTTGTCCTTCATCGGGTCGATGAACTGACCTACAAGGAGGTTGGTAAGCGCTTGGGCATCAGCATACCAACGGTGCAATATCACATGGCGCGAGCTCTGATGCATCTCGATGCCGCTTTGGGGCATGAATGAGCGAAGAACCGGGAACGACGCCGTCGCGTAGCCAGCTGCGGCAGGAAGCCGTCGATTGGTTCGCGACGATGCGCGGCCCCGATGCCGAAGCGCATCGCGAAGCGTTCAACGCATGGCTTGCTCGCGGTGCCATGCATCGCAGCGCCTATAACAGCGTCTCCGAGGTCTTCACCCTCGGCAAAATCCTGAAAACCGAACGGGGCGACAGCTCCGCGCCGTCGACCACCAGCAGACGGTCGCTTCGGGACGACCTGTTACCGGTCTTCCTCGCATTCGGGATTGGCGCGATCGTGGTAGGAATTGGGACCCATGGCCTCACCTGGCCAGGGATGCGGGCGGACAGAAGCGCCGCCGTCGCGCAGCAGGATGTGGAAATCCGATATGCGACAGGCGTTGGCGAAATCCGCAATTTCGCGCTGCAGGATGGATCCTCCGTCACGCTGGATACGAACGGCCTGATCCTTGCCTCCTACATGCCGGGCGAAAGCGCCTTCCGATTGATCAGGGGGCGTGCCCGCTTCTACGCCTCCCGGAACCGGCGGCCGTTCGTGGTACGGGCCGACACCACGCTTATCCGGAGCCGGGGCGCGGTTTTCGACGTGACCCTGCAGGCGGATCGGAATGTGCGCATCCATTCGATCAGCGGCGACATCGAAGTCAGGAGCAGACCCGAACAGTCGGCCCAGACCCGGATGGACATCGATGCCCCGCCCGAGATCGCAACGCTCGTCGGCCCGAGCCAGCGACTGGCCATCGACGCCGGGCATACGTATCCGCTGCAAAATGTTCCGGTGACCGACGATCACTGGCCCGAAGGTGTCGAGCAGTTCGACAATGTCCCATTGGCCGCGCTCGTCGACCAGGCAAACCGCTATGCCGTCAATCCGATCCGCTTCGATCGGCCGACGCTTGCCGACTTGAAGATCTCCGGCACGTTCCATCTGGCGGATACGGACCGCGTCGCGCAGCAAATCGCCACCCTGCTCGGATTGCAACTCAAGGACAGGCGCGGTGGCTACGTGCTGCGTAACGACTGCGCAAAGAAATCGGCGGGGGCGTGCTTTCCATAGGCGCTACTTGAGAGGACGGCCAGATTTGTCTGTACCTCATGAAGGGGGTCGCCTCCGAGGCCATCGCGATTTCAATCTTGCATGGCGAGAAGCGTCGTCACGTTTGCCGGACAGTTTGGATATTAACCAGAGCGCCCACAAGCATTGCGTGCTGAAGCGGCCGACGGCCACAGGCCGTTTGCCGACTGACAGGTTTAGGGGCATCAGCGCGAGACAGCTGTCGTTCGCTAACTTCTGTCAATTGCACCCACGGCACCACGCACGCCGCATCGCGACACGACCCCTAAACTCGATCTAAAACGGCTTCTCGTCTACGAACGCGCACAGCACTAGGAGCCCGGCGCGGGCCTCGATGATCGCGTAGGTACGTAGCCACGCTTTGATATCGGCTCAATAAGCGCGCCAACGGAAAGCCAGCGGGAGCGGGGCAAGGCCGGCCAGGCTCAAGAGATCAAGTCGATCGCCGTCAGCATCGATTTCTGATCAGGATTTTTAGAATTTCAGACGAGCACCGACTTGTACCGAGCGTGGCGCACCCGGTGCATAGAAGGTGGATGAAACGAGCGGCCGCTCGCCGTCTATCACCGGACCGGCGAAGGGACGCGAGACGACATTGCCAGCCGCATCGAAACCCGTCGCGGAAAGCTGCGCGGCGGTAGCGTAATGCTTGTCGAACAAATTGTCGGCCTGCACGAAAAGGGTCAGTCGCGCCATCGGTCGCATGTCGACGCCGAGGTTGAAGACGGCATAACCGGAAGTCTTGCCCGGCCCAAGATAGTAGATGCCGTCGGGTTCATGTTCGCCATTCTCGTTGCCACGCGCGATCACTCCCGAAACAGCCGTCACATCGAGGTTGAGCGTCGCCCAGCGCACGAGATCCCAGCTTGCCGCCGCCTTGAAGGTATGGCGCGGGATGAGCGGAATGCGGTTGCCCTTGCGGATCTGGATATCGCCCTCGAAGCCCGGCGCATCCGCATCGTTGCTGCTGTTACCCGATCCGTCGACTGTCTCCGGGCTGCGATAGGTGGCATCGAGATAGGTATAATGTGCCGAGAGATGTACCGGCCCGATCTTGCCCGAAAGATCGACGTCAAACCCCTGTCGACGGGTCCTGCCGAAATTCCTGAAATAGCCGGTGCCGGAGGCATTGTCGGTGACGAACAGGATGTCGTCGCGGCTGACCGTGCGGAAGGCGCCGACGCGCATCGTGATCCCCACTGCCTGCGCGGTGATGCCTGCTTCTACGGTACGCGCCACCACCTGCTTGAGCGGCGGATCGCCGGCCAGCGCGTTGGGAAGCCGGCAGGGATTTTCCGGGTCCGAACAGCCGAGTTCGACCGACGAGGGCGCGCGGCTGGTCTGGCTGGCGGCGGCATCGAGAGAGAGCGCCTTGCTCGGGGACCAACGGAGCGCCACCGCCGGGTTGATGCGGCGATAGACGGGGTCGCTGTCGAGCGATCCGGCCCCCCCCCCTGGCGTAATGTGGTCACGATTGTGGAGCGCGGTGCGATCGTAGCGGCCGGACAGATCAAGATGCAGCGTCGGCGTCAGGTCGAGCGCGTCGAGTGCATAGACCGAGACGTTCGAGGTGCGGCCGGCAAGATTCACCCGCGCATCGAAGGCGTCCTCCGAATCCTGGGTGCCGTCGGCGAAGGCGCCCGGGCCATCCACCGCCACGACGGTATAATCGGGTAGGAGGTAGCCGAATTGCGAGGACTGGATGAAGTGTGCGCGGCTCTGCAAGTAGGTGAGGCCCATGGTCAGCCGGTTGTGGCCGCCCAATGCCGGCACCTCCCACGCGAGCTCTCCCGATCCGCCCCATTCGTGCTGGCGGGTCGCGGAGCGATTGGCGAGCCCGTCGCACTTCTCGTTGGGCTCGGAATTGAGCAACACGTTGGCGATGCACCGCCATTTTGGGAACGGGGTATTTGCCTGCGTTTCGCCGCTGATCGGGAATCCGGAATAACCAGCCGCCGCCAGCGCCGCCTGCTCCTCTGCATTGGGCTGGTAGAAATTCTCACCCAACGCATCGTCGTTGATGTCGCCGTTAAAGCTTTTCGTGTGGATATCCCGCCAGAACAGATTGCCGTTGAAGCTGAGCACATCGCTGAAGCGGTGGCGCGCTGTGAGGTTGAGGCCGTAGGCGCGGTTCTTCGTGTTGTCCGGTGCGGTATAGACGCTGCTGCGATCGGCTTCGAGCAGCCGCATTTCCTGCAGGCCGTTACCGTTGAGATTGGTGTCGGCGAACGTGCCAGACAACGCGATATCGGTATCCGCGCCTGACCAGCCGAGCTTGCCGAAGGCCTGCCCCGCTTTTGAACGCGAATCATCGCGCCAGCCTTTCTCGGCGAAATAGTCACCGCTCAGGAACCAATGGAAGCCGTTGGCGGCATGGCCGCCGGCCTGCCCCTCGAACGTGCGGCGTCGGAAGGAGCCGTAGGTCGTCTCCAGTTCGTAGCCCGGGTCGGAGCGGCCATCCTTGGTGGCGATCGATATGGCGCCTCCCAGCGAGTTGCGGCCGAACAGCGGATCGACGCCGGGCACCAGGGTTATCGAACGGATCGCGGACTTTGGGATGAGATCCCAGCTCACCACATCACCGAAAGGCTGGTTCAATCGCACGCCGTCCATGTAGACGGACAGCCCCTGCGGCGTGCCGAGCAGAGGCGAGGCGGTGAAGCCGCGATAATTGATGTCGGGCTGGAGGGGGTTACCCTGCATCTCGTTGACGAAGACACCGCCGGTGAAGCGCTTGATATAGTCCGTGAGATCGCTGGCGTGGGCCCGCTCGATCTCCTCGTCGTCGGCGGTCTGTGCCGGAAAGGCGGGAGCCCCATCGTCTACATCGGAAAGCGGCGTCGGCGCCGTCACGATGATGTCGCTCGGATTTCTTGCCATCATAGGATTGGTCTGGGCGACCGCAGGCGCGACCATCGTTATGGACGAAGCCAGCAGGACGAAGCGGGTCTTCATGTCACTCCCCCGGGGATGTTCTGTTGTCGTGGGGAGTTAGCCAGGGGAGTGCGCCGCGATCCTGAGAAACCTCTCAGATTGCCTCGTCCTTTGGGTCACACCTTCAGGCGGAAGCCGCGGCCCCGGAACGTTTCGATAATGGGCGGCGTGTCCAGCTTCGCCAGTCGGCGGCGCAGAGCGCTCACGTTCACGTCCAGCGCATTGTCGGTGATCTCGCTATCCGCGCCCCATACCGCCAAGATCAGATCGTCCCGCAAGACGATTGCGCCATGCGCTTTGGCGAGCCGGTAAAGGACACTGAATCCGCGCCCGTCGAGCAGGATCGGCTCGTCGTTCCATCGCGCCTCGCGGCGAAGGGGATCGATCGCCAGCCGCCCAAAGCGTAACGGCTCGGGCGGCCGCAAGGCCTCGCGCCGCTCCAGAACAGCAAGGCGGGCGAGCAGCTCCTCGAAGGCGAAGGGCTTGGGCAGGTAATCGTCGGCACCAGCCTGGAAGCCGTCCAGCTTGTCGCCGAGACTGTCGCGCGCGGTGAGCATCAGCACCGGCAGCCCGGCGGATTGCTCCCGCAACGTGCGGCACAGATCCAGACCGTCCATGTCCGGCAAGCCGAGATCGAGCAGCACGGCGCCGAACGGTTCGGCGGCTATGCGATCCGGCACTTGCGCCCCTTCGCGATGCCAGGCGACGCGATGGCCCCGTGCCGTCAGGCCCCGCGAGACGAAACGCCCGATGCCGACGTCATCCTCCACCAGCAGGATGTTCATGCCGCTTGCTCCACCGGCAAGGTGATCGCGATGGTGCAGCCGCCCCTCGGGTCGTTGGCGGCGGCGATCGTACCGCCATGCTGTTCCACCACCCAGCGCGCCAGTGCGAGGCCGAGCCCCGTCCCGCCGCGTACCCGGCCGGCCTCCGCCTGGTAATAAGCGTCGAAGATACGCGGCAACGCCTCGGCCATCACGCCGGGGCCGTCATCGACGACGCAAATGCGCGCGCGCCCTTGCTCCGTACCGAGCGCGAGCCGCAGCAGGCCGCCCTGCGGCGAGAATTTCACGCCATTGTCGATGACCGCGAGCAATGCCTGCCCCAGCCAGCGTTTATCGCCGAGTATCCGCAACGGGCCATCCGCAAGATCGAGATCGATGCCCACCTCTGCCGATCGGGCATAAGCGGTGGCACAGGCGGCAGTTTCGGCGATGAGGGAGCCGAGATCGAACGGCTCCGGCGCGAGCGTGAGGCAACCGTCATCGGCTTTCGACAGGCCAAGCAACTCTTCGATCCGGCGGCCGAAGAAGTCGGCGTTAGCCACCACGTGACGGAGCGATTCCCGTAAGTCCTCCGCCGTTGCGGCGGGATCGACCAGCGACACCTCCGCCTCGCCGCGCATCGCGGTCACGGGGGTACGCAATTCGTGGCTAGCCTTGGCGAAGAACAGGCGGCGCGACTGATCGACCGCGCGCAATTCGACGGTGCGTGCCTCGACGATGCGGGCGAGGTTGCGGTTGGTGCGCGCGAGCACGAAGGCGCCGAGCAAGGCGGCGGCCAGCGCGGTCGTTGCCAGGAGACCAGCGAGGATGGTCATACGGAGGCGCAGTTCCGCCATCGCGACGGCCACTTCCGACACCTCGCCACGCTCGCGATCGCCAATCCGCGCGACGAGACCTCTCACGTCGTCACCCCGGCCTCGAAACGGGGTGACGAGGGTCGACAGGCGCACCGCATCGGCCGTCTCTCGGGCCTGCGCAGCTCTCGCGGTGGCCGGCAGCAGCGCGGTTTCGCGACTGATCGAGGCAAGATAATCGGCCACCGCGGCGCGCAGTTCCTCGCGATTCCCCTCGCCTGCCGCCAGCGCCTCGATCCGCGAGACCGCCGCCAGCTGGTCCTGCGCCGCCGCCGCCCGATCGAAATGGCGCGAGACCGCCTGCAGCGTGAGCAGGAAGGCGACGAGCAGCCCGGCCAGCGACAGGACCAGCGCAACCAGCATGGCTGCACCGCGCGGCGCCATCGGGGTAGCGCGGCGTAGCCGTTCGATCATGCGCGGGGCGTTCTCACAATGCCGCGCCGCGCTGGAGCACCGGCTCGATGTCGGTGAAATGGGCGAGATCGGCCAGCACGCCCGGCGTCGCATCGGACGCCAGTGCGGCGCCTATCGCCGTCTCGTCGGCGAAGCTCAGCACTGCGACGGCTTCGTGCGGACCACCCGCGCGAGGAAAGAACCCTTGCGCGGTGGCGAGGCCGAACGGACCCCAAGATTGCTCGACCAGCGGCAGGTGGGTCGCGACATAGTAATCGCGATCGAAGCGCTTCCCCTCCCCGGCCGGATAGGCGACGAACAACAGCGCGCCCATGTCAGTTCGCCGAGGCGAGCATCGGCGCCATCCGCTTGGTGGCGAGCGGCGGCAGCTTCACGGCGTTGGCAGCGGCGGCGTTGGGCGCGGTGCCTTTGCCCGCCTTCACCAGCGCGACCATGCCCATAGAATAATGCGGCTTGCACTTGATGCCGTAGAGGCCGGGCTTGCTCAGCGTCAGGACATATTCTTTGCCCATCGCACCGGCCGGTTCGGTGACGCCGTCGGGCAGCATGCCCGAGATCGGCTCGGCATTATGGCCGGTGTCGGTCGGCACGAAATGGACGGTGTCACCCACGTTCGCCTTCACGAAACTCGGCTCGAACACCATCATGCCGGCCGCGCCCTGATTCTTCATCTGGACGGTGATGTCCTTGGCCACGGCCGGCATCGCCAGCATCGCGCAGGCCACGGCCGCGCCGCCAAGCGCTTTCGAAATCATCATGAAATACCTCTCCGATAACCATTATCCACGAGACGTTTTCGCGCGATGGCACGCGGCGGCCAATTGCCACTTGGTACTATGGCGGCGCAGGTGCAGCCTTGCGACTGTGTGGGGGACGAAAGAGCCGCGAGTCGATCGCCGGCTCACGCGAAGGAGAGCAGTCCCATGTTGCAGCAAGCCCTTGATAAGCTGAAGGGCGACGTCGTGATCCGCCCGAAATACGACAATTTCATCGGCGGAGAATGGGTCGCCCCCGTGCGCGGCCAGTATTTCGAGAATCCCTCGCCGGTCACCGGCAAGACGGTCTGCCAGATCGCGCGCGGCACCGCCGAGGATATCGAGCTCGCGCTCGACGCCGCCCACAAGGCGAAGGACAAATGGGGCCAGGCCTCACCGGCCGAGCGCGCCCGCGTGCTGCTGAAGATCGCCGACCGGATGGAGGAGAAGCTCGACATCCTGGCGCTGGTCGAGACGATCGATAACGGCAAGCCGATCCGTGAGACGACCCATGCCGATCTGCCGCTGGCGGTCGATCATTTCCGCTATTTCGCCGGATGCCTGCGCGCACAGGAAGGCTCGATCGCCGAGATCGACCATGACACGGTCGCCTATCACTTCCACGAGCCGCTGGGCGTCGTCGGCCAGATCATCCCGTGGAACTTCCCGCTGCTGATGGCGGTGTGGAAGCTCGCTCCGGCCCTCGCCGCCGGCAATTGCGTGGTGCTCAAGCCCGCCGAGCAGACGCCGATGTCGATCATGGTGCTGATGGAGATGATCGCCGATATCGTGCCGCCGGGTGTGCTCAACGTCGTCAACGGCTTCGGCGTCGAGGCGGGCAAGCCGCTCGCGCAGAACAAGCGGATCGCGAAGATCGCCTTCACCGGCGAGACGACCACTGGCCGCCTGATCATGCAATATGCCACAGAGAATTTGATCCCGGTGACGCTGGAGCTGGGCGGCAAGAGCCCCAACATCTTCTTCGCCGACGTGATGCAGGACGACGACGATTTCCTCGACAAGGCGCTCGAGGGCTTTGCGATGTTCGCACTCAACCAGGGCGAGGTCTGCACCTGCCCCAGCCGCGCGCTGATCCACGAGAGTATCTACGATCGCTTCATGGAGAAGGCGGTCGCCCGTGTGCAGAAGATCAAGCAAGGATCGCCGCTCGATCCCGCGACCATGATCGGCGCGCAGGCCTCCAATGACCAGCTCGAAAAGATCCTGAGCTACATCGACATCGGCAAGGGCGAAGGCGCCAAGGTGCTGACCGGGGGGACACGCGCTTCGCTCGGCGGCGAGTTGGACGAAGGTTATTACGTGACCCCAACCATCCTCGAGGGCCACAACCGGATGCGGATCTTCCAGGAGGAGATCTTCGGCCCCGTGGTGTCGGTAACGACGTTCCAGGACGAGGCCGACGCACTCGCGCTGGCCAACGACACGCTCTACGGCCTCGGCGCGGGCGTGTGGTCGCGCAACGGCACCACCGCGTACCGCATGGGCCGTGGCATCCAGGCGGGCCGCGTGTGGACCAACTGCTACCATGCCTATCCGGCGCACGCGGCGTTCGGCGGCTACAAGCAGTCGGGCATCGGGCGCGAGACGCACAAGATGATGCTCGATCACTATCAGCAGACCAAGAATCTGCTGGTCAGCTACAGCCCCAAGGCGCTCGGCTTCTTCTGAGCTCTCCGCGGGGAGGCCCGCCCCCTTTCGGCCTCCCCATCCCGGGCGGCGGACCTTTTCCCGGAGGTCCGCCGCCCTATCTCGTGAGGCACAATATGGAGCCACCGCCCCGCATCCTCGCCACCCCGGCCGCTGTCGCGCTGATCGCGAAGCTGGAGGGCATCCACGGCCCGCTGATGTTCCACCAGTCGGGCGGCTGCTGCGACGGCTCGGCACCGATGTGCTACCCTGCGGGCGAGTTTCGGGTGGGCGGGCAGGACATCCTGCTCGGCCGGATCGCGAACGACGTGCCGGTGTGGATCGGCGCGGCGCAGTTCGCATATTGGCGGCACAACCAGGTGACGATCGACGTCGTGCCGGGTCGCGGCGCCGGCTTCTCGCTGGAGGGGCCGGAGGGCATGCGCTTCATCGTGCGAAGCCGCGTTTTCACCGACGAGGAAGCGAACGCGCTCGAAGCGGCCGGCGAACCGCAGCGGGGCGCATGAATCTCTTCTCCCGCCAACGCCGGATGACGCCGCCCCCGCCGGCTGGCATAAGCATGCCTATGGAGAGGGAACATAGCGGCGAAACGCCGCCCGTCGTGCGCGCCGCCGCATCGGATCTCGACGATCCCGTGAGGGCGATCGAGTCCATCTTCCGCGAGCTTGATCCGCCGAGCCTGACGGGCATGATCCTGTTCTGCTCCAGCCGCTACGATCTCGACCGGCTGGCGGAGGCGATCGCCGATCGTAGCGAGGGGCTGACCGTGATCGGCTGCACCTCCTCAGGCGAGATTGCGCCCGATGGGTTGGCCGAAGGGACGATCACCGCGATCGGCTTCCCGGCGAGCGACTTCACGATGGGCGCGCTCCGCTTCGACGATCTCGACCATTTCGATCCGGCCCATGCCCAGCAAGTGGTACGCGCGCTGGTCGCCGAGAATGTCGAGCGTGCCCGCGCCGCTGGCCACACCGCCGGCCGCGCTGCCATCTTCCTCGTCGACGGTCTCTCGCACCGCGAGGAGATGCTGACCGTCACCGTGCAGGACGCCCTCGGCGACATCCCGTTGATCGGTGGCTCGTCGGGCGACGGGCTCGATTTCAAGGAGACGTTCGTCCTCCACGACGGCGCCTTCCGCCGCGATGCGGCGCTGGTGGCCGTGCTGTGCTCGAGCCGCCGGATGCACGCCTTCCGCTCACAGCATTACACGCCGGGCGAGGTGAAGATGGTGGTGACCGGCGCCGATCCCGTCTCCCGCGTCGTCACCGAGATCAACGCCGAGCCGGCCTCCGCCGAATATGCGCGCCTGGTCGGCGTGAAGGAGACGGAGCTGTCGCTGGAGCTGTTCGCGCTCCATCCCCCGATGGTGCGCGCCGGCGGCGAATATTATTGTCGCTCGATCCAGTCGGCGAACCCGGACGGCAGCCTCACCTTCTACTGCGCGATCGACGAAGGCATCGTGCTGACCTTGGGCGAGGCGCATGACGTGCTGGCCGAACTCGGCACCCTGTTCGATCGGCTGGACGAGACGGTGGGCGGGATCGACCGGGTGATCGGCTTCGACTGCGTGCTCAATTCGGTGGCGCTCACCCAGCAGCAGATCCGCCACGAGGTCTCGGCGCTGTTCGCGCGCCGCCGCGTCGCAGGCTTCGCCACCTACGGCGAGCAATTCCACGCACTCCACGTCAACCAGAGCTTCTCGGGCCTCGCGATCGGGCGATGAGCAGCCAGCCCATCTTCGATCCCCAGGCGGAACGCATCGCCGAACTGGAGGCGCGGCTCGCCAAGGCGGAGCGCATCAACCGCGTGCTGATGGATCGCGTCGAGCGCTCGACCGACCTACAGGGCAACGCCTTCTCGCTGTTTGAGACGGCGATCACGCTGGAGGCCAAGGTGCGCGATCGCACCTCCGATCTTGAACGCGCGTTGGCCGAGCTGGCCGCGTCCAACGCCGAGCTGGGCGCGGCAAAAGCGCAGGCCGACGATGCCGAGCGCCGGCTCAGCGACGCCATCGCCAGCATCAACGAAGGCTTCGCCTTGTTCGACGCCGAGGACCGGCTGATCCTCTGCAACGACACCTATCTCGGGCTCTGGCCGCAATTCGCCGACCGCATCAAGCCGGGCGTCACCTTCACCGAAACCGTGCGCTGGGCGATCGAGACCGGCAGCACGCTCGGCGATCGCCAGGCGCCCGATCGCTGGGTGTCGGAGCGCGTCGCGCGCCATCGCGTCGCCGAGGGCGGGCATGTCCATGTGCTGGCGGACGGCCGCTACATCCAGGTGAACGAGCTGCGCACCTCGGAGGGCGGCATCGTCGGCATCTACACCGACATCACCGACGTGAAGGCGGAGGATGCCCGCCAGCGCACCCGCGAGCTCGCGGAGAAGACCGCGATCCTGCAGGCGACGCTCGACAATATCCGGCTGGGCGTCGCGGTGTACGATGCCGACCGCCGGCTGATCGCCTCTAACGGCCCTTTGCTCTCCACGATCGGCTTGCCCGAGGATGGACTGCCGCTGGTGACGACGCACGAAGGCATGGTCGCGACCTGCGTACAGGTGAACGGCCCGGCCGGCGAGCACCGCCCGCTCGACTGGCTGCCGCCCGGATCGCACGACGTTGTCGCCCAGCGCCGCTGCAACAGCGGGCGGGTGGTGGAGGTGCGCCGCTCGTCGATGGCCGATGGCGGCATGGTGATGAGCTTCGAGGACATCACCGATCGCCTCGCTGCCGAGGAGGCTTTGCGCGAGACCAACGAAACGCTGGAACGCCGCGTCGAGGAGCGCACGTCGGACCTGCAGCGCGAGGTGGCGGAGCGCCTCTCCGCCGAGGCGGCGATGCGCGAGGCCAAGACGGCGGCCGAGGAGGCGAATGTCTCCAAGACGCGGTTCCTGGCGGCCGCCAGCCACGATCTGCTGCAGCCTCTAAACGCGGCGCGGCTTTTCGTCTCAGCTATTGCCGACCGCCGCCTTGCGCCGCCGACGCGGACGCTGGTGCGGCAGACGGGATCGGCGCTCGACTCCGTCGAGGACCTGCTGGAAGCGCTGCTCGAAATCTCCAAGCTCGATGCCGGCGCGATCGTGCCGCAGCCGACCGACTTCGGCCTCGCCGAATTGCTGCGCAGCATGGCGGCCGAGTTCCAGCCGCTGGCCCGCTCTCGAGGTCTGGAGCTGCGCATCGAGCCCTGCTTGCTCTGGGTGCGATCCGACATGCGGCTGGTGCGCCGCATCCTGCAGAACCTCGTCTCCAACGCGCTGCGCTATACCGAGAGCGGGCAGGTCGAATTGCTATGCAAGAGCAAGCCCGACGGCGTGCGGATCGAGGTGCGCGACACCGGCATCGGCATCGCGGCCGAGCATCAGTCGATCATCTTCGAGGAATTCCGCCGGCTCGGCGACGGCGGGCGCGACCAGGGCATGGGTCTCGGCCTCGCCATCGTGCAGCGCGCCGCGAAGATGCTCGGCACGCGGATCGGGCTACGTTCGACGCCGGGCAAGGGATCGACCTTCTGGATCACCCTGCCGGTCGCCGAGGCCCGGGAGAGTCGCACCACACCGCTTCCCGCGTCGCGCGGCAAGCCGGCATCGGAACGCTCGGTGCTGGTGATCGACAACGAGGCGACGATCCTGGAGGGCATGGCCGCTATGCTCGGCGGCTGGGGCTATCGCGTCTCCGGCGTGCGCGATGCTGCCGAGGCGGTCGCGGCGATCGAGGCCGGCTTCGCGCCTGACTTGATCGTGGCGGATTATCATCTCGATCACGGTCGGACCGGCGACGAGGCGGTCCGCGCGGTGCGCGAGCGGATCGGGGCGGAAGTGCCGGCGATCGTCGTGACGGCGGATCGCACCCCGGAGCTGCGCGACCGGCTGGCGGCGTCGGGCTTCGCCTGCCTCAACAAGCCGGTGAAGCCGGCGCAGCTCAGGGCCCTGCTGAGCCGGCCGGCCTGACGCCAACCATTATCGTCATCCCGGCGGATGCCGGGCTCCATAAGCCCCACGTCGGAATGGGCAGAGCAGCAACACAAGTGGAGAGGCTGGGGCGCGAAGCCCAGCCTCTCCGAATATGGCCAAAGCCGCGGCAATAGTGACGCCGTGCGTATGGATCCCGGCCTCCGCCGTGATGACGAAAGCTAGGAAGGAGCGTTTCCCACCCTTCCTGTCTTAGTGCCGCCCAGCCACCTCGCCGCCCTCGAACCCGACTTTGCCCACCAGGATCACCGCCTGCGTCCTGCTGAACACGCGCAGCTTGGCGAGGATCGCCGAGACATGCGCCTTCACTGTCGTCATCGAGACGCCGAGCTCGTAGGCGATCTGCTTGTTGAGCTTGCCGCGCACCAGCAATCCCAGCACGACCTTCTGCTGCGGCGTCAGCTGGTCGATGCGCGACCAGATCTCGCGGCTCTCGCCCGCCTCGGCCGGGTCCGCCAGATCCTCGGGCACGTAGATGTCGCCTGCCAGCACCGCTTTCAGCGCATCGACGATCGCGCCACGCCTCAGCGACTTGGGGATGAAGCCCGACGCCCCCGCCGCCAGCGCCGCCGTCACCAGGTTGCGCTCGGCGGCGGCAGACACCATTACCACCGGAAGGGCCGGGAAACGCTGACGCAACTGGTTCAGCCCTGCGGTGCCGCTCGTCCCCGGCATGTTGACGTCGAGCAGGACGAGATCGAAATCCCCCTCCCGCTCGATCACCGCCACCGCCTCGTCCAGCGAGGCGGCCTCGAAAATCTCGCAGGCGTCGAACGCCACCGCGATGACGGCATGCAGACCGTCCCGCACCAGCGGATGATCATCCGCGATCAGTACGCGTTCCACCCCTCGTCTCTCCACAGGGCCGGAGCCTAGCAGGCTCGGCGCCACCCCGCGAGGGGCGGCGCCTGCAAGCCCGTTCAGGCCTTGGGCAGTTTGAAGACCCACAGCGAGCCTCCCTGGTTGATGTGCTGCACCGCTTTTGCGACCTCGCCGCCCCACAGCGGCACCGCGCCACCCCAGCCGGACATGACGGCAATGTACTGCTCGCCATCCTGCTCCCACGTCACGGGCGAGCCGACCACGCCAGAGCCGGTGTTGAACTTCCACAGCTCCTTGCCGGTCTTGGCGTCGAACGCCTTGAGATAGCCTTCCGGTGTACCGGTGAAGACCAGACCGCCGGCGGTGGAGAGCACGCCGCCCCACAAGGGCGCCTTGTTCTTGTACGTCCAGGCGACCTTACCGGTGGTCGGATCGATCGCCTTCAGCGCGCCGATATAATCCTCGTTGAGCGGCTTGATCGTGAAGCCGGCACCCAGGAACGCCGCGCCCTTCTTGTAGGCGATCGGCTGGTTCCAGATGTCCATGCCCCATTCGTTCGACGGCACGTAGAACAGGCCGGTCTGCTGCGAATAGGACATCGGCATCCAGTTCTTCGCGCCGAGGAAGGCCGGGGCGGAAAAGACCGTCGTGCCCTTGTCGGTGGTCGGCGCGCCGGGGCGGTTGGCATCGACGTAGAGCGGGCGGCCCTTCGAAGTGTAGCCGGTCGCCCAGGTGATCTTGTCGACGAATGGCTTGGCGGAGATGAACTTGCCGTTGGTGCGATCGAGCACGAAGAAGAAGCCGTTACGGTTGGCCTGCGCGCCGAGCTTCATCTTCTTGCCGTTGATCGTCGCGTCGAACGGGATAAATTCGTTCACGCCGTCGAAGTCCCAGCCGTCATGCGGCGTATATTGGAAGTGCCACTTGATCTCGCCGGTGTCGGGATCGAGCGCCAGCGTCGACGAGGTGTAGAGGTTGTCGCCGGGGCGCAGGTGACTGTTCCACGGCGCCGGGTTGCCGGTACCGAAAAAGAGCAGGTTGGTTTCGGGATCATAGGTGCCGCCGAGCCAGGGCGCGCCGCCGCCGGTCTTGTACTGGTCACCCGGCCAGCTCGCGTTGAGCTTGCCGGTCATGGTGGAATCCTTGCCGTTCAGCTGGCCCATATTCCCTTCGATGGTGGGCCGCGACCAGATCAGCTCGCCGGTGTTGACGTCGCGCGCCTCGACGCGGCCGATGATGCCGAACTCGCCGCCCGAATTGCCGTAGATCACCTTGCCCTTCACGATCAGCGGCGCGGCGGTCATCGAGTAGCCGGCCGTGTAGTCGGCACACTTCTTGTTCCAGATGACCTTGCCGGTCTCGCGGTTGAGCGCCACCAGATGCGCGTCGAGCGTCGCGAAGATGATCTTGTCGCCGTAGATGGCGGCGCCGCGATTGACGACGTCGCAGCAGGGCTCGACCGCGTCGGGCAGGCGCGCGTCATATTCCCACTTCTCGTCGCCGGTGCGCGCGTCGAAGGCGAAGACGCGGCTGTAGGAGCCGGTGACGTAGATGGTGCCGTCATAGACGATCGGCTGGCTCTCCTGCCCGCGCTGCTTCTCGCCGCCGAGCGATGCGGAGAAGGCAGGGACGAGGTGCGAGACGGTGTCGGTGTTGACTTGGGCGAGCGTGCTGAAACGCTGCGCGCGCGGCCCCATGCCGTTGGTGAGCACAGCCTGCGTGTTTGTTGCGGACGCCATCAGGTCGGCATCGGTGGGGCCGGCGCCGAGCGTTGCGGCGGGGGCCGTGACCTGCGCTTGTCCCGAGGTTGCGGTGGCGATCGCGAGTGCGCCCAGCGCGACGATGGTGGTGACGCGTTTCATCAAACCCCTCCTGTTGGCGCGCTCCGATGGCGCTCTTGACGGGGTGATGCTTCCAAGACTGAGAAGCGTCTCACAATTGTACCTAGGGCCTAGGCGTCGACGGGCGGGCGATAGACGACGCCGTAGCGCTCGAAGATCGCGGCGACCTTTCCGTTGGCTATCAGCTGCGCCATCACGGCTTCCAACCTGTCGCCGAGATCGCGGCTATTGTCCTTCACCGCGATGCCTACGTTCCAGCCTGACGAGAACATGCCGGGCAGCGCACTCTTGCGTTGCGTCAGTCTGTCGGGCGCGGCGACCATTCCATGCTCGATCTGCGCGCGGGTCGCGACCACGACGTCGGCACCGTCTCCGGCTGCCGCTGCTACCGCCGCGACGCCGCTAGGGAAATGCTTCACGTTCGGCCGCAGCACGCCGCCGCCGGTGCTCGTGAGGTAGAAATCCGGCACCGTATCGATCTCGGCGGCGAGCGGCCGGCCCTTGAACAGGTCCGGCGCCGCCTCGCAATCGTCAACCCGGTCGCGGTTGCAAGCCATATTGAAGCTTTCACGGCAATACGGCGCGCAGATCACCGCACGATCATTGTCCAGGCCCAGTTGGCGATCGACCGGCACGTGCATCAGCACGTCAGCGGGCGGGCGGCCCAGCACGGATCCGCGCCACACCGCGTTGCGCAGATCGGCACCGACATCATCGCCGGGGATCAGCTCCTGGATGTCGGACTTCACCGCGATCGCCTGCGCCAGCAGGTCGGCGAGATCGACGTCGATGCCGACCAGCTTGCCGTCCTTGTCGCGCCACGCCCAGGGTTCGAAATCGCGATAGACCGCGAAGCTCATCACCCCCGTCTTGATGACGGTGTCGAGTGGTGCCGCGAAGGCGCGGGTGCCAAGGCCCGCCGCTACTGCGCCACCGATCCATTCCAGCGCCTGCCTGCGGTCCATCGCCGGTCAGCTATCCGTGTGGACTTTGTCGAGCCAGGAGCGGATCGCCCAGCACGCCTTCTGGCCGAGGATGTCGCCCATCGGGGGCATGTAGACCTTGCCGTCGCGCGCCGATCCGTGGTGGCAGCGGTTGATGAACCACTCGTCGCCGTCTTCCTTGACATCGAGGTAGCGCAGGTCCGGCGCGATGCCGCCCGAGATCGCCTCAAGCCCGTGGCAGCGCGCGCAATTCTGGCCGTAGGCGTTCTCGCCGATCGCCTGCGCCTTGGCATAGACGGCGGGATCCTTGCGGAAGGGGTTCACCGTCACCCAGGTGTCGTTGCCGCTCGGCACGTCGGGCAGCGCGGTCGTGTCGACGGGCTGCGGCACCACATCGCCGTGGGCGAGCACGTGGCTCGAAAAGCTGACGGTCATCAGCAGCGCGGACAGGCCGAGCGCGACGGCCTCGTAGCGAACCTTCATGCAATCTCTCCAGTCGCTTGGGCGCGACGGCGCGGCAAGCTTCGGGAGGGACAGTAGGAGGAGGCCGGGAGCCGCCCCATGGTACTTTCGGACTAGAGGGGCCGGGACGCGGCCCGGTCTAAGACCAAGGCATGAAACGGATACTCCTCCTCGCCGCCTTGATGGCGACATCGGCGCCCGCCGCGACCATCTACGTCTCGAACGAGCGGGGCGGCACGATCAGTGTGATAGATGCCGCGACCGGTCAGGTCACGGCGACATGGCCGGTCGGCAAGCGGCCGCGCGGCATCCTGCTGTCGAAGGACGGGACCAGGCTCTACATCTGCGCCAGCGACGAGAATGCCGTGCAGGTGGTCGATCGCGCGACCGGCAAGGTGCTGGCCGATCTGCCCTCCGGCGAGGACCCCGAGCAGTTCGCGCTCTCGCCCGACGGCAGCACGCTCTACGCCGCCAACGAGCGCGACGCGGCGGTGACCGCGATCGACGTCGCGAAGAAGGCGGTGGCGTGGCAGATCCCGGTCGGCGTCGAGCCGGAGGGCATGGCCGCCTCGCCCGACGGAAAATATGTGCTCTCCACGTCCGAGACCGACAGCCAGGTCCACTGGATCGACCTCGCGTCGAAGCAGGACGTCGCCCAGACGGCAGTTGACCTCCGCCCCCGCCACGCCGAGTTCACCAAGGACGGCAAGGCGATCTGGGTGTCGGCGGAAATCGGCGGCACCGTCTCGGTGATCGACGCGGCGACGAAGCAGGTGACGAGGACCATCAGCTTCGCCCCGCCCGGCGTGCCGGCGGACAAGGTGATGCCGGTCGGCGTGCGTTTCACGCCCGACGGCAAGTCGGCGCTGGTGGCGCTCGGCCGCGCCGCGCGGGTGGCGTTCGTCGATGTCGCGAGCGGCCAGGTGACGGGCTATGTGCCGGTGGGGATGCGCGTCTGGCACCTCGCCCTCCTGCCGGATGGGAGCAAGGCCTATGCCGCCAACGGCCTCAGCAACACCGTCTCGGTGATCGACGTCGCGACCCGCACCGTCACCACGACCATCCCGGTCGGCCAGGCACCCTGGGGCGTGGCTATCGCGCCCTGATACCTTCGGCCCATAAACCTCTGCACCAAGGACCAATGACCCAAGGTGCAATTTCCTGAGAGGCCCCTCAGGCGCCACCTTCCTCCAGCCAAGCCGGCCCTACGAAAGGCCGGACCATCCTGGGGAGGATCATCCATGAAAGCCTCGAGAGCGCGGCTCTGTGCCGCCGTTGCCGCCGCATGCCTGATCGGCGGCGCCGCGCCGGCTTATGCCGACACCACCGACGACCTGCTGCTGACGCTCAAGCAGAAGGGCATCCTTACCGACGCCGAATACGACCAGCTGATGGCCCGCAAGGCGGCCCAGCCCGCCCCCGCGGCCGCCGAGGCGCCGCCGCCCCAGCAATCGGCCGCACAGGCGCTCGACATGAGCCATTATGTCAAGATGGCGGACAAGGGCGTCGGCATCCAGATCGGCGACGTCGGCGTCACCTTCTCGGGCGAGGTCAACGGCTTCTACACGCACGACAGCGGCGACAAGGCGACGCCGGAGCACACCGTCGCCGGCGGTCTCGCCACGCTGGGGCCGAAGAGTTCAGCGGTGCGCAACGGCCTGTTGCCCGCCTTCTTCAAGATCGACGTGACGACTCAGCAGGCCGGCTGGGATGTCGGCGCGCATTTCGGCTTCTATCCGGGGATCAACTCGGTGTCGGGCGTCGGCGGCGCCAATTCGGCCGGCACGCCGCAGGCGCTCGCCACCGCCGGCATCGATTTCCGCCAGGTCTACCTGACCTTCGGCAAGCCGAATATCGGCGAATTCAAGGTCGGTCGCGACATCGGCCTGTTCGGCTCCGACGCGATCCTCAACGACATCACCCTGCTCTCGGTCGGCCCGACCGGGGGCAATGCGGCGCCGTCCAACACCTCGCTGGGCCGCATCGGCCTCGGTTACATCTACACCGACTTCCAGCCGCAGATCACCTATACCTCGCCCAAGTTCGCGGGCTTCCAGGTGGCGGTCGGCGCGTTCCAGCCGCTCCAGACGATCGGCGACAACGAGGTCAACAAGACGCCCGGTTTCCAGGGCAAGGTCACCTACGACTGGAAGAATGACGACTGGTCCGCGCATGTCTGGCTAGGGGGCATCACCCAGAAACATAACGGCATCGATGGCTCGCCGAGCTACACCGGCAGCGCCTTCGACGTCGGCGCCAAGATCGGCTTCGGCGGGCTTTCGGTGCTGGGCTATTACTACAACGGCAAGGGTGTCGGCACGACCGGCCTGTTCATCCTCTCGACCGACGCACTCGGCCGCAAGCGCAAGAGCGACGGCTTCTACGCGCAGGCCGCCTATACTTTGGGCAAGTTCACCATCGCCGGCAGCTATGGCCTGAGCCACCTCAGCCTGACCTCGGGCGAGATCAATCCGACGCTGCTGGACAAGAACAGCGCATGGGTCGGCCAGGGCCGCTACCAGCTGACGCCATGGGTTACCCTGCTCGGCGAATATGTTCACACCAAGTCGGAAGCGCACGGCCCGAACGAGGCCAATTCGGACGTGCTGGCGACCGGCGCGATCCTGTTCTTCTAATCCCGGTCTGGTCGACTGGCCAGTGGTGCTGAGGGGCGCCACCGACCCTTTGCGTGAAAGGAACATAGGATGGCGGACGAGCGGGTTGAGGTTCCGGCGGAATGGGCGACATCGGCGCGCTACGATGCGGCGCGCTACGCGGCCGATCATGCCCGCTCGCTCGCCGATCCGGACGGTTACTGGCGCGATCAGGTGGGCCGGCTCGACTGGATCGAGACACCGACGAAGATGGACGAGAGCAGCTTCGCCGAGGTCGATTTCGGCGTGCGCTGGTTCGCGGACGGCATGCTCAACGTCGCGGCAAACTGCATAGACCGCCATCTCGCGACGCGCCCCGACCAGACCGCGATCCTCTGGGAGCCGGACGATCCCGCCGAGGCGCCGCGCGCGATCAGCTATCGCGAATTGCATGCCCAGGTGTCGCGCTTCGCCGTCGGCCTGAAGCAGATCGGCGTGCGCAAGGGCGATCGCGTCGCGCTCTACATGCCGATGATTCCGGAAGCGGCCGTTGCGATGCTCGCGTGCGCCCGGATCGGAGCGATCCATTCCGTCGTGTTCGGCGGCTTTTCGCCCGAAGCGCTGGCCGGCCGCATCCAGGATTGCGACGCCAGCTACGTGATCACCGCCGACGAGGGTCGGCGCGGCGGCAAGCGTGTGTCGCTCAAGGCCAATGTCGATACTGCGGTGGCGGATTGCCCCGGTGTCCGCGCGGTCGTGGTGGTGCGCGCGACGGGCGGGGCTATCGCCATGCAGCCGGACCGCGACCTTTGGTATCACGAGCTGCTGGCCTCGGCACCGACGGAATGCCTGCCCGAGCCGATGAAGGCCGAGGATCCGCTGTTCATCCTCTATACCAGCGGATCGACCGGCAAGCCCAAGGGCGTCGTCCATTCGTCGGGCGGCTATCTGCTGTGGGCGGCGATGACGATGGAGGCCTGCTTCGACTATCGCGCGCCGGAGGTGTTCTGGTGCGCCGCCGACGTCGGCTGGATCACCGGCCACACCTATATCGTCTACGGCGCGCTCGCGAACGGCGCGACCACCTTGATGTACGAAGGCCTGCCCAACTGGCCGACCCCGTCGCGCATCTGGGAGGTCGTGGACCGCCACCGGGTCACCACCCTCTTCACCGCACCGACCGTGCTGCGCGCGCTGATGCGCGAAGGCGACGGCTTCGTCACCGCCGCCTCGCGCGCCTCGCTGAAGCTGCTCGGCTCCGTGGGAGAACCGATCAACCCAGAGGCCTGGCGCTGGTATTACGAGGTCGCCGGCGACGGCCGTTGCCCGATCGTCGATATGTGGTGGCAGACCGAGACCGGCGGCGGCATGATCGCTCCCCTGCCCGGCGCCACCGCCTTGAAACCCGGATCGGCCACCCTGCCTTTCTTCGGCATCGAGCCGCGTATCGTCGACGGCGAGGGCAAGGAGATGGAGGGCGCGACCGAGGGCAACCTCGTCATCGCCCGCTCGTGGCCCGGCCAGATGCGGACGGTGTGGAACGATCACGAACGCTTCTTCCAGACCTATTTCGCGACCTTTCCCGGCACCTACTTCACCGGAGACGGGGCGCGGCGTGATGCGGACGGCTATTACTGGATCACCGGCCGGGTGGACGACGTGATCAACGTCTCCGGCCACCGCATGGGCACCGCCGAAGTGGAAAGTGCGCTCGTCCTCCACCATCAGGTGGCGGAGGCGGCGGTGGTCGGCTTCCCGCACGACGTGAAGGGCCAGGGCATCTACGCCTATGTGACACTCAACACCGGCGAGACGGCCAGCGACGATCTCCGCAAGACGTTGCGCGACTGGGTTCGTCGCGAGATCGGCCCGATTGCCACGCCCGATGCGATTCAGTTCGCGACGGGCTTGCCCAAGACCCGCTCGGGCAAGATCATGCGCCGCATCCTGCGCAAGATCGCCGAAGGCGAGATCGGCGCGCTGGGGGATGTTTCGACGCTGGCCGATCCAACCGTGGTCGACGATCTGATCGCCAACCGCGCGGCCTAATCCTTCGTGTCTATCCGGGGCAGCAGCGCCTGCTCCAGCCCCGGATAGAAATGCGAGACCGAGCGCTGCAGTTCGTAGCGCGCCGCCGCCATCCCGGCGAAGCGCGGCGGGATCCGCAGGTTGCCCGCCTCCGCCATGTCCAGTCCCTGCGCCAGCGCATCGCGCAGTACCCGGTCGAGCCAGTCGAGCCAGTCGCTAGTCTGGTCGATCGCAGCAGTCGGGGATGGATCGTAGGGGCCGTGACCGGGTATCACGCTCTTGTGCGGCAACGCCTTCAGCCGATCGAGCGCGCTCTGCCAGGCCGGCAGGTTCGCATGCGGCGTGCTCGGCGCGCGATCGTGGAAGACGAGATCCCCTGCGATCAGCGTGCCGGTGCGCTCTTCCACCAGCGCGAGGTCCGCAGGACTGTGGCCCGAGAGCGCGAGCAGGCCGAACCGGCGCCCGCCAATCGTCTCATCATCGCCGGTCAGGATCGTGCCCGGCAGCACCAGCTCGGTGCCGCGCATCCAGTCGCCGAGCAGGCGGTACATCCCGTCCGAGAAAGCCGCACCGTCGCTCTGCAGCACTGCTGCGCCCTGTGCCGTCGTCGCCAGCACCCTGGGATCGAAGGCGCCGGCACCGTAGACATGATCCGGGTGCAGATGCGTGAGGTAGACTCGCACCACCGGCTTGCCGACCAGCCTTTCGGCGACCGCCTTGAGTTCCTGCCCGTAACGCAGCGACGGCCCGCAATCGACCAGCACCGCGCCAGCGTCGGTGGCGACGATCGTGATGTTCGCGATAGCCCCACCATTCGCCATCGCGATCGGCGCGTCGGCACCGTGGATCACCCAGACACCGTCGCCGACCGGCTTGGGATCGATGACGTAGCTCAACGGTGCAGCAGCAGCCGGCAGCGCGGCGGCGCCCAGCATCCCCGCCATCATGACGCGCCGCGACATCCGCATCAGTTGGCCGCAACCCTGGATGGCGCGGCGACGATCGTGAGCTTCGCGGCATAGTCGATGCCGTTGGTGTCCCGGCCGGTCACGGCGAGCGCGTCGCCTGCTTTCGCCGGCACGATGAGAGTCAGCGCCGGATCCTCGCCGACAGAAGCCTCCAGCGAGACGGTGCCGTAATCCACTCCCCCGGATCCCTTCAACATCACCGTCTCAAGGTTGTAGGTCGCGATGTTGGCGACGAAGCCAGTATCCATCGGATGCCGGAATGCGAGGTGGACGTGCACGCCTTGCGGCCCTGCGGTCGCGATCCCGCGCACCTCGCCTAGATGCTGCGCCCAGTCGCCCTTCACGCGGCTGACCGGCGGCGCGGAGCAGCCCCCGCCCGCCGCGTCGACCCAGCCGCCCGACACCAGCCAGCTGCCATCCGCCAGCTGCACGGCGCCCCGCACCGGGGTGCGCTGATCAAGCTTGATCCGCGTGGCGATGAACGGCGCCGCCTGGCCCAGCATGAAATCGATGGCGAGCGGGATCGGATTGAGGTCCGCGAAGATCATCACCCGCTTCACGCCGGGAATGGTGCGGGCATCGACCTCGACCGGGAATTCATGCTGGTCCTCGGCGATCTCGGGGAAGACGACATGGACGCGCCCGTCGAAGCGCACTGGCGCATCGCCGAAGACGGTGCGGGCCAGCCCATCCCAATTGGGCGACCCCAGCGGATCGACGGGCGGCGCGGCCTGCGCGCCGGTCGCCGCCAGCATCGCGATCAACAACAGCGCCTTCATGGCCTCCTCCCAAGGGAGAATGTTGGCGGCTCCGGGCACGCGCTACAATGGCACCTTGGGAGGAGAACTCGATGCTTGGCGTGCTCCTGCTCTTGGCTGCAGCGCCCGCCGATCCAGCGCTGTTCGATCCCGTGACGGGCTACCGCATCGCCTCCTATCGGGGGGTCATCCCGGCTCCCCCGCCGGGGACGCAGCGGCTAAGCGACAGCGAGGCTGCGAAGGCGCACGACGCGAACGCTCTCTTCATCGACTTCACGCCAGCACCCGGCGCAATCCACGACACCGTGAGGGACATCTGGCATCTCGCCGAGCCGCACGACACCATCCCCGGCGCCCACTGGTTTCCGGAAGCCGGGCGAGGGACTGCCGAGCCTGCGGTCGATCGCTGGCTCGACGAGGGCATGAGGCGGCTCACCCACGGAACCCGTCGTCACGCGATCGTCGCCTTCTGCCTTGCCGACTGTTGGATGAGCTGGAACGGAAGCTGGAAGCTCCGCCGCCTCGGCTATCGTCACGTCGCCTGGTACGCGAACGGAATCGATGGCTGGAAGGAGATCGGCAAACCACTCGTCCCGACCCTGCCGGAATCTCAGCCCGCCCCCCTGCCTTCGCCGTAACGCAGCCCCACCCAGAGGGTCCGCGGCGTGGCGCGCTCGACGATGTCGGCGCCCGAAATGCCCGCCTCGACACGCGTGTTGGCGATGTTCTCACCACGCAGTTCGACCGAGACGCTGCGCATCACCGGCACCAGCAACGCCGCATCGAGCGTCACCGCGCCCTTCAGTGTCTCGGTGTTGAGGTCATCCTCATATTGCGGGCCGACATAGCGCAGCGTGGTCGAGATCCGCGCAAACCGCGGTGCCCAGGCGAGCGTCGCAGACGCTTGCTGGCGCGCGGTCTGCGCCGGCTGTAATCCGTCGAGTGGCTGGCCCGGCGCGCTGACATGTGCATCAGTATAGGCATAGGACGCGCTCAGGCTCCATTCGCGCAGGGCGAAGCGCATATCCACCTCCGCGCCTTTCGATACGATCGCATGCAGGTTCTGCCTCTGATAGCAGCGGCCCGTCGCGGCGAGCCCCGGACAAAACGTAGCGCGCTGCGCTCCGAGAATGGTAACGTTGCCGACCGCGTCCTCCAGCCGATTGTAGAAGACGGTCGCCGCGAAATGCAGGTTGGCGACCGGAACGAAGTCGATTCCGCCATCGATGCCGCGCAGACGTTCGGGTTTGAGCAGCGCGTTCGCGACGGTCGAATCCTGACCTACGCGATAAGGCCGATAAAGCTCATTGAGCGTCGGCAGACGCCAGCCGAGATAAGCCGCACCGCGCAGCGTCAGCGCCCCGTTGCCCGGCTTGTAGGCGATACCGCCGCGTCCCGTCGGTCGCCAGCCTGAGCGATCGGGATAAAGCCGCGTGCCCGGAAGCACTGCGCCCGTCGCCAATGCGTTCTGGCGCAGGAAACCGTCGGTGATCCGCCATCGATCGGCACGCCCGCCCGCGGTCAACGTGAGCCCCGCGAACGGCTCTGCGCTGGCGTCCGCGAAGCCGCCGACAGTCAGCGAGCGTCCGCCGGCGGCGCGGCGGTTCGCCGGATTGCCCGCGACATACTGATAGAGCTCGTCGGTCTGACCCCTGACGTACCGGCTGTCCGCGCCGATGCGCAGCTGGATCGCCTCGCCGATCGGTGGACGCAGCTCGAACCGGCCGCCAAGCCCGGTGGAGGGCACGTTATATTGCTCGAGCGACTGGACGACCGTGGTCCGCGCCGCGTTGATCGAGGCAAAGCCGGCGGAAAGATTGCGGATCTGGCCGTAGACCAAGGTCTCATAGCCCCAGGCGCCATGCCCGACGAGGCGGAGCGAGGCGTCGGCACCCTTGGTCGAATTGGGGGTGAAGGCGGTGCCTCGCGCCCGGTGATCGTAGAAGCCGAGCATCGAGGCCTGCAACTCGCTGGCGCCGCCGACCGGGAAGACGGCACGCCCCGAGACGCTCGCCTGCTCGTAGGGCGATGCGACATCGACGGGGCCGCGATCCTCGCGAACGATCGGAACGAAACCATCGCCGCGCTGGTAGGCGGCCGACAGGAAGCCGAAGCCACCGCCCATCGTTCTCGACGCGCCGGCATGCGCATCGATCGAGTCGCGCCTGCCATAGGCAACATCGCCCCACATCGGCGCGAGCTGCGATGCGTTGGCCGAGGTCAGATCGATCGTCCCGGCAAGCGCGCCGGCCCCTGCCACGCCCGATCCACCGCCCCGGGTTACGCGAACGAGGCCCAATCGCTGCGGGTCGATCGCCGAATAGGTGATCCATCCGCCGAACGGATCGGTGAAGGGCACGCCGTCGAGTGTCAGGAGCGCGCGAGACGCGGCATTGCCACCGAGGCCGCGCAGCGTAGCGCCCTGGCTGGTCGGCTGGGCCGAGGTCGAGTCCGAGCGGCGAAACTGAGCGAAGCCCGCGACGTCCCGCAGGATATCTTCGACCCTGTCAGTCGCCGAGTTGGAAAGTCGATCGCGGTCGATCGCGGCGACGTCATAAGCGGCATCGCCCGGGGGCAACGGCAGGCTGGCGCCCGTCACGACGATCTCGGGCTCCGCCAAAGCTGGCGCCGCGACGAGCGCCAACGGCAGGAGTATCGCACGCTTCACTGATCCGTCCCCCAAAGAATTCCGGTATGCTGGGAGCGAGCGCCGCCCTTCATATCGTGGTGGTCGCTCGAAACACACTTCAACCTAAGATCGCGCAGGCCGATCGCCACCCGGCTCAAAGTCCTATTTCAAAAGCCATGTCCTCCAATCCGTCGAGGCGGCTACTGCATCGCCAGTGATAGCAACAAGCGCTACGGCGCCTGAGGTTTGAAAACTCCGTCGATCCGCGCTGCCCCTCTCTACATCGCGCCGTTATCTGAACGAACGACCGGTATTGGAGCAGCAGAAAAGGCCTTCGAACGGCAAAGAATGGGCGCACCGCTGACCGGCAACTTCGGCAGGTGCTCGGGCTTCGGCGCGCACGAACGTTAAGTCCGCGCGTATGGACGTGCCCTTCCTCTCATAAATCGGTTCTCCCGCGCATCCATTCCTTCAACGACCGCGCAATCCGTGCGCGGCACTTGGGGGAACGGAGATGGCACGAACCTGGTCCTTGATCGCGGGCGCCGCGATCGTCAGCGCGCTCAATCCGAGCGTGGCGATAGCCCCACCGGTATCCGGCCAAGATTTTCATTTGCCGGTACAATCGCTCGACAAGACGCTCCTGGCGATCGGAAAGTCCACGAACACCGACATCCTGTTCCGCCCGCAGGATGTAGCCGGTCTGACTGCGCCCGCGTTGACCGGACACTATTCTGCCATCCAGGCCGTTCGTCTGGTGACGGCCGGGACTGGCCTCGCCGTCGATCCCAAGGATGGGAGCATCTACATCCGGGGGCGATCCGATGGGTCCGCAGCGTCGCAAGAGGCGGCGACAGACATCGTCGTAACCGGATCCCGTATCCGAAGCGTACGTCCCGCGTCCCCCGTCATCTCGCTCGACCGCAATCAGATCGATGCCTCGGGTTACGGAAACGCCGGGGATTTCTCGCGATCGATACCGCAGAACTTTTCTGGCGGACAGAATCCGGGCGTTGGCTCGACCGTACCAGTGGCCAGCGGCGAGAATATCGGATCGGGCTCATCGATCGACCTTCGCGGCCTCGGTCAGGATGCAACGCTCACCTTGATCAATGGGCATCGCGTCGCCAGTGGCGGCAATCGGCAGAGCGTGGACGTCTCCTCGATCCCGATCGACGCGATCGAACGGATCGAGATCATTCCCGACGGCGCTTCCGCCCTCTATGGGTCGGACGCCGTCGCCGGCGTCGCCAACGTCATTTTGAGACGGGATTATCAGGGGCTTGTCACGACCGCGCGCTTCGGCGGCGCGACAGATGGCGGCGACAGCCAGCAGCAATATGATCTTCTGGCTGGTCATCAATGGGCGAGCGGAGGGTTCATCCTTTCCTATGAGTTTGGGCGGGAAACCGCGATCGACGCGAGCCAGCGAAGCTACACCGCGACGGCGAACCCCGGACTGACCCTCTATCCCTTCATCAAGCACCACAGTGCCATTCTGAACGCCCACGAAGCGATCAGCGACTCCCTGGTGTTGAAGCTGGACGCCGGCTTCAACGCGCGCGAGGACGAGAGAGCCTATTCCATTTCCACCGCGCCGGGCGGCACATCGTATGATCTGCGCTACAGGTCTCGATCCTTCTACGTCACGCCATCGCTCGAATGGAGCGTCGGCGGGAACTGGCTCCTGACATTGAGCGGCACTTATGGCGTCGATCGGACGCACTACAGGACGCTCCAGACCGCGGCGGGGACGACGTCGACCTCGCTCGCGGCCTGCTACTGCAACCGCGCCTCCTCGGTGGAGTTCAAGGCGGACGGTCCGCTGTTCAGCCTTCCCGCCGGCGAGGCGAAGCTCGCGGTCGGCGGCGGCTATCGCAAGGATTTCTTCCACTCCTTCCGGACGATCACGACCGTTCCCCAGGATATCGATGAAAGCCAGAGCGATCGCTACGGCTATGCGGAACTGAACGTCCCGCTCGTGGGGCCGATGCAGGCGGTACCGTTGATCCATGCGCTCACGTTCAGCGCGGCCGCGCGTTACGACAGCTATCCAGGTATCGACAATGTCCTGACGCCAAAGCTCGGCATCATCTACGATCCGACGCCCGATCTGAGCATCAAGGGATCGTGGGGTAAGTCGTTCAAGGCGCCAACACTCTATCAACGCTACAGCGTCCAGACCGCGACAATCTATCCGGCGGCACTCGTAGGCGGCCGAGCATATCCCGCGGGGTCGAACGTCATCCTGCTGACCGGCGGCCGCGACGAGCTCAAACCGGAACGCGCCAACACCTGGTCCGCGACGCTCGACGTCCATCCTCGATCCATACCGGGATTGAAAGTCCAGCTTTCCTGGTTCCACATCTCCTATCGCGATCGCGTGATCATGCCGATCTCCCTGTTGCAACAAGCGCTCTCCAATTCCGATTATGCGGCGATGGTCGCGCTTGCTCCGTCGACGGGCGCGCAAGCGACGGCGCTGGCCGGCAAGGCCTCCTACAATTATTCGGGTGCGGCTTACGATCCCGCCAACATCGTTGCGATCGTGGATGATCGCAATCTCAATGCGGCGCGCCAGAGGATCGAGGGTATCGATATCTCCGCGGAGTATAGCTACGACGCTGGCGGCGGAAATCATATCTCCGTGTCCGCATCCGGCAGCTATCTGAACAGCCGGCAAAAACTGCTTCCCACCCAGGGTTTCGCCGATCTGTCGGGAACCTATTACAATCCTCCGCACGTCCGGGCGAGAACCGGCATAAGCTGGACCAGCCCTCGCTTCTCGCTCTCCGGTTTCGTCAATTATATCGGGGGAGAGACGGATATTCGCTACGTCCCCGACCAGCATGTCGGCGCGATGGCGACACTCGATCTCGCCGCAAGCTTCAGGTCCGATGGTCTGACCGGTCTCTTCAAGGGACTGGAGTTCTTTGCCGCGATCCAGAACGCGACGAACGCAAAGCCGGACGCCACGCGGACATATGCCATCTACGACCCCGCCTACGACACCACCAACTATTCGCCGGTGGGGCGACTGATCAGCGGCGGCATTCGCAAACGCTGGTAGCACCGCTTCCGGATCGGACGATCGCCGCGAGGCGGGCACCACCCCCAAGGACATGGACGAAGCTACGGTGCGAACGCGATTCAGCATTCTCACAGCCGTGCTGATCAGCTCGGCCGCAATCTGTCAGGATGCCGGCCCTGGCGGAAGCGCCGGGACGGCCCCTTCGGTGCGTGATCTGATCGAGATGCGCTCGATCGACAGCCTTGTCGTGTCGCCGAACGGCAGACGGCTCGCGTTCCGCCTTTTGAGCCCGTCCGTCCGCACCGACAAGGTCGTTGCGCGCTGGTACTGGATATCGCTCGACGGTGCTTCCAGCCAACCGGTGCCATTGGGGCTCCCCTGCGAGCCTATCCGTGACCCAATGTCCGATACGATCCTGGACGGGCAGGCCCAGTGGAGCGGAACCGGCAAGTCGCTCTACGTCCTGGCCCTGTCCGGTGATCGCGTGGCGGTCCACGAGATCACACCAGGGGAGCATGACAGGGTCGTCGCCGGCGGCGCGGCGGATGTGGACGCCTTCGATATCCTTCCCGGAGGACATCGGATCCGGCTGACGATGCGTGCAACGAGGGCAGCGATCGACGCGGCACAAGCCCGGGAGGCGCGCGAAGGCATCCATTTCGACCGGGCCGTCTCGGCAGAGGGAAGCCGGCTCACGCGCAATCTTCGGATCGGAACACGCTGGGCCACGATGCGCTACCTCGCCGATGGCCGGGTTGGCGAGGGATTTGCGGGCGCGAAGCGCACCGTGGTGCGATCGATCCCCGGGAGCGGCCGATCAAGCCCGGTTTCCGTACCTGCCGACACAGCCATCCTCTCGGGCGCGGATCCCCATGTCCCGGATCAACACCTGCGATCAAGGGATGGCAAATGGACGATAGGGCTCGTCCAGACTGAGCCGGCAAAACCATTCTTGTTCGAGCCGGGCTATCGGCTCGTGTCCCGACACAATGGCACCACCACCCCTTGCGATGCCTTCTTCTGCAGCGGTCGCAGTTCGGCTTTGCGGGAAATCGCCTATGACGATCGGACGGGTGAGGCGGTCGTTGCCTATGAACCGGATTATTCGGCGCGCACGGCGCTTTACGGATGGAATCCCGGGACCGGGCATATCCGCACCATCCGGGAGACCGATGGTTCGCTGACCGCCGGCTCCTCCTACAGCGCCCAGCCTTGCCCGAAAGCGGGCGGCTTTCTGTGGTGCGTGGCGTCCGGACCTGTGACTCCGCCCCGGCTGGTCCGTATCGACATGGCGACCGGCGCCACGCAGATCATCTTCGACCCCAACCGCAGCCTTGCGGCGCGGCGTTACGGCAGGACCAGCTTCCTCAGTTGGAAAGACGAGCAGGGAAATCCGTTCACCGGTGTGCTGGTCCTGCCCGTGGAGGGAACGGGACCATTCCCCCTCGCGATCACGAGCTATCGTTGTCGGGGCTTTCTGCGCGGCGGGATCGTGCCGCTCGCGCCCGAGCATATCCTCACGCAGCACGGGATCGCCGCTTTGTGCGTCAACCACGACAATGCGGTCGGATATGTCGAGGGTCCCGATGGCAAGGTGGAAACGCTCGCTCCCCATAAGGCCGCCATTTCCTCCTATCGGACGATCATCGCCCAACTTGCCGCAAAAGGGCTCGTCGATCCGGACAGGGTCGGTCTTTCAGGACACAGCTTCAGCAGCATGGTCGCGGCCTACGCGATCAGCCATACTGACCTGTTCCGGACCGCCGTCATCGGAACGGGGATCACGATCGATCCCGCCACATTCATGTTCTCCGAGCCGACCACGGACAGCTGGCGCAAGGGCATATTGAACGTCCTCAACATGCCCAATCCATTCGACGACACGGATCATCGATGGTCCGATGTCTCGCCCGCGCTCAACGCCTCACGGATCCATGCCTCGCTTCTGATCCAGCCGCCGGAGAATGAATATCTTCTCGCGCTCCAGCTGTTCGCGGCCATGCGCCACGCGGGAAAGGCGGTCGAGATGTACGTCTATCCGGATGAGGGCCATCTGATGACGCGACATCCCGTACATCAGTTGTATCGGCTGACCCGGTCAGTCGACTGGTTTTCCTGCTGGTTGAACGATCGCGATCCGCGATCCGGCGCCCAGCGCCGGCAATGCCTCGACTGGAAGAAGCTCGACCGGGACCGCCAGACCAAAGCATCCGGGTGAGAAACGTCACCCCTTTCGGGTCCGCTCGATCGCTGGATCAATCCAGGCGCGAGCCCATGATTCGACGTCCACGAACGCCATGGCCTGCATATAGTGATTGACCTGACGCGGATCGGGGCTCTGGAGAAACGCCTCGAGCGCGGGGCTGTCGATCAGCCGCTGGCTGGCAAGCCATCCGTCGAGGAGCAAGGCGCGGATTTCGCCGCGCCGCTCCTCGACCAGTTGCATGACGAAGCTCGTCGGCGTGCCCTTCGAACGCCGGCCGTGGATTTCCGGTGGCAGCATAGGGGCGAATGCTCGGCGCGCCAGGGCGCGATCCTGGCCATCCCGGCACCATTCCCACGATGGCACCTCGAGGCAGAATTCGAGGATCGGCTGGGACATGAGCGGCGCCCGCATCGGATGGAGAGCCTCGCGGCCATAGCCCTCTAGATGGTTCTGGATTGCGAGAAGCCAGGCCACGTGCATGACCTTCCCGGGTGGCATGTCAGCGGGCGGCGCAAGCCAGGGGTGTGCCGGCGGCGTCCGCGGCGCGACCCGTTCGACCGGGACGAACTCGGTGCGCATTGGCCATGGATAGGGCATGCCCGCCATTCGTTTTTTGGTTCTCGCACGGCGCAGTACCGTCGTCAGCCCGACGCCGGTAAGGGCGGACACATCGCGCGCCGTGCGAAGAGCCCCCGCCCCGATCCCTGCGGCGATCAGATGGTCCGCGACGGGCGCGGCGGAATGCAGGTAGCAGAACACATTGTCGCCTCCTCCCCCCGTCATGAAAAGATCAATCCCCCGATCTCGCGCCAAGGCTTGCTGGACGGCATCGCCCGATTGCGCGAAGGCGCGCGCGACCGGCCTCGGCAGATGCCCGGCGTCGCTGCGCGCGAGATCGACCGCTTCGAGAACTTCCCGCTCCTCGACGAGGTCGAGCGCCAGATGCTTTGCCAGTATCCGGGCGAAGACACGCTCGTCACCCGCCATGTCGTCGGTCGCCAGCGTGACGCAGAGGGTGTCGCGTCGCGACTGCACCAGCGCGGCCGCGACGATCGATGAATCGAGGCCGCCGGAAACCGCCAGCAGCGTCCTCCCGGCCTGGGACGCCCAGGCATCGACGCACCCGACGACGCGGTCTCGAAGCGCGTCTGCCAGCGCCCGGGCATCCGTGTGGGCGCGCCCTGCATTCGCGGCAAAAAACCATGGCGACCATTCCATCCGGCATGCAAGCCCGGCCTGGCCGGCGCGAAGTTCATGGCCCGGCAGAAGTTCCATCACATCCGACAAGGCCGTTTGTTCAGGACGGATCGCCGGCCAGAGGATATGGTCGAGAAGCACGTTGGGGTCGGGAAGCAGAGGATCGTCGATGGCCTTTTGCAAAAGGTCTGCCCGCGAGCTCAATACGAGCTTGCCGGCGCTATGCCTGTAGAAGCACGCCTGCTGACCGGACGGATCACGGAACACCCGAAGCTGTGCACCGGCTTCGTCGACCACGAGGCTGATATAGGCGCCCCAGTGTTGGGCAAGCGCCGATCCGCCGCTACCAGGCAACGCCTCCCACAACTGGCGCGATAAGGAAGAACAACGCCTGGCTGGAGAAAATCCTTCAAAAACGACGCCCAGCACGATCGACAGGCCATCGTCACCAACCAGAACCGTGTCATCCATGTTGGCAAACACGGTCAGACCGCCCGCTCTCCGGATTTGGTCCAGACCCGTGGCGCGCCGGATGTGGTCAATCTCACCTTCATCCATTCCAGGCGGATCGTCCCAGACCGCGAGATAATCGAACCGCATCACACGATCAGCAGTGGCGTGTAATCGCGCACCACCTCCACCCTGTCGTTGAGGACGAGATCACCGAGCTGCACCCAGCAATGGGCTGCGAACGGACGCATCATGACGCCGATCACCAGTTGAACGGCGACGCCGGACTTTACGAGGTGAAATGCGAGCGCGAAGGAGCGACGAAGGCACAGGTTATAGCTGCCGCCCCAATCGGACAGCAAATGGAAGGATGCAATCGCCTCGATCAAAGCGTGGCTCTCGCCGGTCACCGGCGGCGTCGCCAAAGGAGCCTTCAGCGCTCTGATCTTGTCCACTGCCTTCGCCAGGCCGTGTCGAGCGAGGACATGGCGCGCGATCGCCAACCGAATGACGCAGAGTGGAATATCACGAGCTTTCCACCTCGGTTCACCGACATCTGCGAACGAGCGCGATGGCGGATGGGGCAGCCGGCTCGGCTGGAGATCCGTTGGCTCTTCGTTCATCTTCAAAATCTGCTTGCGGCACAGATATTGAAGCGCCGCCACGCCTTGCTCGCCCAGTTCCTCGCCGAGTCGAGCCTGGCTGAAGGCGCGTTCGAGGACATGTGGAAGCGCAAAGAACGTATCGCGGCGAACGTCAATGATGACCGCCCTGCCGCCAGATATGCAAAAATGGCAATCCTGTGCGAGAGCGTAGCCCACTCTGGCCTCCGCCTGGAAAACGAATAGCAAGCATTATTCCGACGCCATGGCCGGCGAGCTGTTTTGCGCGCCCGCCGGCCTCGACGCTCAGTCGTCCGAAAGACCGCCGCCGCCGAACTGCCCCTGGGAATCGATCAGGGGATTGGGGGCGACGCCCTTCGTCTCCTCGGTGACCGCACCGAGGTTGAGCAGTTCGGCGTCGAACTCGCGCTCGTTCCTTTCCATCGTTACCTCCACATGTAGCGGCCGCAGGATTACGGCCGTGAGGAAGAGTATCGAAGCGGCACGTCTTGCGTTCCAGGTTATAAGATCGCACGTCCGACACTATCGCCCCCCTCTCCGTCAATCGGAAGGTTTCGACTCCCGTCTGTGCTACAAGCCGCGCCTAACTCCCGAGAGTTTATCTATATGAGGATACGGGCAAGAGAGGACACGCGTCGAAGACGACGACGATGATACGCCCACAATGCCGCAAGGCGGTCCTGCCCTCGACTTGAGCTGGTCGCGATCATCACCGCGCGAAGTTCATCGTCGAGATTCGGGAGCACATAGCTCTCCCTCAGCCGAATCGCGTGCAATCGGTCGTTCGCCGCCAGCAGGGCTCGACCGACCTCCCCGTTGCTCGATCTCATCGCGATCGCCCGAAACATCGCTGTCGCCGATTTCGCGAGTTCCTCGGCATCGGCCCCCGATGCGCGGTCAAGGACGAGTGGATCGAAAACCAAAGACGCGGCCGGTTCCTTCAGGGCCAGACGGATGAGATGGCTATGCCAGTCATAGAGGTCCTTCAGCCCTGCCTCGGACAGGGTCGGCACGCGATAGCCACCGCCGGTCCCGGCCTCGAGCAGGCCTTCTCCGACAAGCCGCTGGGCGCCGTCTCTGAATGGGGCGATGGAGGATCCATATTCGGCTGCCAACCGCCGTTCGATGATCTGCATCCCAGGGGCAAATCGTCCGGAAACGACATCGCGTTTGAGCAGCAGATAGGTGCGTTCTGCGACGACCGCTTCGGGCGCCATCGCGATTTCCCTTATGGATTATCAGAGACAGAGCTGGTCAAACTGCCATTCTTTCGCGAAAGAATGGCCGCTTGATACCTGCTCACGACATCGAGGATGTCGCATTCCAGATTCCACAGATCGTCCTGCAACAATAATTCTTGTGGAATTGCCATATGATGCTCCTGAGCAAGAAGTGGGATGAAGATATGAGGCGTCCGCATACCCAGAGCGTGTGCACATCGGACATGATCTTCCAGCATGGCTGTCGCGACACCTGCCTCCATTTCGCGCAACCATCGTTCGCTGCGCCCGATGAGTTGTGCGAGGCGCCGCTGTGAAACGCCGTCTCGGCGACGACGACGTTCGATGAGCTTTCCGGAAAGCTCCTTGATCGCGGAAAAAATTGTCGACCCGATAGCGTGTGGACTTTGGAGCGTCATCCGCAGGTCTCCCTGACAGCGGCTCAAAGGTCCAAACACATCACCCTGTTCGGCGACGTTGGTGCACAAAAATCTCAGGGTCAACAAACCCATTGTCGCGCGCGCGCGAACAACCGCGCGAATAGTGGAAAAATATTCCCGGTCGCGAGACTATTTGTCCTGACGACCGTCCCGCCGATTGAGTTCGGGGCACACCCCCTGGAAAGCCGTCATCATCGCCCGATCGTCGAGGTCCTCCATATGGTCGAGCGCCATAAGGAACATTTTCCAGGTCTGCGGTGATGGATGGAGTGCGCCCGTCCGCGCCACGCGTTCGGTGAGTGTTGCCATCAAGCTAAACAGAGCCGGGGACGTCCCGACATACCGGATGTTCCGCCCCGCATATCGGGCGAGTCCGAGGTCAGTGAGGCGAGCGACCATGTCGTCGCCAGAACAGCGATCAGGAAGCAGTGCGACGGCGACGAACAATGTCGTTCCGTAGGGCAGGAAGTCCCCCACGGCGTGGCACAGTCGGATGTGGCACCGCAGGAAGAGCTGGATGCCTTCCCTCGACAATTGGAGCTTATAAGCCCGGGATCGCTGCTTCGCCATCCTTCTCCATGCCTCATGACGTTGGTTGCCTGTTGTTGATGCCGACTCCGCGTTGCTGGATACCTCAGCCTCCCCGAACCGACAGCGCGGCCGGGAGAACGCAAGGGGAAACCGGAACTGTGCTTCCGGTTTCAGGAATGCCATTGCCGATGACCGGCAGCGGAATGCCTGAAACCGGAAATCGGTTGCTCAGCCTCTTGTGGAACCGGTGATGAGCCCGCCATCGGATGTCCTGTCGAAAACGACCGGACCCTGCGGCTCAACCTGAACGAACCGGCACGCTTTCGACCGATTTCCACCCCGCGGCGTCCGGTTTGGACAGCCAGGAGATTTGCGCCATGACCATGACAGGTCCGGTCAGCATCGGCATGCTCGTCGCTCTCGCGTCGGGACTTATGCTCTCATCGACGGCCCTTACGCAACCCGCGCAATCTCGAGGCCGCGCAGATAGCGGAGACCGTCAGTCCCTGGCCGCCGCCGCGAAAGCGGCGCAAGAAAAGCTCCATCAGAGCTTCACCAACCTGCATTTCGAGGATTTCGGCCCCTCGCCCATCAAGGGCCCAATCTACCAGGCCAATGCCGGCGGCCGGGTCCTCTACTTCGCACCCGAGAGCGGCCACCTGATCTTCGCCGCCGTCTACGACAGGGACGGCGTCAACCTGACCGCGCTCGCGCAGGATGCGAGCCTGCACAAGCGGCTGGGCGCCATCGATCCGAAACAGGCGCTCGCCATCGGACCCGCCGGCGCACCGACCGTCATCGAGTTCACCGACCCCGAATGCCCCTATTGCCGGGCGCTCGAGAAGTTCTGGAACGCCAAGGCGGCCGAAGGCAAACCGGTGCGCCAGCTTGTCTATTTCGTGACCAGCATCCATCCCGGCTCCGCCGCGAAGGTCGAGCATATCCTCTGCTCGCCCGACAAGGAGAAGGCCTTCCACGCCCTCTATGCGGGCGCCGCGCCCGACACGCTGCTGACATGCCCGGAAGGCCATGCGAAGGTCGCGGCCGACGCCGCGCTGACCGCGAAGATCGGGGTCAGCGGCACGCCCACCCTCATCATCGACAACAAGCTCGTTGCCGGCTTCCAGCAAGGCGAACTCGAGCAGTTCCTCGACCGACCGCGGAAGATTGCCTCGGGCTCGCCCTGAGGAGAGCAGATTTCATGGCGGGCTGCCGGATCGATCCCGATCGCACGGCAGACCCAAATGCCGGGGACGACGAGCCTCCACGGGGGCCGTCCATCGCCGATCCCCGGTCGACACCGAGACGATCGATGCCGGCAAGTATCTGGACGGCCCCTTTTCAGGGAGTAACCCCATGATCCGTAAGATCGGCAAACGCGTTGTGAGTTTCGCGAGTATCGGCGTCCCTTTCGGCGCACTGGCGCTGCTCGGCGCCGGCGGCGCCCATGCCTTCACCGCCCCCGCGCAGGGCGACCTCGGCTACGACATCTACGACATCGTCGTGAACAAGGGCGTGAAGGGCCCGCTCGGCTTCGTCGGCGGCGTCGCCGCCTTCCTGTTCGGCGTGTCGCGACTGTTCTCGAACGTGATGATCGGCATTCCGACCATCGTCGCCGCGGTCTGCCTGATCAAGGCCGACACCATCCTCCAGACCTTCGGCATGGTGGTCTGACGCGATCGGCCGGGCGGCCCTGATGGGTCGCCCGGTCCCCGGGCCAGGCGCCGCGGTGGCGCCTGGAATGATCGTCACACGCGGGCGGTCAGGAAGCAGGAGGAGAAGGGCGCATGGACGAGCGTCTGCCCCAGTATCTGCACAGACCGGTCCAGATCCTGTGGTTCGGATCGGATGAGTTCATACTGGTCGTGTCGACCATCTTCGTGGCCGCCATCATCGGAGGCCTGGTCGGCTGGACGCTCGTCGGCGCCCTTCTCCTTTTCATCCCCTGGAAGCGCTCGAAGCCGCGCGGCTTCCTCGTCCACCTCGCCTGGCGCTGGGGCCTCGTAGCCTTCCGCCACTATCCGGGTCCGACCCAGACCCGCTTCTTCGAATGAGGGCGGCCATGCTCGATTTCCTCAGCCCCAAGGATCACCAAGATCATCAGGAGACGGAGACGCGCCAGCTCAATGGCAAGCCTGCGAGCTTCGGCCTCCACCGCTATCTGCAAGGCTCGGCCAACCTGTTTGAGGAGAACCGGCTGCTCAAGGTCGCGATCGTCGGGCTGTTCGGCATCAGCGCCGTGCTCGGCCTTTTGATCTACACCTCCAACCAGAACCAGCGCACCGTAGTGGTGCCGTTCGGTGCCGGAGGCGATCTCTACGTCACCGGCAACAAGCCCTCCGACGCCTATCTGCGCACCATCACGCGCAACGTCGTCGCGCTGTCGGGAACCTATTCGGCCTATTCCGCCGACCGGCAGTTCCAGGAGCTGCTCTCGATCGTCCACCCGTCGGCCTACGACAGCGTGCGCGACGGGCTGAACGCGCTGCTCGACGAGCTTTCGACCAATCCGACGCTCTCGATCGCGACCTATATCCGCTCGGACCAGCCGGTGACCTACACCAACTCCGACATCGTCGTGCCGGTCGAGAAGGTCCGCGTGATCGGCGGCGTGATCCGCAAGTTCCGGGGCAATCTGCGCATCGGCTACATCATCGACAATGGCCGTTTCTGGCTGACTCGCCTCACCGAGGAGCAGTTCGATGCCGACATCCGCTAGAGCACGGATCGCCGCCGGCTGCCTCGCGCTGGTCATGGCAACGCCCCTCGCCGCCCAGTCGATCACCGCGCTGTCCGACCAGACCAGCCGGCTGCGCCTCTCCAATCACGATATCAACCATGTCGTGTGCGAAGGTGGCGACATCGACGACGTCAAATTCTCCGCCGAGAAGCAGATCGCGGTCGAGAAAGGCGGCTCGGACGCCTGGATCAAGTTCCTGGTCAGGGAGACGGACGACGCCGGCGCGGTGACGCGCAGCTACGTGACCGAGCCGTCCGAATTCTTCGTCTCGTGCAACGGCGCGGTCTATCCGCTCTATGCCGAGCCCGCCGACATCCCGGCACAGACCGTGATCCTCGCGCCCGGCGCCGCGCATCGCGCCCGCGACAATGAGGCGCTGCTCGGGCCGCTGGTCGAGGAGGAGCGCGCGGTCTCGATCACGCTTGCCTTGCTGCAGGACCGCGTGCCGGCCTCGTTCAGCGAGACCGCGCCGTCGGCGACCGACATCGCGTTACCGACCATCGGGAGCGCCACGCTCCACGAGCGCCGCCGCCTCTCAATCGAGGGCTCGGGCCTGTCGGCCAGCGAATATCTCGTGCGCGCCGCCGAGCCGATCAAGCTCGACGAGCGCAGTTTTCTCAGCTCGGCGCTTGGCGCCAACATCTTCGCGGTGACCCTTGATCATGCGACCGCGGGTCCCGGCGATGTCGCGCGCGTGATCGTCGTGCGGCGGGGAGCGGCGCAATGAGCGAGGACACCCCACCCCCGCCGCCCTCGCAGGACGACGGCGCGTCGCCCTACCAGGCGCACCTCGCCGCGCAGGCCGTGGAGGACGCCGCCGATCGCTCGTCCATCCCGCTGCTGCTGCGTGCCCGCTGGCAGGCGCTGGGTTCGCTCCAGAAGCTGCGCGCCAAGCAGGCCGGAGTCGGTGTGGCGGTCGCGGTGCTCGGCTATGGCCTCTACACGGCGACCGGGCACAGCCACCAGGCCGCGAAGCCCGTGGTGAGCGCGACCAAGCTCGACATGGGCGCGGGCCTGCGCGGCGACAGCCTCGAGGAGAAATTGCGCGGCGACCTCAAGAAGGTGCTCGACGGCCAATCGCTGCTCGGCGACCGCGTCACCGCAATCGAGGAAGGCAAGGTCCAGATCGGATCCCGGGGACCATCCGCCGACGGCGCGTCCGGATCAACGCCGAACGATGCCGGTCCCCTGCCCCCGGCGCTGCCCGACGTGCCGGTCAACTATCCGCCGACGCCGCCCGATGCGCGTGGCGCCGGCGCGAAAGGGACCGACGACACGCTGCCGCCGCCGCCCTCCGGCCCGATCGCCCCGCCCGCGCCACCGGTCGAGAAGATCGTCGGTGGGATCGGCGATGCCTCCGCGCCGATCGTGCCCAAGGACGGTTCGCCCGCCGGAACGGGCTCGGACTCGAAAAAAAAGAATCGGACCATCTATTTGCCGCCTGGTTTCATGACGGCGCGGCTGCTGACGGGGATCGACGCGCTGGCCAGCCGGGACGCGACATCGAACCCGGAACCGATCATCGCGCGGGTCCAGGCACCGGCTGTGCTGCCCAATGACGTCAAGGCGAACCTCGCCGGCTGCTTCGTCATCGGCAACGCCACAGGCAGCCTCGCCAAGGAGCGCGTCGAGGTCCAGCTGGTCTCACTCTCCTGCGTCGACTTCGACGACAGGTCGGTGGTCGACCAGAGTGTCAAAGGCTTCTTCGTCGACGCCGACGGCAAGAAGGGTCTGTCGGGACAGGTTATCACGCGGGCCGGCGCGACACTGGCCCGCGCCTTCATCGCCGGCACGATCAGCGGCATCTCGCAGTCGGTCCAGGACACGTTCGGCGAGAACAGCATCTCGGCCTTGGGATCGGTCCGCACCTTCAACACGACCGACGCGGCCAAGACGGGCGTCGCCGGCGGCCTCTCCAAGTCATCCGACAAGCTCACCGACTTCTATCTCGACCTCGCCCGACAGGCCGGCCCCATCGTCGAGGTCGGCGCCGGCAAGGACGTGACCGTCGTCGTCCAGGAGGGCGTCACCCTCGAGATCAAGCCCAGCGCGGGAGTGAAGTTCTGATGCCTGCATATCGCTCGCCCGGCCATCGCCACCTTCGCGCGACCGCCGCACTCACGACCCTGATCGCCGTCAGCGGCTGCGCGGCGGTCGGCTCGGTCATGTCGCCCTACCCCGAGAAGTTCGGCTGCAAGAACAGCGACCATGGCGTCTGCATCGCACCCGACAAGGCCTATGCCGACGCGGTCGCCGGCAGGCCTTCCCGGTCCGATCCGGCCGTCACCAACGACAGGAAGTTGCTCCGCATCCATGCCGACGGCGCGCCGGCCGACACGACGAAGCCGCGCCACGGCAAGGCCGCGCCCGTGCCGGCTGGCTTCGCCGGCTATCGCGACAGCGTCTATGCCGAGCTGCGCGGCCTGCTCGACCAGCCGGCGACGCCGATGCTGAAAGCGCCGCGCACGGTCCGCACCCTGATCCTGCCTTATGCCGACCGGCAGCGGCCCGACCGGCTCTACATGCCGCGCTACGTCTATTCGATCCTCGAACGGCCGGAATGGGTGGTCGGCGATTATCTGGTCGACCCCGTCAGCCAGGCAGCACAGGCGCCAATGCTGGGACAGGTCCACGAGAAACCGGACGACGATAGCCCCACCCTCCCCGCGACATTGCCGACCACCGGGCTCAAGCCGGTCCCGGATACGAAGCTGGCCCCGGCAATGACGCCGGCGCCGGAGACCAAACCGTGAGCGCGCGGGCTAGATCCGACCTGACGCTCGCGCGCCTGCGCAGCAGCGTCAGCCGCGACCGCTATTCCGACTACCTGCCGCTCGTCGCATGGGTGGAGGAGCATGACGCCTTTCTCTGCATCGACGATGGCTGGGGCTACGCCTGGGAACTGGTCCCCTCGGCCTATCTGTTCGGGCACGTCCACCAGGCGCTGCTCGGCCTGCTCAACGTGCATTTCGCGCAAGGCACGGTGCTCCAGCTGCACAGCTTCGCCGATCCGCTGATCGCGCCCACGCTCGATGCGTACCAGGATCTCAAGGTCCGCGACGATCCTCTGATCCAGGCATCGGCCCGCCACACCGCAGACTATCTGCTGGCCGGCCGGCATGGGCTGCGCGCGCTTCACGGCATTCCGTTGCGGGACTTCCGCACCTTCCTGTCGGTCAAGACGCGCGCGCCGCTCGACGAGGATCTCCGGCGTCAGATCGAGGAGCAGCTCGCCAAGCTCGGTATCCGCAGGCTTGCCCCCGAGGACACCATCTCTTTCTATCGCCGCATCTTCAACGGCGTGTTCGAGGGCGCGCCGGGCGTGTTCACCGCAGCCCCGGTCGATGGCGGCGCCGCGCCCGCGATCCGACGCCAGATCATCGATGCCGGCCCCGACCTCGTCTTCGAAGGCCCGGAGCTGTTCCTCGGCAACCATGTCGCGCGGTGTCTCACGCCCAAGTCGCCGGCGCGCCGGATCACCGCCGAGCGCGCCAACCGACTGACCGGGGGATTTCGCGGCTCGTCCGAGGACAGCGACCAGATCGGTGGGCCGTTCCTGCTGACGCTCAACGTGCTGTTCGACCACAGCCAGTTCGAGATCCACAAGCGCGCCCAAATCTTGTCCGCGCAGAAGGCGGCGGGCAGTTTCGCGGTCGAGGTCGGCAAGCAGATCGAGGAGATCGGCTGGGTGCTCGACGAGGCCGGAAACTCCAAGTTCGTCCGCGTCATCCCGACGCTCTGGGTGTTCGGCCGCGACCGCGCGCACGCCCGCGAGATGGCGGCACGCGCCCGGCGTCTGTGGGAGAGCGAGCCGCTGCCCTTCATGATGCAGGAAGAGAGCTATCTGAACCCGGTCCTGCTGCCGATGAGTCTGCCCTTCGGCCTCTATCCCGATCGCAGGACACTGCGCATGCTCGAGCGCGATTTCCGCATGCCGGTGAAGAGCGCGGTGCTGATGGCGCCCATACAGACCGACTTCCGTGGCGGCGGGCGCCCCGCCCTCCTCTACGTCGGCCGCAAGGGCCAGCTGGTCACGCTCGACCTGTTCGATCCGCGCATCAACAATTACAATTTCATCGTCTCGGCCGAGAGCGGTGCCGGCAAGAGCTTCCTGCTCAACAATCTCTGCCTGCAATATTACGCGCAGAACGCACTCATCCGGATCATCGACATCGGCGGCAGCTACGCCAAGCTCTGCACGCTCTGCTCGGGCCGCTATATCGACATCGGCGAGGAGCAGCTCGTCCTCAATCCGTTCGATCTGGGGCTCGCGCTCGACGGCGAGGACCAGCAGTCGGCGATCAGCATGGCGGTCGCGATCGTCGCCGAGATGGCGAACGCTGCCACCCGCAAGGGCGTCACCACGTCGGAATGGAATCTGCTCAAGTCCGCCGTCCAGTGGACGATCGACGGGGGCCATGCCGAGGAAGGGATCGACGCGGTCCGCGCCTGGCTCGGTGCATACCCTGAATTCACCACGTCGGAGCTGGACCGCGTCGACCATCTGGTCCCGGTCGCCCGCGAGCTGGCGTTCAACCTGCGCGATTTCGCGCGTGATGGCGTCTACGGCCATTATTTCAACGGCCCATCGACGTTCGACATCGCGCACGATGAGTTCGTCGTGCTCGAGCTCGAGCGCCTGAAGTCGATGCCCGATCTGTTCAACGTCATCGTCATGGTGGTGGTGAACGCGCTCACCCAGGAACTCTATCTCTCGGCCCGCGACCGGCCGCGCTTCGTGCTCTGCGACGAGGCCGCCCAGTTCATGACCAGGACCGAGGGCCAGGATCTGTCGCGCCTGGCCGAAGCCTTCGCCCAGGGCTACCGGCGCGCGCGCAAATATCAGGGCAGCTTCGGCATCGTTTTGCAGAGCATGAACGACCTGATGCTGTTCGGCGGCACCGGCCAGGTGATCCTCGAAAATGCCGCGACCCGCTTCCTGCTGCAGGGCTCGACTTACGACAAGGCGGTCGACAACAAGATTCTCGATTATTCGGGCTTCGTCCTCGAACTCCTGAAGTCGGTCCGCAACAACAAGCCGCATTACAGCGAGGTCTTCATCGATTCGCCGCTCGGTCTCGGCATCGCCCGGCTCGTCGTCGATCCCTTCTCCTACTGGATCAACACCTCGGCCCCGCAGGAGGTCGCCGCCTTCGAGGCCAAGGTCCGCGCCGGCCGCTCGCCGCTCGACGCGGTGTGCGAGCTGGCCGGCGTCGATCCCGAAACCATTCTCGGCCGGCCGTCCGCGCCGGCGATCGCCGCGGAGTAGCATCCATGGGCAAGCTCCAGCCGCATCCCGACCAGCTGCAACTCCATCTCGCGCGTGAAGACGAGCTGGAGCGGATCATCGAGGCCCGTGTCGCCAGGCGTGCGGAAGCGGATGCCTTCCACTGGCGGCTGCGGCTCATCGTGATCGAAACAGTCATGATGGGCATGCTCGTCGCCGTTGCCGGCTTCTCGATGCATCAGCCGACCGGCATGGTGTTGCGCAGCGCCGCGATCGTCGCCGGGGCCTGCTTCGCCAGTGGCGGTCTGCTGATCCTGCTTTCTGGCGCCGCCGGCTGGATCGTGTCGCGCGTCCGCCGTTGGAGGCGAGCATGAGGGGCATCCTCTCCACCCGCCCGGCCAACTGGACGGCGCGCCTCCTCATCGGGAGCGAGCTGCTGCTGATCGTGACGGCCGTCCTCCTGCTGGGCAGCGCAGAGACGCTCGACGGCACGCTCGAAGCGATCGCCGGCGCGCTGGTGCTGCTGTCCTGTGGGACCCTGCTGATGGCGATCTTCGGTGAACGCGCGTTCCGGACAAGGAGCCGGCCATGACCGATGATCTCGGAGCCGTCTCGCGCCCGGCGTGGATCGAGGTGGCCGGCATCGCCACCCTGCTGCTTACGCCGAACCTGCTGGCAGCGCCGGCGCGCGCCGCGACGTCGACGATCGGCCGGACCTGGCCGATCGCCGAGCCCGACGCGCTGGACGAGATCGAGGGCAAGGTCGCGAAGCTGCCGTCCATGGCCAGCCGCTTCGGTCCTCGCTCCGGCTGGACCGCGATGAGGGGCGCCGCGCTCGGCGTCACGCGGCGGGATGCGATGCGCAGCGTCGTGCCCTTCTACACGCTCGCCAACGATATCCGCCTGCCCGACGGGCGGATCCTCTATCCCAAAGGCTTCACCTTCAATCCGCTGACCTACGTACGCCTGCCCCAGCGATTGGTGATCGTCCGCGCGGCTGACCTGGGCTGGGCGCTGGCCCACGCCGAGCAGACCGACTGGATCCTGCTCGCCTCCGGTCCGGCAGGGTCACCCGACCCGATCGCGACCGGCCAGAAGATCGGCCGTCCGGTGTTCATCCTCGAAGACGCCGTGAAGCAGCGGCTCGGCCTTACCGTAGCGCCCGTCATCGTCTCCCAGGTCGGCAAGAAGCTACTGCTCGACGAGCGCGCCGTGAGCGCCAGCGGGAGGACCGCGCGATGAACACCCTCTCTTCCCGCGTCCGTGCCCTGCTCGGTGCTGCCCTCCTCGCGCTCGCCCCCGCCGCGGCCTACGCCTCCTCCTGCCCGGCAAGCGCGGTGTTCAATCCGATCACCAAGGTGCAGTGGACCTGCATCTTTCCGATCACCATTGGCGGCGTGAAGATCGGCACGTTCGACAAGCTCTCGAACGCGCTCGATGCGCAATCGTCGGAGAGCCCCTTATGCGCCTGCCGCAAGGGCGCGACCTTCTGGTTCGGGGTCAAGGTCAGCTTCTGGTCGCCCAGCCGCATGGTCGACGTGGTGACCGAGCCCGGCTGCATGATGGCCTTGGGAACCGACATATTGCCGACCCACGGCAAGCTGCAGGGCAGCCAGTCGTCCATCTCTGACGGGACGAACACGCGGAAGATGTTCGCCCAGATGCATTATTACATCTCGCCGGTCTGGGCGATGCTCGACATGTTCACCGACCTGCCCTGTCTGGAGAACAAGGGCTTCGACGTCGCGCTGATGACCGAGGTGCTGCCGACCTGGCAGTCGGAAACCTTGGGCGAGATCATCCAGCCCGAAGGCATATTGTTCGGCAATCCCGCCGCCGGGCTTGCCTGCATGGCCGACAGCGCGGCGGCGGCCGCCGGCAAGGTGCTCGATCCGCTCTTCTGGTGCATGGGCAGCTGGGGCGCGACCTATCCGCTGGGCGGCGACATCCATTTCGACGACAGCGTCGAGGCCTGGGCGGGGCTCGCCGCGCGCGGCCAGTTCATGATGGGGCGGCTCGGTCTCTCCACGATCAGCTCGGCCGACGGCTGTTCCGATATCCCGACGCCGATCTGGAAGAAGTCCCGGTACAAGTTCCAGATGCTCGAGCCCGTCAAAGGCGGTCAATGCGTCAATATCGGGCGCGCGGGTTCGCTCTGGTCGAGCGCCAAACACGCGCCGGGCAAGGACAATGCCCAGTTCATGCTCTTCAACAAGGTGATCTGCTGTGCCGGCATCTCCGCACCCTGATCGCCCCTCCTTCCCGAGCGATCGCGGCCCACTCTGGTCTGCCCGCCTTGGCCATGAGGCCGACGCGATCGTCAGGGAAACGGAGATGGTCCTGCCCCTCCCCGGCATGGGCCTCTCCGTGGTCAGCGCGGCCACGCCCCCTCGTCCGGACGGGGGCAGGCCCCCTCAGGCTCCCGCCCGGGCGAAGGCCGCGCTGACCTTCTTCGACAACCAGGTCGTGTTCGTGATCCTGGCGGACGGCGACCTGCACCTCCAATTCCTGCGCCTCGTGCGCGGGAATCCGGCGCGCGAGATGCAGGGATCATGAGCGATATGCGCAACTTTCCTGCGCAGGGCTCGCCAGTCCGCTGCGATCTCTGCGCCGTTCCCTTGTCGCGACGTGGCCGGAATGCTGCGCACCGCGTACGGGCATGCTGCGGGCGGTCCGCAGGATTCCCGTGGATCAACCACCTTGTTACCGTGGTCGCGGCACTGATCGGCTGTGCTGGGTCCGCTCACGCGCAGAGCATGTCCGACCGGGCGCAGGCAGCAGCAGCCGCGTCGCGCTCGCGAACCTCGGACAGCTCGGCGCTGCTCCAGAATTACGTGACGCCGGGCCTCTCGGGCCAGGCGATCAGCACCATCGACGGCAAGACCAGCTTCACCACCGCGCTCGCCTGCGAGAAGACGGCGAAGCTGCTCGAAATCCTGGCCCAGCCCTCCTCGACCGGCGATCTCGGCACGGTCCGGATCAGCCGCGACACCGATTTCAACGGCAGCTTCGATTCGTCGCTGACCTTGCCGATGCCGGTCTCCGGCATCTGCGCGAACGGCATCATATCCTGCACCGCCGGCACCTGGGATGCCTGCAAATATTTCCAGTGGGGCGTTGATAGCGTGCACGCACTGAAGCTCGCCCAGGTCGACATGCCCAACCTGTCGAGCTGCTATTGCATCAACAACAGCTGCGGCACCAACCTCGCCTGGTCCAACATGGCCTCGGTGCTCGGCGATCTCGGCGGAGGCATTGTCGGCGCGCTGACCACCGCCGATCCGCGCTACGGCGTGGCGCAGGCCAGCATCAACGCACCGGTCATCGACTATGTCGGCGCGCAGACGACCGCCTGCACTTCGACCCCGTCCGTCGGCCAGACCGGCTATGCCGCGAACCCGGCGGCGATCCAGGGTGACGCGGCCAGCCAGGCGTCGGGCAACAGCATCTTCCAGATGCTCAAGGGCTCGCCCGCCGGCACCGGCAAGGTCGCCGAGACGCGCTCCTGCACGATCGAGCGCCAGGTCACCATCACCTCGCCGAGCTATGACGACATCGTCACCGCCACAGGCTCGTTCGAGAGCGTGACCAGCTGCGGCGCTGGATGCCGCATCTACCGGATCGGCGGCACGGGAACATGCAATGCGCCGCCGCCGTCGTTCAGCGCGCGCTTCACCGTGGCGAAGCCCGACCGACTGGTCTCCGCGCGGCTCACCGACATCCAGACCGCCGACTGGCTGCAGGCACGCATCAACGGCACGCCTGTCGCCTCGGCCGGCGAATATAGTTGGATGACCGACGCGCTGCCGGGCGACTGCGGCACGGGCGACAATCACGCGGCCGCGCCCAACACCGATCTCGTGCCGCTGCTGAAGGACGGGCCGGTGACGGTCGCCGCGCTGATCCGCGCGCATGGCAGTCACAAGAGCGGCTATCTGGATGTGAGGATCGAGGTCGACACGGGGTGCGGCGCGACCGAGCAGCTGGTCGATCTCTGCTCGGGATATTCCGGCCAGAGCCAGTGCCAGCTGCTCGACGAGACCGTCGATGGCGTGCAGACAGTGGTCGGCGGTGCCCATACCGGCCTCACGCCCTTGCCGCAGACGCGCCAGTTCGGTTCGGCGAGCTGCACGCTGTCGCTGACCCGCGATTTCTTCGAGCGCGATCGTGACTATCGCTGCATCGCCGACACCGGGACCACGCCGCAGCCGGACCTAAGCCGCGGCGCTTACATCATCGACCACTCGACCGAGACCCTGCTCGCCGATCGCACGACTGCCGCGGACGGTACGGTAGCGACCACGACCAGCGCCTTCAGCATGCCGTCCGAGCCGTCGGTCCCGGCCTGCGAGGCGATCTGCAAGACCAGGGCGCCGACCACCGACGCGGCCGCCGCGCCGGCCGGCGTCACCGGCTCGCAGCAGAACGACCCGAGCGGCTGGGACACTTTCTACCATAGCTGCGAGCCAGGTGTTGGAGGCGACAATGTCTGCCCGACCGGGCCGGGCGAGGAGATCGTCAGCGCCTGCGGTTGCCTCGACACTTTCCCCGAGGCCACCGTCATGATGCAGACGGTGCGTCTCGCCGGCAGCGATCTCTGTTGCAATGCGAGTGCCCCACAATGAAGGGACGTATCCTCCTCGCCGCCGTCGCACTCGCTGGTAGCACCTTCGGCATGGGCGCCGCGCGGGCCGAGCAGATCTGCGCGGTCGATCTCAACGGCAACGGCGACGCCGCCGATCCCGGCGAGACGGCAAGCTGTGCGGCGATGCGGGGCGGCGCGTGGCAATGTCCACTCGAACAGGTGGCCTGCTCGAGTGGTGCTGCAGGGCAATATGCCTGCCCTCTCGGGGTGCAATATCAATGCGTCCAGCCGGTCGCGGGCGGGGTTCCGACGTGCTCGCCCAACAGCTGCATCGACACCAGCAGCACGCCGATCGAGACCGAGCCGGTCGTCGACGATCCCGGCGCGCTCAACGATGGCCAGGTCGATGCAAACGGCGATTGCCTGGGCAATATCCAGATCTTCTCCGGGCGCGCCTTGCGCTGCCGGCCGCCCGGCCTGCTCGACACCTTCCAGAATTGCTGCGCCGACAAGGGCAAGATCGTGAAGGACGGGATGGGCTCGTCGCTCACCTCGCTCTCGACCAAGATCATGGTCGCGAAGAACCTCTTCACCGGGATCAAGGCCGCCTACACGGCCTACAAGGCCGGCGCGACGGCAAGCGCCGCAGCCAATGCCGGGGCGCACGCGATCATCGCAGGCATCGACCCGACGTCGATCGCGATCAGCATCGCTATCAACTTCATGATCGAGACGCTGCTCCAGGGCTGCGACGAGCAGGACATGGAGACCGGCATGCTCAAGGGCTCGGGCATGTGCCACGAGGTCGGCGAATATTGCGCGTCGAAGGTGCTCGGCATCTGCATCCAGAAGGCGAAGAGCCAGTGCTGCTTCAACACCAAGCTCGGCCGCATCATCCAGGAGCAGGGTCGCCCGCAGCTCAAGGACTTCAATGCCATTGGCTGGGGGCCGGTCAAGCATCCGGACTGCCGCGGCTTCACGGCGGAAGAATTTCAGGCGCTCGACTTCAGCAAGATGGACCTCAGCGAATATTATTCCGACGTCGAGGCACGCGCACAGTCGGCCATCCAGATCGACATGAAGGACAAGATCGATGCCTATACGCAGACGATCAACCCATAAGCTTGTGCTCGCCCTGAGCATGGCCCTGATCGCGCGTCCCCTTGCCGCGCAGCAGACGCCATCCGTGTCGGACGGCGTCGCGTCCGAAGGCCAGGCGGCGATGGATGCGCTTCGTCAGGCCATGGCCGGGCAAAAAGCTTCCCAGCCCGCGATGACGCTGCCGGCGTTCGCGGCCCCGAAAGCCGACGCCAGCACCCAGCGGCGCGCGTGGGAGGCGATGCGCCGGCAGGCCGGTAATCCGAGCATGAAGGCGCGAGCCGATGCCTCAATTGCTCGGGGCAAGGCCGGTCTTGCTGCGCAGCAAGAGGCGATGGCGCGTCGCGTCGGACAAGCGCTCGGTCTCGCCCAACCTGACATCGTCAGCCTTGCGAATGTCGCCGCGCCGGACGCACATCTCCGCTGGGTACCGTTGCTCTTCGTCTCGTCGTCGATGCCGATCGACGAGCTGCGCACCTATGCCGCCCAGCTTGCGAAGACCGGCGGCGCGCTCGCCTTCCGCGGCATGCCGGGCGGCATGAGCAAGGTGGCGCCCATGGCGAAGCTCTCGGCCGAGATCCTGCGCCTCGATCCAGGCTGCGAGGGCCCCGCCTGCACGATGCGCGCTGTGCCGATCGTCGTCGATCCGATCGCGTTCCGCGAGCATGGGATCACGCGTGTGCCAGCGCTGGCCATGGTCGTCGGCGATCCGACCCAGGCTTATTGCGAGCGCGGCGACACGCCGACGCCCGCCGGGCCGATCGCACCGGCCGCGCCGGTCGTCTACGGCGACGCCGCGCTCTCCGGACTGCTCGAAGAGATCGCCCGGCTTGGGGGACAGGAGGAGGTGGCCGATGCTCAGGCTCGCTTGGCTCACCGCTAGGGCCGCCTGGCCCGAGATGAAGCTGCTGCCACTGCGCGCGGCCGTGGCGCTCGGCGCCTCGGGGCTTGGGGCACCGCCGCGCCCCGAACAGCTCTGGAAGGCCTATGGCATCGTACTGCCGGTCGGCCTGCTGACCTTCTGGGCCCTGCCCCAGTTCACCCTGGTGATGAGCCCGTCGATCGACGCCTGGGCGGTGCGCGCGGCGCCGGGCCACATCGCGCGCGGCGATCTCGTCTCCTTTCGCCTCTCCGACCCGTTCGAAGGCGGCAAGCTGGTTTCCGTCACCAAATATGCGCTGTGCATGCCCGGCCAGACGCTGAGCGAGGTCGAGCGTCCCTCCTGGAGGGTGCGTGGCCAGCGCGACGGCTGGTATTATTGCGACGGTCGCCTCCTCGGGATCAGCAAGCCCGTCACAGCGAAAGGACAAAAGCTCACGCACCTCGACTGGGGTCGGCAGCCGGTTCCGGCCGGCCAGGTCTATGTCGGCTCGCGTCATCCCGACGGTTATGACAGCCGCTATTACGGCCCCGTCGCGATAGATCGACTGACCCGCATGGAGAAGATCCTGTGATCGGGCGCATCACTCTATCCGCGATCGCATCCTTCGCGATCGTGGCGATGGCAGGCGCACCTGCATTAGCCCAATCCGGCGACCAGAAGGATCCGCGGCTTGGCTACTGGTGGTACGTCGCTCCGCCCCCGCCGCCAGCGAAGCCCGATCCGGACAGGGTCGAAAAGCCGGTCATCCCGCCGATGGCGGAGCTCGCGACCTGGACGCCGCCGAAGATCCACAGGCTGATCGAGCAGCAACGCGACTATGCCGCGACGGTGCTGACCGTCGATGCGGTCGCCGATTTCTGGAAACTCGAGGATTTCGCCCGGCGCAAGGCCCGTGCCTTCGCGGGCGTCACCCAGATCGCGATGCTGCAGCATCCGGAACTCAACTCGAAGTCGGCCAACCCGATGGTCGGCGATGCCCGCGACCAGCTGCTCGCCCACAAGGACGATGTGCGCCGCCAGTATCTGCGCGCGCACGCCAACGAATATGCCATCGTCATGTTCGGACGCGCGACCTGCGGCTTTTGCCGGGTCGAGTGGCCGATCGTGCAGCGCTTCCAGGAGGAGATGGGCTGGCAGGTCATCCTGATGGATCTCGACCGCAGGCCCGATCTCGGCCAGCGCTTCGGCGTCGAGGTGACTCCGACCACGATGGTGATCCGCCGCAACTCCGAGCAGCGCATGGTGATCGCGAGCGGCGTCGAGGCCTATACCAACCTCGCGCAGATGGCCTACCAGGCGGTGCGGCTGCTCTCGGGCGATATCCGGCCCGAGCAGTTCATGACGGGCGCGGGCGAGGAGGACGGCTTCTTCGACGCGCTCGCCAATGGGCCGGTCTCCGCGTCCGATCCGCGCTCGGCGAGCGCCGAGCCCGTCGACACATCGGGAACGCCGCAGCCATGAGCCGCTCGCTGACGGTCCTGATCCTGATCGCGGTCTGTGCCTTCGTGGCGGGCCGGGCCTCCGCGCAGATCCCGCGCGATGTCGCTATGCGGGCTGCGATTCACCCGGTTTCGAACGCGGATGGGATGGCCACCTGGTTGCATCGGGTGCCGGTCACCCGCGATTTCCCGCCGGACTTCGCCGACACGCTCAAGGGCGACGCACCGGCTTTCATCGTCGAGACCAGCACCGCACCCGGCTGCCTGCCCTGCGCCGACATGTGGGCGAAGCTCGGCATGTTCCGAACCCGCTACGGCTGGAAGGTCGCGACGATCCCGACCCAGGAGGCGATGCTCCGTTCCGGTCGGCTCGGCCTGCCCTGGGTCGGTCATCCGGTCGTCTGGGTGCGGCCGGTCGCTGATCCCGACCGCCTCGTGCCCGTGGCGATCGGCACCGACCTGCTGCCCAATCTGGCGCGCAACATCTACCTCGCCTCCAAGATGCTGACCGGCGTTCGCGCCCAGGTCGGCGTGCGCGCCATGGCGAAATTCACCGGCATCGTAGGCGAGCCGATCCCATCCACCCGGAGACGCTGAGCATGGCGGGCGCAGCATCTCCCCTCCCCCTCGCAGTCTGGAGCCCGCCATGCGTGCCAAGGTCTGGCCGTTAGGCCTCTCGCATATCCTTTCGCTGCTGCTTGTCCTATTCATGATGGCGGCGCCCGCCAACGCGGAGAGTTGGGCGGAAAGCTGGTTCGACAACGCGACCTACACGTCGCCCGGCAGCTTCGAGGACCAGACCCGCGGATACCTGACTGCCGGCGGCATGTCGGGCCGGGTCGACGTCCACAACGATTATCTGATGTCGCTGACCCTGCCCAAGATCAAAGCGGGCTGCGGCGGGATCGACATGTTCCTCGGCGGCATGTCGTTCCTCGATCCCGACTATCTCGTCCAGAAGCTCGAAAGTATATTGCAGGCAGCACCCGCCGTCGCCTTCCAATATCTTCTAGAAACGCTCGACGAGAAGATGGGCAACATCATCTCGAAGATGGAAGCCGCGACCAATTTCCTCAATTCCATACAGGTCAATGATTGCAGAATGGCGAACAGGCTCGTCCAGATCGCCAAGGGCGACGACAATATGTCGGGGATCATCGAGGAGATGACCGGCTACAAGTCGATCAAGGAGGGTTTCGCCAACAGCTACCAGCAGTCCCGCGAGAAGATCCAGGCGAACAATAACAACCCGACCGAGGACCTGAAGGACGCGCTGCAGAACTGCCCGGCCGAGGTCACCGACATCTTCAAGACCGGATCGCTGCTGGCGCATGCCGCCGCGCGTGTCGGCGCTGGTGACTGGGCGGACCAGATGCGAGCTCGGGTCGGCGACGTCTACATGCGCTGGGATTCCGCCGACAAGGTGCCGCTCTTCTCCGCGATCCCCGCCTGCCCGCTCCAGGACACCGAAAGCTCTGACGACTTCCTGACCGGCAAGGCGCAGAAGCGCGCGCTCAACGTGCCGCCGACCGCCAACGACTGCTCGGCCGACGGGACGAAAGGCGCGCTGGAGCTTGCCCGCACCCGCATGCAGTCGATCGCCGACAAGATCCGAACGCGGGGAGCGCTGACGGACGACGAGAAGCAGTTCGTCGCCAACGTCCACACGCTCCCCGTCTATCGGATGCTCGAATGGGGCGTGCGCCAAGGCGTGCCCGCCAGCGTGATCGACGACACCGACGATCTGGTCGCGCTGACCCTCGCCTACCAGATGTTGAATGATCTGACCCGCAGCCTCGACTTCGCGATCGGCAATGCGGAGCGCGGCGTCGACACGGCCGGCGCGTCGGACGGCAACAACAAGAATATCTGCCAGACGCGGATCCTGACCAAAGGCGTCGAGCAGCTGCGCGATCTCCGCCAGGAGGTGCTGCGCCAGCGCGCGCAGATGCGTCAGTCCTATCTGGCGGCGCTCAACCAGGCGCATCTCGCGACATCCTATGCGAGCCTGTTGCGCCAGCGCGACCAGGATGCCCGCAACAGCGCCGGCGCGGCCGCCGGCCGCAATCCGTGAGGCCGGCGATGCGTGGACTCCGCTCTCTCCTCGCGCTAATCGCGGCCGGCCTGCTCGCCTCGCCGGCGCTCGCGATCGATACCAGCTTCACCACCTATGACGGCTTCGCCGAGACGGTCGACGCCTTCCACCTCGTCGCCCTGATCTTCGCCGACCCGCGCTACGAGACGCTGGTGGTGATCATCGCGACCGTCGGCATCGCCATGGGCGCGACGCTCGCCGCGATTCGCGGATCGGGCATGGGGATCGTCTCGTTCGGCTTCCAGATGCTGGTCGGGATCGGCCTGTTCGTCGGCATGATCGCCACCACCGGGACGGTCAACGTCTACGATCCGGTCCGCAACGCCTATCAGCCGGTCGGCGGGGTGCCGAACCTGCTGGTGCTGGTCGCCGGCACCACGAACCTCATGGAGCATGCGCTGGTAGAAACGATCGACGACAACACCGTCGATCCGGACAGCAAGGTCGAGTTCGGCGCAGGCGGCCATGCCTTCGATCTCTTCTTCAATGCCGTGACCCCGCAGGGCCCGATGACCGACATCTTCCTCGACCAGACGATCAAGGATTATGCCCGCCAATGCTATCCCGTCGCCCGGGTGTCGCCGGCCTACGGGATCGACGACGACAAACTGTTCCGCACCACGACGGACCTGCAGGCCGCCTTTGCGGCAATGGCGGGGCCCGCCACCTTCTCCACCGTCTATTCGGCATCCGACAAGGCCGGCACGACGATGAGCTGTTCGGATGCCTGGGCCAACATCCAGTCGCGCCTCGGCGACACCACAACCTTCGACGGCTATCAGACCCAGGTCTGCGCGCGGTCCGGCTTCGATACGGCCGACAGCAGCCAGCTCGCGCGTTGCAAGGCACAACTGGGCGAGCTTGGCCAGATGATGACCGGCAACGCGCTCAGCACCCAGGGCCTGATGACCGACGTGCTGCTGGGCAACACGGTCGGCGATGTGCTGTTCGAGGACAGCCCGGCGACCGCGGCGCGCGTCATGGCCAACCGGGCAACCGTCACCAGCGGACTCGCCACACTCTCGGTCGCCAACGAATGGCTGCCCACCATCCGCGCCACCGTGTTCGGGATCATGCTGTTCATGGTGCCGATCGCGCTGCTGTTCATCCTGACGCCGATCAACCTGCGGGTGGCGAGCTTCGCGCTCGGGCTCTTCGTGTTCGTGGCGCTCTGGGGCGTGATCGATGCCGGCATCTATCAGCTGACGCTCGGCCGCGCGATGAGCGCGCTCGCGGAGATGCGCGCCAATGGCGTGGCGGCGAACGCCTGGCTGATGGCGCCGTCGGCCGCGCAGAAGGCGCTCGCGATCTTCGGAAGCTTCCGGACTGCTGCCGCGGGCCTCGCCGGCGCCTTCGTCTTCACCGTCTTCCGCTTCTCGGGCAACGTCTTCTCGGCTGTCACCGGCGGGGCGCTGTCCGACCTGCTGCAGGCGTCGGGCGCCGCCGCGCCGCTCGCCACCGCCGAGGGTCGTGCCTCGGCGCTGGAAGCACAGGCCTCGGCCTTCGGCACATCCGCGCGCAAGGGCGCGGTCTCGACCTTCGGGGACTTCGGCGAGCGGTCGAGCTTTGCCGCCAACCGCAGCTTCGGCGAAGCCGGCGGCCTGATGGGAGGCCAGGTGCCCGCCGCGCCCGGCCTCCCCGCCTTCGGCATGGGCGGCATCGATGCGGCGCGCGAGATGGGTGGTCTTGCTCCGGCGCTGGTCGGCGGCGATCTCTCCAACCCCGCGACCCAGCGCGCGGTACGCGCCAACGCCGCCACCAGCGCCTTCCAGCAATTCGCGCAAGGTAATGCGCTCCGATCGCTTGGGAACCGCTATTTCGGTGCCGGGCAGGCCGGCGAGCGCGCGTTCACCGCCTTTGCCCAGAATATGATCCAGTGGAAGGCGTTCGGCGACGAGCGCGCCTACGGCATGATGATGGACGGTGCCGCCCGCCACTTCCAGCGTGACGGATATTCCGCCGACGATGCGAAGCTCAAGGCCTCGGGTGTCGTCGCCGACGCCGCAGCCGATCCGTTGTTCGGCAAGCTCATCGCCAACGGCTTCGAGCAGGAGCAACTGCTGCGCAACGAGATTACGGGTGCGCAGGTCCAGGCCGGCGCCATGGCAGGCCGCCGCGATTTCGCGGGCGACCATGTCGCCGCCGCCGAGCGCGGCAACGTATCGACCGAACAGGGCTATCGCACCGGCACCAACGCCGGCCATCGCGACGCCGCCGGCATGCTCGGCCTTTCGGTGCGGGAGACCGCACGGCGGATCGGCTTCATCAGCGCGCTTTCCGGTGAAGCGCGCTCGTCGGCGATCACGCAGCTGGCGCATGCGACCGGACGCAACGAGGCGCAGGTCGAGCATGCGCTGGAAACCTATAACGCGGCGACACAGGTCGGCACCGCCGATGGCGCGACGCGCGAAGCGGCTCGCGAGGGCACAAGCGTCTACGGGCGCACCCGCGAGGCCGCCGGCTATGATTTCGCCGAACGGTCGGGCAGGCTCGATGCGCAGCGTGAGGTCGGCCCCGACGGCGTGCGCGGCAACGCGATGATCGGCGAGCAGCGGCGGCAATCGGAAAATGCCGGCTTCGCGGATGGCGCCGCCGTGGCCGGGGTGTCGGTCCGCGAGGCGGCGCATCTCGACAGCTTCATCCGCTCGCTCGCCGGCGTGGCGGGCAACCAGGTCGATATCGCCGATGGCGGCACGGATAGCATCGCCGATCGCGCCCGGAATGCGCGCACGACCGGGATCGTCGAGAATGAGCGGCTGACCCGCATGCAGGGCCTGCTGCGGTCGCATGGCATCGTCATGGGCAGAAAGCAGCTCGCGCTCGCGCAGAATGGCGATCTCGGCATGAACGTGTCCCCCCAGGCCGCCGCCCAACTTCGACGGGGTGGCCTTATTAACGACAGCCAGTTCGATGCGATCGCGCGCGGCGGTCATGCCCGCTTCAGCTTCGCGGACAACGACCTGCTGGTGTCGAGCAGCACCGGCTTCTCGCAATCCGCGCGCAGCGACACCTCGACCAAGTTCGAGGCCGGCAAGCAGGCGGGCCCGGACACGATCGAGCATTTCCTGGGCGGCGGGGCGCAAGGCCATGCCGATATGGCGCGCTGGCTCGAGGGCGGGTTCGAGATGGACCGGCGGGGTAATTGGCGCCTCAAGCCCCAGGTCGCCGATACGCTTGAGCGCGACGTGACGGCGATCATGGCGCAGACCGGGTGGCAGCGGTCGCTATCGCGATCGGCGGAACATCAAACCTCGGACAGCCAGAGCGTTTCCGGAAACTTGACTGCGTCCTCCACGCGAGGAAACGACATGCGTCGCCGGACCGCGGGCATAAGCAGCGGAGCTTCTAGCTCTGTCTCCGGCAGTCTGAATGCGGAATTGATCGACCGAGGCGGCATGGCCGTAGCCGCGCAATCCTCAATGGACATCGTCAATTATGACGTGCGGAATATCATCGCTTCTGCCGAGAAAGCGGCTGCACGATCCAATAATCCCGAAGCCGTGTTTGCCGATAAGATAAGCGCCGATATCTTAGGTGAAAGTGGCTTGCGAAACCGATATCTCGAGCAAGCAGACGCGGGTCGGGGTAATGTTCAGGTCACCGCGCCAATCGTATCGATGGAGCAGTCTGCAATTCTTGGCACGGGACGGTTGAAAGGTGACCGCGATAATGGCTGGGGAGACGGCAATCCCGAGTTCAAGGAGCGACGTGATCCTTAGTATCGATCTCGTATTGCTCCGATATGGCGAAGGTGACGGAGCCCGGATCGCATATCGAAGGAGTCGGTATAAGGATCGATGAGCGACTTCGGCGAATGTGGCGCTTTTTCGGCGTTCGTTTCCCATTCTCCGCACGCAACCTTAGCCTTCAAGAAACCATAGCCAAGCACCACCAGAACCGTGATCGGATTGAAGGCGAAAATCAGCAGGATCATTGCATTCGCAACGTAGTAATTCTGCTGATCGTTCGGAACCAGCAACAGGGCATAGAGTCCGATCCAATAAAGCGCCGATGACGTCCAGAAGAGCTTGGCATACCAAGGGCGCCACAGCCAGTCGGCGGCACGAGGCGACGGACCTCGCGGGCCCTCGATTTCATCGTGCTCGGCTTTGGTGTTTCCCGACTGTCCCATGACGCATTCCTTTGACACGGAGCCTATCATAATTGGACCGATAGAAGAAGGAACGACGCCGTATCCGGCACAGAAAGACGCGACCCAGAGTCGCTGGTCTGCTACTCGCTCGATGGCATCCCCCCTTCCCTCCAAGATTAAGCCGTTCGAGGGACTGAACGGACCAGACCACGGAGCCCTCCAGTGCCTCTTTGCATCTGCTCGCTCCAAGCATGACTGGCAGCGACCGTGTTACGCCAGCTTCCTGGCTCGTCCAGCGCCGTCGGAAGATCGCTCGATCCGCCAGGTTCGCGCGGCGACATCCGTTCCTTTAGCAGTCCTGTAGCTCGGGATCCGAAGCTCGTAGCCGCATGCTGCCTGAACGAACTCGCCGATGATCGTCGACCCGTCGCTGAATTCAACAAGGCAGGATGAGCCACGCGATCCATCATCCTCAATCGTCAGGCGACCGCCGTCAAAAGCATGACTGTGAGGAAAGGCAAAGCGGAAGGTTCCTCTCCGAGACTGACCCTGCTTCAAACCTAACCGCCCATCAACGCCGGGGCCAGCGATTGCGGCGACTTTTACGAATTGGCGAAGGCTGCGGCTCCCATTTCTCCCCGCAAAATAAATTCCACGTCCCCTGTTTCGACCGATCGTTCCCGCCGTCGCTTCACGGCGCTAGAGAGCAGGTCCAATTCAATAGCGACTGGACAGTTCTATAATAAGTAGCGCCGGATCTCTCGTTCGCTATCGACACATCTCACCGGATTTTCAGATCGATCCGCTGCCCGTTCAACCGAAGAAGCGGCATCGCTCGACGCATCATGTCAACATCGGCCAAAGGGCCCAGCGGCGTGATCGAGCTATCGTGCATCGGGGCCGACGCGTGGGCATCGGTCGCCACGTCCGGCGCGCCCGGGCTTCTGATTCCCTTCAGATCCGCCCACACCAGCCAAAGCGAAGCGCCGTCCGGCGCAATCCACCCCGGGGCGATCTGGGGCGAATAGGGCCTGGATGCGGGATCGCCGCCGGCAACCCACGCCAGATCCTCGTGGATCTGCCGCCATGGCCCCCATGGGGTATCGGAAACCCCGAACCCCAGATAGCTCGGCCTCGCGAACTCCGTGCCGTCCGGGGCGCAGCCCGTTCCGGCGCTCACCATCATGTAAATTCCAAGCTCCGCGTTATAGGCCAAGCTGGGTAGCCACGTTTCCACCACGATATCTTGGTCGAACAGGCTTGTGCAGTTTACCCAGCCACGTGGAAAGACATGAACCGGCCGGCGCGCGGCGATCTCGCGCCTCCACACGGCCGTGCCGTCGGAGGTGTGGCCGGCAAAGAACTCATAGGCCGACCTGTCCAACAGGCCAGCTACCGGAACGCGAAGCATCACCAGTTCGTTCATCCGCCCATCGGTATTGCCGTTCGGACTATAGACATAGATATAGCCATCACGATTGGCGCGATACTCTTGCCCCATCTGCAGGAAACTGAGCAACGAGAAGCAACCATCGTGCTCGTTGTGGAAGACCAGGGTGCCGCGCGATTGCTCGACCCAATTCTCTTCATGAACAGGGGTACTGCCATCCTGATTGCGCCATGTGCGGCCATCATCATCGGAATAAATGAGTTTGGCCGCGTTCCAACGGCGCAGCCGCCCTTGCGCGCGATCCAGCGCGCCGAGAAACTGATAGAGTCGGCCATTCACAGCCAGCAGCCCGTGCCCATGGTAATCGGGATCGTCATCCGGCCCTGCCACGTGCTCGGTATTGGGATAACCGGGCACGCCGCTCAGCAGGACGGCGCCCGGCGGCCCCTCCATGGTCCAGAGCGAACGCTTGAAGAAGCGCGTAGGATTATCCGTCCATCCCGTGCCATCGTTCTGGACAATGAATTGTCGACCCTCCGCGGCCCAGGTCATCTTGTAGCCGTCCCCCATGCCCGGCAAGCGAAAGATCGTCTCCTCGTACCACTTCAAGCCGCAAACGGCGCCGGAACGGGATAGAGCTGGAGCAGCAAGACCGGCCGACCAACCCGCGCACCCGGCTACCGCCCCGGTCACCAAAGCCTGCTTTAAAAAGGTCCGTCGAAGCGGCACGCATGTCTCTCCTTGCAAGATCCGCGCAGAGACGCGCATCGAAGATAGCCGAGGCCATTCCCGTGGGCGGTCCAGCCGCCAATTTTAGAAAGTCAGCTGGTACCGCACCCCGATCTGACGCGGACGACTAACAACCGCGCGCGGAAGCCGCTGATAGGTGCCGTCCGGCAACTCCTGCTGCCGATCAAAGCTGGCTGCAGGTTGGTCACCGTAATTTAGCCGCTTATCAAGCAAGTTCTTGCCATAGATCATAATCTCGTATTTGCCGAAGTTCAGTCCAAAGTTGCCATTGACCATGTTGATCGGTTGACGCGTGTAGAATTCGCCCATTCCATCGGCCACTTTAATGCTACCGGTATAGCTATAATCGGCGGCAGCGAAAAATTTCACTGCGGCACCGATATTCTGTTCATAGTAACCGGAAATCGTGCCGGTCCATTCCGGCACCTGCGGTAACGGGCTGTTGGCAGGCTGCGGCAGAACGCCTGGCTGGAGCAGTACGCCATGGGTATAGCCAAGTCCGACCTCGATAGAGAGCGGGAAGTTTGCAAAGGGTCGGCCGGATAACTCCATTTCGCCGCCACGAATACGCGCCTTGCCGGCATTTGTGGTGATCTGAAACAGACAGTTCGGCAGGATCGTCGTTTGCTGGATGTTACTCCAATCGATCTGGAAAGCTGCGACCGATGCACTGAGCCGGCCATGTGCCAACCGGCTCTTGGCGCCGATCTCGTAGTTCCAGAGCGTATCGGACTGGTACTGCCGGACCTTGTCATTATCCAGCCCCAACGCCGCAAGGTCGGGCTGGCAGAATGAAGGTAAAGCGCTGGCTCCTCCGCCTTGCCGGAAGCCCTTCGACGCCGAAGCATAGATGTTGCCCTGATCGCCGATCTTGTACGACACTACAGCCTTGGGCACCCAGCCGCTTTGGCTGTGGTCGATCTCAGGATTAAATGCGGACCCACCCAGATCGAACAAGATGCCGGTGTCAGTTGAAGCATCCGTTTTGAGCTTGCTCCAGTATTTCCGCACGCCGAGGGTGATGGTAAAATCATGAAACAATTCATAGTAAAGCTCGCCGAACAGGGCCGTGTCGTCGACCCGAGTGACCGCGGAGCCCGCGCCGAGCCAATCCTGGGGTAGGCCTGCGGCCGCGAGCGCCGGCACGTGATTCACCGGTGTTTGGGAATCGCTGAACCCATGCTGGTAATAAACCCCGACGATCCCCGAGAGATGCGGCACCAGAGCCCCCTCGTTGAACGAGATGCGGTCCTCGTGCGTAAAACGTCTTTCGGCATTGGTCGAATAGGAGGTGATCGGCGGATCACCGAAGTCCGACCCAAGATTTTGCAGCAGCCACAGATCGCCACCTTCGGTATCATCTTCGAGTTCGTGGATGCGGCGCGCGAAGTAGCTGGTCGACGACACCACCGAGTAGCCCGTGCCTTCGTAATTCAGCGAGAGCGCGCCCAAGCCCCAGCGATCATGCGAATATTCCTGGATGTTGGCATCGCGATCTTCTGTGTAGGACAGCGGGCGATAGGCCGGCAGCGGCACATAGGCGGCTGGAAAGCCGTGCAAATTGTTCGACTGGCCGATGAAATTGAGAGTGGCTTCCAACCGGTCGGACAACTTTGCCCGCAATGTAGCCGATCCCACCGCCAGGTCATTGCGGCCCTGATCCCCTACCGAAACAGCCTGGCCGATCGCGCCCGGGAAGCGGCGCGTGATATAGCCGGAGTCGTGCGTGTAGCCGGCCGCTACATCCAGTGCGAACCTGCCGGGCACCAGCACGATGTTGACCTGGCCGTTGGCCTGTCCGTCGAAGCCGGCATCATTGGTGCCACCTGCCTGGACCTGCACCGCACCCGAGTTCTGGCTCAACGAGGGCTTCTTGGTGATGAAACGCAGGTTGCCACCCATTGAGCTCGCCCCGAACAACGTGCCCTGCGGCCCCTTCAGCACCTCTATGCGATCGAGGTCCAGTGTCAGCGGGCTGACCGACGAGGGAACCGGTGTGTCGTTGATGTAATAAGAGGTCGTGCCCGCCCCAGCGACACCACGGATCGTCGTTTCCCGGTCGCCCGCCCACAGGAACGTGCCGGCCTGCCCGTACTGGAAGCTCAGGTTCGGAACGCGCGTGGCGTAATCGGTGAAGTCCTGAATGTTCTGCGCCTGCATATAGGCGGATGAGTATGCGGTGATCGATGCGGGAACGGTGGTCAGCTTCTCATCCTTGCGGCGGGCCGAGACGACGATGTCAGACGCGGCCTGGGTCTGGGTCTTGGCGGCCGTCTGGTCCGGGTTTTGGGTATCGGTGCTGGCGGCAGACGTGGCCAGCATAGATCCGGCCAGCAGAAACGTGACGAATGGGACCGACCGCCTCATGTCAGCCGCGGTGGAAGCACGGCGCCAACATTTCGCCATCGCTTGATTGCTGTGGATGCTCAATTTTCCTCGCTCCCCTTCTGTTATTTGCCGTCAGCGACCGTCCGGGCCTGCCGCCAGCCGAGACCGACGCACCCATGGATTTCGGTATTCCCAGCAACCTCGCTCGCGAGGCACCATCGGCCGTCGGCTCACCTAAACCCGTCGCCTGCCCGTTCCCATCATGCAACAGGACGTACCAAACAGGTCATACTGTTCCTGTTTAGTAAATATCTCGAATATTGCGAAACCTGTTCGGAAACGTTTCTCTGGCCAGAAAACCGTTACGTTCGACATATCCCCTGTCGCGCGAACCACGGCCACCTGCCCCGCGCTAGCCGTGCGTTTTCGTCATGGGTGCGACAGGAGAGAGCGAATTGACCGTTACGCGACCGCTTCGTGCTTCTGCCGTGCTGCGGCGGGAGGCTAGTCTCCCTGTGAATGCAGCGGTCTTGGCAACACGACGCAGCGCGTGATGTGACCGGCATCAGTAGCGCCACTGGCGCCAGGGCCATCCGGTCGTCTGATCCGGGTTCGCCCATGGGAGGAGTTTCCGATGAAATTGTCCGAGCTTTGCACGATCTTGGTGGGTGTCGGCTTGTTGACGGTATCTCTGCCGGCCGAGGCCCACCATTCGTTCGCGATGTTCGATCAGACCAAGACCATCGAGTTCAAGGGCGTGACGGTGTCACAGTTCCAATGGTCGAATCCGCACGTCTACCTCCTCGCGCAGAAGGGCAACACCGTGTACACGCTGGAATGCAGCAGCCCATCCGGCATGCGCGGCCTGGGCTGGAAGTTCAATTCGGTCAAACCAGGCGATAAGGTCGATCTGACCTTTTTCCCCCTGCGCGACGGCAGGCCCGGTGGCGAGCTGAGATCGATCATCCTGGGCGACGGCCAGACGCTGAAGGCGTGGTGATATCGTTCCGGCCCTACGATGGTGCCGGTAAGAACCTGTTTCATGAAAGGTCGAGGCATGCGGTTCAGGAACATCACACGCATGACGGCAGCTTCCGCGATGCTTCTGGGAGCGATAAGCACGATAGCGTCAGCGGCTGCGACCAAACCCCATTCTTCCACCGTTGCCGCCAGTACCACCGTTCCCATCATCACCGGCGTCTGGGAACGTGATCCCAGCCCATTCGAGGAAGGCGGCGGCGGCGACACCGAAGATGTTCCGCCTCCCCGTCCAGGTCCGGATCTCAAGGAGCCCTATGCCTCCCGGTGGAAGGCTTTGAGAGCCAAACGGCAGGCGGCGCTCGATGCCGGCAAGCCGTTGGCCGATTCCAGCACCTTGTGCTTGCCTGAGGGCACCCCGACGATCATGCAGGCGATCTATCCGATCCAGATCCTGCAAACGCCGGGGCAAGTCACGGTCCTGGCCGAACTCTACATGCAGACGCGCCGCATCTACATGGACGCACCCTTCCCGAAGCCCGACGATCTCGAGCCGACATATTACGGCTTTTCCTCCGCCCATTGGGAAGGCGACACGCTGGTCGTGACGACGCGAGGGCTGAAGGACAGCGTGCAGTTTTTCGAGGTTCCCCACAGTGATCAGATGACCGTGACCGAGCGCTACCACCTGACCGCCACTGACAAATTGCGCGCCGATTTCACGATCGATGACCCGGTCTACCTCAAGACCCCCTATCGCTGGACATGGCGTTACAAGCGCAATCTCACGTATCGCATCCCGGAATATGTTTGCGATCACAGCCTCGAGAAGATCAACGCCGACGGTACGGTGTCGTTCGAGGTGAAATAGCCGTGTCCCTCACTCTTGCCCCGCCGTGCTGGCCTCGTCAGGGCAGGCTGGCCTCGGCGGAGCGGTCGCTGGGACGCCGGACAACCCCAATCGCCAGCTCCGGCGCGGCTGTGTGGTCCGATCCTGACGTGCCTCGTTAGCCCCGATTGAAAGCGCTATCCGCTTTGGATATCCCTGCGGGGCGACGCGCTCGCATCGTTACCGTCTGGAGACCCATCCGATGCTGCCAGCGCGCCCCATGCCCGTGCGGTCGGGCAAACCCGACGCCGCCCGGCGGGGCACGATCATGATCGCCAGATGCTGCGCTCCCCCGCGGCGCCCCGTGCAAAAGTAACGGAGGAACGCGATCGCCATGTCCGCCCCCAACGAGATCACCCGCGCGTTGGCGGAAGAGGGTGGCAAGGTTCGAGGGTACATCGCCTCGAACCGATCGGAAACGCTGCTTCGGATTTTCGATTACCTGCTGCAGCAATCGATCGAGGGACGCCGGCCCAAGGAAACCGAAATTGCGCGAGAGGTCTTCCGCGACGAACTGACAACCCCCGGCCAGCAAGGATCGCGGGTTCGCGTCGGAGTCTATCGCCTGCGCAAAAAGCTGGATGCGTTCTATGGCACCAGCACCGGCCGTCGGCTCGTCATTCCGCCAGGCGAATATGCGCTGCAAATCGAGATACCGGAAACGCCGGCCGTCGGGGTCGAGCCGGCGGCGGAGCGACCCGGCCGGCGTTGGCCGCTGGTGTGGATGGCTATCGGAGCGCTGCTGGTGCTGAACGGCCTTGCCGCAATGCTCTATGTGAATCGCGATCTGCGGCCGGGCGGCGCGCTCGCCCGGTCGCCTTTATGGTCGGTCATCGCGAGGAACGAGGCTCCGAGCGTTCTGGTCATGGGGGATCAGTTCGCCTTCGAGGTCAGGCAAAAAGGCGAATCGAATGGCGAGCTGGTCCACGACTTCAGGATCAACTCTTCCGATGATTTGTACAGATTTGCATCGACCAATCCCGCACTGCGTAATACGCTGAGCAACCGGAACCTTTATACCACGAGCGCGAGCGTCGTCAGCTCGGTCGATCACATCTTGGCCTATCTACGGCCGGGACGGATCCAGCCGACGACGTCGTTCATGCTCGATCCCGACATGATGCAGTCTTCCAACATCGTCTATGTCGGCACCCTGGACGAGATGTCGTACCTGCTCCGGACACCGTTGTTCGAAGCGTGGGGCTTCCAATGCGGCCCACACTGTTATGATATCATCGACAAGCCGTCCGGGCGGCACTTCCTTTCAGATAGCCCCTATGTACTGGACGATCGCATCGTGCCGCGGCGCGATTATGGTTATATCGCCAGTTTTCCAGGCCCCGCCGGGCATCAGGTCATTATCGTGTCCGGCACTGGCGATGCCGCAGTCCGTCAAATGGTCCGTGTCGTCATCGATCCCAAGACGGTCGAGCAGATCCATCGCCGGATCGGCTCCGGATTGACTTCGTTCGAGGCGCTCTATCAGGTGCGCACGATGTTCGACCAGACCTACGGCAGCACATTGCTGGTGGCGCGCACGCTCAATTCTGATCACATGTGGGACAAGACGAGGCCCGACGACTGAAACCGCATCAGCGCCCGCTCGCCACCAACGGCCTCGCGCCGAGCAGCTTCGTATCGAACACCAGGCCGCCCGCGGTGCGAACCTTGTAGATCGCTTCGAACGCTTTGGCATTGCCGGTCTTCTGGGAAAGGACATCGAGTTGGCGCTTGTCGGCAACGACACGGAGCATCTGCGTGATCGCCGTATCCGCGATACCCGAAATCACGATCGTCTGGTTGCCGACACGCTCCGGAAAGCTGGCGATATAACCGTAATCATAGCCGCTCGCCATGCTGGCAGGCGCGCTGCCGGGTGCCACGTCGCCGCCTTCCTCCGTCATGGTGGCGCGAAAGGTCTGCCCGGTCGCCTTGTTCCGGATCTCGTCGGAATCCGCACCGGGCTCAAATTCCGATACATGCAGCAACGATGAACGCAGCTTGCCGAGCTGCGAAAAAGGCGCAACGTAGATGACGTCGCGCGTATCGATCGCGTTTTGCGAGATTTGCGAAATCGGCACGATTTCGCCCATAGCGCCGTCCGGCCTGACGGTCCCCGCCAACGCCAGAACAGTCGCGGCCCCAACCGCGACACTCGCCGGGACCCGGTAGATATCTCGATCGTGCAAAGCGTCGTAGAGCTCGGGGTGCTCGCCCAGATAGCGGTCCAGCTCCTGCGGCGACTGGATCAGCGGATGCATGACGGTGCGGCCGATGTGCCCCGCCTTCCCTTCGGCGACCATGTAAAAATCGCTCGCGGCGACGACCGGGGCGAGCGGATGGGTGGCGATGGGCCGCCAGAAATCGTTCTTGCCCAGCGCCGACGCGGCCGAATGTGGCTGCCCACCGGGCAAGGCGTTTGCCCACAGCAAACCCCATAGCAGAAGGCTTGCGGCAGACCCGGCACCGATCAGAGCCCATATTCCCCGATGATTAGCGGGCGGCTGCATCGCGTTCGTAGCGGCCGCATCGCCGTCGGTCTCACCGCCCCCCCCACAGAGCAGCAGGCGGTATTCGCCCTTGGGAATATGCAGATACACACCGGGCCGGCCGGCGTTGAAACTCTCCAGCCGCTGGCGCAGCCGATAAACATGCGCCCGGACCATCGAATCCTGCGACGTATCGAAGCCCGCGCTTTTGCCGAACACGGACATGGCGACCTCGATCTCCTTGGGCGCGCGGGGATCAGCCGAGCGCTCCAGCAGGTAGTCGAATAGCTGGATCAGTTTGGTAGCGCGGCCATCGGTCGTCAATACGGCACGGAACTGCGCCGCCTCCTCGACCATTTCCCGCCGTGCGGCGTCATCGGGATGCTCGACTGCTACCGGCTCTTCCAAGTGCGGGCTGCTCCTCGCGGCCATCCCTATCCAAAGCCGGTGACGTGTCAACGCATCGTCAGGCCGACCAATTCGGTCGCCGCATCGTTCTCGCGCAAACGACGACGCGCCTCGTTTCCATCCGGGCGTTCCAGGCATCGTCGCAGCGATCCATAGGCCGTGTCGAACCGCTTCGGAGATCCCATGCCCGGCACGGCGGTTAGGTCCGACGCCTGAAGCGTCCGCCCACCCATCGCAGGCAAATGCAGAACTCATCTTTGCGCCACAGCTCATCACGCTTCGGCTGCCCCCCGGCACCCTCCCGCCGTCGGCGCGCTCGACGCGTTTGAAATGCTTGGCTGCATCCTCGTCGAGTTTCTCGTGCACGAGAAAAATGAGCGGTCTCAACGGGCAATCGAGGGACTTGGCGCTCGCAGAGACGGGATGCTGAGGCGCGTCATTCCAATGAACGACGGATCCTTCGGAGACGCCGTCATATTCAGCGTTGCGGATGACGAGTGGCCGTGGTTAAGGCGATCATCTCGACGAGATTGGAGCAGCGCAAGCAAGCATGACCCAAGCGGCTTTGCGGATCGGCGGCATCATATTGCCGGGTTATTCGATCGGCATCATAGCCCGTAAATCGAGATCACGCATCGTGGCATCACCGAACTGATCACGGACGTCGATCGCCTGGGCTTCGACGACGACACCTCGGGGGCTCACTCCTCCAAGCCCGATGCGTTCATTTTCGCAACAGTGCTTGCACAAAGCCGCCATTGGTTGCATATGGTCAACTATGGGTGGCATGGCGGCGTCTTTTCGATTGCCGCAACCCACTGCTCGGGCGCCCCCAACGCTGCGGGCGGACATGCCAATATCGTCAACCCCGCCGAAAGGATTTCAGGTGCGTGTGTCGGCATCGAACCTGGCCATCATCGCCTTCTTGATCACTGCCGGTTGCTCGCGCCCGGTCGAGAAGCCAGTCTCGCCCAAGATCCCTGATCTGTCTGGAACGTGGGTTCGCTATCCCGAGAACTGGTACGGTGCCGATCCCGACCACCCCCCGCTCCCCGGCGGCGCCTTCAACCTCAAACAACCCTATGCGTCCCAGTATCAGGCGCTGAAAAAGCGCGAAGCGGCAGCAGACGCAGCGGGGCGCCCCCTTCTCAACGCCAGCGCGCAGTGCCTGCCGGAAGGCATGCCCACGATCATGGGTGCGATCTATCCCATCCAGATTTTGCAAACTCCGGGCCAGGTTACGGTGCTCGCGGAATTCCTCACTCAAACCCGCCGCATTCTGCTGGACACCAAGATGCCCGCCCCCGACGATATCGCTCCTACCTATAATGGTACTGCGGTCGGACATTATGAAGGCGACGCGCTCGTCGTCGAGACGCGCGGCGTTCGAAACGACGTGCGGTTCTACGACCTGCCGCACAGTCAGGACATGATCATCCGCGAACAGATCCGGCATTCGGCTCCGGATCGTATCGTCGACGAGGTCACGATCACCGATCCAAAGACCTTGAACAAACCCTACAAATTCACCTTCGAATATAAAAAGACTGATTATAAGATCCAAGAATATATATGCGAAAAGAATGAGATCAAGGTCGATCCAGACGGTGGAACTGAGGTCGACCTGTCAAACGTGGCAAACAAGTAGATTACCCATAACGGCGAATTCCAGCAGTCATGCTCACTTATACTCACTACTTCCCTTTGAAATCCCCAGGATTGGCTACGGGACGTGCGGCTCCAGCGTCCTCCGGAAGCAGATAACCTTCGCGCACGGATTGCTGAATCGCTTGGCCGAACAGCCGCTTATATTTGGCGTATGTTCCATAAAGCGCGCGTAACTTCACCGCGGAATATGGCACCTTCGTGTCGTACACCACTCCGCAGTGCGTTTCATAATCCGTCCAGTAGACCGCGCTCGGCACCTTGATCCAAGGCGGCCTCACACCACCCACGATATTGCCCGTCATCGCGTCACGAGCCACACCTCTTCCCGCGCGAACGACACGCTGCTCTTTGGGCATCGGAATGCCCTGGCGCACCCATCGATCCATAGCATCCAGTATGGCAGAGAAAGGAAGTTCCGAAGGCTCATCGTAGATGGTCTGGCAGCGTGGATCGTTGGGTTTGCCGCGTTCGTTCGGCATAGGTTCCTTTTCGCCCGTGCCAAGGTCGGCAGCCCTCAGATGCGGCGTTCCCATCACCTCGTAATAGCGCAACTTGGGATCGTCGGTATCGGGCGGCAGCGCGATGCCCGCCTGGGCGTCATGCAAGGTTTCGGACTGGCTGAACACCGTGACGAATGGCACATCCGGCATGTGCCGGGGAACCCTTATGCTCGCACCGGCCACTTCGCCATAAGCGAGCTTGCCAGTCATGTACGCATCGATCAGAGGGCGGCCATCGGGCATCCGCCATTGCTGATGGCGCCCCTGATCCAGATAATCCATCCAGATCTGCGCATCGACGGCCCAATTGTCGACATAGACGCGCTCGACCTTGAGCCCCGCCATGGGGCCATCGGGAAGATTGGACTTCAGCATGAGCGCGAGTTCGCCGCTGATGCCCTGTGACTGTGGTATGAAAGGATCGGGAGCTCCACCTCGCAAAAAACGCTTTGGATCATAGAAGCTTCCAAGTGGGGCATAACGTGCATAATCAAAACGGCGCATGAAGTCGAAATTGACTATATCGCCATATTGCTTGACGTCCATCAGCTGCTGTGACGGGTTGTCGGGTGTTGGAGGAAATTTTGGATCCTGTTCGGTCTTGTTGATGTTCAACGTATAGCCAACGAACGCGTAACCTCGCCTGACAAGGTAATCCCGGGTCAGAATCCATCCGGCAGCCCGCTCGCCAAACCAGCTGAACGGCTCGATCACGACGGTTCCATTGAACCGCGCTGGATCCTTCGGCTTGCGGACAAGGAACCGGGTTATGTAGGGCGCTTGCGCAACGATCCGGCCATCGGCCGTGATGGCCGGGGCGATACCGGACAGATAATATTCCTGCTCGATATAGCCCGCCTTGTCGAGATCAACGAACTCCGTGCCCTTCCGCATCGCTGACGAAAGCGGCAGCTGCCCGCTCCAGGGCACGAGCGTCACCTTCGGCATCGGCAGCATCTCGGCGACACCAGATGTTCCCGAAAGCAGCATGGCGCAAGTGATGAGGCATGCAATTGGCTTCAGTCGTGCCATGATCACCCTTTCGATTGTCGGATACGGCACACCGCGCCGTACAGGATTATCTAAAGGTCGATCCGGTACTGGATGCCGATTTGACGCGGCCGGCTCACAGCCGCGAGGGGCAGCCTTTGGGTGTCTCCACCGGCATCAATGACCTGCACGCGCTCGAAGCCTGAACTGTAGAGATCTCCGAGGTTCAGATGCTTGTCGAGCAGGTTCTTGCCATAGACAAGCAATTCGGATTTTCCGAAACGGAGGCCGACATTTCCGTTCACGAAATTGAAGGGCTGCCGACGAAGAAACCCTCCAGCGCTGTTGGCGACCTTTACCGATCCGGTATAGCTGTAATCAGCACTCAGGAAAAAGGACATCCGGTCATTGATCGGACGTTCGTAATTGCCGGAAATCGTAGCGGTCCAGCGCGGCGTCTGCACAAGTCGGGTATCAGCCGCCTGGGGAATCAGGCCCGGGTTCAGCAGCTTACCGTCAGTGTAGCCCAGCCCGACCTGGATCGACAATGGGAAGTCGGCGATCGGTCGCCCGGAAAGCTCGAACTCCCCGCCTCGGATCCGCGCCTTTCCGGCGTTGCTGATGAAGCTGAACGTGCAGGTCGGCAGAATGACCTGCTGCTGGATATTGGACCAGTCGATCTGGAATCCGGCCGCCGATACGCTCAGCCGTCCGCCGGCAAGCTTTCCCTTCGCCCCGACTTCGTAGCTCCACAGCGTGTCCGATTTGTACGTTTCGGTATCGTCCTGATTGCGCCCGATCGCAGCAAGGTCCGCCGCGCAGAAATCCGGAAGCCGGCCTTGTGAGCCTCCCGTGCGAAAGCCCTTCGATGCCGATGCGTAGATCGTCGCGCGATCGCTCGGCTTGTAGGACACGAGGACCTTCGGCACCCATCCCGACTGCCGTGTCTGACGCGGAGGGTAGAGGTCACCACCAGGGCTGTTGAATATCCCCGTCGCCAATGTCGCGTCGGCCTTCTGGGTAATCCAGTAATGGCGCAGGCCACCCGTGATCGTCAGATGGGGGAATATCTCGTAGTACAGTTCACCGAACAGCGCCGTATTGTCCTCGTGCGTCGGGTATAGCTGATCGGTGACGTAGTCGGGATCGAAACCGGCGCTGGCCAAGGCGGGAACGTCGATCGCCGGCTGATAGAAGCTGTTGAACTTGTGCTGGTAGAAAACACCGAATATGCCGGACAGATGCGGAATTAGGCTGCCCTCATCGAACGATATGCGATCTTCTTCGGTGAACCGCCTGTCCTTGGAAATGCTGATCGTCGCAAGCGCCGGATCACCGGCACTTTGCTGAAGAACATTATCGATGTAGTAGTTCGTACCTTCGGTGTTATCCTCAAGCTCGTTCGTGCGGCGGACGAAATAGCTTGTCGACGAGACGATGTTGAAACCGTCACCCCTATAGCGGAGGACGAAGGCACCCAGCGCCCAGCGGTCATGCGAATATTCCTGCACGTCGCGATCGCGATCGAGCGTGTAGGAAACGGGCTTGTACCCCGGCAAGGGCACATAGGCCGCCGGGAAACCGTGCAGATTATAGATCTGCCCAAACCCGCTCAGGGTCGCCTCGAGCCTGTCGCTCAGCTTCACGCGAAGCGTCGTGGCGCCCGAATATGTATCGCCACGGCCCTGCCCACCCTTGGTGGTCAGGTTGCCGGAGGCATCGGGATAGCGCCGGCTGATGAAGCCGGATTCGCGCATATATCCCACCGCCGTGTCGAGCGAGATGCGATCGGGAACAAGGACGATATCCGCCACGGCGTTGTCGTCGGTATCGAGGCCGCCCCCCTTGGTGCCGCCAGCCTGGACCTGAACGGTGTAACTGTCTTTCGTCAAGGAGGGCTGGCGGGTGATGAAGCGCAGATTGCCCCCCATCGAACTCGCGCCGAACAGCGTCCCTTGCGGCCCCTTCAGAACCTCGATCCGATCGAGATCCAAGGTCTGCGGGCTGATCGACGACGGAACCGGCGTATCGTTGATATAATAGGCGGTCGTGTTCGCGCCCGCGACGCCTCGGATCGTCGTCTGCCTGCCGCCGACAAAGCCAACCGTCGAGTAATCGGTCCCCTGTCCGTACTGGAATGTGAGGTTGGGGATTCTCGTCGCGTAATCCGCGAAGGTCTGGATGTTCTGCTTCTTGAGGAAGTCCGCGGAGTACGCCGTGATCGATGCCGGAACGCTGGTCAGGCTCTCTTCCTTTCTGCGCGCCGTTACGACAATGTCGCCTGGATCGGCTTTTGCTGTGCCATTCTTGGTGGTACTTGCCGTGTCCTGCGCATAAGCGGCCGACGGAAACGATGCCGCGAGGGCCAGGGCGAGGCAGGACGCCGCCCCACCTCCGAATCTGCTCAGCCCGACTTTTCCATGACCGCGCGACATAGTGTCCTCCTCAATTTTTGCTTCGGCCGAGAAATCGCAGTGGAAAAATCCGGAACGGATCATCGGCATCGACGTCGGGCGATACGATCGAGACAGCCGGGCACTTCAACCGCCCGCCCCTTATTGCAAACCGTTCGTCCGTGATCGGCCGCCCACACGAACGATGTCGAGTGATTTGCTATTCGTCAACAGACTATGACATAATGTCATCATTGTTGATAAAACGATACACATCCTAGGGAATCTCGGTGCTTCCACGGAAAACACATAGTAGGACGGTTTTACGCCGCCGAACCGCCTTCTGGCGTTCCGAACGAATTCGGGGAGTCCACGCTAGAGTAACGGTTTCGTACCGTTACATGACGTCACTGCCGGCTTGGACCGCGCCGACGCACCATCGTCGCAATCCACTTTCCTCGTGCCCTCACAAGCCACATATGCCATCTCAGGGACGAAAGACGCGCTGCGGCAGACGGAAAAGAATGTGCTCAACTTGCTTTATCAAGTGGCTGGGTCATAGTTTCGCAATGGAGGCAATTGAACACCTTCCACTGCGGAATCCGCGCAGGCGCTTCGATTTCGAAGCCGGGGCGGGTTTTAGCGTCGGGCGAGCAATCGAAGCCGATGCGTTGGTTTATTTGGCTTACCGAGCCACGATTACATGAGCGAGGGCATTGAAGATCCGGCACGGCTCGCCGCCCACGCCCAAAGGGTACGCGATAGCAAGATCCTGGGGAAGTCCTTCCAGATCAATCGTTTATTTGATTATCTTGTGCAGCAATCGATGGCCGGGGTTTCTCCCAAGGAAATCGAGATCGCTCAAAGCGTCTTTGACAAGTCGACCGATCTGGATGCGGGGTCGGACGCATCGGTGCGTGTCTGTGCGCACCGGCTTCGCAAGAAACTCGACGAACTGTCGGCCGATGAAAAGGGTGAGCGGCTGGCATTGCCCAGAGGAGAATATCGCCTCGTCGTCGTTCCGCCGGGCAAGGAAGTTCCGAACGTGGAACCCGCGCCCGCTCCCGGTCATGAGCGCCGGCGATCATTATGGGGCGGAGCCGCCCTGGTTTTGGCTGTCACGATTCTGAGCTTGTTCTGTTTTTTTTCGGTTCATTCTCGCGATCCCAGGCTGCATTCGATCCTGTGGCGCGGCATAGCGACGTCGAACGCGCCGGCGCTCATCGTCTCCGGTGATCAATATGTTTTCGGCGAACTCGGGTCAGACGGCGCGATCGTCCGCACTATCTCCGATCCCGCAATCAAGGGGCGCGCTGATCTCGATCGGTACAAGATGCAAGGGGCACAAGACGCTCTGAAATATGTCGATATGAATGCGCACAGCCTTCCCGAAGGCCTGGCGCCGGCACTGGCGCTCGTTGCGCCCATCATGGCCGAGACACGGAACAGCGCCCCTCCCGTTCAATCGATCACCATGTCACGTTTTACCAACGATATGCTCGCCAACCATGATGTCGTCTATCTCGGGTTGTTGAATTCGCTCGGCGATTTGCAGGATGCGCTCTTCGGGGGCTCAGGCTTCGCGCTATCGCCCGATGCCAGCGCTCTCAGCGATCGGACGACGGGGCGCAGCTATATTTCAGACTGGGCCGATCCGTCCGAGACCGGTATCATGCGCCGTGATTTTGCCTATATCGCCAGAGTCCCCGGGCCATCCGGAAACCAGGTCCTGGTGATCGCCGGCACAAAAGATCCCGGGCTGGTCGAGGCTGCGCAAATAGCCTCAGATCCTCAACAGCTGAAATTTTTGGCACAGCGGTTGGGCAATGCCCCGGCGTTCGAGGCTCTTTACGAGGTCCGCACATTTGGCCCCTCGAATTTCTCCGGCAAGCTCCTTATCGCGCGACCTCTGAACGTCGATCGTCTCTGGCCTGCGGCCATCTTGCAGCCGGCGGCAAATCGAAAATCTACGCAAAAATGAGGAAGGGTCGATGAGGCCGGCCCGGCCGTATCGGCGGGTTCGGCCCCGGTGGAATGAGCATCGCGAAGAATGTGCGTCTCTCGCTCCTACTCTCGCTTTCGGCTGTCAGATCGCGAAACTCCGACTGACGAACCAATAGGTTCCAATAAGAACGAGGAAGGCTCCGCACACATCGACCGTGATCCGCCTCGGGAGGGTCAGCTTGGCATATCGAAGGGCGGTGACAGCGAGGGTCAGCAGAATGACGACACTGAGCTGACCGATTTCGACACCGACGTTGAAGCCGACGAGCAGTTCGGCGAGTTGAGCCGTTGGGATCGGTTCACTCAGCAGATCGGCAGCGAAGCCGAAGCCATGGATCAGCCCAAAGACCAACGTGACCACGAGGCGAAGGCGCGAGGCGTCGCGGACATGCCCGGACACCATCAGATAGTTGGACGCAAAGAGCCCGGCGCCCAGCAGCAAAAGGGGCGGCAACAGCCCGATGCCGGCGACGCGAAGAAGGGCCATGATAACAAGCGGCGTTGCCGTGCACACCGCGAGCAGGCCTGGCCTTCGCGTGATCACCGAAATATTCTCGATGCCGATCAGCGCGATGGTGAGCGCGACGAGCGCATCGATGAATTCCGCATGTGGCCTGATCACGCCCGTCACCGCCAGCGCGAGAGTGAGGCTGTGCCCCAGCGTGAATCCGGTGATGACGAAGGCCAGATCCTTGAACCGGCGGGAGATCAGCACCAATCCCAGCAGAAACGACATATGATCGACGCCGGTGAAGATGTGCATGATACCCATGCGCACGAAGGTCAGGAAACCGGCACCTGCGATCTTGCCGTTCATGGCGTCGAGATCGATCGTTCGCGAACCCGAATCCAGCACATATTCTGCGAAATCACCTTTGGCCGACTGAACCTCGGCCAGGTTCACATGCGTTGGCACGATTTCGAAGAAGGCCTCGGAATGCAGCACGATCCCCTTCGAGGCCGAACAATCGTAGAGGAATTCGATACGGCGATATCCTGTCGCCGCAGCCACGGGTCTCGGGGGGCTGGAGACGCGGCACGGCCTGCCGGACGCGGTCGCCCCGACTCTGGGCATCAGATAGGCGACCAATTCCGCATCGCCCGGGATGCTGTGATCGGTCGTCAGCCGGCGCGCTTCGACATTCGACACCGAAAAGGTGAGGTGGACCGAACTTCCATCAAACAGCCAATTGGAGTGGGATTCGCTGCGCGTATGGCCCCATAGGTCCGTCGGGATTGATGCGGCGATGATCGCGCAGGCAAGAAGCAGGAGCCGCCTCACCGGAGCGCCGCTGCGATGCGGATGTCGGCGCGCTTGCGGAGGAAACGCTCGTTCCCGGCCTGAAGACGTTTGACCTTGTCGTCGAGAACATCCCGCAAGACCGCATCCTTCGCTTGCTCGAACGTTGCTGGGATGGGTGGAATGTTCTTAAGCATGACCAGGATATGGACGCCATCGGGCATAGCGACGGGGTCCGATACCTGCCCGGAACGGAGCGCCCTAGCGACCGCGAACAGCCGATCGCCGAGGTGGATGCGAGCGGCAAAGTAGAACTCCTCGCCATCATCCACCCGGCCCGAGCTCTTCAATGACAGGGATGCGGGTGCAGCCCCCTGCCGCAGCCGGGAAACGATGCGTGCCGGATCGCTCCCATCTGCGGGAATGACATAATCGTTCAGCGTCATCCTGCCCTGATCGGCATATTTCTCGATGTGACGGTTGTACCAGGCGCGCAACTCGTCGTCGGCCGGTCGGGACGTCAAGGCGTCCTGCGCCACTTGCCCCTCGGTCGCGTTGACGAGCGCCGCCCGCACATCGATATCATCATTGGGCAATCCCAGTTCCACGCCGCGCTGAACATAGAGTTCCTCGCGGATCAGGCCGTTCAGCAACGCCTCTTTCTGAGCGCGGCTGGCTGTGGCCAATCCCGTGTTGTAGGTCGATTGCAGTTGGGTATTGAGATCGGCAAGCAACACGGGCACGCCGTTCACCAGGGCGGCATCTTCCGCCGGAATGTGGGCCGTTCGCGTTCCCTGCGCCGTGAACAGCCCGAAGCCGGCAATGATCAGGCCGAGCAATGCGCCCGTCCCGCACAGCACCAGAGATCGCCGATCGGCACGGAAGGTGTCGGAATCGAAGGGGGGAACGTCGTTCAAGCGTCCAGCCTTTCGGTATCAGTCATGTGTTTTGGATCGACGAGAGAGATTGGCGACGTAAACGGCTACGTCGCGCAAGTCCGCGACACTGAGTTTGCGCTCGAATGATGGGCTGACGCCCGCCCTTCCCCGCGCAATGGAGCGGTAGATGTCATCGTGGCTTCCTCCATAAAGCCATATGTCGTCCGTTAAGGTCGGCGCGCCGGTGGATGGATCGCCCGAGGCATTGAATTCATGGCAATCCCAGCATCCGGCCGTTGTCCGAAACAGCTTCTCGCCTCGATCGGCGGCCGCTTGATCCGTCTGGCGGCCGGTAAAGGCGAGCAGCCGCTGCGTAAGGTCCTCGATCTGCTGCGGGGACTGCGGCGGCAACGGTTCAAGGGCGTAGGGATGCGCTGAGGCATAGGCGGGCATCGATGCAAGGTTGCGACCGCGCTTGTTACCCGAGCGGATGCCAAAGCGCGCGATTTCCTCGATCTCGCTGACCTGCCCGGATCCGTAGAGATGGTCGTCATCGGTCAGGTTGGGCACCCCGAAGCCCTGATCCGCCTTGCCGGCATTGCCATGACAAGACGCGCAATGGCGCCGATAGACATTCCGTCCCCGATCGAGCGCGAACGCCGCAAGACGAGGATCCGCCAGAATGGTATCCGGGTCGGCGCGAAGAATGGCTGCCTGCAAGGCATGCCGATGCACGCCGATCGAGATCACGACGAGCAGAAGCAAGATGGCCGCGCCAGCCGCAGCCGTGGTATAGTGCACTGCGGTTCGGCTCATTGCGCTAATCCCCTAACGGGGTGAATAATGCAGTGGCTCGAATGGAGAAGTACGTAACGGTAGCCCGCATGAGAGTTACCGTTACAGCAGGTTACCGTTTGCGAGCCCTACCATCATTTTGATCTCGGCCGCCATCAGGCAACGATTCCGGAAGTCAAAATCGGCGTCGAACGACGATTGTGCAGCTCAGGCGTCTAGCGCGCGATGCCAGCGGCGGCCAGCACGGCCAGCGTCATCAGGTCTCCCGCCGACGAGGTCATCGAGGCGATCTGCACCGAATGCTCCATGTTGATGAGCATCGGCCCGATCATCCGCTCGCCGCCCAGCTCGCGCAGCAGCTTGGCCGAGATGTTGGCGGATTGCAGCCCCGGCATCACCAGCACGTTGGCCGG